>Ga0116231_10002736_pt1 | contig 36815 bp, 23 predicted proteins | sample S1TSphgellanicum_2_FD_89695 | JGI IMG/M metagenome (GOLD analysis project Ga0116231, IMG submission 89695) | Host-associated microbial communities from peat moss isolated from Minnesota, USA - S1T2_Fd - Sphagnum magellanicum MG | ecosystem: Host-associated > Plants > Peat moss > Unclassified...
CCACAGTGGTATTCTTTTTGTCCACAACAACAGTTTCTGAAACCAACCAATGGTGCGCTAAATATGTTCCCATAGGTTCCCCAAACTCTTGTTCCCAATAGCACCACACGTGACACCTTATGTCAGTCACATCTTTTGCCCAAAGGTATATACTTGTCTTTACGTCAGTCATATCCTTTGTCCTAAGGTTTGTTTTTCTTCTTCTTTCTGGTTTATTTCCTTCCCATTCCGTAGTCTTTACGTCAGTCATATCTTTTGTCCAAAGGTTTTTTTTTCTTCTTCTTCCTGGTTTATTTCCTTCCCATTCCGTAGCCACTGTCCGTACCGAGCGGAGTTAGGGGAAGCTTCATTCTTCCTTTACTATATATGATTTCCTATGCTGCTTGAGTATTTATTGATGATCAGGGTTACTTTGTTAATAACTACACTAAGGATTTCAAAAACTTTAGGCATGTGTCATCATTTTTTTTATTGCTGGCTAAAAACAACACTGGGTGTAAGGTTTCAAAATCTGAGAGTGTCTCCTGGTGAACCTCTCCTTGGCACAAAATCATGTGGGTAACAAATTAGCTGCTGCCAGGACCCAAGTATTGGCCCTTTCATGGGAATTCATGAACATTATATACTTGTAGCCACCACTTTACATTCCAATATAGGGCTGACTGAAAAATAGAATATAGTTACAATAACTCATCCAGGCAGATGTGCTTGTTGCTCATGATGAAATACATTCACGGTCAATGATTTTAGAGATTTTATGTTTGGTTAAGATTTCAGAATTGATGACCTTCCACTTCCAGTTAGGTATCATGATATCATTGTGAGTTTAGGTTTGAGGAAGATGAATATGGGGTGTTGGTACGTACTATATCTTTTGTCATTCACCATAGTTTGTCAACTTCCTTGTTCCCATACTTGAGAGAATTTGCTCCTAGGATGGAACTTGTGTCCTCAACTAGTAAAACTAGCTTGCATAGGCCAAGATTGGTAAAATTTTCCTCAAGGCAGATGTTTTTGTTGCTAGCAACAACAACAACAATACATGGCCATTCAATCGTGCAAATTTGGAATTTAATCAAATTCCAATGCCATGTGTCTGATGAGAATGAACTCCACCACTATTTACATATTCTTGCTAGGCTCTATATGATCATGTTTGCAAGTATAGGTTTTAGCAATATGAGTTGCACAACTATATATATTGGCACAAACAAAACAATTAGGTTTAAGGTTGAAAAATGAGAATATAAGCTCTGCATACTCAATCTAGGTTAAAAAAACATTTATAGTAGAACTCAACTTCTAGACAATTTTAGGGTTCTAGGGTATTGGTGGTTCTTGCGTAGATCCACAATTGTCACATAAAAAAGCCTCCCTTGCATAGTATGCACTAGAGTAGATAGGAACTGGATCTCCATCTACTACCTAAGTTACCCATAGTTTAGGGTAGGTACTAGTACAGGTTTGTAATATATGTAGGTACATAAAACAATCGACACAAGTGATGTGAGGAACAAAATCTCTAAGTAAAATGATCTGTACAATAACTCAAAAGTCTTGTTAAAGACTGCTTGTAATGTGTCACGTGCAAAACATATAAGCATAAGTTCATTAAGGCAACTCTTAAAAAACCATTCAAGGATGCATTTGAACAATCTCATTGACCACAATTGTTTCTTTGCATCACTAGAGAGAAAGGCTTAGATGATGCTATAACAATAACATGAAAGTGTCAGTTTACTGTTCCAAACAATTGAATGCTCCCATTCTAATGATCTGAGTTGCCATATAATTTTTCTTCATCCCTAGGCATAAGCCTAATGCACAAGCTGCTCCGCATATTTTTGTGGATACCTATTTTCTACACTAATCCTACAACCAACCATTGCCCATACAAAAATATACAATGTGTTAAAAGGATAGATCGATCACACAGTACTGATGTCATATGCATGGTGTTTGTGTTTCAATTTTGAAATGTAGGTGGACTGGTGATCAATCATCCTCAAGAGGAACGAGCCAAAGTTGACTAGAGGTAGAAAATTTTGGGCATCTTGCCTAGTTCTTGCAACCCTCAGGAACTCACGTGCTAGATCTGGTGGAGTTCTTACTTTCTTTTTCCTCAAAATCTGGCGACTTTTGTGGATTTTTGTTTTCCCAAAGAAACCTTTTGTAGAATTTACACTGGATTCAGTCACCAAAAAACAAACACTACTATCTTGTTTATTACTCGTCACCAGAGCTAAGCATTTGTGGGCCAGTAGGCCGTTAAAAAGGCTACATAAGTTGCCCACGAAGTTTTTTAAAAAATGAGGAGAAACGTAGCTGACCGCATGACCAAAAGTTTTGTACCCGGGCAAACAGTACATATCGAAAGTTTTAAAGATTTACCTTAGCTGACCTCATGACCAAGTTTTTCTATCCGGGAACCGTACGTATTTAAAGTATTTGCACCCGGGAAATCGTAGGTATTCAAGGCTTTTGTAGCCGGCAAACCGTAGGTATCCAAAGTTTTTTGTTGGGTACCCGTACCATTGCAGGGACGTTGCTCCCCCGGGGAACTGATGTTGTTGGGCGTCACTAAGGAGCAAGTGGTCGAGCCTCGAGGATGTGCCCGGCGGCTGGGGATAAGATTCTCAAGAAGAAACTCAATCTTTTGACGGGCAAACGTGGGTGGGAAGAAGAAGAAGAAGAAGAAGAATTGGGCATTGATTGTGTGTGTTGGAGTTGTAGATTGATCATCAGCCCGGCCGGGCGCCACCCTTATATTAAGCTCATGATGTGGAGAGCTTCTCACTGTCTCGACTACAACTTAGCTTGTTAAGGTCTCTCTCCATTTGGCTACTATTTACTACTACATCACCAGCTGGTACAGCTCAGATTTTCTTTCAGGAGGAGGAAGATCTCATGATCACGGAGTGTTGAAATTAGTGGAGTCGAGTTTTCATTCTATCTCTGACAAATGGGTTGGTCTTGTTTGAACTAGACGTCTAGAGTCTTAACTTTCCTGGCTGGTTGGCTGGTTGGCTGGCTGCAGTACTGCAGCAGTTCTCTGGTGCAATCGGAATCTTCAATCACCATGGGGGTCGTACTCCGGCCGGTGAACAAGCGAACGGTTTCTCGTCCCAGTCCTTTGAGGTTGTTGAACAAGGTTCATCTGCTGCCGTTGTTAACGGTGGTGGTGATTCTCTTTGCGTCGTCTCAGGGTGCGTCTACTTAATCTGACTAGTTCTAATCCTCTTCTAACCTTGTAATTAACCGCATCCCTGCCTGCCTGCCTGTGTGGTAGCTAGAGTTCCGTAGAAGATTTTCTCGGTTCACTTGTCATGAAAGAATCACGATTGACGTTATTGCAGGCCGGCAGAGTGTAGTTGAGTCGGGAATTTATAATTTCTAACGTCCTTACGTTATAATTGCTGATCTCCTAGCTCAATACTTGTGAAAGATGGAGAGTAATGAAGAATGAGAGGAGAAGATGCAAATTCTAGTGCTGCTGCTACTTGTAATTTGGTGTTACCTGAAGTGTTTGAAATTCATTACTTGTCATGGGAAAAACGGTAGCTGGGATCACAACAAATTATAGAGTTCAAATAGGGAGCAAATTACTCTTAAGAAGAGAAGTAGAAAGAACGATGGGAGAAGAAGACCCGAGCTAATTGATCATGCAGGTATCATGATCCTGAATTACCAGCAGTCATTTAGCAAAATCTAATTGAGCGATCAATCATAAATCAGTCCTACAAGCTGTTTTACGATGACAGACCCAAGTCATGGATATCATGAAGAGCGTTTCAAAGGACAAAGATCAGGAATTATATCGTTTTTCAGTTTGGCTTTCCAACAGCGTATTTGAAAATTCTCGTTCAAGATTCGAGAATGACTAGCTGTTTGTTTTTGCATTATTTGCGTATGGATTAACGAGCGTTCATATATCATGAGTGGGATTTGAAAAAGAGTGTGAAGGTTGCAGTGTGCTACCCAATGTTTACATTTTCAAGACGTCCACTAATTTCGAGTCTGAATTGGGATAAGTGCATTCCTAGCTGCCTGCTTCTTCACCTCGGTTCACCGATCTTGTCGAACTTCTTCGTGTTGGAATGCTGGCCCTGCGGCTGACTTCATCTTCGTCTAGTGATTTCCAAGTTACTTTTTTAAAAAAAAAACACTCCAACTAGCTAGCCTTTGAAGAACCATAAGTTGCACATTATGAATCCCAAGGCACAGTTTTCCATTTGACTGCGATTGTTGGAGTAGTACTCATGGGTGTGAAGAGTCTGATATTGAATCCAGTTAATTTTGTGTATGAATTTCTCACTTACTACACTCTGAGCAGCTGAGCTACTCAAACATTTTTTTCAATTTCGTCAATTCTGGAACGTCCGTTTTGCAGTTAGTGGACCTGGTATTAGACTTATGAAATGTCTTCAAGGTTTTAGCAAGTTCACAAGAAGTTCAAATTCATGATAACAAAATTTTCCACTCAACCATCCTAGTCCTGAGCTTCGGACCCATTTACGTTGTCTGCTGCACTTCAAGCCACGATATGAGCATTTTGTAAAGAGCTCAACTTGGCAATTTCTGAAAATCCTGGCGTTAATTTCAAGTGCTTGGCAAGTTTAATCTAATCCATGATATGCTAAACCATCTTAGGCATGTAAATCAAATCTTATCACCGGCTTGATGCCGTTGACTTTCTATAACAAGATGAATTAACTGCAGCTGGTGTACAAATTCTCCTAGCCACATCCTTCAATCCTTCTAACCCATTCCCAGCTAGTAGGCAAAAGACTAATTCTCATACCCCACTTTCATAACCCTGTGCAACCTCCTTATGAGTTCTTCACATGACCAGTCAGGATATAGGAGAGCTGTCTGGAGCGATTTTTCGCTTGCAGCACAGATTAAGATAGTCATGTTAGACTAGCACCCAATGGCAATCTGCTTAAACCAGTAGCTAGGCGCTACCTAGTACTGGCACTACTTTTAGTCCTGCATGAAGCTGAGCGAGGAACTTCCTCACTGCAGAGCACTTGACGAGAGGGAGAAAGAGCTGATCATCTAGGAACAATTTAGCGCTAATCTAGTAACAGGTTTTCAATGATGCAGGAGTTAGTGGACGTTCTCTGCTGTCGACGAAAGCGGCGCAACTGTGCTATGCAGCTCTGATAGTACCTGATGTCATCCCAGCATTGGCACCCGACTTCAAGAATCTGCCAGTGGCTTTCAATGGTACTAAAGTGTTCGACGGAGAACACTTGGGCCTCAACACGACAAAAGTGGAACCGCATGTGGACGTAAGCAAGCTGGAGACATACAAATCATTCCATGGCTACTACACACTGGCGATGGTGGATCCTGACGCTCCCGGTCCCCAGAACCGCAGCCTTGCCCAAGTTATACACTGGCTTGTCACCGACATTCCTTACAACCTCTCAAAATCTCAAGGTAAATTCATTCATTCTACCACACTCCCCCTCCCTCCCCACTCTCGCTGCAAATTCTTTCTTTTCGGACTTGTACCATAAGAACAGGGTTTTTCTTAAAGCTGCAATTTGTGATCAGTTTGCATGCCCCCTAAAAAGTCATTCATTGAATTGTGTAAATCTCATTGGGGAATTTAATTTCTTTGGTTTGGCGACCCATCTCATTACTCTTCCAAACGAAGCACATCTTAAGTAGGTGTGAGAACTCTCCCCTTCCTCCTATGTGTTGTGATCTATGTGTGTTTAGGAATGGGGTAAAGCCCACAAGTTGGGGCATTTTTAAATCGAGGGATATTACACCTATTTAAGTTGGCATTACTATTTCCCTTGGACCAAATGATCTTAAGGAGTTGGGGGCAAGATCCCTCTTCTTTTTTTAGGAGGGCCATTATTCATGTGGATATATATAATAAGGTGTCTTCTAAATACACTAAAATTTATTATTGTCTGAACAATGTGAAAGCCAAATAGGTTCCTAAGTTCATTTGGGGCTCTGACCATTGTCAGTTGGGTACGCGCTTTGCTATGATATAACTGTGGGTAAATAACAGGTTAAATATATATATCCTACCCTGAACTGATATTTCTAACCCCCACCCTTCTCTTGTGAATAGTATCACTAGTTGGTTATTTCGTTTTATCCTTGCTCGGAGTAATAATTTGTAAAGCCCTTATATCCAAACTCTTATTGTTGCCCAGTTTGGATTTTTTTTTGAAGCCTATATTTCGAAAGCTGACTGCATATATATATATATATATTTATTTATTTATTTATCTTACATCAGGGTGGATATATATTTAAAATCAATATAACCCACCCAACACTGGTTCTAACAACTTGGTTCAATAATTCATCCCCTGTTACATTAGAGCCGGATCTATTATTTTTACGGTTCCAAGAGTCTTAAGTTGATTTAGAGAGCACAGTTGAGGTGCCTTCTCTTTGATAACAAATAAGTTAATGGTGGAAATGCAGCAATATCTAGTGGCGGGACAGTGCTTGCATCATACCTACTTCCTACACCAATCATTGGCACACATCGATATACAATACTCCTGTTTGAGCAAGTAAGTGTCTACTACACATCTCCAAATTTGAATCAGAATCGTAACCAAAACCCCAATTATTTATTTTTTCACGCACTAGACCAAAACTGGAACCAAGGTTTCAAATTTTGTTTGTGGAATCAAAACTTGAACTGAAACTATTCTAAATTCTTTTGAAGAACCAGAACCAGAGGTTCTTCGCAAAAATCAAGAACCACCCAACGCTGGTTTTGAAATGCTTCCTAAATTTAATCAAAAACTTTAAGGGACACATCTCCATCAAAAGAGGATGAGGTTACCATAAGTACCAATTTTTTTCTAAAAACCCAGTTATTTCCAAAAGAGGCATAACAACTCCCTTTTTCGTGATACATTGAGATTGGCTCATTCGAGTTATCTATTGAGTTGAAACTTCATATCAAATAATAAATTTGTGACACCCAATAATGTGTGGTTGTCTATAAGGTAAAGCCCCAAGGCGGGGGTGTTCCCAAAGTAAGGGGCCTAGGACAAGCTGGTAGCCAAGTTTGGCCCCGCACTTGGGGAGTATCCCCCCACATGCATGGGTAAAGTGGGCCTTACCCATTGTAAAGCATGAAACAATTATATCATTCATGAACTTAAACATACCTAGATGAAGATGAAGAGGGGTGAGGTTTTTATTCCTACTTAGAGGTTTAAGATTCCTCTCACTTTTAAAGAATAGCCATAATATTCCTCCTCTTTTCTAGGAATGATCTGCTTTTTTCTTGGTCCAGAATTTAAGCAAACAAAAAGATTGTTAAGCCCAACATTGTCATTGGCAATATTGACGTATAACATAGCTTAAGGCCAGTTTCCACATTGACAAAATGAATAATTAAACCTTTTCAAAAATTAATTCGTTTCTATGAATTTGAAATTGTTATTTTTTCATGGTCTCCTATGAAGAATGAAGTTATTCACATGGTAGCCTGCAATAATATGATGATTTTCAACACCCCAACGTCATTTTTGCACAAAAATTCATTTCACTACGTGAAGATTATTTAATGACAAAACTGACCCTAGGGTAAAGTATTGTCACGTAAGGCAATTCCCATAAGTTCAAACTCCAAACCACTTCATCAAGTTTTCCCTTGATTGTGTTTTGAGATTGTTTTAAGGAGATTGATGAAACATAACTTAGTTTGTGCTAATTTTGTTGTTCTTGTGTACTGACGATGTTTGCAGCCAACTGTACCCCTCTTACAACCACCACCCACCTCACGAGTTCTTTTCAACATAACAACATGGGCCAAAGAATATAACCTAGGAGATCCTGTGGCTGGGGTCTTTTTCAGAGCGACAAAAGGTGAATATTGATCACCTTTAGGAAACCATGTAGAGGTTCAAAGTTCAAACCTCAATAATACTGAATTAAGTAAATATAATTCTTATTTCATTGATCAAGCTCTAAGCTTGAATTTCAACAGCGTATCAAGACATAAAATGAACAAGATTTCCCTTCACTTTCCTTCTTTAATATGCTTCTTGTGACTGGTGAGGGCTCTGGAAAATAATTTGTTCCTTTGCCCCTTTGTGACCCTCTTTGGGTTTTGCTCATGTGGCTCAGACTTGGGTCCTCTCTCTTTGTTCTTCCTTTTCCCCCCTTCACTGGATGCTTTGTTTAATGGAGCTTGCCAGGGTTTCATCACAAACAAGATTGTTTTCAAGCTTTCTCCCAAGACTCAATTTGTCACTATGTGGCGCCTAAGGAAGTCCAAAAACATATTTACTAGAGTCTTCTAGATTGCTATCTTGTATGCAGTGGGGGTCAAATAGGTATTAAAATAACCAGAATTAAGTCCATTGGTTTCATAAAATGGTCTAATTATATGCCCTTTTTCATTCTATTGACAGCATAACTTCTGAATTGTAGTCAAAGTGGTGATCATCCAGAAACTAATTTAGCAAAATTTGGCTAAATACTAGATATGAAAGTAGAAAAAAACAGAATCCTTCTAAATTCTTGCCTACCTACTGGAACTTATCATAAGAATCTGGCCATTTGGATTGATGTTTCTTCAAACTATGGTGAATTTGGGCTATTTTTCCCATGAAAAATGGTTTGTGTAGGTCAAAATGAAAGAGATGTCATTCTTTCCAACTTATTGTAGTAGAAAGAACACTAATCCCTAGTACAAGCATCATTGCTCATTTAAATCTTAATACAAAGAACACTTACTGACTCATCATTAAGATGGCCATCTGCAAAAGCACAAATAGGCGAATTTGGCAAGGGGTTCCTTTTTGGCACAAGTAACCACATAATGTAAGTTGATCCTATTACTAGTCTGTTGAAAATGTGGAAATCAAACTAAATGCAATTTGCATAATTTGTAACACTAAAAGCCCATGCAAGCAAACAATAACATAATGAATATAGGTGCATGGAGTATATGAGCTTGCTTATTTTATTGATATGTCCCCACAACACAAATGTAAACTACATGTATGTACATTTTGTAATGAATATTTTTGTCACTTTTTAGAAAAGTGAAAAGATCTTTTATCCAGAGAATCTAGTGAAGTCACTTTTTTCATATTACTACTTTTTTGCAAAGCGTTTTCAGCATGCCAAAGGTCTTTTCAAATGTTATGCCACTATTAAACATTTTATTGAAAAATGATGATGAGATCCTATTTCACTTTATTGAAAAGGATTGAGCTACAAACATACATAGGTCATGGAAAGATGCCAATGGGAACCAAGAGGAGAAATTTTAAGGCACTAAAGTCTTCATGATTCTACCAACGTCAAATTATCAATTTGACATAGGTGGTGGACAATTTATTTTTCTTCGAATTTTAATGTTGTGTGATATACTAGCATCCCAAAACCAATGTAGCATTAAATGCTCACGCTTTCTACAACCTGCCCAAAAAGGTTTTTTAAATATGGTACAAACAATGCCCTCCCCTCTAAAATCCAAGTAGAAATTTGGAGAAAAAATTTCAATCTGTTTTCCCCAAGATTTGGCTATTTTTCCCCAAAAATAGGAAAGATGAGACTGAAAAATCTTTTTTTTCATTTTCTTTTTTGCATTTGTGCGAAATTTTGCACAAATAAATATGGCTGGTGGTGGGTATACAAAGCACCGATGTTGGCAAACTTGACCCAATCATCATTGTTCAACTTAAAATGGAGATGCTGGAAGCTTCAATAATCCAATAGAATCCTATTGCCAAAAGAAAATAGTGATGACTACCTAAGGGGGCCCATTTGATCCTTTGGGTACACCATAGTGGCCTCCAAAAGAGAAGTGAACTTAGAAGGTGGAAAAACGCAGGATCAACTATAATTCTCAAGGCTGTAGTAAGAAATTGACAAATAGCATAGTATCTAGGCTGGTTAGCTATGACTTAATTATTTTGGGAATTGCTAAATTTTTTGAAAAATACTTACATACTATGCTGAAAATTTGCAAGAAGTTCTTAAGCACACTAGCTTAGTTACTTATCACAGTGCCTAATTGTTAAATATTATTATTCCTACTACTGAAAGTAAATGACAAAAATATTATTATTATCAGGCACCTTGCTGCCAAACCAGCTGAGGTACTCTAAGGTAATGATTTTACAATTTGTAAATACACCGCCCCTACAATGTCGAAAATTATGACAACACATTTCCCATATCAAGAATGCCAACATGCAACATAAGTTTCGAGCAAGAATGCCATAGTGTATACTATTTCCCACATCTATCTATGAAGCAAGGTAGTTTGTTTTGTCTTGGCAAGCTGATATCTCCCAAACCATAGTGCTTCATTTGTGCTCTTGGTACTTTCTGAAAACTCTCAATGAGTAAGGGTGCATCAACTTGGTTTGAGATTGTTTGGAGCTCTGGTGTGGAAGCTATTGATTATTGAACCATTTTCTCAATGAAAATTAAATGAAATCGAAACTGAAAACTGTATTGGAATTTGGGTTGTTCTTATTGGAGGAAAGCCCTCAGCGAGTCAGATTTAATAGAGTTTATTTCACAATTTTCAGGGCTAAGGTGTGAAAGATATTCATTTTAGTGTGGATTTTGTTGCTAGAAATTCAAACAAATTGCAAAAAATTGGGTTTGGAAGGAAAAATCAGTTGAGCTCTCAATGTGTTCACATTTCCGAACTTAGAAATTTTCAATTCTGAAACTGTGAAAAAAAAAGAATGTGTTCACACGTGGGCCAACTGCATATGCTACACTAGCATGGTCTAATGAAACAATTGAAGGAGCTTGAACTTATGGACCCCAAAAATTAATGTATGTGTTTTTTTTGGCAATATCTATTTCCAGAGTAATGAAAATAAGGTGTTTTTTCAGTTTTCAGTTGTCAAATTTCGAAAAAACATCTGAAAAAAGAAGTAAAAATTCACCAGATTATATCCTAAGTTCCAGCAGGTAGCCAAAAATATAGAGGGATGCTATATATATTTATAATCTTATATTATCTTATTGCCAAATCTGGCTAAATCATCTTATGGATGATCGCCACTTCAGCTACATCACAAAATTACACTGAATTTTTAAAAACCCTGTACGTAGCATGTTTTTTTCTCATAATGTTTCCGCGAATATTAAAGGTGGGGATGGCATGCACGAGGGTTTTTTTTCAGATTTGATTCTCACACATTGATGGCGACAATTTTTAGAAATTAGTGCTTAAAAAAAAGGTGAAATGTGGTGACTCACTCGTCAAATATGGCAACTATCTTCAAAATTTTGGAAATTCTTGATAGAAAACTGGCAATTGTTTTCAAAAAGTAAAGAGAATAGGCAATGGAATATTCCTGTCTCAGACTTGATTGGTTTCCAGGATGTGAGAATTCGCCACAAAAGAAACTCTGGTATGCACTAACGTAGAACTGCCCATCATCAATCACTACCCTATGACCAAACACTTCTAAATCTTTGTCATCTGTGCTTCATTTTGAGTGGTTTAAAATGTTATGAGAGCACTACATCAAGCTCTAGAAATCATCTTCGAAGTGCAAAGGAAAAGGGCGTATAATATATGGTTTTCATAATTACATGTTAAAACTTAATATCAACATTTGATTATATAATCTTATTGATAGTAGAATCTAATAACATATATTTTTTATTCCTATTACATAATATTGTCATGCTGCATCATAGCTAAATAATGAGAATATTTGGAAATCAATTAATTCATACTCATTACTTACTTACTGAAACTAATTTATAATTGTTAGTGGCCACCATCTCCATGTGTTACAAAACAGTGTTAGAAATTAGAACACATTTTATTCTCAAACTATATTAGTTTAAATTATGGTAACTTAAATACAAGTCCATGTACAATATCATATATTATGACAACTTGGGCTCTGTGTTGCTTTGCACTACCAACTATGATCAACTCTTTAGTTTTTGTATTTTAATGGAAATAACAACACAATTGCCATACTACCTTTTCAGGTTTGGTAGTAATTAAATATTTTTGAAAATGTTGAGTAATTAGAAAATGCTCATTTGAGGAAAAAATTAAGATAATTATCACCCCTAAGATAAACTAATCCATCACTGATCACTTGCCTATGACTGAACATTTATTTATATGTTCATCATATGTGCTTCATTTTGAACGATTTAAAATGTTATGGGAGCACTACCTCAAGTTGTAGAAATTATCTTTGAAATGCAAAGAAAAAGGAGTAATAACAATAAGAAAAATAAGCTTTTCAATTTACAAAATGCGTTTTTTTTTTTCTTTTCTTTTCTTTGGACCCCTCCTACTTTCAAAGCTTCTAACTTTTTCATTTCTTGTTCATTTTACATGGTTTAAAGTGGTATAAAAACATCACTTGAAGTTCTACAAATCATTTTGGAACTCTTATAACAACAAAGCAAGATACAAAGAATTGTTTGGGTGCTTGAGAACCGGCCTTTGTAGCATTTGGTGGTTTGTTTTTTTGCGTGTTTGACCCCTTTTATTTTGGAGTTGTAACTTTCTCAATTCTATTTCATTTTTTACAACTTTTAATACACCATATGCGTCAATAGGAGGGTTCAAGTTTTGTTTGGACATCAAAAAAAACAAAGCCCTCCCTTTGGATCTAGCCTACCCTAAGTGTTTAAGTGTTCGATCACTAGCCAACTTAGCCTAATGCTAAGTTTGTGAAAGTTGCCTGCTAATTTTCTTTGGTGCCTAAAGTCTTTATCACACCACTTCACTTTCCTTTCCTTCACAAGGTTTACAAGTTGTAAGTGCAATGATGTCTTGCATGAGGTAAGTGTGGGTAGAGTTGAAGAAGGTGTTCAAAGGGGCATCACAAAAGAAAACTATAGAAATAGAACTTGAGAAAAGAGTTATAAAAATCAAAAATAAAAAAAAGTTGGAAATTGGGAGAAGTTTCTCATGTGAAAATAACCAAACCAATTGTGGAGGCACATGTGAAGAGAGTAGATAACCTTGAATTAGAATTGACAACATTGAAAAAAGAAATAAAAGAGAAAAAATAAGATCATGATCATCCAACAACATCAAAGGAGAGCAGAATACCAAAATTGCTGGATACTATGAGCCAATGTAAAAGAGGTATCCACTAGTTGATAAGATCTTTTTACCCTATAATTTGATGGAACAATCATCTCCTCAATTTTGCAAAAAGAAGCAGTAGAAAGTGTTATAAAAGGTCTCATTTTGCTAAACAAGTCCAAAGAACCTTCCAAAGAATTTGCCTATATTTGTTGCCAAAATTTCATAAATTGTTATTCTTACTACTGAAGTGGATTTTGAAAAATAAAATAATTATTCAGCACTGAATTGCTGAACTTGAAAAGATACTACTCTAGTGAACAAGAAATGTTTGGAAAATATCAATTGTATCATCACAGCTCAGGGTAATAAATCTGAATAGAATTAAAATTTGGTGCGCATGCAGCATCACTAAGCAATAAATGTCTTTCAAGTCTTGGGACAAGGCCATGTGAAAAAATTAGCTCCCCACCCAATTTGTAGGTAGTTTTTTCACCAGTTCTATGGGGTCCTTTCTTAGGTTTTAGGGAGTTGTAGAAAATTTGGAATGGAAAAGAGGTTCACCATAGATGTCATACCAGCCACATAGATGACATGGGTGGGATACCTTTTATCCATGGATTGTTGTGGAATGGCATAGATGACATGGTTGGGATACCTTTTATCCATGGATTGTTGTGGAATGGCATAGATGACATGGGTGGGATACCTTTTATCCATGGATTATTGTGGAATGGCATAGATGCCATGGGTGGGATACCTTGTTACTTGCTTACATGGTGGTAGTATGCCAAAGACAAAGAAAAATTGATGGTCAAATGACTTGAGCCTAGGGGTTTTGTGGGGCCCATCCATGTAATGATAATGATGTGGCAAAGTTATGGTATTATCTATGCACTCAATAACTTTGACATATTTATCTAACACTTGCCCAAAATGCCATTAAAAAGTGAGGAAGCCCAAGGTGGAATTGAAGTCATAGACAAAAACTCATGAAGACAATTCAAACAAGGGGTCAATAAGGCAGAGTTAAAACAATCAGCATAGTTGGATTGAATGTAGGAAATCATAGAAGCTTGATGAAGATTAAATGGCAACCAAAAAGAATGGTGAATAAAGTGTGTTTGTGCTGGTATTTTGAAACTACCTATGTCTTTGGAATTTGGAATATTGAAAATTTTTGTCATTGAAAACTCAATAAAAATCAAAGCTCAAAATTTAGGGAATCTTGGGCATGAATCATGATCACTGATCAGGGTTTTTTTTCCCATTTCTGTGGAGTAGGCTAGGTGGACTGCTCATCATCCAGAAGAGGAATGAGCCAAATTTGGCTACAGGTCAGAGACGATAGTAGAGATTTTGGAATCCTGCCTAGTTTCGGTGACCAACCAAAACTCATTGTCTAAATCTGCCAGCTTCTAACATTTTCTCCTCAAAATATGGCAACTTTTCTGTAATTTTTCCAAAGAAACCCTTTGAGCAATTCGCACTAGATTTTTTTTGGGTCACCACAATGTGAAAGTTCACCCCCCCTCAAAACACTGATCATAATCTTTCTTATTGTTAGGAAGCCCTTAATCCTCATAAGACTTTATGGAGGTTTTAATTCAATAATTTTGAAACCTAAGGCGTGGGAGATATTGAATTCTAGTTTACCAGTGTTTGTGGCTAGAACCATGGGTGGAAGAGTTAAGGTGTACCAGGCAGTGTGACATGAAATTAGGTCCAGTGTGAAGGCAACCTTTGGATGAAGACCTAGCCGAATTGATTTTTCTGCCACTGATGAAACACAAAGAAGTGCCAAAACACGCAACGGGTGATGGATCAGTTTAAAAAGAATTGGAGAGATAAGCATCTCTTTAAGTGTCTATGTGATGTGTTGTTGGCCTTGCCTACCAAGGCAAGGATATGGCAAGGATATTGTGTTTAGATTCATTACAGAGTATAGTAGCTTAAGGGATTTTGACCCCTAGGTAATAGGTGTATTTTTATATGAGGATTGTTGAAAGATGATATTTTGGCTTGTGTTGAAACTTGAGATTAGTTATGGAGTTATAATATCTTGATATTTTTTATCCTTTTAGAGGATTTTTTGAAGATTTTATTTTTGCATGGTGGAATATTTGATTTTTCATAATTCTTCTTTTGCCTTAAGGTACTTTTAAATGTAAATTGCAAGGCTACAGTGTCACACACCCCTTGTTTGTTTTGTTTTCTTGTAAGTAAATCTTTGGCGGCTTAACACTTGCAAAAATTATGAAGGCTTTCAGATGGTTGTGAGTTATGTGGGGAGCCTCCGCGATTGAATATCATGGTCAAGACTTCAAAGTGTTCACTAGACATCGGTGATGGCTAAAGCGAGCAGCATTGGGTTTGTTAAAGATAACAATGAATTGTCTCAGTTTATTTTATGACGGACTTGCTAAATTATGTCAGCTACCAATCCAGTTGATTTTTTCTCACCCACCAACACATGCTACTAACTAGTGTAAATCTATTGACTTTCACCTAATCTTTAAGATTGTATTAATTCCTTTGGCTACATATATTTGCTTGCTTGGCATTCAATAAAATAACCTTCTTTGTTTCTTTTGCAAAACTAGTCTAATGATCATAAAACATGAGTGCTTAGAAAATATTCTTATTGATCAAGAGGCTTGTCGTTCTATTGTTGCAAATAAGTTCTAGATGGAGTCTTCATTATCTCAACAAGTTATGGGCCCATAGGGGCTAGCATCAATCGTAACAAAGTTTTTTGGGAATAACTTCCATCTCTAGAAGTTTAAGATGCAAATTTTGTCAGAGGAAAAAATAATTTGGGGCATTGTGTCAGAGATAGAGGTTAAACTAGCAACCAATTTTGCAAACTGGGAAAAGAAAGATAGCAAGGCTAGGACCTTCATCATGATGGGCTTGCATGACTCTTTGCTTCAAAATGTTATTGGAGCAAAAATAACAAAAAAAACTTGAAATTGTTTTCTGAAAATATATGAGGCTAAAGGTCTAGCAAATATGTTGTTTTTGAAATGTCAATTCTTTGCTTACAAAATAAATTCTATTAATAGTATGTTAAATCACATTAACAAAATTAAGTCCATCGGTTAGCAACTTGAAATGATAGGGGTGAAGCTTGAGGCAAATGACCTTGTGATGGTGTTGTTGTGTAGCCTCTAAAGTCTTATAACAATTTGATAGTTGCACTAGAATCAGAGGCAGAAACTGATTTAAACATTGAGTTTGTTACAATTAGATTTTCGATGAAAAATTGAAGAAAAAGGATGCCGAAGGTTCAAGTGAAAGAGGGTCCACTTTGGTTGTTCACATGTCTAAAGCCATATCTAACAACTTTGTAGTAGATCAAAAGGTGGCCACTAAGAGGGACAAAAAGAAAGATCTATGCAACTATTGCAAAAACCTTAGCCATTGGGGTGAGACTATAAGAAAAAAATAGTAGACTTGAAGAAGCAAGTGCATACCCAAAAAATGGCTACCATAACTGAGCAAGCATTTTTTGCAACGACAAATGTTTTAGACAACGAATCTTGGTATATCAATTTGGGAGCTTTTCAGCACTTAACATTTCAAAGGGATTTTTTCTTTGACTACAAGAATGTCCCTAAATGATCCATCTACATGGGCGACAATTATGTCCAAGACACTACTAGAAAGGGAAGTGTTATTCTATCCATGAAAATAGGAGATCGCGAAGTCAAGGGAGTGCTACATGAAATACTACATGTCCTAGGTCTTGTTAAGAATTTATTTTTGGTAAACAAAGCCACCGCTCAAGGTCTAAAAATAAAATTTGAACAAGATGGTTGTAGTATTAAGAATAATGTTGGAGAGGTTCTTACAAGAGCTGTACATGAGAATAGGCTATATAAGCTATTGTGTTCATGGGTTCTAAAGAATGTTCAAATTGTAGAATATCTAGAGAGTGTTAATGCTCAAGTTACTAAAGAGATAAACAACTTGACAATTTGGCATGAAAGATTTGGTGGTCATTTAGGGGAGCAAAATCTAAAGCTCCTCATACAAAAAAATATAATCATTGGATTGGATCCCAAACTTGACTGCCAATTTTTTTTTGTGTGAGTTATGCCAATGGGAAGCAATGTAAGAATCCATTTTAGAAAAAAGATCCCAAGAAAATATGGCAAAATCCTTTGGAGTTGGTCCACACATATTTGTGCCAATTGATGAAGACCATTTTAGTGGGAGGGGCTCAATTCTTCATGACATTCATCGATGATTGCACCAAGATGGTTTGGATTTCTTTTTTGAAAAGGAAGTCAAAAGCCTTAGTAGTGTTTAAAGAGTTCTAAACTATGGTGGAGAATAGTTCATAAAAGAAGATAAAAAATTGTTTGTGAGAACAATAGTGTTGAGTTCACTTCGAAGGCCTTCAAAGACCATTGCAAGGTTAAAGGCATTCAACAATAGTTTTTTGCGCCATACACCCTTCAATCAAATGGAATAGCGGAAAGGCTCAATTGAACCTTGGTGGAAATGGCATGGTGCATGCTTCATAGCAAAGGTCTAATTCATAGTATATGGGTGGAAGCTGTAGCCACAACTACATACTTGAAGAATAGGAGTCCTAATAGATGTTTAAAAGGCATAACCTTGGTGGAGGCTTGGAATGGACAAAAGCCCAATGTAAGTCATCTCAAAGTTTGGGCAGGTATGTTTTTGTCCATAAGCCAAAAGAGTTAAGATCAAAAGTTGGATAGTAAGACCACCGAAAGTTTGTTTGTGGGCTACAAAAGGAAATCATATAGGGTGTGGATCTCAACTCAAAGGAAGCTATACATTAGCAAAGACATTTTGGTGGTCAACAATCCATTGACTCCCATGATTTTAGTGGGAAACAACACCAAACTTAACAACCAAACTATTGGAAATCAATAAATCAACAAAAATCTGTAGTCTAAGGTTATTAATGAAGAAGATACCATCCATGATTCAAAGTTTCCAAAAACACCTCAAAGAATTAGAAAGGAAAGAAAATTTCCTAAAAGGCTAAAGGATTTTGTAGCAACTGTTAAATATGCCAACATAACAAGGTTTCTAAAGGATCCAATAACTTTGGCAGAAACTTTTGCATGAGATGATGCAGATCAGTGGAAGGTAGCAATTGAGGAAGAGATGGAGTCTTTGAGAAAGAACAACACATGGGTGTTGTCAAAGCTATCAAAAAATTACAAAGCAATTAGATGTAAATGGGTGTTCTAAACCAAGAGAAATGTTCAAGGCAAGATTGCGCGTCACAAAACAAAGTTCGCTGCTAAAGGATGCGCACAAAAACATGGATTCGACTTCAACAATACTTTTGCTCTAGTAGTGAAGCTCATTTCAATTTGCTCATAATGAAGCCATCACAACATTACAGGATTTGGAGGTGTACCATGTTGATTTCAAAAGTGCGTTCTTAAATGGGGATTTCAAAAAACTCATCCTCATGACACAACTAGACGGGCAAATTTTTACAAGTGAAAAGGAGCTTGTTTATAAGCTGCAAAAATCCTTATATGGACTAAAACAAAGTTTAATGGCTTGGTACCAATAATTGGACAATATTCTTTTGGAAAATGGGTTTTGGAGGTTGGAATTAGATCATAGTGTCTACATCAATGTAAATGTGATCATTGCTATATACATGGATGATCTTTTCATTTTTGCACAGTGCACAGAAGTTTTTCATTGATTGAAAAACATATTTTGTGAAAAAAAATTGATGACTAATTTAGGAAAGCTTTAGTTTATTTTGGGACTCCAAGTGATATGGGACAAAAACCAAAGAAGTAAAGTCACCACCAAAGAAAAGGGATAATCTAAATAGGTAATCTTTTTTCTGTTATTTGGATCATAGTATCAACATCAACCCTATAGTAGTGGCTGCATAAAGCTTTTTATCTTAATAATAACCACAAACTTCCTCTATTCTTCTTTTCAACTATGTTCAGACCATAAACTAAGGACTTCAAGGGATCAGAACTCTCTTTGGATTCCTCTCAAAAAGCCCATTGGTCCTATGGAGGTTCATAAACAAACATTGACTTAATGCACCCATGCCCTTTCCAGTAGAATCATTCAACAAAAGAGTTGGATAGAAAAACAGATTAGTTCCCAAAAATTTAGTTCTTCACTTGGCACCCATAACAAACCTGAAACCTTTTTCTCCTCGGAGCTCCCACAATTCAGTAAGTACTTTCTCTTTCCCAAACTTAATCAAACTGATAGGTTTTTCCAAGATTCCCAATTGACACCCAAACCCATAAACACTCCACATGGATCACTTTAAAATCCCTTAACACTATCATCACTTCCCCGGACTTAGTCCCTACATCTAACATAGATTAACCTTCTATTTTCTTGAAGATTATAATGTAATGAAAAGTGATAGCTTCAAGTTAGAAGAACACACAAAACAAAAAAGCATTCTTCCTTTTTTGTCCAAATACACTCCAACACACATTTTTGTTTTAGAACCTCAATTCTCAAAGGAAAACTTTGCCTCTTTAATGACTTGAGCTCCTTGATTTATAGTCCATCCCACTTCCTTTCGTTTTCATCACCTTCCCAACACCAACTAGTCTTGTGCAACATGATCTACATGGCTCACGATAAACCCATTCCATCATCGAAGCCAACTCAAAAAACCATCACCATTGAATTACAAACTTCGAACACCATAAACCTACAAACAAACAACACACATTGAGACATAGAAACAAATAATAAACATTAGACTTTCAACACCTTCAAAATTCATGATGAACAATTATCTGCTACTTTGGTATCTTGTGTCATCATGAATTAGGGTCGTTTCCCTCCTTTCATCCACATCCATAAAAAATGTTTGATACTAGCTTTTCGTCACAATATTACCTTAGGCCAATCAAGTTACATCGCAAGCCCTTTGACAAAATTCCAAATGGATGCATACAATCCAGTTGCTACCCCTCTAGAAGCAGGTGCTAAACTTTCCAAGAAGCAAAGTCCTAGCTCAAAGAAAGAAGAATTTTAGATTGTTAATATTCCATACAGGAAAGCTATAAGTAGCTTCAAGTATTTACATGGTTGGCACAAGACCAAATATAGTTGCAATAGTGGGAGTTGTTGCCCAATTCTTCAACAACCCTTGACTTGCACATTGGCAGGTAGTCAAAAGACTTTTGAGATATATGTAAGGTTCACAGAATCTTGTGTTATGATACTCTCGTGATCTTCTTAACAAGAAGACCTTGGAGCTTTGTGGTTTTGGTGATATTGACACAAGGAGATCAACAACTGGCTATGTTTTTCTTTTGGGAGGAGCACTTGTTTCTTGGGCCAGCAAGAAGCAATCAACAATCGCTCTTTCTTCTACAAAAGCAAAATACATGGCATGCACTCATGCAACAAAGGAGGTTTTGTCACTTAGAAGACTCTTAGGTGAAGTGGGATACATGCAAAAAAATGCAACCCTCATACTTAACGATAGTCAAGGGAGCTTGGCTTTGTTGAAGAGTCCAGTGCATCACCTACGCACAAAGCACATAGATGTCCAGTTCCATTTTGTGAGGGAACATATTGCCTCCAATGAAGTTTTGTTTGACTACTGCTCTACTAAGGAGATGGCTGCTAACATTTTTACCATGGTAGTCCCCAGAGATCAGTTTGAAACTTGCAGGAGCAAGTTAGGATTAGTGTATCACAAGTAGAAAAACATTGTCATTCAGTGGGAGTGTTAAAATAGCAATGAGCTATCTTAGTTTATTTTGTGATGGACCTGCTAAATTATTTCAGCTACCGATCCAGCTGATTTCTCTCACCCACCAACACATGCTGCTAGCTAGTGTAGATCTATTGACTTTCACCTGATCTTTAGGATCGTATTAATTCCTTTGGCCATATATATTTGCCTGCTTGGCATCTCAATAAAATAACCTTCTTTGTTTCTCTTGCAAAATCAGTCCAGTGACAAGAGAGCATGAGTCCTTAGAGAATATTCTTATTGATCATGAGGCTTGTTGTTCTACTCCTGCAAACAAGTTCTAGATGGAGTCCTCACTACCTCAACAAGGTTGTTTTGATGTAAATCAATGAGATGCTGGTGAGAAGACTACACAGCCAAGGGAAATTTGTGATGAAAGATTCAGCAAGGGTGAGCAGCTGCAAGATATAATTGGAAGATTTTTCGGGTTAGGATGGGGGTGTTTTTGTGTGTTGGTGTGTTCAGAAGTTGTAAGTTGCATGCATTCCGGGTGAACATTTTTTGGAGATGAATGCTCCGGACTGTGTTTGTGGTTTTCAGTCCCCTGTTTTTAGATTTTCGCTTCATCGAGTTTGATGACAGAAGACAAGGGAAGTTCATGTAGACATAGATTAGGAATTAGGTGTGGAAGTGATGAAGGGTACAGGGGATTACTGAACTCAAATATGGAGCCATCAAATTCCTAGGAGTGATTGTGCCTGGGAAGAATTTCATCTTGTGAGGATAGTGTGGGTTGTTGGGAATCCTCTTGGGAATGGGGGTGAGTACCTATATCTACAGGAGCTCCAAGTGAAAATTACCACATGGACTTCATGGGCTATCTGTTGTAGTTATTTGGCAGATTAACCCTTGTCAAGACCTTTAGTTTCTGGAAATGGGAGTGTTAGGATGTTCATTAAACAAACTGGTGGGACAGAATGGGAATATCTCTAGGTTGAACATGTTCAGTTAAGCATCTATGATTCCGACAAAAAACCCTGGTAGTTCATGAGAGAATCTGAAGGATCTGATTCACACTGAATTTATGTATTAAAATAGGAATTGTGTTTATGCAACAACTTGCATCCAATTTGGCTGAGACCTATGTTGGTTGCTGCATCAGTGTCTCTGCAATTGGAACTTCAATATGAGGTTACCAAGAGTGTTGGTCATGTTGTATTTGAGATATAGGGTGTATTGCAATTAGTCTACTACCCTTCTTTTTGGCATCAGAGTCAGTTGATCATTCTGTTGTTATAGAATTAGGATATCAAGCATGCCTTCCAGAATTGATGCAACAACGTGTCTGTTTCCAGCAATGAAAAATCTAGTGTTAACATCACTAATCAATTAGATTATGAACAGCATATTTTAGATAGGTTTGATTATTTAGAGAATTTTAATGTCCTTAGTGTTGGTTATGTTGTTGCACTTGGTAGGATTTGGAGTGGTGAATGTCATAGGTTTTGATCCAACAGAGGTTGCAATAGGTGATATTGCTGTGAAGGTAACCCACAGTGGATTTCTGTCAAAAGTCTATGTTTGGGTGAAGCTTCAAGATGGACCACAGGGATGGGGAAATGTTGCACAACCCCAGGGCAGATATTATTTCACCTCATATTTTGCATAGGATATCTGCATCAGATTATGAGACAATAACTGATGTACCAAGACATGTGGAGACATCTGGATCCCAAAAGTTCCCATATCTCAACATCATTACATACAATTTTTCATACCTGGTCTTGAGGAATTGATGCAAGCTGGAGACAAGTTACAAGCATCTGGCGTTTCATCAAAACTTCTCAGTTGGGCTATGCCCAGATTTGGATCAAAAGCTTTATTGGCGGCTGGAAAATACAGATGAGCACATTTTTTCCCTCATAACATCTGAATATAGAATTCTGAGTCCAGTGAGAGGAAGGGAGCCAAGAAATTTGATATGTGACCACACTAATTCCATTAGACAATCAGAAAAAGAGAAGATCATTGATTAGTGCTGACATAAACCATGAGATGCAAAATTCAGTCAGGGGTATCAGCATTTCATGACATTTGCTTTAGGGATGAACCTGATGGTGACTGTGCAATATTCACTGAGTAGGCTGAGGTCCTTTGAGGTTTCTCCACCAAGAGAGTGCCAGTTTGGGTCTGGGTCACAAGAACTTGAACCCCAGGGTTTAGCACTGCAAATCAGGGAACCTTCCAACACTGGTTGCAATGCCCTGCATGGGTAGTTGGTGTGACCTGCCTTGCAAATATTTAATGTGTGAAGAAACCAACTCCTCCTTTACAAGATCTACAATCTTAAGGATATTCTATAATCTTTCTATATATGTAATATGTATATAATATATGGTTTTCCATAATCCTTTCAATTTCTTTTCTTGAGAGTCAAGACAGCTTTTATAGGGTTTTTTATTTGTGGTGTTTAGATTTTGATGGGGTTTCTTTTGTGATTTCTTTAATTGCATTTCTTTTTGCTCCAAGTTCTTGTTTCTTTGGTTGGAGTTCTTCCATGGTCATTAAACTACCTACCTCCCATGTTTTTTTTTCGCCCTTTTTCATTGATGCTGAGTAAATGGCAAATTGTTGATGACAACATGAAGCCAATATTCTATACACTAAAGAATTTAAGTGGAAAACTTCAGGCAACTTTCTAAATTTATAATTACATGGTTCGAATTGTGGTGAAAATTTCCTAATTTCGAATTATATTCGAAAAATCTTTAAATATGGCCCAAAAACACGAAAATCTTCATTAATGGTCACTTTTTCTAAAACTTTTTCTACCATTGTGTGCAATTTCACCACAAGAAATAAATTACCTACCTCCCTGGTTATTCATCTACCTGTTTGGAAGCCCCATGCTAATAACTGTCCCTCCATCTTCAACATCATGTTTTGTCTTTATCTTGGCCATCCCTTACAGAACACCTCCTCTTTGCGCCATCATTTGCTGTTTCATTTCCACCAAATGACTTGGCATTTTCTATCATTGGTTGTAGAAATCAATCTGTAACTGACAGCTGGAGACCTAGCTGAACTCATCATGCTGCTTTTTTTGGGTCAAATTCCTTTTTCATTCAAATTAACTCACCAAAATCACAGGGTTTTTCCTTCTATCATAAATTGACTAAACCTAGCATGCTATAAAGAGAAGAGACACTACCTGATAAACCCTTCCTAGGAGTGTATTTATCAAAATCCATCCCTAGCCCACAAGTGTTTTCAACAAGGCTTAGCCTTAGGTCAAGCAAGTCTAGAGTATTCTCATGCAAAATGTACATGGGCACCCCTTTCCGTAGCCCACCTTCTTCCTTTTACATTGTTGTTGCAATTCAATCATCCTTTTCATTTTCATCCTTACTGGGTAGCTATGGCAGTTGATACACAAAAGGTGTGATCTTTCAGCAGTTACATACTACTAGGGTGATATATAGCTCAATTCATATTGTTTGTGACTCATATGTTTCCAAGACCCTTTTATATTATACCTATTCATGTGGGCATGTCTCAATTTTTTAAAAATTACACCAATTGTTTTCAAGATGGGGGGATAAGTGGCCATGGCAAATTTTATACAAAGGAGACATCAACTACGAAAAATGCCACCTATTGATTTTCCTACCCATTGTTGGGATAGTGGAACCTTGTAATAGGCCTGGAATAGCAAAACACTACTCAAGCCAAAGCATCACAAATTCTATTAATCCACATATAACACCATACCATACAAAATTGCCATTACAATCCATTCATACCTTAATAACTTTGTCCTTGTCATATATGGGCCAACTACATTGAAAGCTAAAGGAAAGAGGAGTGAAATAGAAAGCAAGCTTGCAAGAAGAGAGATAAATGCCTTAGTTGGCATCCATAAATAAGAGACTCTTTACCAAAACGCTATTGCCCCTCGTAAAGGGTGGACTCTATGTTAGTCGTTTCATTGTAAATCTGAAGGCAGTGGAGGACAATTGTGAGGGGGATTGGCTAATGGGGGACGTAAAAGGGGGCGAAAGGGGGTGGGGGTCGGGGAAGGGGAAGGTTGGCTACACAGATCAATGTTAAGAAGATTCTAAGATTCAAGTTTACATTTATTAAGGATAATTGTAGATAATAAAGCTCTTCATAATGTAAGTTCAATTCAAGGTATGAACATGTGCTTTGGGTGAAAGGACAATTGCAATTCAAAATTTGAGAAAATATATATATATAGGTATACAATGGGGAACCAAACTACATGTTCATAAATTTGATACTAAAATTAATTTAGTCATGCTTTGAATTTCCTTCACTATTGTTTGTTTTCATTACTATGTAACTACATGGTTGCATTTAATTAGTCAAATCTTACAATAAATACACAATCATGGTACATCTTGCATGAAATTTGATATCCAATTTCAATCATTTCAATAAATTTTGCTGACTTTGCATATAACTAAAAATCAAGTGAGTGGGGGTCAAATGAAAGACCAAACCCAAGTTCCTCAATTATTTTAAGGATAACTTGAATGATTAGATGGAATTTAGGTGTAGGTGAAATTTGTAAATTTTTTATTTGGGAGAGTGAGACTTCCAAAGGTAAAGTCAGCAATAGTAGTTGATTTTGCTATTTTAAACAATTTGAAAACCTAGTGAGTCAATAGATTTGGATCTTTATAGTTTTTGATCCCATGATCTTGTGGTTCTTTGGTATGAAAGAATATACATTAATGTTGTGCAAGTAAACGATTTATATTCATATATCTATGTAAAAATATATATACATATAGTGTGTGTAGATTTTAATATGTATTGCGTATAAGAGTTTTAAAACTTTTATATCTCATAGATTGTTCGTATATATTGTAGAACTTTTTAAGAGTTCTCTTCTTTCCTAATATGTATACTTTCCTTGCAATCAAGTGTGTGTCTCCGTGGATTAAAGTAGATGTCTAATGTGTGATTCCATCATAGTATCAAAACTTGGTCTGAACAAATTTGTGTTTTTTAATATTTTCAATTATATGCTAACTAACATGTCTTGAAATCAATGAAAAAATTCAACACCAAAATTTTCAAGAATCTAAATTATAAAACAAAGGAACTTAAAAACAATTTGATAACAAAAATTATATCACATTTGATAACAATGCACATTGACATTTCAATAGATCCTTATCAATACATAATGGAGGAATTGAAATCAATCACATATTCACTGAATAATACTAAAATCTTACAAAAAAATTGACTCAAAAGATTCCAGATTTTAATCATATCTCAAAAATTTGATGGGACTTTTTCCATATATGAAAACATTGATTAACATCATGGTTTAAAACTGAAAAGAATTGGTCTATTGTCAAAGGTATAGAGGTCAAACCAATTCCCTGAACAATAGCCCAAATAGGTGCTAGAAGCCATGCACCTCTTGCCACAAAAATAGGGGTTGTAAGCAATTGGGAAAATAATGACACAATGTCCTTTACATTAATTAACAATAGTATCAACAATAGCATTATTTCACATGTTCAATTATGTCCAACATCACTTGATGCATGGAATAATTGATTAAATTATTTGAATCTCAAGATGTTGTTACAAAAATGTATTTAAAAAATGAGTTGCACACATTGAAAATGAAAGAAAATGGAAACATGACAAAACACACCGAACAATTATCTACAATTGGTTCTCTACTACTGAATGATGAAGATGTTAATACATAGTATGCCTCAAAGTTATAGAAGTTTATAAGTTCTATGCCTAGGCAACAACCATTAAGCTTACAATCTTTGATAACTTATTTAATTCAAGAAGAAACTTTGATGAAAAGTTTAAATTCATCAACATATAGAATGTCTACCTTATATGTTGGAAAAAGAAACTTCAACATTAATAGAAACTAGAAAAGATACTTCCCATCTAAAGATGGAGAAGGAAAGAAATAAATCCCATCAAAAGATGGAGAAGGGTCATCTAATTAAGATAGGTTTCAATAATTCAAAGATGAAGTGTTTCTTTTGTAAGAAACCAGGTCATCATATCAAAGATTATAAAGCTAGAATTACAAAAGACTCTAGAAATTCAACAAGGCAAACAAATGTTGCTATCAATTTAACAAGTTGTATATTGTAGCTGTGTTCATTAAAAAAAACAAAGATTCTACTTGGTGTATGTTGATATTGAAGCAACATAGCACACGTCACATGATGTTGATTGTGCATTCACCAATTATCAAACATGTGAAGAAGGCCTAGTGGTCTATTTAGGTGATAATAGCACACACAAAATTCATGTCCAAGGGGATTGTCAATCATATTAACAAATGGAATAGTGAAAGAAATCCCTAATGTATTACACATACCAACTTCAAAGAAAAACTTATTTTCAACCAAACAATTTAATAGGGTTGGTGGAGAGATTACTTTGAAACGTGGAAAATGTGATTTAGAAAATAGAATTTTAAAAATATTATTATTTGCACACTAGATCTTCAATTATCTAAATTGGGAAAATTTGATTATGATAAATTATGGCACCAACAAATAGGTCACATGGGTGTAGTCACACTAATGTGTACACAAGCAATTGTAACCAATGTTTGGTTTTGTATATCTAACATTTTAGGAAAAAATAAAAAACTCCAAATGGAATTGTTTCCACATAATGTTATTTTCAATGTATTGGTGTATATATTCTAAAAGTTTGAAATCAATCTAATGAATGAAAAATACCCAAAAGCATTTTGAAAACATCATAACCAGTGTTTTTAGGTAGTAAAAGGACTTGTAAATGGACTTGAATTTTTTTGACAATGACATATTTTGAACAATTTTTTTATGTAAACCATAACATAATGATGTGATGAAAATTTTAAATATTTTTAAAAATATTTTTGTTCAAATATTCCAAGACTATTCCAAAATAAACACCCAATAAGTAGTCACCCAAAGGGCTGGGTGTGGCTCATGATATCTCGTTTGCACCCAGATTATCAACCATTATATTAAACCAATGGAAATCTATGCCCACTAGACTTGATAATTTTCAAAAAGATGATTTTTATTTTTGCAAAACATGTGTTAAAGGCAAACAATAGAAAACTAGCTTTCCAAAATTAAAAAACACCAAAACAATAGAATTACTAAGAATAATTCATTCATACATATGTGGTCATATTCAAACTCCCATTTATTCTGGTTGTAGTTATTGTATAACATTCATTGATGATTTGTCATGATACTTTATTATTGTATCCTATTAAACACAAATTAGAAGCCTTTGATAAATTTGTTATATAAATTTTTTAGTGGAAAATCAAATTAACAAAAGGATCAAAATTTTACAATTAAATAATGGTCGAAAGTATAAGTTGAATGCTTTTAATCTATATTGCCAAAAACATGGTATTAAAAGGCAATTCACTATAACAAACACACCACAACAAAATGGTGTTTCCAAGAAAAAAAATCATACATTGATTGGGGCTGCATTATCTATGTTAATTAATTCCCATTTGCCTAAAATGTTTTGGGGAGAAACTTTGTCAGCTGCAAACTATCTACAAAATAAAAGTCCTAATAAAGTTCTTTTAAATAAAAGATTATAGAAATGTGGTGTAGGATTAAACCCAATTTTTCATATTTATGTGTGTTTGGATGTTGTGCATACACCCATATTTTTAAAGATAACAAATGGGTGGTTGCAAGGTAAGGTGGCTCACTTTTTGCATCACAATCTAGTTTTTTGTAGAGTGGCATGCATTTACATGCTATTAACATGGCATAAAAACAATAATTTCCCAAATTTGTGACTAAATTTAAATTGTCAACTTGAAGAAGACATATATGAAAAAAAATTACAACATATATACACCAAATATATAGTAATGGACTTTTGAAATTGAAAAATATGGATTGTTTATTATTTGTGCCTATATATATATGCATTTTTGTGTATGAATTTTATTTGAGATATAATATAGGGAATCAATATATGATATGTTAAAACAAAAATAACATATGTGCAAAAAAATTGCTAAAAAAAATTTAACCAAAACAAAATTATGGACTTTTGAATGGCCTAAAATGAGCCATATTTTCATAAGTCCATATCATAATCATTTTTGGATGGATTTCAATTTTTATTTTCTTGACATGTACTTTAAAGAATGGCTAGTCTTCATATGAACTTCTTAGTTCATTAACCACCATGTAATTCCCCATTAAATTAATGATATCAAAATAAACTACCATTTTAACATTACCATATGGACTTTTAGGGAATGGAGCATCCACCGAAAATGACCCTTCTTAGAGTGCATACACCTAGATGTAAATTAGATTCTCACACACAAGAATTCTTAGGATATTTTGAAGAATCCAAAGCTTAATGTCTTATGAAAAAAGCTAACAAAAGAATAATTATTTCTAGAGATGTTATTTTTCAAGAAAATTCTATGAAGTTGACATCAAATAAAGAATTAAACTTTGAAAAAAAATGAATTGTTATTATATCCTAGATTTCTCCAATTGCAACAATGCACCAATCATATAAAAATCCCTCCCAAAAGTGTATCAATATTACCTTTTATTATAAATTTTCAACTGCAAAATCAGTAAGTTCATTCACCATCAATAGAATTTACTTCCCATTTTCAAAATTTGGGTCCTCCGATCCCACTAGTACCTCATAATGAAGAAATTTCAAATGCATTTAAATTATATTATCCTTAGATGATGATATTCTTGAAATTTCACTTTTGTAGAATTTTTTTTCAAAATTCAAAGGCCAATAATTGCTTTTTGCATTTGCATAAAAACTAAAACCAAAAAGAAAAGTTGTTCCTCCATCTCGCCTAATTGAAACAATAGAGGGCAAGAAAACAACTAAACCTAATAAACATTGCTATCTGCACATAAAGCTTTGATTACACAAGATATTATGGCTGGTCCTTTAACCATGTCCAAAGCTTTATCTAGGCCTAATGCACATTCTTGGCAAACAACTATTAAAGCTGAATTTTTCAGTCTTAACAAAAATAAAACATGGGAGCTTACATCCTTACCATAAGGAAGGAAGACAAAAGCTAATGGCACAATTGATAAATACAATGTTTGTTTTATCACTTGTGCCATGTGGATATTAGTAAGTTCATGGCCTTGAATACATTGAAATGTTTTCAATGGTTGTGAAGTTGAATTCAATTTGAGTTTTACTTACTTTAGTTACACAATATAATCTTGAGATACATTAGTTAAAAGTTAAGACAATTTTTCTCAATGGTTACATTGAAGAAGAAATTTATATGGAAATACCAGAAGGGTTTCATGATTCTACAAATTCACATTTGGTGTGTAAACTTTTGAAATCATTGTATGGGTTACGTTAGTCTTTTCAAGCATGGTACCAAAGATTTGACCAATACTTCATTTCTAAAGGATTTGCAAGATATGAAGTAGATTCAAACATTTACTATCAACCAAAACTAAATGCATGTTTCCAACTTATAGCAATTTATGTGGATGATTGTATCCTTGTCACAAATAGTCTACAAACATAGTTGAACTCAAGGTAATACCTTTTCAAAAGTTTGACATGACAAATGAAGGCCAACTACATTGGTAATCAAATTATTTGTAATAGAATAGAAAGGTGGATACTTTTGTCCATCAATCCAAATATCACAATCAAGTCTTACATGGGTATGACATGGCCAATTTGAATCCAATTTGTACACCTATGGAATCTAGACTAAAATTAAATAAAGAAGATTGCCCTGAAACTTAAAAAAATAAAAATAAAATGTCAATTTATCCTTACCTACTAGTGGTGGGCAACTTCATGCATGTCATTTTCAACAATTAGCTTGATTGTGCATATGTTATTAATAGTCTTACATGACACATGTCTAATCCCAGCTTTATTCATTAGCAAACTATTAAATGTGTGATGTGTTATATCAAAGGATTCTTCACATGTGTATATAATATCAACAATTTGTAGGAAGCCATATTGAACATGGATTTTCATATGCAAATTGGGCCAAAAATAAAAACATTCATAGATTATTTTAGAGATTTCTTTTCACTTCGAGGTGGTGTCATAACTTGGGCCAACAAGAAGCAAACTTTTGTTGCATTGTCCAACATAGAAAGTGAATACATGGCATTATCAAAGGCAACAAATGAAGTTATTTAACTTCGACAATTATTTCATGAAATTAGTTTTCCACAAATGCATCTTATAACAATATATTTAGGTAGTCAAAATGCAATTACATTAATTACCAACCCTAAATAACATTCTTGGAACAAACAAGCAAATACTCAATATCATTTCATTCATGATACAATCCAATTTAAACATATTCAATTGGCATAAGTTTCAATTAATGACATACCAATTGATGTTCGTACCAAGTCTTTGCCTACCATTAAACATTATCATTGTTTAAACAAGCTTGGAATGACAATTATTCCACCTGATTTTCAATTATTTCTAGCAATAAAATCAAAATTTTCAATGTCTTTACTTAACACAACAAAAACCAGCCAAACAAATCTTCCTATTGTTCCATGCATACAAGCTCTTATGGCTTATGTGGGAGGTTTTCTCAAATCCTATAAATAGCTTCATCCAAAAGACAAAACCAATATGACTTTTTGTTATGACCAAAGTTAGAAGTTTCTAATCATAATTATTGTGTGAAGCAAACTCATATCCAAGCTTCTTCCATGCACCCAAGTTTGCCATACTGAGGTATGAGGTATGCAAGACCATGCAACATGCAAAATGGTCACATCACTACAAGGAATCTTGTCCATTTCAACCCATGTGTTTGCAACTTATGTCCAAATCAACCATTTTTGTGACTATAGATGCAACAATCTTTTGTGACACTTAGTAAAAAGGGTGAAAGCATGAACAGGTTGATTGTTTGGACTATCAATCTTGTAATTTTTTCTAGATTATACACAAATGTAAAATTTAAAACTATATTCAATATTAACATTGTCAATTTCTTAATTATTCATGTTGTCATAAACTTTAATGGGAATCATCATAAAATTTTTAGATAAATTCTAAAAAGATTATGGACTTGTAATAGACTTTTGAAATCACAACATTACATCGATCACACAGAAAAATGAAAATTATGGACTCAAAAAAATGTCAAAATAGTGTCAAAAATAAATTAAAAATAAAGCATCATCAAATGAATAATTTATTAGTGAAATGCATTGAAACTTTCCTAATGTATATATTTTAATTTTTAGAAGTTTTAAATGATGTGATTGTGGTAAATTTTTATCCTTGAGAATACATTTCACATCAAAAAATTTAATCTTTTACATGGATTTTTTTATCAATCACATGTTTAGGGATATCCATAGGTTGGTTTATTAATATTTATGATTAAAAAAATAAGGGATAATTATAGGATTTATGGTTTGATAATTGTTGAAACTGCAAAAAAATTGATATTGTTAGATTATGGACTTTCAAACACCACTTTTAAAACATTTAACCACGCTTTCACCCAAAACGATTTATAGTCACATAAATGACTACAAGGTGGTTTGTAGTTGCATATGCAACTTATATTTGTGAGTAATATTGATTTGGATGAAATTGAATATGAAAAATACACTTATATCATCCATTTTTAATGGCATCCCAAAAGAAATGAAAATTTCATTGTTTTTACAACTTGGAAGATGGTTCATAGGCCATTGGACACTAGGTGGCATCTTTTCAACTAGATTTATGACTATAAATCGAATGTAATTAAATGTGAAAAAAAATGAATTGGCCAATGAAATTGCTAAATTTAAAGCTCTAATTATTTTCCTTCAACTTTCTTCAATGAATTAACCATTAAATGTGAAGTAAGGTTCGGTGGGTTTGTGAAAGTTTCAAAGGACCCATGGTAATTAATGATAGAAATAAGGCTAGGTAGTAGGTAATATGTATGTGGCCAAGTAGTAGGTATTTTATCATGTTGATATGTCATAGTGGTTTTTGAATAGTTGATTAATTAAGTAGGTTAGGTAATAAGTAGTAAGTATTGGGTAGTATTTAAGTAGGTTAATTAATAGTAGGTACTTCATTGTGTTGAATGAAATAATGTTAGGTTTAATCAATTAATTAGGCTAGGTAATTAATCAATTAGTAAGTTGTAAGGTAGTAAGTAGTGGGTATAAGTAAAATAAAGTGAACAACTTTTCTATTGTGTCAAAATTACAACAAGTAGAATTGTGAAACATTTAATGTTTTTTGCTTAAATGATAAAATAAGATGTTTTTACTTTAATGTGCATTAATTTTCAAATTCCAACTTGTAAAAGTAGGTTTCAAGTAGGGTTTAATAAAGAAAAAATAGAAAAACAATTGATGGCTTGCTAAAATAAATGATAATCTTCATATCATAAATTCATACATATCTATTTGATTAAATTTTTAAATGAAAAATTAGGTTTGAATACATATAAACCAATCAGTTTGATATGTGATATTTTTTTGAATTAATTACTTAATTAAATAAGAAATGTAATTTGTTTATTGAATAGGCTAGGTAGTAGGAGTAATTTATGACTCATTTTAAAAATTATATAGTGAATAAGTTATAGATCATAAATCCAAATTACATTTTTTAGGTACAATTATGATCTATTATAAGAAAAATTGTATAATATAATTTCTTAAATTGAATAAGGGTTTGAGATGTGAAAAAAATAATTTATTAATCATAATTTAGAGTAAAACTTAATAATTTCTTTTAAACATAATAAAATTCATAGTTCCATAAAATAAATTATTTATATGGAATTAATTAATATTTAAAAATCAAAATTGATACCTAGATTAATATTTAACATCAGAAATAACATGGTTAATATAGGATTTTTTATTATATTTTTATGATCATTTATGTATGATCCATTTATAAATATTATATATGAATAAAATAATATATCACACATTTAAATTAAATTCTATTGGTAAAATTATGATATATCAAAAGAAAAGTTGTATATTATAATTTTTAGAATCAAATGAAGGTTTAAGAATATGAAAGATATATTTTTATTTACTACATTATAATCCATTTATAAATCATATAGTTGAATGTTTTTGCCACATAATGGTAACTGAAGTTGTATTCAATAATGAAATTCAAATGTATTTATTTTTAAATCAATTTATATTTTCAAGAAGAAAACAATATGTGGGTACATTATTGAATAAATGTTTAATTTAAACTTTAATGGGTGAATGCACATTAAGGTGGTTCACTTTTTGTATCATAGTGCCCATTTTTGCAGGGTGCCCTTTATTTGGACACCTATAACAAACAATAAAACTTATCAAATTGAGAATTTGAAATTTATTATACATTAACAACTTGATTATGATAGACAATAAAAAGGTTCATATTGAATTCCATTCCAAATTATGTATAGGGATTCAATATATGGTGTAACATCCAATAATACATTTTTATGTGGAAGTCTTCCTTCAAAAATCATAATCAAACTTTAATTAGGGACTTTTGAATGGTCAAAATTGAGCTATATTTTCATAAGTCCCTACCATAGTTATTTTTTTCTTAAATTTCAAAAACAAATTCTAAAGGTATACATATTTGGAATATGTAGGTGGGCTCCTATTAATATGGACCTTATTGCTTTTGATACATGGATTTTTGTGGACTTTTGGTTTTTCGAAAAGTGAACCACCATAAATTGCATACACCCTCATATGCTCATTTGGACAAAATCTTAATAATGTATCAAAGATGAAAAATGATGTTTTGTATAATGTTTTAAATGGAGTATGCTAAATAGAATGCACATTATTATTTTATCACAAGTGGGATGGGTTGGTGGTAAAAGAGTTGATCCCCATGGGGTTCAAGGATAAATCCCACAAATGACATTGGTTATGGTCAATGGTGAGATGTTGACCAAATGTTCCCTACTTATCTAACCTACTTAAACTAAGTGCTTACTAGGTGAGCCTAGGTAGGCACAATAGATAACTTATCTAACAATCTAAACTAGATTTTAAAGCCTAGGCTATGGACTAACACATGTCAACATGGTACTATTTCAACTCAATGAAATTAGTAATAATATAAAAATATTTAAAAATAGTACTTTAATATCTAATTGAGATTCAACCATTTCATATAATAAATAAATATAATAATGTGACTAAATTATTTAATCGTGAAATTAGTTGCAAAATGATGATGTCATGTAAGTTGGTTTGGATGGATGAAAAGTTCATGTGAATCACATCTTTATGCAACTAACATTGCAACTTGGGGCCATGTATTGTTTTTTGTGACTAGAGTTTTATAAGACTTGTCCAAGGCAACTAGGCCTTGTAGCAAGTCACATGTGGTAATTACAACTAAAATTTAGTTGTTAATTTAACTGTTTATTTGCAAATTTCTTATAGTACATCAAAATTTTCGATAAACATATTATTTCTTAGTTAGTTCCTTCTTTTCTTAGAGTTTAACCTTACAAAAATCAACAAGATAGACATCATTCTAAATTTCAACATGATTTTTTAGAGTGGGAGCAACCACAAAATTTATAACCATGGTCCAAAGCCTCATGTGCAAGTCTATCTTGGTTGTACTAAAAAGTCTTTAATATTCCAAGATACAAACAATATTGTAAAAACAAGAATCAATTGTAGTTCTTACCACATGATGTGTCATTGTGGAAGAAACCTCAAGACATAAATCAAAAAAGAAAAAATATCATTGCAAAAAAATCTCAACTACATTATAAAATCCAAGAATTGATAAACATGGTAGACAAATTAAAATTTTAGGCAAATGAAATGGCATCCATGTTGAAATCAACAATAATTGGATTTATTTTTTATGGGAGGAGACATTACTAATGAAGAATAAACATAAAGATGTCTAGAGAGACATTCATACACTAAGAAACCTTAGTTTCTCATAGATGGAATTGTTTTTTCTTTATGAAAAGTTTGGATGTACACATTAGTGACCTAGAGGGAGTAAAAGGACAATATATGGTGTATGTAAAATTCTAATACATACTATGTATTAAAATATAAGAACTTTCATATTTCATAGACTATTCATATTTCTTGTAAAGTGTTTTAAGAGCTTTTTTCTTTCTCAATATGTATTTTTTCTTTTCAATCAAATGTGTGTCTCCATAGATTAAAGTAGATGTCTAATGTGTAATTCCATCACTATGATCATTAAAAGGCTCTTTAATTTTGGCATGCACCATATGAGTAATGAACATACATTTATCCTCAATATATATGTTATGTTTAATTGAATGGGAGTGCCAAATTTTATTTAGAAACTACGACTCATATTTATGAAGGATTTAATTTTGTGGAGACAAGTTTTTTACATAGTTGTGTGGTTTCCAATGAGTAAGGGGTTTTTGGAAGGTTTTAAAACTATCTTGGTGGGATTTTTGAATATGGCTACTTATTCAATCTATGAAAGAAAGTTTAGCAATAGTAATTTTGAAAGATGACAAAGAAAGGTATAAGGTTAAGAATAAGTCCAAGAAGATTTTTGAAATGAATTAGGATCATGGAGTTTTATGTATTTAGCTTGTTGCCCATTCGGAGGTTAGCGAATAACCACACATGATGCCATCCGAGATGTCATGTATGCCCTAGTTCAAGAAAGTGGACACATTGTATGGAGAGAGCGGTGGTACACCCTTATGTCAGGAATTTCATTACGAATTAATCTTTACATGACCCAAGAGGATCAGGTCTTTGTTATTGATGTAGTGGTTATTTGATGTGGGAGACGGTGGCTTTGAGTGTCATTAGTCGACTAGTAGGTGCAATTGCGAAATTTAGTGCCATTGCTAAGATCCACAAGTATAAAGGGCTTCAGGCATAGTTATGACATTCTTGGTGCGAGAATGTTATGGAAGCCCAAAGAAGCAAGAATTTTAAAGAATTTTATAGATCAACCAGTGTAATTTGGTAAACATTCGCGGGTAAAGAATGTTATGAC
>Ga0116231_10002737_pt1 | contig 36808 bp, 23 predicted proteins | sample S1TSphgellanicum_2_FD_89695 | JGI IMG/M metagenome (GOLD analysis project Ga0116231, IMG submission 89695) | Host-associated microbial communities from peat moss isolated from Minnesota, USA - S1T2_Fd - Sphagnum magellanicum MG | ecosystem: Host-associated > Plants > Peat moss > Unclassified...
TTATTTTAAAATATATTTTATATACAAAAAAATTTTTTTTTCTTTTTTTTTTTTTGTTTAAATTTTATTAGCTCTGCTTCTCAAAGACCCGCGCCCCGTACCGTTTTTTTTTTTTTTTTTTTTTTCTTTTTTTTGGGTTTTTTTGATTTTATTTTTTTTTTTGGGGGGTGTGGGGGGGGGGGGGGGTTGGGGGAGTGGGGAGGGGCGTTCTGGAAGTACCATAATCATGTAACAGAATCTTTACCTGCACACGACGATGAAGGACGAGAGTTTGGTATTATAAGGCATAACAATAATATGCCGCAGGGGGCTTAATTAGTGCTACAGTGGGCAGGCAAGAGAAAAAAAAACCAAAAAATCTGTACAGCCTGGTTAGCACGTGTGAAGATCGACTGAAACAGGTTTCAGAGGTGTACTAAAAGGGTGGAAGGGTGGTGGGGTTTTCAGTAGATACCTACTTACCTACCTACCAAGGTATGTCCATAAGAGGGGACACAGGGAGCTGGGGCGGGGGGAAGGAAGGAGAGGGGGAAGGAGTTAGAGTACCTTATTATAAAGAAGGTACCTACTGGATAAGGGTCGGTAATAGTTGATTCCGGTATAGGACAGGGGTAATTCCGGCGCGGAATATCTCGGTGGTGGGGTTCCGCCTCCCTGGGAAAATATCTAAGGTAAGCCTATCAGCGCGCGAGTTTCGTCCACTTGACTCATAGAAGTGTCGAGTTGGACCCAGAACGTCGTGTGTTGTTGACGGTTCAGATGGAATTCGAGCATTGCCATTGCAAGCAAGAAGGAAGGAGAAGGAAAGGAAAGAGAAGAAGGGAAGAGGAGAGAACACAGAGAGAGAGAGAGAGGGCGAGAGCAGAGAAGCAGCGGAGCGTGCACTAATAAGTGTGTTGTAAACTTTGTTTTGTGTTTGCCAGAAGTGGAACAAGAGTATTGCTTTGTGGGTTTTTCTTGTGTTTTCTTACGTCCTCGGGGGTTGTGATTATGTCCAATCTTCACCCAACTCCACTTGTTATTGCTTCGTCCTCCAGATCTTCGACTGTTTGTCAAGGTTCCAACTGGTTGCTAACTTCTCTGCAAATTTGAGGTTCGTGCTTGTGCCCACTCGCCCGCCGGCCAGCCAGCCAGGTTCGTTTGTAAATGCATTCAGGGATGGTTTCGCTTCTGATCTTTTGATATTTGGTTTCCTGGGGTGGAGAAGAATATATATTGTGGTACCTAGCAGCTGTGCTCTGTGTGTGTTTCAGGGAAAAAAGAAAACCTCCTCAACTCCGGCTCACTGGGACCGCGGATGTCTTCTCCTAGTTTTCGTCGTAGATGAGAAATCGGAAGAGTTCTTGTGAACACAAGCAGTCGATGGTTGTGAAATTTTTTTTGGAAATCTCATGGCGGAGTTATACCTTGCCTCTCGTGGATGCGTCTAAAATGAGGCGAGCTTTTGTTCCGGAGCTGCGGCTGGTAGTGGCCTTGGTCGGGATGTCGTAGTACCTGTATTGTGGCACAACGATCAAGAATCGTTGTGTGAATCATCAGCTACAGCAGCTTCCGGCTGTTGTCAAGCAGCAGTAAGGAGCAGCTTGAGCGAAAGAAAGAAAGAAAGAAAGAAAGAATTCCTTTTCGAAGGAAGTTCATTACGGAATAATATGGTGAAGAGTAGCTCGCAGTCGAGGAGAGAGCGAGCTTGGGATGCTTGGCTATGGGGAGCACGGGGAAATGCAGTGTGGGAAGAGAGAGCACGCAAAGCTTTAAGAGATGATCAAGCACTGCGACAGCGTGCTCGTATAGCCGCTGCTGATGTAAGCCAGGTAGAGAGCGAACAGTTTGTGTGGCAAGCAGGTCGCTGGGGCCAACATGCCTCTCCGTCTTCTACAGACGGCGACTTGCTGAAAGCTGCGTTGAAATCGCTGGGAAAATGCTCTCTGAGCGGTGAATCGGAGGAATCAGATCACTCACGGGAGGCGGAAGGCGGCAGTCAAGAGGAGACTGTCTCGGATGGAGGCGAGAATAACGACGCGCGTGGCCACGGCTCGAGCGATGAATCGGACTCCAGCGGCTTGGCTGAAGATTCTGGTCGAGAGAGAAGTCCCTCAAGCGAGGCACCAGCTCCCAGTTCTTCTTCTACCAGGGACGAGGAAGATCAAGAGGAGCTCAGCAGCAACCATCGCACTCGTGTGAACTACCCCTCGCAGGGTGGAGGTCTCAGCAAGCTCTGCCGGTGTGCATCAGACTGCTGTTGCAGGTCGTCAAGCCGAAAAATCCAGCAGAGAAGGGAGGGGACGACGACGACGATGACGACGACGTCAGGTTTGAGCTCCCGACTTTCCTGGCCACGGCACTCGTTTGTTACCGAAAGACCCATCTATTGTAGCTGTTTGTGGAATCCCAACCGGGGAAGCGAGGGTCTCGTCAACACGAGGAGGAAGAGGCAGGGGAACTGCAGTCCAGTAGACAGAATTTCTGATGATGTGCTGTGAGTTCTTCCTTTAAGCCCCTCCTTCCCCTGCGCGATTCAGGTTCATCAGATTCATCACCTGATAACCCTGGTTCTGATTCTGTCTGAATGTCTTAATCTCATACTTTGTCACCTCTTGCATTAAGGCTTGATTGATGGCTTGGAATTGTCTATCTGGAGTAATGATATCTGCCATCAGCTCTGTAATTATGGTCTCATAGGAATTGATAATCCTGCAACCACAACCCATTGGTAACCATGTTTTACATGAATTTGTAACATTCAGCTCTGCCAGCTTTGAACCTCCTGAGGGTCCTGAGGAAAAAATTGTTGATTTCTGGCTGTCACAGAATGCGAGTATTTGCAAAGCTGTCAAGGCAAGAGGTGATCTCAATGTCACTGGTCTGTAGAAGATGGAAGGAAGTTGCAAGCTTGGAACCACTATGGCGACATGTAGAACTAGTCTCTGTAGCTGAGTTTCTTGGTGATAAAGAACTTTCTTTGCTTGTAGACAAGCGCTTGAAGGTTTGTATTCTCTACTCCTCCTGAATATATCTGACCTTTCTGCATGCTTGGATAGAAGATGTCACCTTTGTTAGATGGTTCAATTCAGCAAGTCCGATTTGTGGCCAAGTCTTTGACCAGTGTGTTTTGAAATAGTTGCAAATTATCATTTCTCTTGCAAGTCTATTCTAATGAAGCATTGTGGACTGTCTGCAGCACACCACAGTGCTCTCCATGGCACTTTGTTGGCACATAACTGCTACAAGTCTGATAGCTTTGGCGAGGTCTCAATGTGGGCAGCAGCTTCTGTGCCTGGATCTTTCTTTTTGCAACTTTGATGATGATGTGGTAATGCACTAGATCTCCTGAAGTCTCTTGTTCTGCATGTCCAAGACTGATCGATTTATTCCCCTTCTATCCCCATTGTTGAAGCTGGATTGCCTTGCATGCTTGTCATCTGTATATGCTTCCTTGAGACGTTCACACTCTCATGTGACCTGTTCTCTGTTTTGCTATAGGTGAATGCTGTGGTGGAAAACTGTTGCTCTCTCCAGAGACTACGTCTCTTCGGAGGACGCAATGCCGTTAGTGGGGAAGCTTTGGCTGGACTTGCTAATCTTGTAAACTTACGAGAGCTGGACCTTGGTCTCTGCTTCAATGTTTCTCAGCATACCCTGTAAGTTTAGTCAGGTTTTTCCTTCTTTTTCCCCAGTGTCAGTTGACCTAATTTATATGTAAAATATTTTCCTAAGGACACATCTGATGTTCTGTCTTTTTTGCATCCAGAAGCTGCATCATGGTAGAAAGTTGGGTTCCATAAATGATTTTCTTCTGTTCACTGGTGTCTGACAACTGAGACTCATACTTGATCTGCAGGAAGGAACTGGGGAGCAAGTTGAAGCTTCTAGTTGTTCTTTCACTTGCTGGATGTCCACGAGTGACAATGGCTAATCTTCTATATCTTTGTGGCTGTAGTTCCCTCGAGGTATGTATGCTTCCTAAGGACAATACAAACCCTATTCACTCACTAGTAAAGAGTATACAATTGCGGTCAATTTTAAATGCAAGTTTGGGTACAAAGTCCCTCAGTTGTACTGCAGCCAGTTAGGATAGCATTCAAGGCATTTGCATGTTAACCAAATTTTTTGCATGATATTAGACTTGATTTTATTCAGGGGATGAAAGTGCCCTCTTGCATGTGCAGGCCCTGTGTCTTGTTGGTTGTAAATCAATCTATATGAAAGAGGCGAGTGAAATTGCGAAAGAGCTCACAGCTGGAGGATGCCTACGGCTTGCAATGGTAGAGGCAGGAAATCATATGCCCAATGCTGCACCATTTCCAGCACGGCCACCACCACCTCCCCCATTCCTTGTCCCTGCTCAAGGAATTGCTTTGAATCGTTATGGATCTCCTACCTTGTCTTACACCCATCAAGAGGTTGAAAGACATGAGAGGAAAGATGGTGCAATTTCTGCCGCTGATGAAAGTGCTCAACAAGAGTCTTCAGAAAATATTCGACCCAAGCAGGTAGTAGTTATCACTGCAGATAACTTGCAGCTTAGAGATGTTCTTTGATTATGTGCTGGAGTTTCATACTGTGGTTTTTGGAGTTGTTCAGGACTTTTCTTCCCAATGTTATGCTGTTTTTTCATTTCAAAGTTTGATGTCTTGTTTGTTTTTTCCCTGTTGTCTGGTTTCTATGTTCTCTTCTTAGTGTGTGTGCCTGAGTTGTTTCCCCTTCTGTGGTGTTATGTTGTTAGTTAATGGCCAGTATCATGCTGAGTCTTCCTGTTGCTTCTGGAGTTGCAAAAGAAATTTGGTATGTAGGTTAGTAGTTACAGTGGCCTATACCCACTGTAGGGAGCTGATGAAGTCAATGGGGAAGTTGTGATACATAAGTTGCTATCATACATGTTACTGTTGACAGTCCCCGAGAAAGTGATAGACTGTCACAGTTGTTCATACTGCACAAGTGTGTAAATTTTGTGTTGTTCTAGTTTTCACCCTTTTGTGTTCTTTCTTCTGGGTTCTGTAAGTCCTTATCTGGAAGTTTTTCTTTGATTTAAAAGGAAAAGTTTTAACCATCTTCTTGCTTTCTTAATCATGGGTATGGAGATTTCTTGATGCTCATGAGAATTACTATATCTTTTCAGGTTGCTCACGAACCTCTTGGGGAGATTAATAAAGGCATGGACCGAACTGAAGGAAACTTTGTTGAGGCCTTTGCTGCTGCAATACAACAGTTCCAACGGGGTCAGGCAGAACTCTCTGATGGAAATGTGGAAGCTGCCACAAACTCATTCCGGGCTGCTTGCCATTTCAATCCAAGTGCAGCAGCTTACACCTTCATGGCATGGATGCAGCGTCTGGTCAGTCAGCTCACTCATTCTCTTCACTAGATTTCTCTTCTTGGTTTATCTCTCTGACCATCTGAAGAGTGGATTCTGGAGAGTAGTGTTTTCATTCTTTTGATGCAATATGTATGGAGAAGTGAAGAGAGTGTTTCCTAACATCATTTGTGATGCTGGTTGCAGGCAGGTGCTGACCGCAGTGAGTGCGTCCGTGAGTGTGCACGTGCTATTTTTCTGGACAATGACTATGGTAAAGCCACAGATCTCACACATCCTGCATTTGCTTTGTGGCAATCTGGAGTTGGAAGGTTTTCAGAGCATAATGCACATGAACGTGTCATATAGGTGATCTGTAGCACTAAGTTTTAAGTCTCTATTTATGGTTTCCAGCTGGGCTAAAACTCACTGGACATGCTTTAATATTCCATTTGTGTAGAGTTTGTTTATTCTACATGAAGTCTTGCAATTATTCATATCAATTGTACCTACACCCAACAGGAAATCCATGGAATGACGTTGCTTGTGAGCTATGGGATGTGGGAGACACTAGCCTGGCTGCTCGGTTTTTCCAGAGGTATGGCACTGTACACGGAGGACAGTTTGGATGAGATGTAAATTCACTTGCAACATCTTGAAAAGTTGCCTATTGACTGATACTTCATCACTTCCTTTTTCTGGAACTTACATAGTGGGTACCTTCTGTCAGAGCCAAAGCATGCTCAAGATATGAAGTCGGCGCAGGTCATCACCCTTACTTGAACCTGGCAAAGCTTCACTTGAGTGAGAGTGTGCATATAGTCCACGGTGATGGTCAACTTGTCAACAAGAGGAGCCACAATACACCTTCCAAAGAGGCATTGCTGGAACTTTGTGCAGCTTTAATACGTGCCCCTGGAGGTAACAATTAATTTCACGTTGAACATGTTGAAGTGAAAAAGAGGATGAGCAAAGTTGATTTGAGCAGAACCATTGTCTGTGTTTCTGCAATATTTGGTCCACTAGCAAACTACGCCACAAGAAAAGGTGATTTACCACAGTAACAATGGTGAGTAGATATTTTCCTTGTGTCTGAAGATATGATCCTTGATCATTTGTGCAGATGATGCGCTACAGCAAATGGTGTTTGACATCCTGGATGGGCTAAGGAAATGTAGCGAGCTTATGTAGATGGTAAGAAATTGATTTGAAGGAAATTGGAACAGATAGTTGTAGGCATTAGGACTCTGATTGCACAGAAAGCTTGAATTAAGCTTATTGTCATGTTAAAACCCCTACAAAAGAGAGGGTTTGGTGTACACTAAAAGAAAGAAAGTTCCCAAGTTGTAGCATGTTGTCAGTGTTCTTAACCAACTATTACTTCTAATTTGTTAGTGGATCTTTCTAGATCCCTCTAGTACCATGAATGGTGATCATCACTTACTTGCATGTGATGGTAGTAAGCCTTCCAAACACATTTAATGGTAGCAGGTTTGGGTTTGAAGAAAATAGAGTAGCAGTCCTTAGGCATGTTTCATGAAACAGGTCAAATTTTCCTTGATCATTGAAGTAAGTACTCGTTTGGCACATTACCCTGAGTATTTGGACACAAGGTGTGGCCTTTTCCATTGATGATGACTAGCAGTACAAAATGAGAGAGGGAAGGAGAGATGGATCTTCACAATAAGCATGGATCATCAGCTCTGAATGGTAGGTACAGATAAGTATATAATAATTTCTTGCAAAACCGTTATAGACATCTGTGACTCTGGAATCTATCACAGTTCCTGAAGCCATAGGAAGAAGTCTGGGTTATTGCAGTCAACTCTCAAAACAGAAGGTACTTTCTCTTTTATGATAGTTGAACTTATTGGATCTTATAGAATGTAAAAACGGTATATATGTTCTTTGCTTTATGTTCTCTTTTATGAGAGATTATATTGCATAAACAAATTTTGATACAAGATTTGTCTTTCATCTCTAATATTTTTCCACTCGTGCGGGTACTAGAGCTTGGACAATGAAGTGTTTCTGAGGAGTTTGTTCATTCAAGAGGGCATGGCGGGTGTTTTAATTTATTCTCAACTAGTTGTGTTGCCCCATTGTTGATTCTAGTTCTACAAAGGACTTTACTATTTCTAAGTTTTGAATTGATCACTTTGACAATATATTTATTGGGATAATCACATTGATGTGAAAATATTATGCTAGAATGTTTTTGTCATTTTAATATTGAACAAGGCAAAGGTTGATAGCCCACGTGCGATGAGCAAGTGATGCCTTTGAGTAACACTTGACATCACATATGTTAGTTTGGATGTAAATGAAGTTCATATTTCTACTATTTATATTTTGGGAAATAGTTGCCACCTTGAGATTTATTTCCAAACATTGCATATGCAAGGGTTAACATAAATATTGCTTTGAAGAGTTTTCCTTGGAACAAGTATTTATAATCAATTGTACCTTTTTTTAATTGATTTGTAGTTCATAATCAATTAATGATATTTTGATGGATTTTAATCCATTGAGTTTTCAAAAGGACAAATGCACATTTGTCTATTGAATGAAAATTGACACTTGCAAGGAGGAACTAGCCTAACAAATTTGCAATCTTGGGCAAATGTTGTGAGATATCTGTGCAGAATAACAACCATCCTCTAATTGCCTACACTTGAATCTAGCATCCAAAATGCAAACGCATTTTTCACATTAACTTCAAGAGAAAAATCAAGCAACTGAATCTATTGAGGCATTTCCATAGCAGGTAAATAGAATTGCATCATTATAATAAATAAATAAAAATTCCATGTTAGGTGATAGTAAATGGCCCATAACAACATGATAAATTGCACAATTCACATCATAACATATATATTGCTCAAACAACCCAATTTGAAAAAGGAATATAAATTCTACTTGATAACACCAATTGATAGCTACTCCGTATTTACAAAGATGATTAATACAAACTTAGGAAAAAATTTAATTTTTAGATTGTAGTTGATGTCTAGGAAGACAAATGGTTTTCATCAAAACTAGTTAAGATCTATTCAATTAGACTACCACATGTGAAAGGATGTGGTAGAAGGGATAGTCCCACAATTTCAAATTTTCAAATTGTAACATACATCTAGGAAAACAAACAGTTATAGCTAATTAAAATATATACAGTTAGACCAGTTTTAAATGGCTCAACATATAAAGAGGAAGGCAACATAAAAGTAATTTCCGGTTGAACAATAAAAAGTTTCAATATTTTTATTCAACATTACTCTGGCAAAAAAGGTTCAATGGCAGGCAATAATTCTAGAACATTGCAAAAACTAGATTACGAATCCATATTTTAGAGTTTACAAAATAAATATGATTTAAAATCAAATGAGAAAACCACAAAAATGAAGTTTACTGTACAAAATGTACACCACAATATTTTAGATTTTTTTTGGTTGTAACAAGTTTTCTTCTCCTCCATGATTTTTTACATCTACAAAAGCAAACACCTATATCAATGCATGGAAAGCTCAAGACAAGTTTGCCAAAAGATAGGGAGTATCTGGCCATGCCTTGGACATTGCAAAATATTAATGGAAAAATTTAATATCATGTATGTTGATCAGAAATACACTTTCAAACTCTCATTTTTGAATCTTGTTTAATATGATTATTCTTGAAGATTTCAAGTTATTGGCAAGCTTGTCAATATTATGTAATGTATAATTTGGAAACAAAACTTTAGAATCACCACAAATTTGAAAAAATGAAAAAATATTTGAAGAAATGAAACAAATATCTATCAAGAAATCAATTCTATCAAGTTAACATTGTAATTTATTTTTGCAAGAACAACAATCCCAACCAATTACATTGGAAGGCATTAGAACATATTTAGAGAAAAATGACATAAACTTTGATAACTTGGATGTTTCCCAACTAACAAAAATAAAATCTAACAAATCTCCGTAAAATGAATTGGCATTCAACGTACAAATATTACTTGTGTACCAAATTTGAAGGTATGTAGAGGGGACAAACTACAAATCTAAAGCCTTGTTATTATCAACACAAAAGATATCCATCTACAATGATGAGAGAAGAAGCATTCAATTATTAGCCATTCAAAGAAACTTCTAAATAAAACTTCCTACATGTTGGACAAAGTAAAATAAAATGTCAAAATTTTGAAAAAAAACAATAAATCAATTAAATTCAAGAGGGGAAAACTACTACAAGGCTATGTCATGTCACCTTACATCTAATTTACAATATAAGTTCTTCCATTTTAAAAACATTATACCATATTCATATATTATGCATGTATCTTCAAACATGATAGAATATTCAAGCACTTGCAATTTTTTTATAAATGTTTTAAAAAGATGTAAAGACATTTACACATTGAAAATACAAAATCCTACATGAGGTTAATGGAGACTATTACATAAGAATCTATTAGTTCATTATGTATTTAAATAATGTATAAAAAATCACATGTAAATAGGAAGGAGATTTAAGAAAAATATGAATCCAATTTAAGTCATATAAAAGTAGATGAAACTACAATTTCAAACACTATGGCACACCTATGTGAAAGGAAAAGGAATTTTACAATCAAATGACGAATTATATGGTTTAAAATATCCATGATAAAAGGCACACATAATAACATGACAAATTTGGTGTAAATGCAATGCATATATCTATTGAGATGTTTTGTTGAGTTAATTCAATGCAAAACTAACTATATATTTTTAATGTTTGTTACCCAATGAATGGAATATATTCAACAAGGTAGTGATTAGTTAATGAATGACATTGATCCAACAAGACATTTGATTAACTTCATAGGGTTAAAATTGTTGATCATTTGATTTTGAATTACTTTTGGAGGGAATAGAACTTAGGATGTAGTTTTGTAATTTAATGGAGTTTGGGAGATTTTTTTTTCTACACATAAAGTTGGACTTAAAAAGCTGCTAGAGTTAAAAAAGAAACACAATATGAGTTCAGAGTTTGATTGGTATTGCAAACCATAGATTTTTCATGTTTTCAATTTTGAATGAAGAAAGTAGTGTGAAATTGATGAAGAAACATGGATTGTATTTTATAATTGTTGTGTTTTAGTTTATATATATATTATGACTACATATTCTAGTTAAAAGAATGAATTAGAATTGAAGAAGAATGAACAATGGCTGAAATATGAAAATTAAATGTAAAAACCAATCTGTAAAAATTGTTTTGAATAATTTAAACCACAAATTTTAAGGGTTGAAATGAATGATTGAAGTAAAATTTGTATTGTTTTAAGTAGGCAAAGAACAATTCTAAGGTAGAATTTGTGCCTACCATTTGGTGACCATCTTGAGGACAATTTTTTTTCCAAAGCAAAAATCAATGACAATATTTTGAGTAGCTTGGATTGATTGAGAGTATTGTTTTATATAAATCTCAAAAATTGGAAGAGGATATATTATTTTATGATAGATTTAATTTTTTTAATTTCTTGGAAAACAAAAGATGGAGGTCTAAGTGGTAAAGGATATAAGGATTTAAGTTGAAAATATACCAAGAAACAAAGGAAATTCAAGATTTGCAAAACAATATGAATCGAATGGTGATTCAAAGTTTGCAAAGGCAAATGGATCAAGAAGCTATGTGATAAAACATGAATTTTGATCTTGAAGAAAATAGGGATGCATATTAGAAATGTATGAAACCCTGAACAAGGGTACAATTTTGGAACCCAAAAGTTTGCAAACAAAAGAACAACTTGCAAGATATTGGGTGTCTTTAGTGGAAATTGGAGTGATAAGAGAAGTATGGATAGGGGGCCCACAAAAACATCTTGGTTATAGAAAGCAATCTCCAATGAAAGGGATCAGGTTTGATGTATACCCAAGAGAAGGGTTAACCATGCTTTTCAAACATCATCTACTATTCAAAAACATGGGGAAGAGAGAAATCCAAGGGACAAACTACTATTGATAGACCTTAGAAATTCTTCAAGTCTAAAATCTATGAATAGTCGGCATAGTGATTACAACGGACGCACAAATGTACCATTTGTGTACCAATTAGCATTTCTAGAATATCATGAACCAATAAAGGACTAAGATGTGGAAGATAATTATAATCCTAATATTCTAGAATGGGTGGATGCAAATTACCAAAGAACTATTGTGTATGATGATGCACATGTGAATGTTTTGGAGCAAGCACTACCAATTTAGATGAACCATAAAAGTAAAGGAATTGAAAAAGAAAAAAAGAATCAAGAATGTAGAAATTATGATTATGAAGTTTGGCTCAAACTTTTTCTAGAATATTTGTTTTTTGTAGAGTTAGAGGACATGTCATCACAAAATGTGGCTTACTTCTACTTTTTCCATTTTCCATGTCCATAGATTAATAGTGAAGTGAAGGATGGATTTGTTAGACATGTAGGACAACATGTGTTAAATAAAAACTTTACAGAATAACCACAAGTGAGAAAACAAATCAAAATAGTTTAAAATATAGATTGCAAGAAATTGGTTTGGGTGAAAGATAATGTATACAGAGTAAACTGAAAATTTGTAATTCCCAATGTGAGTAGGGCAAAACCATTTTTTGTAAAACCAGATTCTATACCATAGAAAATACAAATGAATGATGTCCAGTTGGAGGCTATGATGTCCAAAAAGTTCACACCATCATCAAGAAGGGTCAAAACATGTAACTAGGAACCAAAAGGGCGTTAAATGTTAAACATAATCAATCAAAATCAAACATTTTTTTTTATTAACATTTAAAACCATAGTCACATGGCAAGTTAATCCATTTCCTTCATATGAACGTAAAAAAAATTAGAATAAAAATTCATTCAATTCAATTTTAAGTTTTGGTTTTAATTTAGGATATTTGAAAATGTACACCTACTGTGTCAAATGAAGTCAATTTTGCGAAGGACCATCAAAGGATTCATATAATAAAAAAAAATTCATTGAAAAAATATAGATGATAATAACACATCAACAACACTCAAAAAACATTCATAATTTTTCAAATGTGGAATTTTAAAACTTTAAAAATTCAAAAAATGTTTCAAAATTGCTTCAAAATTTTAAAGCTTCAAGAGTTTTTAACCACATTTAAATGGGTTATAATGTACATGATGTATGAAAAAAGTTATAGCTTGGAATATAATAAAACTAAAGAACGTGAAAATTTAATTTTTGGTGGTGACTTAAAATTTTGATCATTTTTCTAGATGAAACATTGAATCTATAAGGAATCTGCACACTTTTAAAAAATCATATTTATTCAATAATGACTAACCAAAAAAATGTGATACATTGGGGAACATTTAAATATTTTTTAAAACGGGTTACAAAAAAATTCATTCAAAAATTCATTTGCATGTAATAGTTTTTTTTGGGAAAATGGACATGTAGTCCTTTTCCAAAGTAATCCCTTTGGCTTTTAACTACATGTTTTGACCTAAAAGGCTTAAATTTATGAGTGGGATACCTTAGATACCGATTATTGTTTCATAAGAACTTCATATTAAATCTATGATGCCAAATACAACTACTGTAACATGTAAGTTTGGATTAAAGTCTAAGCCATCAAGAACAAAGAGTCAATTTGAAAATGGTCAAACTACATATTAGGTACAAATGAGTACTAAAATTTGAAAATGACCATATCAAATCTATGAGGATCCATGCTAGGTAAAAATACCCATTTCAAAACTTCAACATAATGCCAATCATGATGATTAAAGCAAATAAATTTGTGGGATGACCACCATCGATTCCATTAAATTCTGAATGACAAAGAGTTGGATTGATGGCAAATATTGGAGCAAGGGGCTTAGTGGCCATAGCATATCGATCAACTTTGAAATATCCAAATAATAAAAAAGATGTAGATCCAAATGGAACGACACCAATAAGTGAGCAGGTGAGCGGGTGAGTAGGTGAAAGTGAGCATGAAAGAATCTTGAATGTTCCATGCCACATCATGGAATATTCCAAGTACATTATTTTTCCACGTGGAATTAATGTGTGATGTGGCAAAATATTCCATGCCTTGTCATGGAATATGTTGCCATGTCACATACATTATTTGTTGGGGGGAATCAATGATTTATTGACTCTAAATATGTTATCATTCTTGGTGCAACCAATGCTCCAAATGTCTAAAGTTCTTATAAAATACCTTTAATATTGCTGAAATGACAATAAACTACATGACTAAGAATTATTTGATGAATTTAAACTAATAAATACATTAGTTCTTCAACAAAGATGTGCTACGATGGCAATAAAATAAAACAATATACATGAAAGCACATTATGATTGTCAATGGGTTTATTGCAAATAAAATATATAAAGTTTTATCAAGTCACATACTTTGATGCCACACCATTAGTGTATAATCACCAAAACAAAAAAACATATACATATTATAAAAACAGTTAAAATAATGCATAGTGAAGAGAAAATTGTTTAGTCATAACTAGAAACAAAAGTTTTTACATAGTGAAGGTAACTAGAATAAGCTTGATGAATGAGAAAACACAATTGATTTGAAACAAATGTAATTGTTATGTATTATCATGAGAGTCCAAAGGCTTTAAAGTGTTCTAACAAATGTTGAATGTCATCTCAACTCCATGTGCAGTAATGAATGAACTCTTTTGTGAGCCCACAAAACGTAATCATTTACAAGATGTGATAGACATGTTTACGTTGCACATACATCCCACGGGCACCCAAAGAACTTGCCAACATTTTGACAAAGTAGACACATGAACATATACGGAAATTGCCAATAGTGACATCATATTGGTTGTCATCAAAAAGAATATTGTAAATTCATCCATACCCAAGTGGCAAGACGTTAACAACAGGGAAAACACTACATTGGAGAAGTAACTTGCCAACTTGCCAATTGTTTGTGTTGTTGTGTTATTTTGAACATGAAAGGCCGTCTCACCTTCTTGCCACCATGAGTTATAGGCCAACAACTTGCATCGAACGACCTCACAAGGTTGTGACAACTCATAGCAAGCACATGGGAATTACTTGAGCTAAAAGATTGGAAGCCAAATAAACTTCGAACATTATTTCTACATAGGTGGTCAAAGGAAAACCCCCCCTCTTCTAGAGTTGTTACCTCCTTTTGGGTCAAGTTAATACCTTCTTGGACGGGCCATATAGTTGAAACTACAAGCTTAGCAACTACAAATTTTCGGGTTGTCCCACCCACACAATGGTTCAAGTCATCAAGACAAAACCAGTGCTTATGGTGCTCGAGTGATCTGTTGTGATATTCAACCTGGAAACTTGAATAACATGGAATAGGAATTCCACTTACTGATTTTGTAAATGTTGGTCCTTGCTTTGCATTTGAGTGTAGTGGTTTTTTGGAATGCTAAACATTGAATTGCAGATTTGGATGGGCAATGTTCAATATGCCATTGGCCATCAATACAAATACATTCAACTTTAGGCCACCTCGAGATAACAAAAACATCGAATCACTATAACTAGATGGTGATTGTTGAACGTGTACATCTTCAACAAAATTGGGCTTAGAAGCCGAAATGGATACCCGTGGACGAGAAAATTTCATATGATTGGGATGATGGGAATCTTTGTTTGCGCCTGGAAGACAATCAGCAGGTTGCTTAGCAAACCCAAACACCTCTTTTCCCTTAAGATACAGAAGGTGATTTGTGAAAGATGACCCATATGTGAAATTTACCACAACAGTTGCAAGTTTGGCAAGATCACTAAATCCTTATGCCCTCCTCAACAAAATTCATTTTTATCAAGTCCATGCCTATTTGGGCCACTTTGCGAGTATTTTTTATACAACATAGATTGTTTGAAAGCAAAAACATAGTAATTGGATGTCATTGTGTATAGACAAGTGCCAAGTTTTCTCAACTATTGAAACCAAATGTTATGCATATTTTTTGTCAGATTACAAGTGGGCATGTCCACCCACTCTTCATCATTGAACTTCTATAGGTCAAAAGAAAGAAAACATCAACAAAATTTGAAATGTCACAACAGAGTTGGAACGAGAGTGTAAATGGAATTGGAGAGCAAATGGAATTCCTATGTTAATGCAAATAAGAAAGAAAAAGTCAAAAAAAGTTGAGGGAAAAAATACTCACATGGACCATGAACCCTCCCCATTATCTAACACAAAAATGTCAAAAGCTAAGCCAATTGGCAAACTCATGGACACTTGCCTCATAAACAACCCTTGACAAAAGCCACCAACAACAAATTAGAGCATACAGATTGTCGGCCTCCCCAATGGATTTTGTGCCCTTGTACTAGTGGCAAAGAGAAATGTGTTGATCTTGAAATTTGGGTTACATCAATTGTTTAATGTGTTTATCAAGCGATTGAGTCTAGTGGAATAAACATGTGCACTCCTTGTTAATCATCCTCACATAGGCATCCCTTGATCCATAAACAATTCTCATGACATTCCAATTGGCTTGTGTGTTATTAGTCGTGAATCCCTTAAAATTTGGTTTTGGAAGCTATGCTTCTGCATCGTGTCATTAAGCTTTGGCCACATTACTTGTTGAGCCTTCGTGTCTTCAAAATGCATGTCACAAACTACAATGGTCATCACTTTGCAATAAGTTAGATTGTACATATGACAAGCCATAGTTGTCCAACCAATCACACACTTCACATGATCAAACATGACCCAAGCATTTTAGAAACCCCCAAAAGGTAGCATTCGTGTGACAAGACTCACTCCACTCCTCACATCATTTATCGACATCTTGAAAATGAACACCTTTTGTCCAAAAACTTGTCTAGGAAAATAATCTTAGATGTAGTCACATCGACTTTTGGACTTCAATTCAAGGATGTTATCGATGTAACCACCACGTGGATGATGCTTGAAAGAAGCAACAAGGTTATGAATGTTGGGAGAATTAAGTTCACAAAACTTCTCTTGGATTTATTCCAACTGCTCACCTTTGAGAAGCTACATTTTACCATCGCTACAATCATCAAGTAGATGCTTAGCAAAAAAGGTCTTGTTGGCACTTAGGGAAATCACATACATCTTCACGTCAGGTGTGCAATCAACCTCCTTTATAATCAACCTTTTAGTCTCCTCCAGAGACTCCTTACACTTGCCATCCATAATAGGATGGTTGTGTACCCCAAGATGAATTGTCACTTTGGATAGAAAGTGGAGTTTATGCACAACATAATAGATTTTTCCATTGTAACCAGCAATGCAAAAGGGAGGAACATGATAAAATTTGCATCCAAACGAGGAAGCGAATGGAGAAGTTGCATCTAACCTACAACTAGAATATGAATGCTTTCACCACACCAAAAGGTTTCATTGTGAGAGATAGAGCACAAAGTTCTCACAATCATTGCACACAATGAAGGTGACCCAAGCAATGAGTCTTCTTGAAGCTCAACCCAAAACTATTTTTAATATTGGTGGTATCACTTTACACCAAACATGGCCATTGTTCTTTCTATCCATGCCCTACATTTTGGAATAGTTGTGAACAGTGGGAAGCAAAGGCGACAATTTAAACAAGACATCCCCATAAAAAATAGTCAACAAGAATTGGACTTTTTGAATAGGTATCTTGTCATAATCCAAATTCCACAGCTAGTTAGAACTTTGTCCTAGAAGCGCCATTAAATGTAGGCAAGAAACCATTGACTGAATACTTTCAGGAAAGGGTGAAGGTGATGACAAGGTGGAAAATGATCGTGACGATGGAAACTATGGCTGCAAGGAATCGGATTGAGAAATCAAATTCAATAATATCATGGACGAAAAATGGGGTGTCAAGTTGTCACCCGAAGAAGAATCAAATAGTTCAATGAAATCAAATGAAGAAGGTTTGACTAAAGATAGAGGTTCAATGTCACTAACTTCATGTTCTTGTTTCACAATCTTGATCATAGACCTTATTGTTCTTGGCATTAAGATTGTTTCTTGAGAGTTATGAGGAAGACTATCACCAACAATGCAACAACACCCACAACCAACCACCCATTGTTTCCCTTGAGAAGAGGTCATAGGAATTTGGTACACCAAATTCAAGACCAAGTTATTAGAATCATACAAGACATCTTTGGATATATGGAAAGATCTTAGCTAAAATGAAAACATATAACACACAGACATTGTTTTGACATTGAGATCATCCCTGAATTGTCAACCATGATGGTTAGCTCTAAGCATCGAATAACATGAAATGTCACCATGTTACCAGGGACACATAGATTGTAATGAAAAAGAAAGAAATGCAACAAAGAGTGAAATGCAATCAAGTGCAAAACACAAACTTGAATGCTTCAAAGGACAAGGAGTGGGGAGAATAACAAATCAAAATATATTCGATAAGATGATAAAAAATAAAGGGGATGAATATGGAATCGGACACAAAACAACTTTGACTTGACACACATAGAAAAAATCATTGAAATATTATTCTAGCCAAAGATTATGGGATCCGAGGCAGAATATTGAAAGTGAAACGAGATGATAAAATTAAAACCACCATAATACAATGCCATGTCTAGATTCCATTCCTTAAATCGAATAATTATTCCCGAAACTAGGAAACAAATGACAAATGAAATGAATTGTTGAAAGGAGTTTAAAAGTGGGGAACAATCAGTGAGGATTTGGCATTCAATTGATTCCCTAAACACCAACAATCCCACTTTCAATTATTCACTTCAAAAATACAATTGAAACGTAAAAAAAAAATTTATCAGAGGACATTCAAAGTGGGGGTCGATCTTATAGGAATAACCATTTACATAATGATGAATTAGTTTGGCTTCAATTATAATCTCAAAAGAAAAAGAAAAACAAGGAGATGGGTGAAAGACTAGAGAATGAAATGTAAAGGAAGGGCAATTAATACAAAAGATAACAATGATTTCTAAAGTCATAACTCCTACATAAATTGATCAAATTGTGTGCACTGCTATTGGCATGATTTTGACATGACAAAATATGATTGGAAAAGAAAATGCCGCAAACAAAAAGTAAAGAGCATGCCATGAATGGGATCCCAACAACAACAAGATATTTTTATCAAAACTAGATGTTGTAAATCAGCATAAATAATTTTATTAAATAATAGCTGCACTTTCATGGGAAAACACAATTAATATAAGAATCATATATTGTCAACAAATCACAACCCAATGGGATTCCAACAGATCAATGTGGCAATTTTCCAAGATATAGAATTTTTTACATCTGACATTAAAATATCTGAAATATTCTTAATTTGGATGTGATGTAAATGTATATACCACATATGTGTTTGTACCAAGAATGTGAATGTTCCTTATAGATTTACCATCTAGATTTGTAAGAAGCTTGAACCTTATGTATGTGCAATTATTAATTGAGCACCAACATAATTATTTAGTGAAATATGATGGCAAGTTGTATGAAATTGGAACATAATAAGTGCATGTGGCATATGTACATCCAAAAGTACAATTTGTATGTGCAAAGTATATATGGCAAATGTATGGCAAACAAAATACGATTCATGCCTAAATGCAAATTTTTCATTTAATTATTCAATAAATCGAAATTTCGATATATCACACACATCAATTGTCATCACCCCACATATATGGCTGAACATGGACTAATAAAAATGAATAAATGATTCATTTCACCTCGATATCTTTTACAAACATGGTGGAAATGAGCATGACATGTACCAATAAAATGAACACACATCCATAGGGACAAATAAAATGCAACAAAATTCCAAAATAGGTTTATCCAAACATGTTGGTCAAACCAAATTTTGTCATTTTGTAGGTGTGGTGACAAGGTTACAATTGTTTTGAAATATCAATTGGAAAAAAATTCAAAAGTTGGAAAGATGTTTGCAAAAGACATATATGTGTATTATTGATGACCATTATCTTCATGAAAAGATTTCATAAGACTAAATTAAACAGTTCATCCAATAAAAATTATATTTAATCTGATCATTGGATTAACTAATAAAACCTTGGGATCATTGGACATTAACTTAGTTCATTGGGATCACTTGGCATTGATAAAGATAAGGATACTAATTGATTTCGCTTTAGGGTTTAAGGCTTTGGATTTGGCAACCAATATTGAGTCGATTATATTTTTATTAAAGATAATAATTTGAGACATGTATCTAAATGAGACATAAATTTGGTGAATGTGAAGATTGAACCAATTTTGATTTATTAATATAAATAAAAAATACAAATGATGGATCGATAACCTATTGGCACTATCATCTATGGATTAATAAATTACATTTTCTTGGGTGGAACAAATTACAAACATATTACAAATTCATGAAATCAACATTAGAAAATAAAACATTGACTTAAAAATTGGAATGGTTTAAAACTTCTATGAAGTGTAATTGTTGACCATTGCAATTATGGAAACGACATTATTTGTTTTTGGCTATAAAATAAAATCCAAGATAATGAACTGGAGATCTTGAATGTATTGTTTCTAACATTAGCGATAAAAAAAACCCTGGATAATAATTCAATTGTCTAGCTTGATATTATATTTAAAACATTTTTTAACATTTAGCTAGAAAAGATAGCCATGTAGAACTAGTCTCCCCAACACAAACATCCGCACAAACAACCACTGTCCATTCCAACTATTTTATGGCAAAATTTGCGAAATTACACAATATTACATGTTAGGTGCATTGGATTTTATATACTTTGACTGCACTTTTAGGATTTTTCTAAACATTAATCAATTGGGGGAATATGGAGGAACTATTTAGAAGGATGAAAAAAGTTATAGTCGGGGCATTAATTTTTTAGTGACTCTTTATGAAATAACAACCATAGTTATTGTACCTTCCTTTGGAATCACAAAATAGTGTTATACAGAATGTATATTCTTGTAACAATAGGTCAATAATAAATTCTAACTCCTTTTATTTACAATTGTAAAAGTAATTTTTGAGCATGTAAATTTGAGGTAAAAGTAAAATTTGAGGAGGTAATATAAATTTAAATTACAAGAAGGCTTCTTGATACCTAACACATCATTTCATTCTTCAAATGCAAGAACAAAGAAAAATATCGCAAAAGCCTAGAGCAAATAAGTGGCAACAGTCTTTTCATTGGATGAACTTGAAAGAACACAAAAGAAGAAAGGCGATGGCGCAAGTAAGGAAGACAAATCTCATGTTATAACATCAAGAAGAAATTGAGGAAGAGGTAAGAAAAATGTTAACTTCTCAATTATTTAGATTTCATTTCTTGTAAAAAGTAATTATTAGGGTTTCAAAGTGTACAAGATGTGATCCTTGTTCATTTTTAGGTTGAGGTCTCTCCATTGCATATTGTAGCAAGTTAAGAGGTAAGTTCCTTTCCCTGCTTTCAATTTCAAGCTTTTAAAAATATTTGATGTTGCAATTGTTTGTTTTGAAGAGCTCCAATGAGCTCAAGCCAAAGCTCAAAAAAGTGATGGCACCCGAGAGCTTGAAGGAGCTCCTCTCTGTTTCTTTTCAAGTGCCAAAAGAGCACTCGAGTTAATTTCGACAATGGCCAAGGTCCACCCCCAGTCAAGATGCTTGGGTGGTCTCAATCATGGCCGAGGTTCCTCCTGACTATGCTTGTGGGGAGGTTTTACCAATGGCCGAAGTCCCTCCCTGACATGCTTGGGGGGAGGGACCTCAGCCATCGTTGAAACCTCCACTCACACCAGTTGTAAGGGAGGTCTTGGTGATGGCCAAGGTCCCTCCCCAATACGCTTGAGGGGAGGGACCTCAACCATTGCCAAAACCTCCCTTGGCATGAGTTACATGGGAGGTTTTGACGATGGTTGAGGTCCCTCCCCAATGACATCGCAAGGAGGGACTGCGGCCATTGATGAAACCTTTAACAACAAGAGTTGCACAAGAGGTTTCAGCCATGGCTGAGATCCCTCCCCAATGGGCTTGTAGGGAAGGTCCTCAACCATTGTTGAGACCTCCCATGGCAACAACTACAAGGGAGGTCTCGGCGATGGCTAAGATCCTTCCTTGATGGGCTCGTGGGGAAAGACCTCCCATAGTAACAACTGCAAGGGAGGTCTCGACAATGGTTGAGGTCCCTCCCTAAGGAGTTCATGAGTGATCCCGATAATTACTGAACTCGTTTTCGAGCAAGGGTGTCGAGGAGGTCTTGACAATGGCTAAGATCACTCTTGACTTGACATCATGACCTTTTGTCTTTTTCATAGGTATCTCAATTGTCATATTTCTAAACAAGATTCTTCTTGTTATGCAAGGTGTAAGGATGCCTCGCAAGGCAAGTTTAGTGGAAGAGGTGAATGGAATGATATGTCTGAGTTGTGACATTAAGATTGTGTGAAATTATTTTATCTTGAATTCTTGCAACCTTTTCTAGTAGTAGAGAGAGAGGAACCATAATATAATTATTTGGTTTAGTAGACAAAAGTTTGATAGCAAGGATTTTTAAAAAAATAAATAGGAAGCACGTAACACTGAAAGGAAAGTTGTGGACTCGGCTTCCAAGGACACTCAGGAGGAGGTATAGTTTCCGTTCAAGTTCATGTGCTTTCAACTTGTGTAAAATGTTAAATAGGACTTTACTTTAAATTTTGTATCTTGTAGGAAGGATTCCAAGGGTTAGATTTTGCTTCGAGGCAAGTATAGAAATGAACAAGCATAATATTTCTTCTTTTTTCATTTTCTTGCATTGTCATTTTCTTTTCTTTGTCTACAATGGATAGATTTGTTCTTTTGCAACTAACTATCTTTCATTTGTTTAATCATAGGGGGAGTCTAATTGCCAGAGAACCATAGAGGTAGTTTAACATTAGAGTAAACTAAATACTTTGGAGGTTTTGGACAAATACAAAATTCTCCCAAAGAATAAAGCAAAGATGAATATCCCTCTATGTTGGCTCCTCACCATGCCGATAGTTAAGCCAACATTGAATATTGATGTGCTCAAGATGGAATAGGCATTCTTCACGGGTTATAAGGAAGGTGAGAGGGCATTTTATGTTTCCCCAACAAACTATCAAGGTGAAGAAAAATATATGTGCAATTACGTTGATACTTGGAGTTCTTTTTGGAAAGAGAAGAATGAAAAGTTTAATAAATTCTTGGCCGAGGATCCGCATCTTTATTGCCTATTAGGAAGAATGTTTCACGATTGGGATGGCAATCATTGCCTTCAAGCTTGGTGACCATACATTGATGCAAACCATCACAATGAACCCAAATGGCACATAAAGGTCGATTCATTTGTTCTTGACACAACAAATGGCTTGGTTGAACAACTTACAACTATGATCGACATAAACAAGTGAATTTCCCATTATTAATGTCTATTTTTTTTCCATAGATGTCAAATGAAGCCTTCTTGATGTTTGACATTATTTTCTCTTGCAAGTCCATTGAGATGTCCATTGAGATGGACCACATGAAACCACCACTTGTTCATGAGTTTTTTTGCATTCAATCCATTGAATTGATTCCACTCCAAAAATTCAAGGAAGTCATTCTATATGCCCAATACAAGAAATGCGAGAATAATATCAAGAAGCCTTGGTATAGCCTCACGCATGAGGCATTTTTGAATTTATGTATAAGGTAATTTTCAAAAGAAAATCTCAAAATTAGCTCCATTTTCTAGGACAATTGCATATGATTTTGAACCAAATTTTTTATTGTAGAGGGAACTTGCGGTTGCTATCGATTTCACATATTGTTTGTATTATGTAGATGTTCCAAATCTGATTTTACAAAACCTATAAATGTTGGCTTCGTTAAGTAACAAAGCAATGGAGAGTGTTTGAACAAAACACAAGACAACGTTCCATAAGAGACTGCTCGTTTGTGACCCAACATTCGGTCCTAAATTTCTCCAACAAGTACATGTTCATTACAACATTAATCTTGATCCAGAAATGATGACTAAGAAGTTGCAATTGCTCATCTCTTCAAAAGTGAATGACAAGTAGAAGGTTTCTTGGTTCAAGCAATGGAACCAGTCCTTGGTTCCCAAAGAAGCTTAGAAATTTCCCAAGGTTAGCTTATTAAATGCCATTTTTGAGAAATGGCTTCACAAAACAATGTTTTGGTTTCAAGTACCTTCTTGGTTCATTGTGATTGTACATTGAGATTCTCTATGAGCTTTTTCATTGGGCATTCTTGCTAATGGCTTTGCATTTGTGTTTTCCTTGTGTTGGGAAATGGAGGCCAAGAAGTTTTTTAATACCATAGTCATGGACATTGGTGTGTCTATCCTCGAGAATGTCAAGGCTCACAATCTTGAAGATTTCATAAGTCATTTGGAAGCTTGAATTATGGGAATCTTTGTTTTATCATGAATTCAAATTGAAGGGTGGAATCATGAAAAACAAGATTTGGCAACAACAGACTAGTGGTGAGGCAACTTTGAAGTGAGTGATTTACAAGTAAAGGACATAATAGCCTTTCCATTGTCCAACCCAATTTTGTACTTGCCTTCAAAATCAATATTCCATTCATTTAACCCCATTCCCTTGTCGCAGGTATTTTTCCCATGTTCTACTTGCAAGGGAGGCAATTCGTAACCTCCTTCCGCTTCTTAAGATTTGGTGCGATCCTAAAGCAGAAAACACCATGTACAAGAAGGAGCTTTTAAAGGAGTGGTCAAATGACAATTTGGCATCCTATGGGTGGTACTTAACCCAGTTGACAATACCCCAAAGTCGAAGTGTGGGTTAAGGGAAATGTTTGAAGATGTATGTTTTGACAAGCCCACCTCAATTGATTCTAGTTTTAGGGGTGGGAAGAGGATCTAGAATGCTAAGAAGTTGAGGAGGACCAAGGACCAATCTATTGGACCTTAAGGTGATAAATAAGATGAGGAGGATCTAAAGCAGGGTGAGCATGTTCCAAACCCAAAAGGTCTACAATGTTGGACTGTCTATTGAAGGAGGTGACGTCTAAATGTTGACACAGATCCCAATTTGGATCTTTTCAAAATCCCATCCCAAATCCCATTGAACTTTCAGGTAGTGGCAATTCCTTTTTGTAGCTATTTGTTAAAGCTTGTAATATTTCGTGGCAAGACATGGTGGCAACAAGAGTTTCTTTTGGTTCATGGCCCACTCAGTTTGACAAATTCAATACGATGTTCTCAAAGGTACGAATAGGAAAATCCTTATGTGCATTTCACTTGATTCACATTGTTCTGGAGGTTGCTAATAATTTTCCTTCTGTTTTGTAGGATTTTACAATTGGCAAGTCTATTATCCTCATTACTGAAGTTCCTTTAGACTTGCCAATCCCTCTTGTTTCAATACCTCCCACTGTTGTCCCCTCGTGGAACTATCACATAGATAACTATTATGTGTATGGGAGATTTGGTTTTGCCAAAAAATACACGGGAAGGAATGGTGTAGTTTTTATTTTCCATGATGATGACCTTTGCATCTTCAAGGAAATCAAGTACTTCTTAGACACAAATGGCTATGAGATCCATTTCAAATGGGTAGTCATCAATTATCTACTACATATGAGTAACAAAATCAAAGGCAAAATGGTAATTCCCCAACTGAATTGTATTTACATTACCTGTAATTCCATAAAATCGTATTAGATTAACTCTCATTGTTCACTATCTTGCATACTCAACTTAACTGGGCAATTATTCTTGTTCACCAAATGGGTGGATTCCAGTTTTAAGAAAGTCACCCAAAGATGGTGAGGCTTTGTGTTCCTATGAATGAGGATGATATTTTGCTAGACATTCATACAATGGAAAAATCAAACAAAAGTATACCAGTCAAAGGAGGTCAAGAGATGCATGTGTCCACATTGAGGGCTTTTATTCACCTCTATAGCCTTCTTGGTTTTCTAATAGTCACCATAAACTCATCAACATGTATGTCATCTTGACTTCTTTCTACAAGCTTAAAACATCAATATGTGCCTTCTGATGATTAAAATATTACTTTCTTTGATTGTTTGGCAGGGAAGTACATTTGAGCCTATCAGCTTATTGGTCGTGATGTTTTTGTGTTAGAACCTAACAATGATTATATGAAGAGGTTGTGAAACCTCTTTTGGAGAAGTTAACACCTGATTTGGAGCTTGGTTTTTCTTTTTGACCTCTCCCAGATTTGCCACCCAAAAAAAAAGCTTGAGTCAATTTCAATTGTAAGTCGACATCAATCATCATTGATTTTGTCTTTCATAGTTATTCTGCCTTTCATTTCAAGTTGATACTTTATGTTTTGTGCAGAGATATCTAGCCTAATCATTCTCAATTCATGATGTTCTATGCCTTGAAAAACTTTTTCCCAAGCCCTCTTCCAAGCAACTACTTGTTAGGATATGTCAAAAACATTGTTCGACACATGTCCTCATTACCCACTCCAAATTCCTTTAAGACCAAGAGATCATATGACCATGGTGTTTTAAAACTTATTAATGGTGAAACAACAAAATGCTTGGACCAGCATCTCCTTTGCAATTTATGTTATATTTGGAATTTCTCGTTGGGTTTAGATTTGTGCTATTTGGTGTTTCTTGATAATTTTGTTCAAGTTCTTGTTGTTGTGCAATCAAATTATTCTAGTGATTTGTTTCCATCATCCTATCAACAAACAAATTGATTTGATGTTAATGAATTTCAATATTTATTCTTTAAACCAAGAATCAGACTAAATTATACCTCAATGAAAGATATATGTTTTGATGAATCTTACATTTGAATTGATGAAAATAAATTCAAAGCCTAATTGCCCTATTTTTTTCCTTTGAATTTTGGAAATAGGCTTGACCATTAGGCGATAGAGTATAGTGATCATTTTTTTACCTACATTTTTCCACATAAATTCAATGTTTTTCAATCATATCATTGTTTTTTATAAAAAAAGTACTATGTTCCTTCCATTTCATTTGTTTCAATAGGATCAAAACTATTAATTGTTTAAAAATTATTAATTCCATATTCATGAATATAAAATATAAATTTAAAATATTTACAAGATCAAAAATTCAATTATTTTGTAATGACCATAGGGAACGAAGGATGTTGCTCATTGTTTTAATCACAATTTTTTATAAAAAAGTAATTTCCCCCCCATATACTATTGCTTTATAAGATTTGTATCACTCCTTCCTTTTAATTTCAATAATTAAAATGTTCAAAATCTATGAAAAAATTTGTTTTAACATCAATAAATGTTATTTATAAATTACAAATATTTTTCAGCATAAATGGTCAATGTATTGTTGTTAGTTAAAAAAATATTTTTTATTTTTTTGAATTCCTTCCTATCGTCAGTGCCGACCATAAGGGGTGGAGTATATTTTTCACCCACTATTTAGTTTTAATTTTTTCGCAAGTAATTTTATTTATTTATTTAGTTTGTTGATTTTTATATATTCGTTTTTTATTTTTACCCCATGCTATAATCATCACCAACCATAGCGAAGACACATTTTTCAACATCAAATCCCATTGTTTGATAAAGGCACATGTCATTGAAAGGAAATTTATTAGTGGACTTGAATTTATATCTAAACTCAAATAGCCATATATTTAAGCAATAAATTCAAGGACATTTATGCACTCATTTTGAATGAAGTTTGGGCATTCTTTTACATGTCTATTTATGTATCAATTTTAGCGACAATCACATTGTTGTCATCAACATATTTAATCACTAATTAAATTTGATTTTTTAATTCTATCTGAATTTGTTAAATGATGTACTTGGGCCATTTATTTTTATAAGCAAAATTTATTGAATCATCATTGAAAGTAAATCTTTTTTCTATTTTATTGTTACATTTCATGTTTGTTTAGTTATTAAGAAAATCTATTGCCCCCACTATGGCATTTTTATTTTACAATTTTTTTTTTGGTATAAATAATAATATGAGCGATTTGATTAATTGTTCTGCTCCCAAGCCCCCCTTATCTACAACCCTTGCTATAAACGCAATTGAACCAACAGGAGGATTGGAACCTAATAGAAAATTGTTATTGGTTCACACGCCATTCATCATACATGATGCAACGATGGGTGTTTTTTCACTATTGTAATCACAATGTGAAACCAATGTTTTCATTGAAGTGATATATTGGAATCCAAGTGCAATTGTTATTTTCCCTCTTCTTTAAGGTTGGTTGATTTAGTTTTCTGACCAATTTAGTGACAGATTTTCATTCAGAATAAAACTTGATATATTTTTTTGTCTTCTTCTGTGTTATTATATTCTATGTAATTGCATTCACTTGTTTATTGCTAGCCTTTTGTTAGTGTTATCATTTCCTTGCGGGATCATAAAAGTTGATATATGATTAAATCCCATTATCCACTGAATGAAATATAGTTCTCTCTGTCATCATTGCAATTATTTTGTTATCATTTTAGAACTATGTGTTACCCAACTAAATCTAGAAACTTCATTACAAGACTCCAATGTTCACTATTTCCAATACAAATTGGAATTGCACATACTGTTATTTTGAGTGTTTCATGAGCTTCCATACATTGCAATTAATTCAATTGTCTATCATGCAAAATCTTGCTAAATTTGAGGCTTGTAGTCAATAGCAACTGAAACTTTTAAGCACTTTAGTTGGTATTATAAAATTGTTCCTAGATTTTTTTGTCCATCATGTATGTGCAACACATACCTACACAACACTACACATTTTCCACCAAATATCTACACGAAATATGTGCAACATATACACACACAACACTACAAATTTTCCACTAGTATAAAATCAACCATTATTGTTCTCAATCCAAAATTGGGCCGTTCTTTGCAAATTCATATTTACCACGTTAGATCCATCACCCTCCTTGTTCAAAATACCAACTCACTCACCAAACTATGAACTAGACTTTAGATGGGATTCTAGACTACACTTTCAACCAGACCCACTTATTCATCGCGAGGAAGAAGTTTCAGTCATATTTGCTTTCGACTATTCTATTTATAGAACAATTCCATGCATTTTAAAATTTCAAAAACTACACTTCAAAAATTTGTCTCTCTTAACTTATCTTTTCATTGCAAATTTCCATCCTTCAGTGCATCTCATCTCTTAAATCAATGTTTTTGTTGCATTATATTCATTGTAATCCTTAAGGAATATATTGTAATCTACCATGTTGCTTTTGCTTTTAGACAGTTCGAGCATCCATGGAAACTTCAACTTTTTGTTATTGCACCTATTTTCCAACGTTCTTATGCTTAGATTTTTTGTTCACATTAGTCCTCTCTACGGTTGTCTCAATTAGTTCAAAATTGTGTCTCCCCTATTCTGCATTCAAACCATCAATATCCACAACACCTTTGCTTTCTGTTTATGGTGTCTTTGGAGGAGTCCAATACTCTTCATTACAAGCATCTATACAAGTATGTTCCTAGATTTCATGAGCTGATTGTTTCTTCTGACTGATAGTTGATATCTAAATAAATTCATCATTAACATGTCCTTGATTACTAGATTCATATATATAATTACAAGAGGATACAATTATAACATGAGACAAAGAGTCCTTTTCTTTAAAACTACTGTTATTTTCCTTCGCACAAGTATTGAAGGTCAACATGACCTTGCATTTGCATGTAGTCATGGCACAGAAGTGTTAATAGTAGCTCATACTGGGTTTAGAATAGATCCACCCACACCCAATGCGTGGGCCTCTACCAATGTCTTCAGCATCCAAAATAGTGTGTTGGTTATTTTCACACCCCACTCATAAACATGAAATAATGGACAGTGTATGAGGAGGATCAATTATGTGTCACCACATGGGCTGATCAAAGTCTCTGAATTCCTGAATCATCTTCAATCAGGACTACATGACTTTTCAGGACTACATGACTTTTTAGTAAAGATTGTGGTGAAGGTACTCACGAAGACACTGCTAGCATGGTGGTTTAACTACAACTGAATTGCCCCAGTGTGTGGTGGCATATACAACAAGAAGGATTCCGCTTTCATGCTACAGCACAAGTGATGCTTAGACAAGGTCCTAGTAAGTAATGACCACATAAAAAGGAAGTTTCTACTTTTCTAATATGTCAAAAGAGATACAAAATGGATTACACTGTCACACTTTCCCAGTGTTGAACAGAGTTGCACAAACAGTTTATTGGTGTGTGAATGATAACACTATGATCTCTTTCCCTGGTTGCTTACAACTCTTGGCTGTCATTGTCTGATCTGAGTGGATAATCAAGACCTTGCAATACTGTCATCCGTCTCAAATCATCTTCTGTGTACAGTGGAAGAAACCAATAAATTCTCCTCATCCCAAATACCTGCCATAATATTCTCCCTCCACAACCAACATCAGCATTGGCTATACAATGATCCTACATCCAACAGTTATGCATTCAGGTCACAAGGAAAGCACTGCACCACAAGATTCCACAACATGGGTTATTCATTTACTTCTCAGTGAAAGTTTTTCAGTTCATGGAGCACGTGATGACACAGCTGCAAATACCTGCTCAAAGTTTCTTTTCCGTCCCAAATCAAATCTCCATCTTGTGGATGCCTTCTTTTCATATGCCTAACATCCCAGAGAAACAACATCCACAATCAATAGCAATCACTAAAGTAGAGAAGCTCTACTTGATTTTACAGATACATTCTGCTCATAAGAAGTTCTTCACCTAGAGGGTTGAGATCCTATGACAAGGCACCTCAAACAAGTTGCTATGCTCGAGACGACAACAAATTATGAACATACCCTCCCCTGCTTTCATCTATAAGAGCTTAACCCAGGTGACTGCAGAAATTTGGTGAGATACCTCACTACCTGGCTCATGTCAGCTTGAGGTAGCACAACAGCAAGAGATGAGCAGTTCATACTATGAAGGGAAATAGTTCTGCTAGTCTAAGTGCTTCTTTGAATGACTTCTCTCTCTTCAGTTGAACCAGGGAAAGATGAGAAGATGAATGAGGAAGGATAAACAATAAAAGAAAGGTACCTCAATTGTGGTAGTGTTGCCAGCAACTAGAGACATGTGCATGATGAGGAAGCCAAGCACACTGAGTGCAAATGCAAGATTCAGCACTGTGCTCAACAACACACTCATCAGGTTCAGTGCTGTGCCAACAATGTACATTTAAGTTATTTAAAATCACTGACCTTTTGCTGCCAATACTGGACCTGTCCAAGCTGGGGCTTGTTGAAACTGAGGAGTTGGCTCTGCCTATTTAGGGCAAAGCTTATTGCAGCAGGATACAAATCTGAGGTGACTTGCAATTGCACATTACAACTGGGCTTGATTCAGGGCTTGAAAAGCAAGAACCGGAAATAAACTGCTCCAGGATCAAAAGCACTGAAAAATTTGAAGTTTGGAAATCCTCACCAAATGCAAGAATGGTGGTTGCAAGCACGCTTGGGAAAGAAGAATCCTCCTCAATGTTACTAAAAATAGCAACGAATTGTGGCAAGAGGGCTACTGTCACCAATGTTGTCTCCAAAAATGTGTACAGCTACATCACCCTTTCCACAAAATAAGAAGTTTGCAATAGGCAGCAGAAAATAGATTATTCCTGTAACTGACCACTTTTGCACTCAAATGATCTTGGAACACCATATTGGTTATGAATCACTGAGGAGAAGAACCACAAATAGACAATCTCAAATATACATTACATCAAATACGACCTTGTCCACAGCCAAAGTTCCTGCACCACTCAGATCCCTCACTGTTTTGACCTTAACATTGCACCAGAGTCTGGGCCATGAGGCACTGCTTACAAGAAAGAGAAGAAAGAACTTGTAGTTACGAGCTCCAACACAGGTGACCACCCAGATGCAGTGGTGGTCCATTTTTAATATGCAGCGCCCACCTGTCCCATTATACAATTAACTTCAGAAACATAAAAATTAGAGCTCTGAAAGGAGCACAATGCAATGTCAAATTTAGACTAGAATGCAGAGATGTACAAATGCAATATCGAGCGCTGTAAGTGCACTCTCCATGGAGCAACAGCAACATATCTAAGTAGACAACAGAAATGCCTTGTATTGATATTAAAACACAATTGCTGCTGGAAACACAGAAAGATTAAAGTCTGTGAATGATCAACTGAATTGAGCTTCCCATTGATTTGTAAGCCCAAACTGACCTAGTTTGACAAATCACAATCAAGCTTAACCAAAACAAAATAGAATAAACTATGCTGTCAATTGAGTCCAGCCAACATTGACAATCTCAAAAACATGCGATAGGTCTGCATGATTTCAGGAATATGAACTTACAGACAGAGCAATGGTGACAGCGTGGGGGTTTAAATTGGCAGCATTTTCGGCAATAGCGTACATTTGCACTCTGAGCCATTGTTGATAAACTCACTGGCACAGTGGTTGTGGGTGTTGGATCTAGTGGCACTGATTGATCCTCAAGATCATCCTCACATGAAGATGGCTTCCATCCTTGTGGCACACCCCCTGGATCTGTGAAAACCACTGCAAAGTAGCTCCACAGGAGCATTGCCAACTGCACCCCGATTTCCTCAATGAAACAAATCAGATTCTAGAACACAATGAGCACACTGTGACAATCTACAACAGCTAAATCTTTGACAAAACCCCCAACAAACCCTACATATATTCATAAACATGTAGAACTTCTGCAATACTTAGTTTTTTAGGCAACCTGAATAATAATAAAAATTGAGAGAAGACCAAAGAATGAAGGTTAAAAAAGAGAGATTCAAAATAGCAGTGAACAGAAAAGAGGGAAAAAAAAAAGCCAAAGAGGAGATTCCCCAACCCTAAAAAAAACAAAGAATAGACAGAGGAGAGTTTTGAACAAGAGTGAAAGACTGAGGATCATCTTGAATAACAGTAAGTGTCAGATGTGTATCCTCCAATCAGTCTTGTCCCAATCCGCTCCTGAAGCTGAGAACTAGTGTACCAGAATTGTTGCACAAATGGGGTTTAGGAAAATGAAACGACCTAATTAGGTCTAGCTGAAAAGGAGTGAGATGACAAAGTCAGAAGAGGAAAAAAGAATCAGACAAAGAGAGGGACAGAGAGAGAAGACTCGTACCAGAAAATGGAAGAGGATTAGAACAAGAAGAGCAGTTGCTGTAGCCGATGCACCTTTCCAAACTTGTGGCACGTAATTGGCGAAAACAACAGCATAGTAGGACACTCCTACAACTGAGAGAACCACCAAAATCATGACAGATCCGACCACCTTCAGGCCGGTGCACAACTTGAACACATTCCAAGCCATGGGCAGTGAGTGATGGCACGGAATCCACAATATCAATCCCCAAAACAAAGAAGTTCCCCTAGTTTCTACTGCACCCAAGTCAGTTTCTGCCAAACCCCCTCTTCTCTCTTTTAACGATTTTCAAGCCAGCAGGTTGCTTGAATTCTTTCTCTTTTCCCACCGGTCCGTTGTAAGAAATCCTTGGAGATGCTCTTAGTCCATTTATTGATGCTCTTGTGTCCATTTCCTAATTCTCCAAAAAGGCCTCCTCGCCAAACATTCCAGCCTCAAAAAGCTTCTTCAAAGGCATTTTCATATAACCCATTCCCTCATAGTGGACTCTCCCGGCTCCACTTTTCCAACCCATGCCAGAAGCGCTCCTCTTTTGTGTGCGTGTGTGCGCGCGTGTGTGTGTGTGTGTGTATCATATAGGGGACATTAACAGAGACAAAAGCAAACAAAAGGAAAAAAAAAAAAAGCTTCTTTCTTTCTTTCTTTTTCGTGCGTCTTGAGCTCCAAAATTTCGCAGCTTTCGGAAATCGCCTTCATAAACTTTCTCTAGCGCAAAGAAGCGCAAGAGGAAGCTCGATTTCAAGCTGGGTAACACTAGCAACAAACAAGCAGAAGCGCAGCATTTTGCGAATGCGCTTGCGTCGTTCTTCCCCGCAATGGCCCGCAGTACGAGGTAGGTACCTAGTGCTTAGTACCTACTACGCACCTTCGAGGGGAGACCGCTGGCAAAACCGGCAACTTTTTCACCATAGGTAATATACAGAGGCTCCAAAAATAAAGAGTTAAAAGTAACTAAGTAGTCAGTAACTCTGAAGTAAATGCAAATTTTGTTTTAACTTTTCACCTTGTTTTCCTCCTCACTGCAGTCCACATTCATTTTTACTACCTACCATGAGCCATGGACGGCCTTAGAGAACGCGGGAACTTGATTCAGAACTCGAGAACCAATTGTACAGGGGGCGGGCTTGGCTCGGATCCCTAAGCCACCCTTGATGAAAATCAGATTCAGTCCTTGGACGGCAGAGATGAGATCCTGTCTTCCCTTGCATGGTCCAGATTAAATCTATTCGCCCTTGGAAAACATAAATCAAACCCGGTTGCACTAGGATGGCCAAGGTCAATTCTCCAGTATCTAAGGAGATTATTAAAAAAGTTGTTATGCTTTTGGGAAGGGGGAAGTCTAGGTTTAGACCCTTTCCAAACTTTGGGTTTAGGGTTTACGTGAACCGTAAACCCTTGAATCCAGGGAGGTCTAAACTATCGGCCTTGGAGGATCTCAAATCCATAATGACTTAAGACTTTTTTCCTTGGTACCTTCGATGCTTATATCTCATTATAGACAACGAGTGTCGATAGTTTTACAACATGCGCAAGCTATTACGATTTTTTAATGAGCTTTCATGTTTAATCATAGTTCTTCATTTCTTCTACACATATCAACTAATGCACCTCCATCACTAGCTCATTTGTGACATAAGATGCCCTTTTAACATTATGTCCATCATTGTGCAGAGCTCCATCAGCAATACATTCAGAATGTATTGTAGCTTGACAAGCTAAAAGAGCGACCCTGGGCGTGCAGATTTGAGTTATGGAGCTCCATTAGCATGCATTGGGAGAGTGTAATGCAATTCTCAAGCTAGAAGACTGACACGAGTCTTGCAGAGTGAGTGAGTGAGTGAGTGAGTTATACTCCAACAAACACCCTTCTTTTTCTCAAAACATTTCAAATTCTTTGTAAGGACAAGGGAGCTGCACAGGCAGGGCTTTACAAGTTCTTCCCCATGTTCACTGAGACTACCACCCTTGTCCATAGGGCTCGAATGTGTGAAGCTCATCTCTTGTGGGGTGCTTTATAAAGGTTTAGCCTTTATGAAGCACTTCATAGTTCTCGCCTCAGAAACACTTCTGCCGATTATCCCTGTAAATCATCATGAATAGAAGTGAGTCATACAAAGAAGGCACCATTTCTAAATGGACAAAGTGGAATCTCGTAAAGAGAGAACAGATTGTACACTGCATTTTCCTGAGCATTTTTGTCTTGCCAGTCTAGAGCTTGCATAGCTTCAGATTCACCAGTGAGAACAACCACATGCAGCACATACAGAACTATATACTGATGCTTGCTTCTAGTCATATCATCAGTTCACTGTCCTATTGGAACTTTCACTCCTCTTACAACTTCCATTGACACCATAAATATGTTGCAGATATCCCAAGGCTCATCATATATACAATGTCCTACAATTCACATAGAAGCAAGCAAGCTCTCAGTAATTGGAGTGACCCAATTGACCAAAATTTAGTATGTTACAATGAAGAAATCACATCAGGGGAACATTGTACCACAACTGAGTCACAAACGCTCACAATGTGTGGGTGTATTGTCCTCTTGGACATGCCAATAAGATGTAAGGTTGTGAGATTCTTAAAACCTATATGAGACACTTATACTGCAGCCAAGTCAAAACCTTCACAAAGTGCAGGTGCATTGTCCTCTTGGACATGCCAATAAGATGTAAGATTGTGACATTCTTAAAACCTATATCAGCTCCCTTGAAAAGAAATGTGGAGGGTCATCAGTTTGGAGCACTGACATGACAACAGTGATCAAGGTCTAAACCATTCGCTTTCTTCCACAAAAAAATCAGGTGTTAGCAGTAGGAGTTCTGTCCGCTAAATTACTCTTAAAGGTTGTATTGGTGGAAGCTCTTAATGATGCAGACAAATCCTAGAAAGAATCTGTACACTTCTAAGCTGACTCATGAAAGCTTCAGGAACTGCCTCCAAAAAGAGTATGTGCATTCCCTTATGTTGCAGCTAGCAGCTTCATTTATAGCACATCTCTGATAAATTACTGGAAGATCGTGATCACTTAGAATTGCCCTTGATATCAAAGACTCGTGACAGCGTTTGTTTGATAATAGCGAGGTGCAGTATTATTTTCCTACAAAGAAACAGCTCGTCACGTCGCCACTTTCTCTAAGCTGGCCTGATGCTCTTGCTCATGGCTCCTCTTGTTACAGAGGCTTATTAGTCTCTGCGGGCTGCCGGGATGGCATGCGTGATTATCGGCAGAACTTCGTCTCGCTTCCTCCGTAAGGAAATGAGAAACCCTAGCAACTGACCCTGCGTCCGCCGTCCTTTTCTCTGAGGGGAGTTCAATGGCTCCCGCTCTCCTCTCTGTGACGAAGCTCCACCTCCACTCGCACGACCATTACCAAAACCTTCGTAGCCTGATACACCGCCGCCTGGAAGTACACTCTCGTTTGCAGCCAATGAAATGAAGAAGACAAACGGGGTGAGCCATACTAAGACAAGCATGAAAGCTAGCAGCCACTCCAGGCTCACGTACGCACATCTAGGATCCTTCATAAAGAACCAGATCCATGAGATATGGCTGGCCACCAGCAACCCTAAGCTCGCGACAAAATCAGGGGATGTCAGTGTGATGTAAGGAAACGTCTTCAGCAGCCGGTAGTAGAAAACATGACCAGCGATCCCGATTGCGATGCAAACCAGCGGCAGTCGATCTAGGATGAGCAAGAGTGCGTGGATAGCGATGACGGATAAGATGATATAACGGAGTAACTTGCGCGTCAGTCTCGTATACTCTTCCACGAGCTCTGCAAGGTAGTAGATCCCCGTTGCCAGGCAGACGGCGAAGAATACAAGAAAGATATAAGCTCCCGCGTATACCACCAGCGTGGCCGCCCTCATGGACGGCATTTGTTGCCTCACTTCTTCTGCTTCCGCCACACCAGGACGGGCGTTGCCTCTACTTCTTCTACTTCTTCTTCTACTTCTTCTCCTTCTTGTGCTTCTTGAGCTTCTGGAGAGTAGGTACTACTGTTGCGCTGCCGTCAGGAGCTTCTCGCCATCGCCAGCCAGTCCCTTGCGAAAGACGACCTCCTCTTTGCCAAGTCCAAATTGAGGGTACCAAATTGTGTCCGAAACTCACCAAATTTGAGGTCCTCTAACTAAGGACCGCCCCAATCTATGGGCTTCTTGACCTAATTCCTGCAAAATAAATTGCCTTTTCTTCTTATTCTTATTATTCTTATTATTATTATTATTATTTCTATTTATTGGGGTTTGAGGTACCACCAAAGGAGGTTGGTAATATCCGGTTTTTTTTTTTTTTTTTTGGGTTTTTTTTTAATGGCAAAAGGCATATTTTAAAAAAAATAATAAAAATTAAAAAGAAAAAATGGGATATACCGCTAAA
>Ga0116231_10002738_pt1 | contig 36806 bp, 35 predicted proteins | sample S1TSphgellanicum_2_FD_89695 | JGI IMG/M metagenome (GOLD analysis project Ga0116231, IMG submission 89695) | Host-associated microbial communities from peat moss isolated from Minnesota, USA - S1T2_Fd - Sphagnum magellanicum MG | ecosystem: Host-associated > Plants > Peat moss > Unclassified...
AAATTTTGTTAAATTTTTTTTTAATGTAAAAATAAAAAAAATGGAAAAAAAAAACTTTTTTTTTTTATTTATTTTTGGAAATTTTTTTAAAATTTTTTTAATTTTTATTTTTTTTTTTTTTTTTTTTGGAAATGTGTCCAATCAAGGCCTCTCTTTTCACAAATATGCTTTCTACATGTTGAATCATATAGTTTTCAGGTTGATTACCCCCATGGATTCCATGAATAAAAGATGCCCTCCAAATACACTACATATTTTCTCTAGGTGTTTTAAGTACAAGGTGTGTTATACACAATGGCCCTGCCATTAATTTAATATCAACAATTGATATTGTATGATAAATTGGTCATAACTAGGGGAATTTTTTTAAAATCTATTTTAATGTACATCATCATGTTGTTGTAAAAGAAAAATTGTCATCATTTTATTTTCATTTTTTAATATCACATTAGTTATGAAAAACTCAAAAGAAATCTCACATTAAATGATGACATGTTTTATGAACCTATCTAAACATTTAAAAAATTGATACGAGACCAATAGAAAAATGTTGCAACATGACTTTGGCTAAGATCATGTTGGGTGGGGTGCATGGGCTTGGTTCCATGGTTTTTGGACTTGCAGTGCAAAAGTTCTTGATTATTGAATAGTTTCTTCACTGAAAATTAAATTAAATCGTAACTGAAAATTTCAGAGGAATTGGAATGTGCCTTTGGTGTTGTTGGAAAGATCTTGATGAGCAGGATTTAATGAAATTTATTTGGATTCAGAATGTGGGAGATATTGATTTCTAAGTGATACCAAGTGATTACTAGTAAGTGGATGCATGTACATGATAGATGGTTAATACATAGGTAAAGGGTTAATGGGTTTGTTATAGCGGGTAGTAAAAGCAACAAATTTATGCTAACAATGGGCTAACGACCATTTGTTAGCTAACCCAATGAAATAATTCATGTTAGCTAACCCAACGACCGTTGTTAGCTAACCGAATGGAAAAGGTATTTCTTGTCCACCGACCATTCATCCCTCACATGGTATGCCGGTGGCCGATGGTTTACTTTGGCCCATTAAGGCACTCACTCTTCTTATGACAATGTGATAGCACAATCTAAAGGTTTGAAAAATGGACCAAAACTTGCCCACCCAACACCACTTTAGTTATGATGTGAATAATTTTGGGGTTTAACTCTTTTTTTTGTTTTTTTTTTAGAAGCTTTTAACTCTTAAGACCGTCCAAAGTGCAACGAAGAAAGTAACTAGTTAAAACCCCAACAATGGGAAGGGAAAAAGGAAAATTTCAGAAGCATTCAATTCTCACCACAATCGGGTACAAAGTGCAAAAAAACTTGTGCCTACATTTGCACTCAAAAACAACAAATACGGAACTCAACCTTAAGGGGACAACACAGCTAGCAAAAGGGGATTTTCCCATGAATCTAAGGAGTTTTTGGCACTTGTAGTAGTAGCATGCCAAAAAAAATCCCATGCAAAGCCATTATGGGATTGTGATGTTTGTAGTGCAAGGCAAAAAAAAAATTTGTAATGTACGTACTTGTACTCATTTGAATCGCAACTAGCAACTAAACAAAAAAAAACTTGCTTACAACACGATTTTTATGCTTGGTGGTATGTGAGAGTGCATGTGAGAGAGAGATCCGTAAGCAAGCACATGCCATGATTATATTGTGACAACATTGGAGCCAATAGCTTGAGTGATTGGGAGTTATGGCCACATGAATAATAAGCTCTTTAAAACTAAGCATTCTATGAGTTGAGTGCACACACCTTCACTTCACTTCCATTCCATTCCCTTCCCTTCCCTTCCCTTCCCTTCCCTTCCCTTCCCTTCACTTCACTTTGGTCTTTGGCCAGCCCATATTTTTTGAGGTCGTGCTTCTTCATGTTACAAAATATGTACTCGTATTATTTTTGCAAAAACCAAGAAAATTGAGTGACAACTTTTTTTTTCTTCATAATTTATTGAAAGAATTTCTACCAAGTTGGTGGTGGTGGTGTTGGATCTCGATACGGTCTTTGTCTGATGTATTATAATAACGGCAGGTCTGGCAACAGCCCACCAGCACAACCAACCATCCCACTAGAAGCATGTTATGTATGACTCTCTCAAGTTGCAGATGAACTACCAACTGAGTTGAGAATTGGGTTTTGCCATGGTGACCTAACCTTGGTAACATATCTTGTAAATAAAAAAAATAAAAATTATGGCCTCTTGATGGGTAGGATAGTCGGCAGCTACTAACTAAGTAGATGCATGTAGATGGGCATTAGAAAAAAAATTCTTATATTTTTAGTCAAATTTGGCTAAATCAAGTTATGGATGATAGCCGTTCCAACTACATCACAAAATTGAAAATATTAAATATTAAGTTCATTACTATTATTATTATTATTATTGAATTGTTCTTAGGTAAGTAGGTAAGTAGGTAGGTAAGAAGGTAGCAAAAAAAAAGCAACCAAGTTTAACCATCATGATTAGCTAGGGAACTAGAACCCAATGGGAAAGTAGTCGTGTTTCATGTTCATGCACTATTCATACCTTGTTATTATTGTTGTTGTTGTTATTATTATTATTGTGCACTGGTAATGGTTGTTGGTTCACTCTGGCTCCTCTGCCATACAAGCCAACTAACAAACAGCAACAAAAAGCTTTCATAAAGCAAGCCTAGCTTTAGGGGGAAGGAGTTGATGACAGACAGAGAGAGAGGTGCTTGCAGACTGAGCCAAAAAAATTGAATTAAATTAAAAGAATTCAATTGGGTCTGTAACATTTCCATCATTTGTATTTTTAGGGTTTAGACCCTAAAAATACAAATGATGGAAATGTTACAGACCCCATTACACACTATGTGGCCTTGCCATTTACATTTTTAAAGTATCTTAAGGCAACAAAAATTTATTGTGAAGGTGCTTGTGACCACGTGGCTCTCTGAAGTTTCAGATTGCGTTTTGAGCCCTCAGGCCTACCTCCACTAAATAGAAGAAGTATGAAAAAACTCAAATATTTCACCCATGCAAAAATATGTAATCAATCTTCAAAAATATCCTCTAAAAAAAGAAACCAGAATCCTTCAAGATATTATTATAGAACTGTAGAATTAATCTCAAGTTTTGTTTTTGGCACACAACAATAGCAGCAGCAGCAGACCCAAACTGACAAGCTTCAAAGCTTTCAAACTAATCTCAAGTTTCAATCAATACAAGCCAAAAATATCATCTTTCAAAAAACCCTCCTCATATTGAAAAATGGACCAAAACCCATTAAGCTACTTATATACTCTATAATGAATCTCAATACAATAATATCCTTGCCTTGCCTTGCCTTGCCTTGCCTTGATGATAGGCAAGGCCAATAAATTCCATCATTGGGTTCAGAGGTATTTTGTAGTAGTGGTAGCAGTTCTAAGTGGTAGTAGTATTTATTAAAAGTGCACAGAGTTGGGTCTTTAAACCCTTAAAAAGTTTCTGTACTTTTAAAACAACTGCTGTCAATCCAAACACTTTCTTCAAGCTCAAAGTTGTTTTGTCCCCTTCCCTTTCCTTCCTTGTCTGTCATCTTGTAAGAATCAAGGTAGTAGAGTAATTACCTAAATAGCTCCCTCATTGTGTGTAATAATGTTCTATGTCCCCAATTAATTATTGCAAAGTTCAAATGTTTCAGCAAAAAAGATGGTTTCATGGTTTGGATTCAAATCTGGTTTCAACAAAATTCTCAACCTCTTTGGTCTGGTTGTAGTCAATATCTCAAAACTTAATCTAAAACCTAAAAATATCTTGAATTTGGCAACACTGAGAGGCTTTGTTGACGGGGGAAGGTAGAGGATGAAGAGCATTTGCTCCTTGTCCATTCAAATACACAAAAAGTTAAGGAACGCTTTTGTTCGGCCTTGTCCCTCACCCACACAAGCACTCTTGCTGGGCTCATGCAAACTACAAACACATTCAGCCTGGCCAAGTTTGTAGCATGTTACCAGTACCAGAGGACAATCTATCTTTCATGATCTACCTTTCATCTAATGGACTCTCTGGTCCCAAATGGACATAAAATTGTAAACAATAAGCAGATTCAAATCAACAAAAATATTTTTAAAAAAAATAAATTGTGAAATTTTCAAATAATGAACTTAGAATTCACAATGCAAATAACACTTGGTGAACATTCATGGTTTGGATTCAAATCTAGTTTCAACAAAATTCTGAACCCCTGATCCAAGGATATGTCAAAAACCTAACCTAGAACGTGAACCCAAACTTACCCAAGATACCAACACTGAATCGAATCAACAACCTTAAAATAAGGAAACAAATTTGAACTTCCCAATTGATGAATCAAGAGTTCACAACGCAATATTAAAGGCGACTTTAGACGAGGGTCCAAGGTCCATGGACCAATGAATTCAAGCAATCTTATTGGTCGAAAGCTTGAAATTAGTCCCAAGACCTTTAGACGAGGATCCAAGACCAAAAAGTGGCAAATTGAGGCTAAACCTACATGGCACCTGTTGTTTTGGAGGGAAAATCAATTGGTTTGGACCAAATGACAGTGCTAAAAGGTTAGCTCCTGATTTGGAGAACCAAGAATCAGGCTAAGGACCAAGGTACAAATCCAACTCAAGGATTCAATTTACTTCAAATCAGTCCAAATTGGTTCCTAGGAAATTGGACCCTGTACCTAAATCGCCTAAAGTGGGCCTAACATGTAGCAAACATTCCTCACAAATTTGATGATGCAAATGAAGATCAACAAAATCAAAGCTTTCTTATGTTCTTTACATCAAATTTTCATGCTATGGTGCAAGTTTCGTTCTTTGAAAGCAAATTGGTCCTGCATTCCTAAGACTTGAATTTTTTTACTTACATAGATTGGAACTGGTTTGTTGTTGTTGAACCCTAATCCACATATTTGAAGTCTAAGTACGTTTCTAGTAAGTGTTTCATAAGTGGCTTTCTTCTTGACTGTTTAGCAAAACACACAATTAGACTCTTCTACCACTTGGGATTTTTTTGGGGATTGTCAAGAAAATTTTCATTTACATAGAAAAATGGAATTTTGATGTTGAGCATGACTTTATGTGGAACCCCCCTAGCCCTTGATACCAAATTATAATTCTTTTTTTTTTTTAGTGGTTTTGATTTTTAAAATGCTTCATGCCAAATATGGTTTGGTCGGTGTGGTACAAGGGCAGCTTCATCATATGTTTGTCAAATAATTTATTAATTTTGAAGACTCCATTTTTAATAATAAAATATTTCAAAAGATTCTATATTTTCCATCAGAAAATTTTGTTTTTTGAAAAAAAAAAATTGAAAATTTCAACATTTCCACAGAAAATATAATTAGTGTCAAAGCTGCCAAGGTACTATGGATGCCAAGTGCACCCGCCCAAGCCATGCCCTAACCAGCTCACCAAGAGGCAGGCTTGCCCAAGACTAGAATAATCTACAACTGGTGTGGCCTATGCCTTTGGCCCAAGGGTGAGCCCATTACAAAATAGGGAAACTCAACATGTGAACATTGCTTTGCAATGTCCGTATTGATTTTTTGAACAGCCAAATATGAAATGAAAATCATGCTTGAATTGAATGGTAAGCCTTGAGGTGTTACAACATTCTCAACTGACTTTTCCTTCCAAAACCTGGTTTTTTTGGAATTTATTTGAATTTTCGGCAGCAGAAATCACTTTTAAATCAATATCTCCCAAATTTTGAATCCAAATCTTACCAAGTAAATTCCATTAAATCCTCCTTGTCAAGATCTTTCCAACAACACCAAAGGCACATTCCAATTGCCCCAAAATTTTCAGCTATGATTTAATTTTAATTTCCGTGAAGAAATCATTCAATATTCAAGAACTTTTGCGCACAAGTCCAAACATCATGGAACCAAGCCCATGCACCCCTTCTCATCAAGAGCTTTCCAAAGACACCAAGAACACAATCTGAAGCATCCCAGGATCTCATAACTACAAAACAAAACAAACTACCTTACTTCATAAATCAATGGGCAACCCATTTTCCAGTACATATTGGTACCCATTATTTGGTAAATTTTAAATACTTGGGGCCATTAAATTGCATTTATCCACAACCATCTATGTTAATTAAACTACAAGAATTTTTTTTAGCAGGAATGTGACAAGTTTCCAATTTAAAAACCAATGCATTTCCACCCTTTTTCGAGTTCCACCAAGTCAAACATATGGGCTTGATACTTTCATTTTGAACTCGAAGGGATGAATAAAGTTTGTGATTCATCAAAGTTAATCCAATGTAACAAAGCAACAATTTTATAACCATCACTTATCCATCACATATCATTGTCTTTTTCATAACAATGTTGATAAATTCTATATTAATTATTGATTAAAGTCTCTTAATTGCTTTACTAAATGTTATTCTTCTTTTAATCTCGAAAATATTCCGTATTATTCAGCACAAAAATCGGTTACATGATTGACACAATTCCACAATGTTTTAAAAAGCTTTTGAAACTGTTCACATTCTTGTGTTCATTCAACAATTCCAAAAGCACAAAACAATCCGAGTAATTAACTGAGGTCGAATCCATTGGTTCAACTAAATGAACAAATGGGAAAAAAATGGTTGCACCTAGACTTATACGATATATCCCACAACCATCTATTTGTGAAGGTGAAACCATCAACCCATTAGCCCAAGAAGCACAGATTCTTGCTACTTTGTAGGCAACATGGGTTCATCTCACTTCTAGACCATGTGGCAGCTTTTTGGAGGTCAACTCATAGTACAATTGGTCATATTGTGAAATTTTTAAATGTCTTAGACGACCCATCAGACATGAAAAGCAGCCAATTGCATCAGGATTAGTCGTGCTGCCCACTTTGCCCCCTCCCAAATATACCTTCAGCCCTCAGTGATCCTGTCCCTCACCTGATTGGCTTCATGTTGCCTTCCAGCAGAACCCCTCCTTCCCCCCCCCCCTATAGATATACTATAATCTATATCAATTGAATAAAATGATAAATTTCCAGGTTGAACCTGATTCCATGGTCCACACACAATTAAATTTCAAGAACATGGAACACCCACAAATGCTTCCCAATGACAATAGGATTTGAACAATTGCAAGAATACACTTGTTGTGGAGACAGCCTATCAAGGTCGACAAATTTGCTGACTCTACAGGGCCTCATCACCTCACAACAATGCAGTACTAAATAACATGTTCAAAGGGTTTTAGGTTTCTCACTCGGGTACTGTCACTTGCTGGGTGCTCCATCCTTGAAGCAAAGTGTCATTCAGTATATATACTGCATCCAACCAACTTGCAAAACCCCATCGTTGATCCCTGCACACATAGCTGGGAAAGTATATTTTTCCCACAAAAATCAAGCAATCATTTGAGACATACCAACCAACCCAGTTGTCAAATCACCTCACAAGTTACATGTAATAGATGGAGTTACAGACAATTCAGGTAAGGTGGTGCAATATGTAGACAAATGGTACAATATGGAACTCTTCTTGTGTCTGATCTATCTCCAAAACTTGGGTATTTTACTTAGTAGTTTTTGCACCAAAGGAGGCAGAGAACTTACAGCATCCCAGAGTAAAAAATCACACCCATTATGCTGGATGGTGGGTGGACAAGAAGTCAACTATCATCAGCTGCCTTTTGAAACTCCCTCCTCTGCACTCCCATGATGATTCCTTCATCCAAAAAGCAAAATACAGATGGTATGGAGATTGGTCCAGAGACAGGCATTCTCCTACTGGGTCCAAATAGATGGATTTGTAGACCGGTTCCTCATCCACAAAGCAATCGTGGTCTTGAATCTCCTCAAACTCTTGCATCAGCTGCAACTTTACCTCAGCTATGTCTTATCTTTCCACCTCCAGTAACTCTCATTTCTTCTATCTGCTATTAAGCAATCTTCTGTCTTTGTTCTGTAATTTAGCTTCAGGCTTTCTCACTCTCTTGCACAGTCTTCTCTCTCAATTTCAGTTTGCAGCTTCTGTCTCTCAATGCAGATGCACTTCTTTCTTCAGGCTTCCCTCTCAGTGGGAAGTTTCATTGCCAAATTCTCAATGTTATGTTGGAACTCCTTGCTCAGCATCTCCTCCTGCTGAAAGCTCACAACAATTCTGCCCATCTCATTTTCAACTTTTTTTCCACTCATCCATCTTCTCTTTCTCCAACTCTCAGTCTTTCCACACCTTCACCCAGTTCTCTTCAACTTGATGTTGGTCCAGTTTACTCTCCTCCCTAAAACATTCGTGCTCATCTTCAAGTGGGTCCTTCTCAATTTTGATCTCATTTTGAATCCTCTCCAATTCCATTCTCCCCCTCCTAACCTCTTTATTCACTGTTATGATCATTTGAGCTTCTTTTGGACCCTCTCCAATTCCAATCTCTCCCTCCTAATCTCCTCATTCAGTCTTATGAGCATCTGGTGTTCAGATTCTCACTTCTTGCGCTGAACCCACACTACCTTTTCGAGATTCTCCACTTCATGAAGCCTTAAGTCTGGTAAGAGCTTCCTGTCCTCCACTTCTATAACCATGTTCCCTGTTTGTAATGGCTGCTTCCAGCTCACAGATCCCAGCTCCTCATTTTTCAATAGCCACCTTCACATTCTCAAGCTCCTTTCTCTCAAAGGAAAGTGATTCCTGCACCTTCTCAAGTTCTATAATTGCTTCTTCTAGCCCACTTTTCAGTGTTAATTGGTCCTTTTCCAAGAAGGCAGCATGCACAACTTTCCAGTCTTCTTAGTCTTCTTCAGTGATTGACTATCCTGACAATGTGCTCATCACGCTCATTCAGCTTTTGCTCCCCTTCATGCAGCTGTTCCTGCTTTCCAATCAGCTCTTTTTCCCACTCATGCAGAGTACTCTTCTTTTGCACCACCTGTGTTTTCAGAGCTTCAACCCTGACATCCCATTCACCTACAAGCACAAACATAGAAACTATGTAATAAAAAGCCAAAGCCTATTGAGACCTAGAAATAGAGGGTAGTGAGTTGGGGGCCTGCTGAAACCTAAACATATCCTGAAAGAGAAAGAACTATAAGGATCATCCAGAAAATTGAGGATAGAAATGAACAGATTACCTTGGGTCCTAGAATTGATATCTGATCTTAAATTGCAGCCTGGCTGTTTGGAAAAGCCAATGCCCTTTTAGTTCGGAAATGCATCAAATTTCCACCATCAGCTGGCACACCTTCCTTGCCTCCACTGATGACCACCAGCACCTCCGCATAGATAGCCTCCTTTGGTGTCATTGCTGGAGGCTCCACCTTGTTTTCCTCCATGTCATTAGACGAGGATAGACCATCACCTTCTTCCCCCCTTCTCCTGGGCCAAGGCCTGCAAAGAATGTGCCCCCTTTTTGTGTACATTGTGTGTGTGGCAGCTGATTTGCTCAAGTCCAGAAATACACTTAACAAGAAGCTCAAGAGGATTTCTCCTCAATTGAACACTCTGTTTTACTCAACTGAAACCACCACAAGTGAGCTCTGAAACACAGATCATTGCACCATCACTGCCACTCCAAAGTCAATCTCAACTGGAACCAGAAATGACCCCCTAAAACCCAGAATACCAAACACACCATGACAAGCTAGATAACTGTTCCAAATCCTTGCTTACACTTTCACTTGAAAATCAGAGCTCTGAGAACCAGGAAACAAGTTGTCAACGAATCTGCAAAACCTCAAACCAGATTTCAAAGAATCCACAAACCTCAAACCCTGGGTTCTCCTAATCCACCTAGAGAAACTTGGACACTTGCAGATACAAACAAAACAACAAACAGTTGAGCTTCAATTCCTGGATGTGGGTCCTTGTTTGATGACAGTAACTTGAGAGTTGCAATTCATATCTTCTATCTAGTGACGAAGATAAAGGAAGAAAGTGGAAGGGATCGAAATCAGCAAGAGATTGAACATGGTAGGAAGGTAAGTGTTTAGATTCACCCTCTAAAGTATAAACAAGGTATGAGGCAGAAATCCTCAGGATGTTTTTCTTCCTCCAAGTTGTGTTAGGGAGGCACATGATCAATGCACAGGGAGCTTGAGCAGTGGGTCCACCTTTAGGTACTAAATTCAATGAGGAAGAAGGCGGATCCGCAGAACTCCATTCAGAGACAGAAGAGGACAGACATCTCTGAGAGAAACTGCAACAAATTCTTGTCCTCCTGATGTAAAACTGCAACAAATCCTCCTCCAGGGAACATGGCAGAGTCTTTCCATGATGCCATTGTGGCAAGCAATGCAACAAGGGCAGAAGACTCTTATAAGGCTTCCAACTTCCTGAAAGCAAAAAGGGCACCTCCCTTTCAACTGCTCACTTTCAGTGACATCTGAAAAACAATAGCAGTCTCTTTGTTCTCTTCAATCAAAGATGTAAGACAATCTATCCAGCTTCTCCTTTACCAATGCAGATTTCAATCGATGAAGAAAGGAATCAACAGGAAAGAAAGAACAGGGTCAAAAGACTGGTTTAAGTACAAAGCTCCATTCTCCAGATATAAAACATTCGAAGCATATTGTGACTATCATCACACACACACACACAAGAGGTTAACAAGCATTTGAATCATGAATTCAGTGCGGACTTATTTCCTTTTGTCCATTTTGGTCCTGCAGATTGTACAGAATGGAAATCTACAAAGAGGTTGTTTTGAAAGACAATAAGATGAACTACAGGATCTTGCAGCTCTTGAATTTTGAAACTGTACAAACTGCTAGCATATGCTATCTGATTATCATCTGCAACAGCAGATTGAACAGCAAAAAGGAGCAAACAGGAACAAGTCTAAGAAGAATAAATTGTTACTCTTTCAACTGCTGCCAAACAGGCGCTCCACACCTAGTCAAGTAACATACATTCACAATTTACAAACTTTGTGATAATCAGCCCATCAACTTACTAATCATAAGCCCAGGTGCAAAATGGAAAATATTAAATAGTATCCAAGAATTACTAAGCTGTTAAATAGCAGCAAAGTTGGCAATAGCAATTTCTTTACAGGACTTCACACAAACCCAGTAACGTCTGTCTGTTTATCGAGTATCATCGTCAGATTTGCACCCTGGCAGTGGTAATGTTCAGTTGCCCTTTTGCAAGTAATATTTATGGAGCTCACAGGCAGCCACAAGCTCTGCTGCAATGCCTGGCTCATTTGCAGAGTGGCCTGCTGTTGGAACAAGCTTCACAAAAACAGAGACAGATTTGAAAAACAAAATGTCAATTCGCTTGAGATCTACACAAACAGCACAAGATGACATCAAAATAGGGCAAAGGGACACAAATGTGCAGGAATATGCCAAAACAAAACATATTATCCAATCTGTCATGTGAGAAATCTAACACCCAGTGAAGTCAACTCTATGATTGGTGGCTTTGGTTAAGTGTTCACTTTGAGCACTGAAAGGAAAATGTCAAAAGCAGTCTGGATACACTGGTGACCCAAACACTACTGTAAACAAATGACACACAATATAGTATCAACCAGTATGAGTGTCAAACTTCTGATATTAACATGACGTCTGCAAGTGAGAAGAACTCTGAGCACATACTTTGAAGTCTGCTTCAGGCCATGCCCTGTGAAGATCCCAAGCTGACATAAGTGGACACACCACATCATACCGACCCTGCATAATAGGTTCCACTTTAGTACAACTGCAAAAGAGGTAAAGAAACCTTTACACAAGTTAGCTATTAAGACCATAGTTTGTTACGGAATTATTGACCAGGCCCAATCACTTAACCTACCAGTTGACATGACATTTACTCCACCTTTAGTGTAAGTGGGTTTTAGGATCAGCTACTTTACAACTCAATGGAGAGATGCACTCTCTAACCTCTTAGTTCATAAAGGAATAATGTCTATCCAAAGACATTGTACCTGTGAGATAGTTCTATTGCTATAGACCACATGATTGGATAGACCAGAGCAAACATTTTGAGAAATAGGAGCAGGAAGCAGACAAATACAACTGCTCAGAGGCCAAGCCTGAATAGAGATCAGGTATGTACTTTTCATTCAGCTTCATGTTGAACATGTTTCATGGAACATCTGGACCCACTCACCCAGAATTTTGGGGATTTGCCAACTAACCTGGACAATCACAGCTTGAATGTGTCGAATCTTGTCCATATTGTCAAGAAGAAATGAATCAGTTGGGAAAAACCCCTTGTTCTTGAAGTAATGATTCTCAACTCGTGCAAAGGCCTGCACTTGTTCACCCAACCCCATGAGCTATTTGCCTCTGCACATCCTCAAAAGTATCAACTTTCAGCACCTTTGAATCAATGTGTGCAAGAGTGCAGAACCCTGTGGTAGCCAATAGGATCCCAAGGTAAATCCTCTTATAAGAAGAAAAAACCCCAAGAAATGCAAATCATACCAGAGCAAATTGATCATTCTCGCCACGCTTCAGAGATTCTTCATTAGGCACAAGATATGAAGTAGCCATCTCCCAGTTTGTCCAAGCTTTTGCTGCTGAGATCTGGAAAAAATCGGTTCCCATACCCATTAATCAGCATGCCAATCCCAAAAGTTAAGCAAGGGAAATCATAAGACCACTGAAATCAGGGAAAAATATACTGGGATGATTCTGCTGGTAGTGAATGTCATGATGGGCCTAAGATAACCTGGACAGAGTCATCCGGGCTATTAAGGCGTTTGCTGTAGGCTGTTACGAAGTCATTGCGCTCATTGTCAGGAATAAAGTTACAATACGGCTCCCAAGCTACATGCCCCCTTGCACCAACAACACATACCCAGTCCCACATGACAAACTCACTCATTCATCTCACAAATCAACTACCAGCAAACCATGTTGTAAACAGTTCTACTTTTTCTGCCACTTGAAGTCCAAATAGAACAATCCAAGCAAGTAGTATCCGGTTTCAAATATCTGTCACAGAGAGCAATCTTTACCATCAGGGAAAATTGCAGATGCACCCCCTTGGTAAAACCAGTCAATCTCCTTCTTTCGCAACAAGAAGATGCCCCGCAGAATCACACCCGTGACCTGTAAATATCACAGCATTCACAAAATTTGGAGATGTGAGAAAAGAAAAATGAATATCTCCAAGAAACTTACCACACAAACGAACAAATGAGTTATACACAGAAGTTCAATGAGTGCTAAAGTGGCTGATGCATTGCTCCTGTGCAGCACAGAATTTTCAATGAACAAAACAATTCAGAAGCTAAAAGGGTTCCGTGTAGCTAAAAGGGTTCAGTGTAGAACCAAAGACCCACAACTATGGCCCATTCCAAACAAAAACCAGACATACATACACCAGCAAATGCCACCATGGTGAATCTACATCAGTTTTGGATCAGTGAGAATACACCACAAAGTGCAATGAATTAGGGTTAGGTCAAACACGTTGAGGTTTCAGGATTCAAGCAAACAAGTTAGGGTTCTGGATGATCCCTTCAGCGCCACTTTTGGGACACTCTTCGAGGTTTAAGAAAGCGTAGAATGATACCAAGAAGATGGACATAAGGGGGGGAAGGACTGAACAACAGATTCAACATTGCATATATTACCCTCTCAGGATGACATTGTGTATACACCAAAGCCAAGGTGCTTCCCCAGGATCCACCAAAGACCTGCGAAAAAGAAAATCCTTCAATCTCCAGAGTTCAGGGAAACAAAGTTAAGTAATTTGGAACAAGTCTCCCTCTTGCACTGGAAATTTATTTATTTAGGTGTAAAACTGCTGTTTTCACAGCTCCAAAAAGGTCTGAACAATCACCAACTCCTTTTTCTTCTTGTAAGCTTTCACTGGCATTTGTTTCCCATATATTCCTTCCTTTCAATATGATAAAAGAACTCAGGATATTCTTACCAGAGAAACATCTCTCTCTCTCTCTCTGAGAATCAACAAACTGCTACTTTCCAAATTGATGAAGTAAAACACAATTGGGTTGGTTGTTGGAATTGATGATTTGACCTGCCATCTCTCGATGTGTAAATGCTCTCGAAGCTTTTCCATGTCATTCACAAGATCCCAGGTAGTGTTCTCCTCCACACATGCATGTGGCGTGCTCCTCCCTGCACCCCTCTGTCCAGCAATCCAATTATTTCTCACCTACTGCTATTCAAGCACCTTGAGAAAAGACTGGCAGTAGAGAATAACAGCAGCATCCTTCTACAGATGGTCAGCAGCAGCAGAATGTTTCCAAGAATTCTGAGCAAACCTCCTCCTTACCAAGCAAAAGGAGGAGATTCTTAAAAAGAGAACTGAAAACCTCTATTTTAACCTACAACAACAAGATCCTCCCTCACCTGGTCGAACAGAACGATGCGATAGAAGTCGGGATCGAAGAATCGTCGGTTTCCACTGCTTGTCCCGCTTCCTGGTCCTCCATGAAGGAACACAACAGCCTGCAAAAACACGAAATCTATCAGAACACTTTGTTGGATAGAGATCCGATTTCTTTCACACTCACGATTGTGCTAGAAATCGCAAAGGATCCGATTTCGTTCAGACTCGCGATTGTGCTTGCAATGGCAAAGGAAAGAAAACACTTCCTCAAGAAGCAAATCTTCTCGTCGCAGAGACGGAGATAGCTGTTCCATCTGCACAACACTAGGTACCTTTTTTTCTGGTCCATTTCCTTTGTTTGATCGTGCACAAGAAGACGACTCACCTGTCCAGTCGCGTTGCCGCTTTCTTCCCAGTATAGTGTGTGAAGCTTCGACACTGGCAGGTATCCCGAATTGAAGGACTTGATGTGCGGATAGAGCTCCGTCCGCAAGCTTCTCTCCTTGTTACGCGCATTGGAGCTGATCACTCGGACATCCAGATCTGGCCTCGCATCACTGCTGTCGTGGCTGTCTGTTGTCGTCGTCGGCGCCATGCTTGCAACAACTCCTGCACGACAACCAAAACAAAAAAAGACGGACTGTGTGCAAAGTTGCGAAGAAACAAGCGGAACAAGTGTATGTATGTGTCAGAGCTTGTCTTCCTTCGTGGAGCAAATATTTTGCGAATTGGATGCTTGACAGAAGCAATTGCAAGACGTGTTTTGTACCAGTAAGAGATCGATTGAATCGGAGCTTGACGGTAGTAGTGACGCAGAACGTCCACCGCGGACGGCTTGTATCGACGGAGCGCGTCACAGAAGCGAATCGCCCGAGAGAAGAAGAAGAAGAAGAAGAAGAATGGCAGACAACAACTGCAGCCATGCGCCAATTCCGACACAAACACACACAGAGCTCTCACGCAACAACCCTAATAGAACTGTAAAGATCTCCCTGCCTCTTTGCTGCCACTACTACTCTAGACAAAAAACACTTCTTCTTCCGCGCGCGCGTAGGTACACGAGATAGAACTTCCATTGAATTTCCAGACGGCCACGATAATAATGTTCACAGAAGCAAATCGCAAACAACAATGTCGATGGAGCGAGCTCTTGCGTGCGGATGTTTGAATGTGCAAAATGCTGTTCTCGCCAATTCTCTAGAGCTTGTAATTTTCTTGTACTCTGCTGTAATGAAATTGAGCTTGGTTGTTGTTGTTGTTGAGCATAATGGACAAAAGCTTTCCACGTTCTCAATGGATCTGCAGTACATTCACATATAAGACGCCTGCAAATCCTCCATCAATCTTCTTCTTCTTCTTCTTCTTCTTCTTCTTGTGTGAAAGAGCTTTGCAATCTTCTCTACACAAGAGCATCATCATTCTCCTATCCTCTTCTTCTTTTTTTCTTCTTATATGAAAGAGCTTTGCAATTTTCCAACTTCTTGAGACCACAAGAACACCATCATTGCTCCAATCCTCTTCTTCTTCTTCGTCTTCTTATGTGAAAGAGCTTGCAATCTTCCGAATTCTTGAAACCACATGAGCGTCATCATGCTCTAATCCTCTTTGTATTACTTTTATGTGTAAGAGCTTTGCAATCTTCTGAATTCTTGAAACTACAAGAGCATCATAATGCTCTAGTCCTCTTTGTATTCTTCTTGTGTATATGAGCTTTGCAATCTTCTGAATTCTTGAAACCACAAGAGCATCATCATCATGCCTTTGCAAATAGATGTTCTTCTCCATGATGATGATGATGATGATAATGTTGTCGCTTCAGTTTTGCAGAAATTTCAACAAGATGGAAATTGTGGTAGGTTGTTGGAGAGAATGATGGAGGAGGAGGAGGAGGAGGAGGAGGAGGACAATCAGTCTTGTGAAGGAGGGTGAGGATTCATGGGTACCAATTTTTCTTCTTCTTCCAAGCAAAGGCAAGTTTGCACAATACTCTACACTTTTGTCATGATTTCATACTATACTATTTCATGGTATCCACATTCTTGGTTGGAATAACTTCAATGTATATATATGTCTTAGGGTTTGTTGAGCGAAAAAAATGTGTCATTGAAGAACTTATGTAGTAGGAAATGTACCTTCACCCTTTATCCAAATGAATGTTGGAAACAAACATTTAATCCCATCACCTTGCATTTCCCATAACAAATTTTTGTTCAATTACACAACCCATTGGTGTTGGTTGCTACCCACCATCTTGGCTTTCATCACTCCGAAACGAGATGTGGGCTTTCACCACCCATGAAGGAGATTTAAGATTCTACATTAAAAATCTTAAGTTTTTTTTAAAAATAATGATGTTCATATTAAATAATAAATAAATGTTCAATAGTACATTATGTTATGATAATGATTATGATCTTTTTTAAGTTGTAAAATGTTCTCCCATTAAAAATGCGGTTGGATAAAAAAATTTAATCATTTAAAAATAATAAAATGAAAATTTTTAAGTAATGAAAATTTTTAAGTTGTTATTAAACAAGGAGTTTTTATTAAACTATCAGTGTATAATTATATAAAGGTAGAAATATGAATTAATTACATATTCATAATTTATATAACTTGTCTTACTTTTAAAACCCAAATAAATCATATATGATTTTTTTAAAACTCAAAATATATTTGATAAGAATTTAATGATAAAATAAAACATTCATCCATAAATTTGATGGAAGTTTTATATACTAAAAATATGTAAAATCAAATTTTTTTTCATCCATACATTAGATGAAGCTTTTCCATAATCAAGTGTGATTGATGATATAATGTGGACTAGGTACGTGATGATCATTTATTTTTTTTAGTTATGTATTATGTATTAATTTTTGGTTTGAACTTTTGAAGGTGAAAATTAAATTGGTCCATAGTAAAATTTTGCATCCTACATAATATATGTGCTTTCTAGATGTTTTAGATGCACGACATTCATGTTTAGATTATAAGAACTTATGAAAAAAGAAAATTTTGCATGATTACTATTGCCCAAATCATGGCTTGCGAAATTTGTGATGTTAATGGTTATTTTGCATGAAAAATTGTTGGAAAATTATGGTTAATGCCCATAAGAAATAATGTAAAACATATGCCATGAGAAAAGGGGAACACACATTTGTTACATCGGTGGAAGGTGCTTGGGACAAGATGAAAAAACTTGGTGAAAAGAAATGGTTAAAAGTTAATTGGGAAGACCTTTATAAATTTTCAAATATAAAGATGATGGTGACACGTGAGACTTTAATGATGGCGGTTGCATTTACATATTCCAAGTTGTTTGGTGAACAAATGTGAGAAAAGTCAATATGTGAAATGCATGTCTTTTCCTCTAAAGATTAAATTGTTATTTATAAAGACACAAACGTTAAATAAAAAAAGGAGTTGTTACATATGTAGTCATAAAACACATTTTATTGTTTTCCTTTAATGTGTAGACGTTTCTTTTAATGGTTTTAATTTTTAATTTGAAATGTGCAAAATCCATGTTCAATTATGAATTTTCAATTTAATCTTTGCATGTTAGCTATTTTTTAATTTCCCCAGGAGAAAATTTTGTCCACCCTAAACCCTAAAACGAGATTTGTGGCTAGTGCACCGGTGGGTGTTGGGTCATTCAAGCCCAAGAAAAAAATAAAATAAAATTATATGGCAGGAACTTTTTTTCTCATTTAATCAAGCAATGAACATCCTTGATGGGTGGGAGTCCTACAATACTCCTGCTTTAAAAAAATGCAAATGATTACGATCCTAAAACAAAATACGTCCTTACAAAGCATTAATATTTATACCCTATTAAATCTATTCACAAAACATGAACATACAAAAAAAAATCCTTGGGTGGTCCACATGTATATCCCAAACATTTGAGGGGTCCAATAAAGTAGACTATAAAAAATAATTCTTGATTAATTTTGTGATACAGCTTAAGTTGTTCCATACAAATCCATATTATATATTTTTTTAATGGTAAAGATTTTCAATTTGATAAGTATGTTTTATCCATTTTCTCCGAGCTATTCTTTAATTTCCTTGGGAAAAAAAATTTGTCCACCTTGAACCCTAAAACGAAATTTGTGGCTAGTGCACGGGTGAGTGTTGGGTCATTAAAGCCCAGGAAAAAAAAAGGGTAAATTTTATATGGCACGAATTTTTTATCATGTTTAATCAAGCAATGAACATCCTTGGTGGGCAGGAGTCCTACAATACTCCTGCTTTAAAAAAATGCAAATGATTACAATCCCAAAACAAAATACATCCTTACACAACATTAAATATTTATACCCTATTAAATGTATTCACTAAACATAAACAGACAAAAAAAAAATCCTTGGGTGGTCCACATGTATATCCCAAACATTTTAAGGGGTCTAATAAAGCGGACCATGGGCTTTCCACGTCTATTGGAGGGAAAAAGTCCAACACTTTCAACCACTAGGAAAAAGAAACATCGGAACACAAAAAACAATTCGACTGATAGAAAGTCCAATCAGAAAAGGGCGAAAAGGAGGGGGGCTTGACAAAAAATAACAAAATCTACCTAATCGCAAGTAGAAGAGGGAAGGAGGGGGGCGCGACACGAGGGAGAGGTTGATCGGCGAACCAGAGCTCAAATAAGAGTAGGAGGACCAGGGGTGCAAGGAATCGAACCTCGCTCCCCCGGGTTTCGACAATCCAGGTTGAACCATTGAGGTGAAGACCCACATTGGGGCAGGCAATGCAGTACTTACGATTTAATTCGTTTTGAGTTGTGCAACTGAAAAGTTTCACAAGGACTCAAACATCGGCTACCCATTCTGTTGGGCCCTCGTATACAAATATTTAAATAATTTTTTAAAGAAATTAATTTGACATCAATTGAAATAAATATTCTTTAAATAAACACCAATTTTCCCCCAATATGTTACCAATAATTTAATATTAGTTTTCATTCTCGCGACCGATGTTTGTATTATAAACCAATACCTTGCACATCAAATCTTCATTCATGGGACCAAATTGCATTTTACGGGTTCCATTTCATCCATGACACAATTCAGCTAAGGTTTATCCACACGACACATGTTCGTTGTCATCGACAAACAAAACATGACACGCAAGGCATGCGTCACATTGTGGCCCTGCCATTACGTTAAAAAAAAAACATATGAAAGGGGAAGTGAGCCAAAGGGAACGAGCCCACGAACCCGACTCACGCAACCATTCCCCCTTATAGTATTATTTGTGCCTACTTGAATTTTTCTTATGACTGATGGGTTATTACCTCCCTCCCCCTCTCCGGGGCCCACCCAATCACTGAAAGGTCCCAGACTGCAATTGATCCAGCCTGTGTTCCACAAGACCACCACTCCTGGAGTTCCTAACTTCAAAAATTGTCGACTCTTCTCTTTTTGCTGCTTGTGTTATTTGTATTTACTTCCATTTTTTCTTGTGGATTTCAATAGCATTCTGTTATGAAGAGAGAAGAAGATTCATTCAAAGATTCATCCTATGGAATTCAAAAAGATGGAGACACGAAGGGATCTTGCACATTTGTAAATCGAAGGTGGATGCCTCGGGAATGTCAATCGACTTGTACAGACCAAAATCAAGATCGATTGATTGGTCTGTAATGCTATATAACTCGTCACGAGGTGTCCACCCATGCCCTAAACAAAATATCAAAAGTTTATCACAGACGAAAGACTATCGCATCTTTGGGGTGAAGCAAAAATCGTATCACCCCAAAGACCCAATGAGCAGTTCCAGGAACTTGAAGGAATCTGCATCTTCCTATCACAGAAAAGCGATCAATGTTCTAAACGATAACACGAAGGGATCATGCACATTTGAAAATCGAGGGTGGACACCTCGAGAATGCCAATCGGCTCGTACAGACCAAGATCCGGATGGATCAATTGGTCCGTAATGTCATATAACTCGTCACAAGGCGTCCACCCACGCCTTAAACAAAACATTAGAAGATTGTCACGAACGGAAGACTGTCGCATCTTTCGGGTGAAGCAAAAATCGCTTCACCCCAAAAAAACCCAATGAATAGTTTCAGGAACTTGAAGGAATCTACACCTCCCTATCACAGAAAAACGATTAGTGCTTGAAACGATGACACAAGGGGATCATGCACATTTGTAGATCGAGGGTGGACGCTTCGGGATTGTCAATCGGCTCGTACGGACCAAGATCCAGATCAATCGATTGGTCTATAATGTCATACAGCTCGTCATGAGGCGTCCACCCACGCCCCAAACAAAACATCATTTGTATTCGTCCGCTTCGGGCTTGCCTCCCGTTCTTATTGCTTATAAAAAAAAATCCGGGTCTTGGGCTTCTTTCATAGACCCATCCATGAGAAAGAATGTTCCTACTATGTCCACTCCCGAAAATTAAAATGTTATGTAATGTTCCCCCTTTTTTCTACCTATGTGAATTACGATGTTACAATATTGTTTTTCCGGTCCATGTGAAGTGAGATTGCATTAAGAATGTTTCATGTTTTCTACAAAAAAAATTTGTGTGCAAAACATTTTGCATGTCTACTATAATGACATAATGAATTACAAACAAATATTATCACATATTATGTTCACATATCAAATGACATGTGGACGTATTAATGATTGATCCATACTTTTATTGCGCAAAATATGACCAACCACTAGGGTCCTTTCGAAGAACTTGATTTTTATTTTGGGCTTCTATGTTGGGGAATGCCCCAATGTTCTAAAAAAAATTAATTGTGGCCTAATCTTTTATGTTGGGGACTGCTCGAGGTTCTAGAAATATTCTTTGGCTCATCCATGTGATTCTTTTTGGAAGAAAAAACTATGACTGCACCCCTTCTTAATTAGTACGATGATGGATAATTACCTTCGGTCTATAATGGGGGTGTCTATCTAGGCTAGAATCGGTGACCCACCATTTGGGAAGTAAATTATTTATGTGGCCCATCGGAAGGATTAGTGTGGTATAGTTTCTTTCTGGAGGGGGTCAGGTGTCTCTACGTTCCCCATGTATTTCGTAAGGCATTATCAATAACCCCTCATTTTAAATTGTACAAAAGAGAGGGGAAGGGTCAAAATGAAACATCACAAAACATGTTTTTATTTTGGGAAGGAACCATGTTTTGATTTCTATGTCATGGGAAGCCCCCATATTCCAAACATATTTTGGTGGTGGCCTCATCCTATGGCTATTTCTGAGATTTTTACATTAAAAAAATTGCGTCTGCACCTGTGCTTGTGCGGAAGGGGGGGAGATTTTTGTTCTTTGTTTAATCCTAATCTGTTCTTAAGCTGTTCCCTGATATGTTTTCAATAGCGTCTCCTTTTAATCCCATATTCTTTTCGTCATGGTTTAAATTCTATACATGTAAGTTGTGAAAGGGGTGCCCCGAGGAAGCATGACAAAGTCTGCTTCTATTTTGGGGGAGGGAAACATATTTATGCTTTTATGTTGGGGCTGTCCTTTCTTCTAAAAACGTTTGTGATGGTTGCATCACATGGTTCCTTTTTTTATAAAAATGATTAAGTCCTTTTTGTGGATGATTGTTATCCTTGATTTAATCATTCGTGAGTGCCCGGGTATGAAATCGAAGTATATGGTGACTCATAACAATTAGTTGTGGGGAGCCCCAAATTTCAATTTTTTCCTTTTCTCATGCGCATTTTTTATTTGCCCATCACAAAAAATGAATCCAGCTTTGGATATTCCCCCTTAAATATCTTGTAATCTCCTCCTTGGGTTGCTTATCTAAGTTGGAAGTAAACTTTAACGGTTGGGACGCTAAGAGTGGCTGGTTTCCCATGCCCCCTTCTAGTTAAACAAAAATAAAAAGCCAAAACAAACAAATCTAGAAAGAAACAAATGCAAAAATTGAGAAGAAATTAATTTGATGATAAGGACAAAAGCGAGGAAAACAATGGTGACGAACTGTTTTGGAAAGAGAAATTTCCTGCAGCCGATGGGAAGGCCGCCAATATTTCTTAAAATTTTTGGTTAACCCCCCCTGATATATTTGTAGTATTTTTTTATGGTTCAAAATCGTTATCTGTGTTAGCGAAATGAATGTTTATCAACACAATACCAAATTACCATAATGTGTAAACATTAGTTCAGGGTATATTGGTTTGCACAACTCCAAAATATTTGAAGTGTGTGCATCCGGAATTTGTTGTACACATGGAACCCATGTTCTTTTCATCTTTCAACTCCCGCACTACACTGTTTTGCAGGAGCTATATGTATAGGTGTTAAAATATCAGCCCTACACCATCATCCATATTTGTTTCCCCTTCAAAACTTGATTTGGTGTTATTCTCATTATGGCTTTGGAGTGCAGTGAAAAACTCATTGGGAATAGAAAGCTCTTGTGTGAATGATGTAGCATGTTGTAAAATTGAACTTGTTTTTCATGCATAGAATTATGAGACCGCGGAGAAAATTTGTGTGACTGCACCGGATATCTTTGTAATATTTTTTGATGGTTCAAATATGTTATTAGTGTTGGCGAAACAAATGTTTGTCAACACAATACCAAATTATCATTATGTGCAGACATTGGTTTAGGATGAATTGGTGAAGATTGTCGCAGACGGAAGACTGCCGCATTTTAAGGTGAAGCAAAAATCGCTTCACCCCAAAAACCCAATGAACAGTTCCAAGAACTTGAAGGAATCTACACCTCTTTGTCATAGAAAAACAATTAGTGTTTTAAACAATGACAAGAGGGGATCATGCACACTTGTAAATTGAGGGTGGATGCTTCGGGAATGCCAATCGGCTCGTACAGATCAAGATCCAGATCGATCGATTAGTCTGTAATGCCATATAACTCGTCATGAGGTGTCCACCCACGCCTCACACAAAATATCAAAAGAACAATGTGGACGAAAAATCGCCCCATCATTGGGGTGAAGCAAAAATCGCTTCACCCCTAAAACTCAATGAGCAATTTGCAAGAACTTGAAGGAATTTACATCTCCGTGTCACACAGAACCAATCAGTGCTCGAAACAATGGGGATCACGCACACTTATAAATGGTTATAATTTGTAATCATGCGTTTACAAACAGTTGTTCCATATTTTTCATATCACCAACTCGAAGCCAAATGCTTCGGGGAGCCCATAAGTGTATCGACTGTCCTCTTGTTTTTACAGCCGCATCCATTTGGTCCTGCAAATTGTTTGAGCAATTAAATTATTTAATTTTTGTTCATTGTCAAATTTTCTTATTTACCAACTTCACATAATCCTCTTCAAATATATTTTTATCTAATCCTTGACATATGGATTGATTTAACTACATCTTACATTTATGAAAAATATCAAGTGTAACTTAACATGAAATTGATGTTTATGATGTATTAAAAATTCATGAAACTTGTAATTTTCATTAATCAATTTCAAGGCCAATACATATTATATTCTAATTTTGTTTCCATATGTTGTGACAAAACATATCTTTTCAACATAAATTCCATCATACATGATTGATGGGGAAACAAAAAATTCACTTTAAAGTTGAGATGATTATTTCCATGAAGTTTTGAAATGCATTGGCATGCAATAAGTTTTACACAACACTTTTTATAAAGGTTAGGATGACTTGATAACTAATCACAAATATGACCATCCAACATAATTCATTGTTTGTGGAACGGATGGAATTTGGGTGAATGTGCATTGGTGAATATTTTACAATTACACAAAAACATTAAACATTTGTGTATGTTGCGCAATGAATATTTTGACAACTTTTTTCCTTTTTTGTGAGGAAAATTTGGAAGATTTTGAAATTATTTTTTTCAGTGTAAATTTGATTAATTTTGCTACATTGAAAACAATCACCAAATTTTCAATATCACACAATTGAAAAGAAAAACTTGGATTGTTGTCCCATTGGAGGTGTGTTATTCTCATGTGTTTTCAAAAGATTTCAACTTTCTATTGATTCTTTTGGGGTAGTTGAATAATTTTTTTATATAACAATGAATAAAATGCTAAGGTTCCAAAGTGAGCAAAATCCTTTTTTTTTCCCCCTTGTATGTTCCTTTATAATTCCTAATGGTTCCTTCTAGTTTATAATTATTAATATTAGATTTCTCATGTGAAGAGGAAAAAAAGATTAAATAACTATATAACCCTCAAAGAGACAAGCTATTAAATTATTTGAATATTCATAACATGAGCATGAAAAATGCATGTTAATTTGCCTTTTCATATTCATGTGGGTGGGTAGGAGAAAAGAATGAAATAGTTATTACAAAAGGAGCAAAGTAATTAAGCCCAAAAGAAGTAAGTATGCATCACATAAAGACAAAATAAACAACATTATTTTAAATATATAATTCAAAAATAAATTGGTTTGAAGTTTGAACCATTAATTATCAAAATGGAAGGGTTCTAAATAACTTGGAATTATTGCACTTGCTAGGGTCAATTTTAGACATTTTGAAGAATTTAAATGTAAATAAGCTAATATATTTAAATTTGAAAACAAACTTTAATTTGAATTAGTTAATTAGACATTTTGATTAGTGTGTTGTCTTGAAGGGCTGTGATTCAGCGAAGGCCGCTGTTGGAAAGATCTCAACCGTCAGAATGGCCTCGATTGGAACAGTCGTCTTCTTCTCACCTCTGTCGCGCGCACTTCTTTGCGAATATTTGCGGGAAGAAACGAGCGCGCATCGTCCTCGCACCTTGATCTTTGGCTTCAGATACTTGGATCTCCATCTGCTTTCGCTACCTGCCAAGAAATTCTACTGGTACGAAACTTTGTTGAGGTTCTTGTGGAACTTGAATTTCTAAAATCCATCCACATTTGAGTCAGGAATCAGGGTTCAACGGTTTGCACACTAGGTGATGATACAGTTGTTGCTGTGAAGAAGGTGGCTCTTGATAAAATAGAAGCATTGCGTGGGGGGGCGCGGGCGCGGGCGAGGATTTTGTTTTTCCTTTCTATTATTTAGGGTTTTCATGATTCTGTGGAGAGAAAAAGAAGCTCTGGAAGGGTTTCAGGGTTTTTCATTTAGGGTTTGAAGAAGCTGGAGGAAGCTTACTGTTCTAGGGTGTGTGTTTTCAAGCCTTCGCAGGTAACAGGTTTGTTGTCAGATTCGAGAGGAGTAGGAGGATGCAATCGCCGGCGGCTATGGGGGACGGGCAGCAGCAGCCGCAACAGTGGACCATGATGCAGACGCCGCAACCGGGGTCACAACCCCAGAATCACGAGGAAGTCAAAACTCTCTGGGTTGGGGACTTGCAATACTGGGTGGAGGAAAGCTATCTCCATAACTGCTTTGCCCACACCGGGGAGGTAAGGCCCTCAGCTTCGAAAACTTGCTTATAAATTGCTGCATCTTTTGTGCACAACAAAAGAAACAAATAGAATGTGAGGGGAGGTAGAAATTAGAAACCTCCAATGTGCAGAGAAGCATGATGAGTTATGTATGATTGCATACATTATCCACTGTTTTCCTTTGTCATCTCACAGCAACTGGTTAAGCCAGCTGCCAGCACTGTCTTTCCAATGTCTGAATGAGATTTGTGTTCTTTCATAGGTGCAATCAGTGAAAATCATACGCAACAAGCAGACAGGGTACTCAGAAGGATATGGATTTGTTGAATTCATCTCTCATGCATCAGCAGAGAAGGTTTTGCAAGCCTACAATGGAACATTGATGCCAAATACAGAGCAGCCATTCCGCCTGAACTGGGCATCATTTGGAATTGGAGAGAGACGGCCTGAGGCAGGACCTGAACACTCAATCTTTGTTGGAGACTTGGCTCCTGATGTCACCGACTACATGTTGCAAGAGACTTTCAGGACTCGCTATCCCTCTGTGAAGGGAGCCAAGGTTGTAACAGATGCAAACACTGGGCGCTCCAAGGGCTATGGATTTGTGAGGTTTGGTGAGGAAATGGAGCGGAATCGTGCCATGAGTGAGATGAATGGTGTTTATTGCTCTACCAGGCCGATGCGAATTAGTGCAGCAACTCCAAAGAAAGCACTTGGTCCAGCTCAACAGCAGAATCCAAATGGTATGTCTTTACAAACTGGCCAGTAACAGAAACAGGCAGCAGAAATAAAAAGGCATCAAGTCCATATGTTGTGTAATCCTATGTGTCACACTCTGTTGAACTTCTCTTTGGTCTCATCTTCTCTTTTCTTGGGGTCCACGGGTTAATATGTCATGAGGGAGGACTCATTGTGCAAATGGTATCATCTACAGCAATTGCTTCATCATATCATACTGCTGCTGCATATGGTGGAGCTATTACACCTCCACATGCAGTTCTCAATGACAATGATCCAAACAACACAACGGTATGTTGCAATGCATTCTGCAAGAAATTTTGGCATCATCAAAACTGTGACTATGTTGAAATGGGTCATGTTTTGTGGACAGTCTTGGTATTGAAGGCTGGTCTAGGAGTTGTTGCAAGGTCATCCTACTGGTGAATGGTTATGAGCAAAGTTCTGACGGATTTTACTGATGTGTAAAATTTACTGCTGTTTACAGATATTTGTTGGAGGGTTGGATCCTACTGTGGGTGATGAAGACCTGAAAGCTGTATTTGCACAGTTTGGAGAACTTGTTTATGTCAAAATTCCTCTTGGCAAAGGCTGTGGCTTTGTTCAATTTACTCACAGGTACGTTATGTTCCTTTGTTGTATTTTGGGTATTTTCAGTGGTCAAATATTGTTCCTCAATTTGTGCTGTTTATCTTTCATTTTACAGAGCATCTGCAGAGGAAGCTTTGCAACGGGTCCATGGGACTGTGATAGGATCACAAGCTGTGCGCTTGTCGTGGGGTCGGAGTCCTACCAATAAGCAGACTAGTCAGGATGTAAGTCTCCTCTCCTGTTTTGCACCTCTAGCTCTTGATCTAATCACTTTGGCCAAATCTGAAAATATATGTCATCTCTCCCTTCACCAGTTGTGCTACTGGAATTGAGAGTGGATCATTAGGCTGTTGCATCTCCTAGCCACTAGGCCTGCAGCATTAAATCACTTCCATAATGCTGCAGTGGTTATACTCATTTTGCTATTTTTTACTGTTGAGATACTGTTGTTCATTGTGACTTTGGACCCCATTGCCAGGGCTTCAGCATGCTTGATATTTTTTTTACTAATAACACTTTGGGTGTTGGGTCAGCCATCTGCAGGTTGGGGGCAGCAGGATCCAAACCAGTGGGGTGGAGGTGGGGGCTATTATGGAGGTTATGGACAAGGCTATGATCAATATGGGTACCCTATACAAGCTTCCCAAGATGCTGGAGCATACGGATATGGAGCATATGCGGGGTATGGGAATTATTCTCACCAGGTAATTCATATGCTTGGACTTTGGACTCCAGTGTTTTAGTGTCTGACCCTGAACATAAGTTCTGGTGGGTTGCAATGTGGCCGACTGTTTTCTTCCTCATGCAGTTGCCTGCTTCTGTGATTTTGTTAACTACGCCTCTTCATCTGCTGGATGCGTGGACCTTCACAATTTGTGGATTGCATTGATGGGCCTCACCTGTTTAGCCAGAAAGTAGGAAGTGATAGAGGAAGAATGCAAACTCGAAATGAAATACTGGAATGACAGACACTGAAACTGATCAATTGTTTACATGAGTGAGCTCTACATGTGGTCATTGCTGCTGCACTTTGTGATGTGCAGGCTGCAGTGATGACTGCCCCAGCAGTTGAGCACAAGGAAGATGAGATCTTTGACCCTCTTGCACCTCCTGATATTGAAAAGTGAGTATCACTTTTCTTCCTCTGTCCATGTTTTTGACAGTTTCCTGACATATGAGGCCTTCAGCTGTCTGCAAATTCTCCCTGTTCTGATGGGAATCCCCTCTTTGCTGAGATTAATCCACTACTGTCAGCACAATGTAGTTTTGTGAGTCTGGAATTGCTCCAAATATGTAGAAACAGTCTTATTGTTTGCAGAGTTGTTGTATAGCTTGCAGTCAAAATGTTTATGGTGATTCTTTCAGGCAGTCAGTGGCATTGTTGAAGATCAAGGATTTTTGAATGCTGAATGTGGATGCAGATTAAATGCTGCATACATTGGTGTACATGAGGGTTCATTATTGGGGCGGCATTTGTGGCTGAAGACCTTTGATCAAGTGCAAGCGGCTAGCTAGTTTTTACTCTTTTCATGCTTATGGGTTTAGGGTTTTATGTCAGGCAATTTTCAGGGAGATCAAGCTCTTAGTATTGTAGACATGGTATAAACTTTTTTTTGTCAGGTTACAGGTTATACATATACCAATGTACTCGCTCTTGAGAAACTTGGAGGTGGAAGTAGCTTGTCATCAGGATTTAGGGGCTTGTAGTGGTTTAGGTTCCTCCATAGTCTGTTTGTTTTTTAAGAGTCAGTTGCCATTGGACTTTCTTCCATTATGTGGATTGTTGATGAAAATCTAATGATGTTTTGTGCAATTGGTCAGTGGTTAGTGATTTCTAAACACCATTCACCTAGTCAGATTTCCATTGCCTGGATTCTAGCAGACCACAAGTGGAAGCAACAGCCTCATAAAAGGGTGAAGTAGTTTCAGATCAGGAACTTTTTCCACAAACCTTTGAGAGAGAGAACAAGTGCTGACCCTCTTGAGTTCTTGCCCAATTGAGTGCCAGGTTCTGATATCCCATGCTCACAGTTAATGGGTTGCACAGTGTTTACCAATTCTGCTGAAACTGCAAAGAGCTAGCTACAATTTGCAGGTCAGTTCCTGAGAGCCTTTTCTTGGATTGGTTAGTTGGAGCTGGATACAGGTGCATAGAGGGGCTGTAACCAGTTTGAGATTGTAGAGGAATTGCAGAGGGGGAGGTGAGCTGTAATTTGAATTGCAAATTGACTTGCAGTGAAAAAATATGCTGATGATTCCTAGTGTTTGGAAATGAACTTACGGACTATGGTCATGTGAAGGGCAAATTGACACTCATTCTTGATATCTGCAGTTGGAACAAGGTGGATATTTCTACCCTAAATTGCAATGAAAGGGCAATTGTAAATTTCTGTGTCTAGATGTTTTTGCTTTTGGTATTTAAGTTCATAAATACATACATACAACATGAAGGTTTTTGTTTTCATCTTGTCTGCTACCATCACCAGGTTCAGTCCATATATAAGAACTATATTCTAGACTAGCTTGAATACTTACTATTTCCAGTGTACCATTTGGCCTGAAGTTGGTTCCAACTAGGGTTTATATCAGCCTGATACTAAGCACTGCATGTGTGTAAGGAATACTTGTTTACCACTTGACAAAAAAATGATATTGTAGCATGTGATGTACCTACATTCTTGAAACTTGTTGAAAAAGCAGAGATGATGATGCAAGAAAGGGGATATTCATCCTTGAATCTTCTGCTCTTCTTTGGAAGCACAATCTGGTACAACAACAACACCTGATTTAGATGGTGGATTGCTCTATACCTTGTGGACAAAACAACACCTGACTTCAAGGAATCACTTGGGATTTCCAAAGTTCAAGCAAATTAAATGGTCAAATTTCTTGGGATTGAAGTATTCTCAATGCTGCTGGCAAGCATCTGTCAGATCTTTAGATGGTTGGTGCAAGATATGCACTACTAGTGGTTCATGAACAAATGTAACTATTGCAAGTAGATCTTCATCACCGGAGTCATTGCTGAAGGTGGCTACAACTACAACTAGAGAACAAATTGTACAAGAGGTAGGCTAAAAACTTGCATGCTAATCACATTGTTACATCCCATCAAATCCCATGCAGGAGATGTGGGAGACACTATGGTACCCTACCATCAACACAGAAATCACTTGTGGAAAACTGACATTCATTAACACAGTACATATCAAGAAAGTTCTTAGATGAGGGTTTAGGGTCTTCAGGATTTCTCTTCGATTCTGAGCACTTGGAGCTCAAGTGAAGACTCTTGTTTAAGGTAAGAATTTCCAACCATATTGTAATTCAGAAGGCGCCTCCATAATTCATTTTAGGGTTTTTTGCAGTGAGAATTATAAGGATTCTTGTTTAGAGTAGAATAGAGGAATTACCTGCTGCTGTTGCTGTTGTATCTGGGTTGTCAGTAAGAGTGCACTGTGGAGACACCACTGGCACAAAAGACTCCAGCTGCTTGAAATTCTCCCATGGCTTTACCCAAATCTTGCAATCGTACAATTTGGGAGTGCCAGATTCTAGAACTACAATCCTTAGGTAATACATTGTGCCTGCCACTACTTGCTCCCGTGCAGACACCACTTTGGAGAATGAGAGTTTATGAACCACATTCTGAAAACACCCCCCAACAAGAATTGTGATAAGTCAGAGCACACTTTTTCTTCCAAACTTCCATACTATTATCATATGCCACAAGCAAGCATGAATTTGCACCTTCAGATGGAGAGAGAGAGGGCATTTGCATTCACAGTGTTTGTTTCAAGAATGTGATCAATCAGATCAATCAGAACACGCTTCTTTTCTTCACAACTTCCACACCATCATCATATGCCACAAGCAAGCAAGAATTGCATCTTCTAATGGGGATAGAGAGAGAGAGAGAGAGAGGGGCCCCGTTTTGCATTCACAGTGTTTCATTTGAGTATGTGATCAATCATAGCACACTTCTCTTCTTCACAACTTCCACACCAACATATGCCCACAAGCAAGAATTGGATCCTGAGAACAAAAGAGATTGTAACTGCATTCATATCATGATGAGGATGATGATGAAGGAGGCAATAACATACATACCTTCCCAGAGTTGTATTGAGAGACTGCAAAGTTTGCAAGTTCCCGGATCTCCACACTATTGGAGTTTGGAATGTTCTTGGGTGCTCCCACCATCATCCTCTCTGCTGCCAGGCTGCTGCTGCTGCTGCTTTGCAGCAACAACAACAGCAGCACCAAACTCATGATGATGCTTAACATTAGAATTGCCTTCTTCATCATGGAAGATCCTTCCTGCTCTTCTTCAACAACCCTATTGAAGACCAACCCCACTCTTCAAGACCTCCTGAATAAGACCTCTTAAGGAAAAACCTCGAATCGATCAGACTTGCAAAAACCTTCAGAAGTTCGTATCTCTCTCTCTCTCTCTCGTCTATCTCCTCGTGGAACAAAGCCCTGAAACCCTAATTCTAAGCTTCTGGATCTCGTGGAAGCCTTTGTTGTATGAGCGGTCCTGAAACCCTAATTCCAAGCTTCTTCCTCTTCTTCACCTATCCTTTTGTGGTGAGCCCTTTTGGAAGCAATTCAGGTAGGTTGTAGCGTCATCTCCGTGCAACAAGAGGATTGTGACAGATGGATTGTGTGCAGACTACTGCAAACTGTATGGAAGAACTCTTCTTTCTAGGGTTTGTTTAATTTAGGGTTCAGTCCTATTCTTTCGGTTTCTGCATCAATTAGTGTCCTTTTCTTTCACCTTCTGCATCAACTTACATCATGTCTTTTGTCCCCTTGTTCCACATCTGTAAAAGAAAGTACAGAAAAGCATGCATCAATCTGCATCATGTCTTAACCCTAATTCCCATCTGTGGAAGAAGCTACTGGAAAACAGGCATCAATTTGCATCATGTCTTCTTCTTCCTCTACCTACTTCCCATCTGTAGAAGAAACTCCAGAAAATACATGCATCAATTTGCATCATGTCTGTCTAAACCCTTTCCCTACTTCCCCATATGTGACAGAACAACGGAGAAACACCAAAGCTGTACACCAGCAATGACATAAGTGCATTGGGCTGTTGTTCTCATTAGCTTTGGATGATTGATGATGGATACAGACAGTGTTTGTGTTGGTTTGGTTTGCAACTAAACCCAATTCAGTAATATGTTCCCTCTGCATGAATCACAATCTACAAGCACCTCCCTGCCTGCCTGCATGCATCATCTTTACTACACTGAAGATAGGAAGTTTTGGAGAACATGTGTTTGTATGTATAACAACACACAAAAATATGACATATCTCTGCATGCAGATGAAGTACATTATCCCTAGTAATATGACAAGAATTTCTTCCAATTCTGCCATGCACAAAACCAGGGGAACTTCCATGTTTTAGATGGACATCTGAATAGAAGTTTTTCTCTCCTGCTCATCAAGCAAATCTAGATTTCAGACACGAGAAGAGAATTATGATGTCTAGTGGAAACCATTCTGTCCAGGCACTCACAGTAGAACTCTGACTGAAATCAGAGATCAACAAAACGGTTGGTTGTTCTACATTTACTGCTTTGATCATAACAGAGCGACAAGATGTTGAGTGGTGCCTGTGAGAATCTATATTTCTACCTGTGCAATCCCTGTTATCATTTCCATCAGAAATGTCAGTATCTGTGGTCAACGTGTTCCAAGAAACCGACACCAAAGGTGCTGCCAACCTGAGATTACTGTTGTTGGAGAATGTTCTGGCTCCACAAGAGGATCCAAAAACACTGCGTTAGTCATGGAGTCTGTATCCAAGGCAAAGGCTCCAGGGATCAATGGAGATGGTTGCCCAGTTTCTGGAATTCTGCAAGCAATGGCCATGGAAGAAAGAAAGTTAGGGATGACCCATTTGCAGAATATACCTCCCAAATATGGTCAATAGGAGATTAAACAAACCTCATGGTTTCTTCTGTTTCTGCTGCTGCTGCTGCTGGTGCTAGGTTTGTTGCTGCTATCTCCGAGACTTGCACATGCATAGCCAGGGAGGGTGCAAACACCTCAATTGCCTCTGCCTCTCCAATGGGTTTTGAATGTACTTCGGGATAGACAGGTATTGAAACTTCTTCTTGCTTTTCCTCCATGATTGCATCAAGCTTGTTCTTGATAGTCATGTCCTCTGTTAGAAATTTAGGTACCCAACAAGATTATCAGCCTCATGAAGTCATGCCCTGAAAGAAGGAGATCTGAACAATTGTTGCAGCATTAATTATCTGTCTTAGTTCTACATACCTGCAGCCAGTTGATCAGTCTTCTCAAGAGTTGGAACTGCTTCAACAAGTTCCTTGTCAATCTGAGCATCTGCTACTAGTTGATGATTCAGGGTTGATGTAAGCTCCACTTTGACTTCAAAAACATTTTCAATCCCTCTTGTTGCTGCTTCGACAAGTTCCACACCAGCTTTTTTGTGGGCTGAATCAACAAGCTCCTTGTTTGTGTCACTGAGTTTGGCTGCTCCACTCTCTTCAATTACAAATTCAATTGCTTCTGTTGCTTCCACAAGTTCTGCTGTTACAGATTTTAGCTCATGCATAACATTCTTGTCTGTTTCCTGTTCTGTTTCTTCCTCAAGCTCTGCAAAAGCTTTCTCTTCTGACAGCTCTAATATTTCAACTGATAAATCTCTAGATACAACCTCCTCGGTATTGTCCCCCATCCCTCCTGTTGTTTCAACAAGTTCTGCACCAATTTTGTCTTGAGCTGAGTCAACAAGCTCCTCAATTGTGTCAATGAGTTTTGCTCTGGATTCTTCAGCGTCATGGGTTATTCCAGCTTCCTCAAGTTCATCTTCATTTGCAACCTCGATCCCCCCATCCACTGCTTCTGCAAGGCCTACTACAACAGGTGTCTCCTCAGCTTTATAATCTTCTTGTGTTTCCTCCTCAAGCATTGCAGAGGTTTGCTCTTCTGGCAGCCCTATTCTATCGATTGATGACTCTTCCCACACCATCCTGGTATCATTTTCAATACCTTCCATTGTTTCAACAAGCTCTGCGTAAATTTTGTCTTCAACTGCATCGACAAACTCCTTGTTAGTGTCACTGAACTCTGCATTGGGTTCTTCATCATGGGTCATTCCAATTTCGAGTTCATTGATAGTAGTAACGTAAATCCCTTCTGTTGCTGCTCTGAGGTTGGCTACAGGTTGTTCCTCAGGAGTAAAATCCTCAGCTTTATCTTCTGTAGAAGCTTGCTCTTCTGGCAGTTCTAATCTGGTGTCTACTGGTGGCTCTTTAGATACAACCTGTGTATGGTTCTCCATCCCTGATGGTGCTTCAACAAGATCTGCACTGGTTCCGTCTTGGGCTGAATCAACAAGCTCCTTGTTTGTGTCACTCAGTTCTGCTCTGAATTCTTCATCTTGGGTTATTCTAGCCTGAAGTTCATCTTCAATCAGAACGTCAATCCTATCTGTTCCTTCTTCTGCAAGCTCTGCTGCTACAGGTTCTTCCTCAGGAATCACATTAGCAGCTTCATCTTCTGCTTCTTCATGAAGCTCTGCTGCTACAGGTTCTTCCTCAGGAATCACATTAGCAGCTTCATCTTCTGCTTCTTCATGAAGCTCTGCAAACGCTTGCTCTTCTGACATCTCTAGTCTGTCAACTGGTGGCTCTTTAGATACAATGTTGGTATCATTCTTGATCACTGCTGTCATTTCAACAAGTGAAGTGCTGATTCTGTCTTCAGCTGAATCGGTAAGTTCCTCATTTGTGGCACCGAGTTCTGGTCCAAGTTCTTTGCCAATGGTCATTCCAGCCATCTTCAATACATCTTCCATCATAACATCAATCCCGTCTGTTGCTTCTGCAAGCTTTGCTACAGGTTGCTGCTCAGGAATCACATCCTGAGCTTCATCTTTTGCTTCAGGAATCACATCCTGAACTTTATCTTTTGCTTCTTCCTCAAGCTCTGCAGCAGAAGCTTGCTTTTCTGCCAGCTTGAATCTCTCAATCAACCATTCTTTAGACACAACCTGGGTCTCATCATTTTCACTCACTTCTGTTGTTGCATCAACAAGTTCTGCATCAATTCTGTTTGCAGCTGAATCAACAACAAGCCCCTTGTTTATGTCACTGAGTATTGCAGTGGGTTGTTCTTCATCTGGGCTCATTCCAGTCTCACGTTCATATTCACTTACAACATCAATCCCTTCTGTTGCTTCCGCAAGGTCTGCTACAAGTTGTTGATCAAGAAGAGCATCCTGAGCTTTATCTTGTGTTTCTTCTTCCACAAACTCCATGGAAGCTTGCTCTTCGGACAACGCTAACTTCTCCATTGAAAACTGGTTTTCAATCTCTTCTGCTGCATCAACAAGTGCTGCACCAATTTCATCTTTGCCTGCATCAAGAAGCTCCTTGTTTTTGTCAATCCAGGACTCTGCTCTGGATTCTTCATCAGGGGCTAGGGTAGCCTCCAGTTTATCTTCAGATACAGCATCAATCCCTTCTGCCGTTGCCTCCATAAGGTTTGCTACAGGCTGTTGCTCAGGAATCACATCTTGAGCTTTATCTTCTATTCCTTCCTCAAGCTCTGCAGAAGCTTGCTCTTCTGGCAGCGTAAATTTCCCATTTGCTGACTCTTCACAAGCAACCTTTTCTATCCCTTCTTCCTCTGCTTCCACAAGCTCTGCACCCATTGCATCTTCAGCTGGATTGAAAAACTCCTTGTTTGTGTCACTCAGCTTTGCTTGGGGTTCTTCAGGTGCAATACCAATCTCTGCTGTTGCTTCCACAAAGTCTCCTAGTATAGTTTGTTGCACAGGAACCACATCGTCACCTTGAAATTCTGTTTCTTCCACAAGCTCTGCAGAAGCTTGCTCTTCTACCAGCTTCGATAACTTCTCAATTGCTGCAGATGCAACCTGGGTGGCATTGCCAATCAATTTTGTTGGCATGGAAGAATCAAGCTCAAATGGGCTCAAGACACCCACATCTCCATTTTTATTGATAACACTCCCTTCTGTTGTTGCTCCCACAAAGTCAGATGCCAGAGGTGATTGCTCAGAAATCACATCGTTGACTTGATCTTCTGCCGTTGCTTCCTGAATCTCTGGGGAAGCTTGCTCTTCTGGCAGTGCACTCTTCTGAATTGATGACTCTTCAGATGCCACTACCTGCATACGATTTCCAATCGAGTTTTCCATTTGGAAATCAAGCTGAAATGCATCGTCCTTTGATGCATCCACAACGTTTGCAATTTTGTTGATAGATTTGTCGCTAGATTTCACAACAACTTCTTCTGCTTCTTTTTCTTCTTCTGGCATCATTGTCAGGATAACTTTCCCTTTCTCAATCTTTGCAACTCTGACTTTCACCTCTTGGCCAACATGCAACAACAAAGTTTCTGCAGAAACATTCTCATCACCTGCAACAGCAATACTTGAACTCCTTATGAAACCTTCTTCTTCACCATGATCCAGAAGCTCCACAATTGCCCCGCTCCTAATAATTTTCTTCACTTTGCCTTGCAGTTCTTGATTCTTTCGCAGCTTGCCCACCTTCAAATTTCATACCAAAGCAGTGGTGATCTATATGAGACTAAGAAATCCACAAGAAAAACCGACCAGATGATGATTTTCTTCACAGAAGAAGAATGTGCAGCAGACCCACCCACCAATGAAGATGCAAAAACAAGCAAATCAGGCCAGCAGAGAAAGAGTGTACAATGTATACCTTCTGCTTTTGCTCATCCCGCTTTCCCCTTTCTCTGGATTTCTTGCCTGTGATCTTTCCTCTCTTGGAGACTGCATCTTCCTGTTGGCATCCCTGAGATGCATCTCCGCTTTGGTTC
>Ga0116231_10002739_pt1 | contig 36804 bp, 34 predicted proteins | sample S1TSphgellanicum_2_FD_89695 | JGI IMG/M metagenome (GOLD analysis project Ga0116231, IMG submission 89695) | Host-associated microbial communities from peat moss isolated from Minnesota, USA - S1T2_Fd - Sphagnum magellanicum MG | ecosystem: Host-associated > Plants > Peat moss > Unclassified...
TCTAGATAGATAGATTTGCAGCAACCAAAGCAATTGCTCAAGGACCCATGATCAAATGAAAATCTAGATAGATAGATTTGCAGCAACCAAAGCAATTGCTCAAGGACCCATGATCAAATGAAATCTAGATAGATAGATTTGCAGCAACCACAGCAATTGCTCAAGGACCCAGGATCAAATGAAAATCTAGATAGATAGATTTGCAGCAACCACAGCAATTGCTCAAGGACCCATGATCAAATGAAAATCTAGATAGATAGATTTGCAGCAACCAGAGCAATTGCTCAAGGACCCATGATCAAATGAAAATCTAGATAGATAGATTTGCAGCAACCAAAGCAATGGCTCAAGGACCCATGATCAAATGAAAATCTAGATAGATAGATTTGCAGCAACCAAAGCAATTGCTCAAGGACCCATGATCGAAAGTAAATCCAGATAAAAATGGATATAAAAAAAAATGTAAACTTAATAAAAGATCTTATATTAACCATATTATTTTTTATGTAAGAGATTATTTAAAAAAATTGATTTTAATTTTTTAAATATTAATTAATGCCACATGATTAATTGATTTTATTGAAATATAAATTTTATGACTTTTTAACTTATAATATATTAATTTTTAATTTTTAAATCATGATAAAAAATTATTTAAAAATAACTTATATATTTCTCAGATCTCAAATCTCTATTTGATTCAAAAAGTTATATTATATAATTTTTCTTATAATATATCATAATTGGACAAACAAAAATTAATTTAGATATATGACATATAACTTAGTCTCACATAATGTTTATAACTAAATCATAAATTAATCCTACTATTTACTTAACCTATTCAATAAATAAATTACATTACCTACCTAATTAAGTAATTAATTAAGAAAATATCACATATCAACATGACAAAGTACCTACTATTTAACCCACATGCATATGACCCACTAGCTACTTACTACCTACTATCTAGCTTAATTTATAAATAGATTAATTGCATAGTCTACTTAATTAATTAATTAATTAAACATAACACTATTTCATTCAACACAATAAAATACCTACTAATAAATTAGCCTACTTATATATTAATACCCAAAACCTACTACCTATTACCTAGCCTACCTAATTAATTAACTAATTAAAAAACACTATAATATATCAACATGATAAATTTTAATTTTGAAAAATTTCAAATAATGGTCCATATCTACCCTTGCCACAAATTTGCAGCAACCAAAGCAATTTGCTCAAGGACCCATGATCGAATGCAAATCTAGATAGATAGATTTGAAGCAACCAAAGCAATTGCTCAAGGACCCATGATCGAATGCAAATCCAGATAGATACATTTGCAGCAACCAAAGCAATTGCTCACGGACCCATGATCGAATGCAAAGCAACCAAAGCAATTGCTGAAGGACCCATGATCAAATACAAATGCAAATCTAGATAGATAGATTTGCAGCAACCAAGCAAAATTGCTCAAGGGCCCATTGACCCATGATCCAATGCAAAACTAGGGGAGGGAGGTTACTCTTTCAAGGAACAGAGTATCGAGTTTGGAACTTGATCCTCACCCGATGCTCATGATGGCTGCAGCCAAGGAGATTTTTGAGAGCGAGCTCAAGGTAGGGAGTTGGACGAGCAGGAAGTAGACGGAAGCGAACACCAGAATCCAAATGTAAGTCCGACGATATGGATTCTCACCCAGGTTGCTCAACGGACAATCGTGGCTGCAGTTCATGTTGTAGATGTTCTGCAAGGCCTGGCCGCCTACCACCATGTACAGGATGTCGACGCTCAGCTCCACCGCGAGTTGTAGCGGTACCACGATCCAAAGCCCTCGAGTCTGCCCGAACGCTGCCTGCCCCAACTCATGGTACCTGTTGAAGCGCCTGTTCGGAATGCGTTCATGGAGCTGAATGAGTTGCCAGAAGGAGAATAGGGTGATGATCCACGAAAGAATCAAAACCACTATGCCTGGACCCCTGCACACGAGCAAATCCAGTTTCAATCAGGAATGGAATTTTTTTCTACAATCCTGCTATTGTTTTTTGATTGTCCAACTATGGCGACAATCAACTCCTCTACAGTGCAAGTTCGTTCGACAACGATCTTGGTATTTGTGAGCTATTATAAGTTATTACCAGGTGAGGAAGACCATGGCGTTGGGTAGGCCAAGAACGCCGGCACTCACGACCGCTGTGACATTGTGGAAGGCGGCAGACCACCAATTGCCGTTGCGTCTGGTACCTATGGGTATTTCCATTTCAAAGGCCGCCAAGCGCAGAGGCTTCTCATCGCACAGAGGCTTCTCATCGCGCAGAGGCTTCTCATCCTGGCAATCTCCAGATCAAAAACACCAACACCCAGTCTTAGAATCATCTCACAACCCAAACAAGTCTCAATCAAGTACACTTCCGGACTTCTAAAGGGGATCGAACTCTAGACTCCTTTCGGGAAACTCAAGACTCAAGAGCTTCAATATCCCCACCACACCCCAACCCACCCCACCCCATAACTACTCCCCAACACAAATTCAATGCCAGAAACACTCTAACAAATACGACAAACAAGGCTCATTGCGACAGACAGACAATATTAAACAAGCTGTAGCTACTGCTTCAGTCAGGCTACTACAACTTGATCTTGCGATGATCACTATTGCAGCAACAAACCACCCACCAACCCTCCCCCCCCCAAAAAAAAAAAACCACACAAATCCCGACACAACAGTAGCTGTATACGATTTACAAAGTTCAGAAAACAACGTGTTCACCTCATGAGACGCGCCATGAACTCCGTTTGCCTGTATTTGAGTCTCCATTGTTGTTGTTGTTGCTGTTCTTGTGTCCGAATTGACAAAACTAGGATCTGAATTCTTGGCGATGATAGCTACTACTTCAGCAATTGTTTTATACACCAAGTCCACTACTGCTCCAACCTTGAATCCAGTACGCGCGCGCACGAGAGAGAGAGAGAGAGAGAGAGAGAGAGAGAGAGAGAGATGCAGAGAGAGAGAGGCGGGGAGGAAAGGAGGGGGATATTTCTTTTCATTTTCTTCTTTTTCTTTTTCTTTTTGCCCTTTAGAGGTTGTCGGTCCCTATATATGCCTACGGGGAATCTCATCCATGGATGATTTTTTTGGGGGGTCCGAGGGTTTCTAGGCATCTTCTCATCCACTGTCACTTTCAAGGGCCAGCAAGGTGTGAACCAGTAAGTAGCACCTACGAAGCGTACCGACATGGATGAATGAAAAGTGTGTGGACAAGATTTTTTTTAATTTTTTTTTCATTGGGTTCTCGTTCCTTAGCTACTAAACCTTAGTTAACCCTAAACCTCCTCACAGCTCAGGGTTCTAACCAGTGTTGTCCTGTTCTTGATTTCAAAAGGAACTTTTAGTCTTAATTTAATTGAAATTTTTAAATTTAAATTTAAATTTAATTAATTTTTTTTGGTCTGGTTCTATCTCCATTACACACATCTAAACCCTAAATAAATAAATAAATAAATAAATAATTTAATTAGTTTGCAAGTAATATGAAATACACACATTGCAAGATAGAAATTACATAATTATTAATTTATTTAGAACCAATCAAATGCAATAAACTTGTCTTCAATATTTAAGTTCTTGTTTTTTTAATTTTTTTTTCCAATAAAATTTTATTTATGTATCCAAAAAAAAAAAAACCTAAACCCTTTTTTTCAAATGAGATAACACCCTTAAATTCAAGTTCTCTAATTCAATTTAAAAAAATAAGCTGATTCTTTAGTTAGGTTCCGACAATTGACTTTGAGCATGTTTTGTTTGTTATTCTTATGAGTTTTGAACTCTATTGCATCATCATGTTGTATCAACTCCGAAAATTATAAAAAGAATAATTTTTTTTCATTGACTTTGGTTATGGGTTCGAAAGTTTAGTGTGTATAATAATAAATAATAAGTGCCTCTTTTTTTTCTTTTTTCTTTTCTTTTTTTTGTTTGGGGTGGTTGGTGGAGGCGAATTTTTTGAATTCTTTTGACCTAAGAAAATAAAATATGATTTTTTTGACACATAAAAAAATGATTTTTTGGATGAAAAAAAAAAATGGTCCTCATTTGACTTGACATGTTTCGAAAAAATAAAATAAAATAAAATAAAATAAAATGAAATGAAATAAAATGAAATAACATGGCTATACTTCTTCAAGAGGTTCCATCTGGGTAGCCAAAATACAAAAAAAATGGTTCTTAATAATGGCACTTAGGAGGAAGACTTGCAAACTTGTTTCCATTGTCTTTTGTGGTGGGATTGTTCATGCAAAGCATCTTTCTTTTTGTGTTTTCTTTGCTCTTTGGACACAATTGGAGAACTTCACTACAAAGAAGGGAAAAAGCTTGACCTTTTAGCACACACAAATATGAGGACTTCTTTTCCCCCTTCAATTGTGGATGAAGGTACTAGGTATGATTGTTTTTGGAGGTGGGCCTTCCTTTCTTCCTATCTTTCATTTTGGTGCAAAGTCTTCTCACTTGTGAAATTTTGGATATGTTTTTGTTGCAAATTGAATGATTATTTGAAAAAAAAATTTGGCCAAAATTGTAAAAAAAATCCAAAAAAAAAATCCAAAAATCAACGGATTTCTATAAATGGTTCAAGTAGGTAGCCAAATATATATATGAATGTTATTAGCCAAATTTGGCTAATTTGGCTTATGGGATCATTGTCACCTTGGCCACATCACAAAATTGGAAATAAAACATTGGCTTGTAGCATGAATTAAAATTAATGATAATAATTAGTGTTTGATCCAATTCACTTCAATTTAGAAATTTAAATTGACTCCAAATTAAATTGAGTTGCATTCAATTGAAATTATGTATATAAATTCATTCACATTAATGCAAATTCATTCAATAGAAATTATGTATATAAATTCATTCAAATTAATGCAAATTCATTCAATATTTTCATTCAAATGGAACTTTTTTTTTTTGCAACTCATTTATTCCATCAATTCATTGTCACTAGTTGTACAGAGCCCACAAGATAAAAGTGTTCTGCTGTTGGGAACAGATTGGGGAACACATTGAGAACTGGGGAGGGGAACGCAGTTGGTTAAACCCCCACCCCTCTTGTGTCATATGAGCAAAGGCCATATGAAAATCATTATTCAAACTGGATTAGGGTTTGGAGGTTTGATGGCCCCCATCCTTTTTGTTTTTGCTCCTGATTCTACTTAATTGTTGGAAGAGGACATATCTGCAGTTGTGTGATGCGCTTCGGATTTGTTAGGTTTCCATATCAGTTATTTGGCAAGCTTGTGTCTTTTTTTTGGGATGGTTCTTGAAGCAAAACTGCTTGCGAGTTTCTTTTGGGAGTCCTTCAAAATGATTTTAGCTCTTGTTCTGTCTCTGAGTTTAATCTCTGTCTCTTCTCCTACAAATTCAGATGGTCACCCTCTGCACCCCATTAGCAAATGTTCTATTTCCATGTGCTTGTGTTTGTTCCACAACAGTACTAGCAGTATTTGCTCCTATGCATCCTCTGGAGATGACAATGTATCTCATCTCTCTGTCTGAGAGATCATGTAATACAACCATAGTCATATTTGATGAAGTAAAAAAGAAAGGAAAGTCAGATTACAGCTTTGTGGGTAAAAAGCATGCTAGGTTGAACTAGTAAAGACAGCAGTTGAGAATCCATTCAGAAAGTCCATAACCAGACTTGGATTTTGAGCCCAGTGAACCTGGGCTTAAACCAAAAACAAAATTGACTAAGTTTTATGGGTAGGCTAGTTGGAGGAAAAACAAAAAGCAGACAAGGCATCAGCAGCTACAAGGATGGAGCAGTGGCCTTGCAACATCAAGATTTATACAGATGAGTCACCTGGGGGAAGAACGAGGTAGATGCGGTGCTGAGTAACTATGAAGACCCATCAGCTGCACAATTCTGCCAGGTGGGTTCTTCAGCCAGATCAATGACTATGAGATGAGAGGTCACAACTCACAAGATCAAGGTTTCAATGACTGCAAAAATCAGCACCATTGAACACCACTATCAATTGTTCTTTAGATTTCATGGAGTGTTAACTATATTCCCAAAACTGTGGTGACTTCAAGCTAGCCCTTAAAAGGCTGCACATTCACATGATTTCATTTCAAAAAAGTGTTTCACAGATCAGTCACAAACAGTGCTAAACCTGAAACATTTGGTAAGCTGTTGGGTGCCAAAGCATAGCAACTATTGCATTGCAATAGGTCTTATTCATGATCACAGTTCCTTTTATGCGATGCATTTCAGACAAGAGAGATGTGTCAGAATGAACTATTTACACTATTGACAAAACCACGTTTTCCCCAAAAAAAACTGCACAAAGCTGTAACAAGTAGTGTGGGAGTATGTTACAATTTACGGTATATAACGTCAACAACGAACATCTAGCTTCGCACCCGCTGCTTGGGTCATACATGGATTTGCGGTACTACTGGCCAGACTGAACAGCTGCGGAAGCGACAGTTGATTCTGCCGGAGTTGCACTGCCAGGCGTCTCGGACTGCCTTGCTGCAGACTGCTTGGGAGTAGGAGGTGCTGAGGATCCTCCCTCCTGCGTTGCGCTGCGACCTGCAGCTTGATCGGCCACAGGGCCACTAACCTCAATATGTCGACGTTCGTGTTTTTTCCGCGGCTCAATCTTCGGCACTACGATTGTCAGCACTCCGTTGTTCACCTCTGCTGTGATTCTCTCCAGATCCGCATTCTTTGGAAGCTTGAATTTGCGCACGAAACGCCCGCGAGCCCGTTCAACCACGTGCCATGTGTCGCCTTCCCTAACCTCCTCTTTGACGCGCTCGCCACTAATGCGGAGCGTTCTGTTGTCTTCGATTGTTACTTCAATCTCGTTCTTTCCCACACCTAGTCACAAGTCTCAGGCAGGAAACGGCCACAGTTACCTATTCCGATCCAGAAATCGTTCACACGCTCTCATTCTCAAAAGTTGATCTGAAAGACAGAATTGAGTCTTGACCAGTTCGACATGATTAGAAAGAAACGAATTGAACAGGATCTCACAAACAGAAGCAGTGACAGCATAGCAATCCAGTACTTTAGGATATGGAGATATTGGAAAACAAGAGCAAATCGGTCATACAATGAGAGCTTAGAATACTGATCTATGTTCTAGTAATGTCCGTGTTCCAAATTGTGGCAAGAGACGGATCCATAAACACACAGACTCATCAAGTAAGCCTAGTCAAGAGTCTTGAACAGCCGAAATTGACAGCTATCGTACTTCGGCATCAGAATGTACAATCGACAAGAATCTCTCTGTGCAGCAGTTCTGTGTTATAATCTCTGGTTCAAAGAAGAAGAAAACATCGGCGGTTCAACAGTAGACGAGGCATTGTAGTACTGTCCTGACGGAAACACAAGGAAAGCCCGAATAACGCTTGTAAGCGCTTTCATCTCCAACAAAGAGATTGTTACCTGGCAGATCGACCTTGAAGATGTGCGCCTCCGGAGTTTCCACCCAGTCGACATTCGTATTTGTAATGGCGCGCGTATCCCGAGCTCGCGCGCGAGTAGGCGCGTCGTCAAGGACAGTGAGCGCGAGTTCCAACGGATCAATAACATCCCAGAAGTCGGCGCCTCCTCCGCCTCCTCCGCCTCCTCTTCCCTTCCTTCCGTGATGATGAGAGAAAGGGCTCAGGGCCATGATATTATTTTATTTCTGGCAAACTGTAGTTCCAATCTTACACAGAATCGCGGGGGAGAGCGGGGTTCAAGAAAAAGAAAACCCGCAACTGACTCCCTCACAAGATCAGATCGATATGTCCAACAAAGAATTGCAGTTGAAATTTATGGTCAACAGAGAAGACAACAGACAAATGATTCTTGCACGCGACAACTCTTACAAAAAGACTACAAGTTCGATGAAAATTCCTCCGCAAGAAAAAAATAATCCCTCCAGAACACAAAGGCAGTGCTAATGCGATTGGAATTGCATAAGCAGTGGCACCAACAGAAGTTCCCGGCGATGGATTCCTTCGCATGCAAAAGCTCGAAGAGGGTGCATGCATGCATGCAACGGCCACGTTTACATGTATGGAAATGGGCTGCCATTATGGGCAAGTTTGGACATGCACGCATGCATGCATGCATTATGTTCCAAATGGAATTCAGGTACCAGAAGGTTATCCACCAGGTTAAATTGTGATATATTAGTCCAAGGGTACCCAGTCTTGTACCCACCAGGTTCAATTGTGATATGTTATTATTCCAGGTTTAGGGTTTAGGGTTAGGGTTTAGGGTTTTAGGGGGTTTAGGGTTTTTCCCTTGTTGTACACTTGCTTCACACATCTGTTCATGTTTAAGAGTTTCCTTACCATGTCCATGCATGGCACATTCTCCAACTATTACATTCCAAGTGACCACATCTTGAGATGGTATCTTGTTAAAACACTCTCCAAGCAGCCAGCTCCATGTTCTCCCTCATTTTTGACATACATGTCAACCAAGCTGAGTCCCCACAAAGACATCAGATTTGCATCCACTTTGAATAAGCTTGTTCATATACAAGCCTGCCATCTTCAAGTGCTCCTAAAACCACCATGCCAGCACGTGTGTTAATCACCAGAACAAAAGTGAATTTTGGTTAGGACTTGTTCCATTTTGTCAGAAAAAGCTGCAATATTGCACCTTCTCAGGTTACCCATCCTTCAGATATTTTGTAAGCTCTTTTTGCTTCCATGTAAAAATGTTCAATGGCACTGTGCCTGCTGGTGTCATTGAAGCCATCTCTGTTGCCACCCATGGTGAGTTTCCTCAAGCCAGAGAGCTTCCTGTGTCTTCTGAATTTGTCCTCCCCTTTTCCTCATGTGTCACAAAGTTATCAGAACTCTCTCTCTCTCTCTCTGTGTCTCTCTCTGTGTTTGTGCTATTTCAGGGTTCTGAGAATTTGCCTGCAAATCTGCCATTAATTTATGTTTCCTCTTGGTGTTGTGCATAATGGTGCAGGAGGTAATACAGCAGAAATGCTGACTTAGTAGAAACACTGAACCTTCAGTGGTATGCTCCAAAGTATTACATAGCTGAAATCACTAACAAACATGATCTTGATGAGGGCTGAAATGCAGGAGAACCGTCTGCAGAAATCTGCAATCTCACACATGGTACAGACCTGAATCCTCCACATGAAATCTCTCATTTTTTCTCCATGACCACATCCATGGCATGAACATTGTTTCTCCACAATCTGGCATGGAGAATTGTCCTCTTGGATTGTCAGGAGAAAGAGATTGAGTTTTTTTAAAAACAGAATGAAACGGGTTGCAGGATGGTTTCCAGGCTAGCTGCTGAAACTCCAGCACACAAGCCTCAGTATGATATATCAAGTGTATCAAAGTCAAGAAGTTGGTCTGTCTTATTTGACATCATTGGCAACAACCCTCTACGCAATTGTGCATGCATCATGGCTTGTTGCTTGCATTTGACTGGATGTTGTCAGTTTCTTCACATCTCTGACGTACTGCCGCAAGTTGGTTATACAGATCCATCCACATTCTTGGTTATTGGTATCATGATTCTTCTCCATCAACTGCAAAACAGGTACCATGATTTTGCTCACATTGCAACCTGATGTTGTAAGAGCATCTCCTCTAAGAGCATGCTCAATATGTGGCCCTGCAAGAATATTTCTCACATCCAAGTTTTTAGTTATTTACTTCTTTCCAACCCCACCCATAAAACTAAAACTTTCTTCTCCATCAGATGTAATGAAACTACCCTGACTTCTGCAATTTTTGAGTGTTGTGTTGTATTGTAGACTCTGTTTGGTTCCTGGAGCTCCTTTCTTGTGTCTAGGGTTTAAGGTTTAGGGTTTAAGGTTTAATGTCTCTAATGGAACTTTTCCATTCAAATCAAAATTTGTAGTAGCAAAAGCACATTCTACCATGAGTGGTAAAACATTATGTTTCTTTTTTTTTCCTCTCAACCAAATCTAATAATACTTCTTGATTGAAGGTCTTTCTAGAAAGGAACACAACATGAGAGCATAATTGCATTACCAAATGCCTCAATCAATCAAGTACCCTCAAGGAAATTGAATGGAAAAATGGTTTTTTATAACTAATAAACCCAAATTTTCCACAAATTTTTTTTTGATGCACATTATCTTTTTTGTAAAGATCTATGGCCCCAAAAAAATGAACACCATAAGATGAGCACCAACAATGTACTTCAATTTATCATCAATGGGCATCAACAACTAGTGACAAACACATTGAGCACTTTCAACAAGCAACAACATGAATGAACTTCAACAACATGATGAACACCTTCGAAAATACAATGAACACTCAAAACTATGTACTTGGGTTATAATCTTGCTTCCCACATGGGAAAAGTGATGCCTCCAACTTACACCCTAAACCTAAATGTAACCTCCACCTTAAACCTAAACCATGTTTCCACCTTTAACCTTAAACCCTTACTTAACCTAAACTCCCCACACCTAGACCCCTAAAATCGGACCCAAGGGATATTTGTATAACCTACTTGAGTATCAAAATTGAAATTAAAAAAAACCTGATTATTTGTGAACTAGGTATCTCAGGTTACATACCTTGAAATTTGGGTATCACCATGAGTGATACCCAATCGCTTCTTAGTATGAAAACTAGTTACAAACTAGGTTGTTTATGAACCACAATTTGGTACCTATACAACATTCATTAGAATCACATTTGATTTTTGAAAACTAAAACAAAAATCAAGTTTAAAACATGATGTGGTTCCAAAATTGAAATGAAACTTAAACCCAATTTTAGAACTAGAACCAAAAAAGTTTGAAATTAAAATTTTTATGAAAAAAAACTTAAAACTAAAGATTAACTAGTTATTCACCACTAGTTTCAAACCAAGTTATATGAAACCAATATCGAATCTAATTTCAAAATTCAGAACCAAAACTGAAACCTAATTTGTTTTTTAAAAACCCAACTAGAATCGGATATGGGGATTCTTTGTGGCAATGGTAGATATGGACCATTATTTGAAAATTAAATTTTACCATGTTGATGTATTATATATATTTTAATTAGTTAATTAATTAGGTAGGCTAGGTAATAGTTAGTAGGTATTGGGTACTGGTATATAAGTAGGCTAATTATTAATAGATATTTTATTGTGTTGAATGAAATAGTGTTATGTTTAATTAATTAATTAGGTGGGCTACGTAGTAGGTAGATATGATAAATAATAAATATTTTATGGTGTGAATGTGTTTATATTTATTTGTTTATTAACTAGGTAGGCTATGCAATTAATCTATTTATAAATTACACTAGATAGTAGGTAGTAAGTAGCTAGTGGGTCATATGTATGTGGGTTAAATAGTAGGTACTTTGTCATGTTGATATGTGATATTTTCTTAATTAATTACTTAATTAGGTAGGTAATGTAATTGATTTATTGCATAGGTGAAGTAAGTAGTAGGGTTCATTTATGATTCAATTATAAACATTATATGTGACTAAGTTATAGGTCATATACCTAAATTAATTTTTGTTGGTAAAATGATGATATATTATAAGAAAAAAAAATATATATATAACTTTAAAAAAAAAATAGAGGTTCAAGATGTGAAAAATATATAAGTTATTTTTACATAAATGCTTTTTATCATGATTTTAAATTTAAAAAATGTATTATAATTTTAAAATTAATAAAACTTATAGTTCAATAAAATCAATTAAATATATGCCAGTAATTAATATTTAAAAAATTAAAAAATAGATTAATCTTTTACATCAGAAATAATATGACTAATATAAGATCTTTTATTAAATTTACATTCCATTTTTGTTCTTTGAAATTTTTTTGTAGGTGACCAATTCTATAAATACTTTGTTGTAATAATTAGTGCCTTAACCCAATAAGATTTTGTTAATCTTGAATGCTCCAACATTGCTAAAATTGCTCCAAGATTTATTTATTTATTCCTTTTAGACACACAATTTTGTTATGGGGTGTTTGCTACAATAAACTTTCTTTTTATTCCATGTTTTTTACCAAAAAAATTGAATTAATTGAATTTGTATTTGCCTTTATTATCACTACATAAAGATTGTTATTTTCTTGTTGGTTTGATTATTTACCATTTTTTTATGAAGCAAAAGGTTTCAAACACTTTTGATTTATTCTTCAATAAATAGATAACAATGTAATGAGACTTATCATCTATAAAAGTTAGAAAATATTTAGAATGCATGTGTGAAACTATCTCATCAATTAACATTCTTAAAATTGATCTTGACATGATGCATTTTTTCAATCAAAAGTTAAAATATTTAACAATCTATGACAAAATTGATCATGACCAAATTAAACTTTGATACCATATTGGAATTATTTAAATATACATATTAATGATTTGTATTCATTATTTCATCAAGAATGTCTTGCGCACACACACATATATAACAAATTGTCTTTGGTGATCATAGATTTTATGAACCATTGCAATTAGTTATGTTTAAGAATATTATTACAATATATGTATTCATGTCTTATACAGTTTGTATGTAATAGTTCAATAGTTTTTTTTTAATGATGAAGATTTTATGGTGTAGGTTTTTGAACAACTTGTAGTCTAAAATGAGGAATAATTTATTATAATTTTTATAATACCTAACATATTTGGGCTTTGTGTTGTTGCACACCACCAATGACAATTAACTTCTTTTTTTCCCTTTTTCTTGTGTTCCCATATATTTCCAATAATTCATCGTTACTTATCTCAATGTCAATTTCAATTTCAATTAGTATAAATATCATGAACATCAAAAGGCACATGTTAATTTCCTTTTTTATATCAATGTTGGTAGGTACGGAAAAGGAGCGAGGTAGGTATAAAAATATGAAATAACTATAGAGATAAGAATAAGAAAATATTTATGTAGTTATGAAGAAAGTTAGCAGGGAAAAAGGTAGTTATTAGGAAATAAGTTAGGTAATTAGGGTTGGAAATGAGTTAAATGTTTTAGAAATTGTCTTTGGAATTGTCCAAGGGTGACTATATGAAAAATTATGCAAAATCAATTGTCTAGGGATGATCATACAAAGGATTATGCAAAATCTCCAATATATTAATTTTTCGAAATTTCTTGTGCTTGGAATTATGATTTGTCCTTTCATTTAGACCATTACCCAATGTATATTTTATCCTTCTTTTCCTATTCATGCAACAATTAATGACATATTTTGCTTTCATTATTTTGTATAGTATTCCTCAACACTAGATTATAAAATTTTAATTACAAATATCATTTTTTTGTGAGCATTGTTTATTCCTTGCAATAGAATATGACGCAATCAAATATATTATGCTACGAATCCAAAGAGAAGGATTTAGAAGTGTGAAATATGTTTACAATAATTCACTGTTTTTTTTGACAAGTTTTCTACAACCTCGGCTATTCAAGCATTGGAGATGTTTTCGATTGTAAATGAATGACTTGTGTGACAAAAGTTCGAAAGCTTTTTAAACAAAGGTCGTGTATTGTTTTTACCAATTGTTGTTTCCTTAACTACTCCTTTCTTTTGTGCACTTCAAGTTTGTTGCAAGATTTACAAGGGGCTTCCTTTGATGAAGCTTTGCACCCTTTTGATGTACTATGGATATTCATTGTTTTTAGAGGAGGATAATGGACCTTCCAAACCTTTGGACTTGTTTTAGACTTGTTTTGCACAAATGTGCCAAAAGATCATTTGCTTTGATTTGTGCAAAGCTTTGAAGATTTTTATTCATAACATGAAGAAGAACTATATCACATGGAGGTATCCATTTTGGTCTTCTTCCCCTTCACTTTGAAACTACAAGGCCTCATGTGGATGTTGAGTGACAACGAACTTGTTTGGATGAAATCTATCGTATTATCATCTGCAAAGATGAATACTCTATTCTTCAAAACGATGATATTTACACAATAGATGATAAATTCCAAATATGGATGAAAAACATGTTTGAATTACAAGTTGAATATGGTTTTTTTTTCATTCCACATTGATGGTAGATTATTTGGTCATCATCCGGAGATGATGATGATGATGACATTGATGAGATCATCCATGTTCATCCAAGAAGCCAGCAATGCTGTGACTTGTAACCCCAAAAAGTTCCATTGGATCCTTAAATGGGCCCTTTTGCTATTCAATAAAGCCCTATACTCAGAAACCCTAATTCTCGGAAACCCTAATTTCTCGGAAACCCTAACATTATCACAAACCCTAATGTATGAGATTGTTGTGGGACTGGGACACTGCGGTGTTGGGGTGGACGCAGTTTTGAGCGCGTAACATTCAGAGCGAAGTGGAAGTGATGACGACTGTGCGACGATTTTGCTGCGACGATCTGCTCCGCTTTGCCAATGTGAATGTCGACCACCTCACGGAAACGGTACTGCTCTCTCTCTCTCTGGTGGGACTTTTGTTCGACTTTTGAAGCTCATATCCCAAGAATTTCCAACCGATGTTACTTTTGCGTAGGGAATGCCCACTTTTTGGATTGGTGTCGTCTGTGAAAAATTTAAACTTGTTATGGACTTTGGGGAGTTATAGTGGAGTGACTACATTGGATGCTCACTTTTGAAACTTATTAGGATTTTCAAAAATCAAAAGGAGTGTTGGATACCACTTCCTGCAACACAATCTTGAATTAGGGTTTCAGAACGATTAAGGAATCTGAGCTAGCTAGGTGCATTTTTGGGTCACATTTTGAGAGTCTTGGCAATGCTTTTTTCTTGAAATCTGTGTTACCATTAAACTAGGAATTGGATGTGATTTTTTTTGCTGCAGTTTAGCATGGCCTTTTACATGAATTATTTGGCAAGATGGCCAGACTATTTTCATGTGGCAGAGGGTCCAAACAAATCCATCATGGGTTACAGTAAGTTTTAAACCTTTGTTCACTGTCACAAATTTCTTTTCTTCTTTGGAAAGCTCCTTCATGGACTTGGAGATCATTTATTTAAAAATCTTTTACTTTGCTAAATGAGCTTACAGGGGAGTTAAGGATTCTGACGGAAGTCTATGTTGCACAGGTTTCTGTACCAGTGGTGTTGAGTTTTTTTGGTCAATTCACTTAACTGGTAGATTGTGTTCTTCGTTTTGAAGTCATGGGGAAGGTGGAAGGGCAAGGGGAATCTTGGCATGGCCATGTGACAGCTGTAACAGTGGCTCCCGAGTACCGGAGGCAACAGCTGGCCAAAAAGCTGATGCAAATCCTTGAAGAAATTACTGAGAAGACGTATGTAGCTTATGCATTAGGGCTCAGGGTCTTGGAATTAAAGAATTAGGGTTTGCAGATTTACTTGGAGATACAGAACCCCTTGGATCAATCTTTTGCGTCTTAGGTGCACTGTTAGCAACCTTTGGATGTTTTGTCTTATACTCATGCTTGATATCCCTCTTTTCTGAATGTTCAGTTGCTGGTGGGATGGAATTGGAAGGCTGTGTGAGGGCTGAATAATTTGATTGCACTGGTGGCATGGGAGGTTGAAGGTACAATGCTTATTTTGTGGACTTATTTGTGCGGGCCTCAAATAATCCAGCTATTACTATGTATGAGAAGGTACATGAACTGTTATGCTATTCCTTACTTCATTCTTATTGTGTTTGATTTGGTTTAGCCAGAACTGACAACCTGTTACCTTCAAAATGTTATTGTTGAAGATCTGGATGTAATCACCCAGATATGTTATGCAAAGTCTAATTTCATGCATTTAATCAGAGCATCTACTTCTGCATTGTTAGAGTTAGAGCTCAACAGAGTGATGTATCTTTCAAAGGTATACTCAGAGAACTGCATACATGTTATCAGTGTTGCTTGCCTACTACTTGCTCAATTCATGGGTGTGGTATGGCTTCTGTGTACATCAACAGCTGGGATATGTTGTATATCGGCGAGTTCTCAAGTATTATTCAGGAGAGGAAGATGGATTAGGTAACTGCAAATTCTTATCTGCAAAAAGAACAGTCTGAAGAGAATATGAGTTCTTGTTTTTGTTCTTCTTTGACAGGCTCCATCATCATCACTTCTTTTGTTTTGTAGGGTGCTGTTGGGGAGTTTAATTTTACTTGGTTCCAAATAAGTTGGTTAAGTCGGTCTCAGCAGTGCAGCTCTGAAATGGGCTAATGGAATTTATAATCCACATACTACTGGAAAATAGATGTTGACAGGATTTGTATTCATCTAACATCCTCCACTTGGCTAGCCTTCATATGATTGCAGGCCTAATTTGGTCAGTTTCTGACATTGGACCTATGTTTCTTGGTGTGTGTACAGATATGAGGAAGGCTATGCCCCGTGATGTTGAGAAGAAGTCAGTTATTCCAATGAAAAGGGCAGTCACGCCTGAAGAGTTGGAGTATGACTGAAAGGTATTACATGTGTCAATTTTCTTATGACTCCAGTTGCCAAAGGCAACACTTCTGTTGTGAGTTTGATACCATGCCCTTGACTGTAACCCTATCTCAGGCAATGAAGATCAAAGAAACATGGGTTTTGCAATCTTCATGCCTTTCGTCTCTTTCAATTAGTCCTTGACAATGAGTATATACCATCAGGTGTTTGTGCACCTTGCAAAGGTCTTAAAGTGGCAGGACCATAATTTGCTACTGTGAAGTTGCTTCTTTGAATTCCTCTGGTATGGTTGGTGTATGCAAGGTTCCAGCCCATGAGACAAGGATTGCTAATCATTCAGGGTTTGAAGAGGCTTGACGTCTGTTCCTCTGCAGCAGGTGCTATTAAATTTCCTCAGACAGTCTTTTCTGTAATTGACTTACAGTTCTTGTTGCCGCTTCTTACAACTTTGCAAATCTCTAAGATGCCAGGAGGCCAGGAATAAGATTATTGAATTGAGAGCGCAATATCAAATCAACAATTTGTAAAAGAGTTTGTACATGACTGCTCATCCCAACATATTTACCCTACTTGTGTTTTCCCCAATTTTGCATGTAATACTACAGGGAGGTGCTGAAGATCAGTGAATTGCAATTATGTTTTATATACTATCTTAATATACAACACACAGGCCCCAACCCCCTTTGCAAGTAGCTGTGAAACTCAAATTGCAAACCAAGCAACTTTCAAGAATGAGCACTTCAAATTTAATTTGAAATAGTTACAAAGAGCAAAGGGTATTTATGACATGGTTTCAACTGATGCATGTATTCTGAACACATCAAGTGACAAGTTTAACACCCAACAATGAACACAAAAATGAGCTTTACGGAAAGTTACAACATGTGCTTTTACAGAAAGTTACATTTCCCACAACTCACTTGAAACAAATATCCTCAAGGGAACATTTGGTGCTCTTCTTTCTCCATCTTTGGCTTCTGCATGTGACTGCTTTATTGGCTTTGCCTGAAAGCAAGAGATTTTGCAAACATGTAATTGGGAAAAAAATTTGTTACAATCTACAACCAACTGGTGGGTGACATCCATGGACCTAATTGTAGTCTATGTGCTGTTTTTTCATTTATACATTCGATTCATTATACACAGTTGCATTATTTCTGATGATTTTGTTGGAATATTCACGAAGGATATATCCATTACTCAAAGAGCAGCCTGTTTTAACTAGCTACAATTTACTTCATTTTAAAGTCTGAGTTCTAAGATCTGGCTTACCCATGTTCGTCCACTACTAGTTCAAACAGATTATGAGCGCTAGCAATCTGGGCTGAAAATTTGAACAGAACATAAATGAACAGAAATATATATATTCGATCACCATCTTACATTAAATAATGTGACATTGCTTAATACATGTTACATGCACAAGTTCATGCAAGAAAATAAATTTGATTCAGTTATCAAATTTGGAATCCTGAACAACAAACAAAACTTGTTGACATTGTGTAGAGGGGAAAAAAAAAATTCAAATATGTTAGGACATTAAGTTTAATGAAACAATCTTATACTGTCAATGGATTGGACAGATATTGAACATGATGACATTCCTGACTCATAATTAATTCCATCATTTGATAGTTCATCAAATATAGTTCTTGAAATTAGAGCTTACATTAGAGTAGATGTCCATACAACTCCTCCTGAGCAACAAGCAACAGTTGTCATCATGTAGAGGAAATCAAATATTCCAACATGTTAGTCCATTTAGTCACTACAGGTGTGGAACCTAGATAAACAATCACATGATTCTAGTTAATTCAATGGCTTCTATAAAAACAACCACACAAACTATAGGAATTCAGAAATGGAATTCTATACTCGACAGCAATAGTACCACCATACACAAGTTAATATTCTCCTGTGCTGACTAGTGAATAGCTTGGATTTCAAAATTTGGGGGACACAATGGCATCAAAATGGTCAAAAAACATGACTTTTATTCTTAGATTTCTTGCACACTGAGATGGATTTGAAAACATTAATGATCAGAAAGAGAGGGATAACCTTAATGGTTACAATTGCTCATATCCTTGACAGTCCATCTTTTGATGTGTACAGCATCGCTTCTGCAGTGGTGTGGAAAGAAGACACCTACACAGCAACAAATCAAAAATGTATTTTGGACACAATATTCCAAGACAAAAATGGGGCCCAAGAAACTAAAATCTGACAATAGCTAGCAGATGTTTGTCTGGTCCACAGCTAGACACATCAATCTCACAAGGAAAGAAACCAATGCAGATATGAGGGTTCTGTGTTCTGTAATTGGTACTGTGATGGTCTGTATTTCTGGACACTGGTAGTTGGATTTCTCAAATTGGACTTCAACTGCCCATTTCACTTATGTGAACTCTTCCTTGGAACAACTGACCACGATACAATGACAATAGGCACGGTACACACTAGATGTCACAAAATTCTCTGAAGACACTAAAACTATGATGTGCCATGCACCAAAGATCATCATGCAACTGACCTTCAACCAACATATCCTCCAGCACATCAAACACATGAAAAGGACCCCCATGGACCTGATTACCATTCCTGAATACAGTGATGCCTTGCTGCTTCAGGTGGCTGTGATCTGAGAGGCAGATTGAACCACCCTGCTCAATGGTGCAGGATTTGCAAATGAAATCATGTGATGAAACTTTACCAGGATTGAAGGAAAGTCAGCACAATTTGCTGATGAACTGATGAAATAAAAATTTACAGCAGTGGAGCTTTGCTGGTATTTCAGCAGGGATTGAGTGTGGTGTGATGCAATTCAGCTGCTGATGGACTAGAAGACAGGTCCACTGTGCCTCCAGCTGGAATAATACACTGAAACTCCACTGGACTTGCAGGGGGGTCAGAAGCTGCTGCACAAGGAGTGGGATGGTGAAGCTTCAACTGGCTTGGAGGTGAATCCACAGTTACAGCAGATGGCGTGATGCGACGGTGCTTCAGAGGACGAGGACACAAAGTTACAGAGGTATCTTTATCTGGCAAATTAAGTTGAACATCCTCAGATGTCACTGCAATCTCTGAAGCAGTCATTTTGGCTTTTGCCAGTAGAGCCTCTGGAAGATAGCTTGCAATGTGAGGGGGTATTTCTGTTGACACACAACACATAGAAAGAACTCAGGAAACCAACCAAACAGCTGTGTTGACCTGACTGTCAGTCTATACCTATGGAGCACTGATTGCACTAAAGTTATGTGGTCCCCTGACTGAGTTCAGAGAGGAGAAGAGAGAAAAACACTACTCTTAACGATGTGCCTTCTGTAATATTGGCCCTATAGAGCCTGTGCCCCACTTCAGGCAGATATTGTTTATCAGTAGCCAATGGCCTGGTTACAACCAGTCTGAACAGAGCAGAAGGAGTTTGAGGAAGAGAGTAGTTAGAAAACAGCAAGGTAATCATGGTCACCACCTTCATCAGGAGATAACTCCGGTACTGGATGAGCAGGACTTGGCTTAACACTAATAACCTGTATGAAGTTTCTAAATGTCCTCTAAATGCTTTTCAGACTAGCATCAGAATCAAACCCCAGCAGAGATCAGGTTGTAGACCCAGCCTAGAGACTTGTGAGATAAGCTTTTAACACATTCGAAAAGAATTCAAATGAAAACTTTCCAGAATGAAGTCAAATCTAAGCTACACATACTACAAGGCAGGGGGGGGGGGATTCAATTTGTAATGTACCATTGGAAGGCATCTGCACTCCCAGCTCAGCATCACTAAAAGCCAGTAAACTGCAGTAGCCGTCTTGTGAGGACACTGCAACATATTGACCATCTGCTGACCTGCCAAAGGACCACAATGCATTAGTGCAGCCTTCCCACACAAAATTAGGCACAAAAGTTTCTTTCTCACTCCGGCACCAAGGCATCAGTTGGGTACAAAATTTGTGCCTCGGTAGTATGTATTGAGAGCTTTAGATATTCCTGATTTAAGCAAAACTGTTTATAGATAAGAGATGATCCTACAATAAGATTATAGAGATATCAGATCCCCCAATACTGCAGTGAACAAAAAAGACGAAACCCAACACTGGAGAGCACGAAAATGGAAACAAAAACTGAGGACTGGTCTTAACGACAGCAACAGTCACACACATGTTCAGAGACCTTCAACAACATGTATGGTAGTGACCAGTGACCATAATGTCCCCACTAACTTAATCAGCTCCCAGAAGTTGTTACTCAATGATTACCCAATGTACTGAGTTTGTGTCAAGAGACTGGCAGTAACAGGAAGACTCAGCCATCATGCAGGCTAGCTGAACAAAACCCAAAAGAGAAGTAGCATACCAAGGAAACCGATAAGAACATGAGCCAAACAAGAGAAAGAGAAAGGGAAAAATCACAAGAAAAGAGCACTTAGGATTAAGAAATCTGTAGTCACTTGCAAAGGTGGAAACACCAAACATGAGTGTTTCTTTACTAATCAAACTTTTCATTAAATTTAACACCATATAGTACATGTGCTTACTGAATCATGAAACTGCTATATGCTTTGAGGTCATAAACCCAAAAAGAGCAACAGAGAGAAGAAAGAGATACACACCATGCAATATCAGTGATAGCTGCATAGTGGAGACCTGCACAGACCACAATTGGGCTGCTGTGCTGTGTATCATAAATGAATAGAGAGTCCAGCGTTGCCACTGCAAACACCAGCCTATATGGTAGACTGAAGCTTGGGTCAACTGTTTGCAAAGCAGAAAAAACTTATTAGCCTTCAAGCTGCAACATTTTCTGGAACTCTTGACCAGTTTCTTGAAACTTATCAAAAAACATCTTCATCAAGATGAAGATTAGCTATATACAACTGCAAAAGAAGAAAACAATGACTTCTGGGCACCAAAATGAGATCAAAGAGAATAATCACCAGGGTTGCTCTGGATTTCTTGTGGCACAGTTGGATGAAGAGAGAAGATGAGAGGACAGAAGCGTACAGCTACCACAGGCTTACTCGGACCTGGCAGGTGGATAGCTGGCCTGCATTAATCTCGAGGCTAAATCAGAAACCTTCTAGATTATACCACACATCGAGTGTTAATCCAGGTTGTGTTTCACTTGCAAAAGCTAGGTATTCAGCATACCAGATCTTAGGGATAAGTCAAATTCTTGGCAACAGAAAATTCAAAGTATCAGTCACCTGAAACTATTGCAAGCTTAGAGAACGAGATTGAGGTGAACTTACCTTGATAAGTCATCTCGAGACATTATGTAAGAAATGTTGGAAGGTGCAGCCTCAAGAAATGGTCTATGGATACCTGGATAGCAACACCATTTCACCACAGCATTCTCAGTCATGAAGTGGATATGAGTACAAGGGAACAGACTATTGTTAAGGGGTAATGCACCTGTAACAATCATCCCTCAACTTAGTTTGAAGGCAGGATTTCTAATGGAACAACATTGTGTTGTAAGAAACTCTTTTGCATGGATTCAGTGGTGGATACACAATATGTAGGGACGTACAAAACCTCAATGTGACTGCAACAGTAGCCATACCTGAAGGGACAACCAAGAAGGAGGCATCAGGAGACCATGCAGGCCTCCGGAAAAAGGATGGCAAGGTTTCATCATGAAATAGATGGTGCTTTGATGGCACAGCCTGCTTCATACCAACAGAGAATTAGGCAGCCACCAATGTCACTACAAAGTGGTGCCAAAATTTTGAGATAACCAAGGACAAGAAGGAAGTCTTGGTCAGGCTCACCTTCACAATGGAGGAATCCTGGTGTGTCTTAGCATTCAACTTTAAGCAGGCAACATCTGTCTTTGCAAGGACATGCTGGCACACAAAGAAACCTTTGCCTGTCCCCCTGCTTGTGGGTATCATTTGGGATGAATAGATGCGGCAGGTTCGATCAGCACTGAGAGACACCACAAACTGACCAGCTGGATCCCATGCCACCCCTTGGACATAGTGGAGATGCTCATTCAGTACTTGCCATGCTTGACCTGCAGATAGGCAAACCCACTCCTCCCTTCATAACTCAGCACACCTTTAATGACATCTTCTTTGCCACTAACTCCAGTGTGGACAAATGCTTGGGGAAGGCAAGGCAGCACCTGAGGAGACTTTCCAAATGATGCATTGATTATCCACAGAGCCTGACATCAAGGATGCACTGTCTGGTGACCAAGCCAAATCCAACACATCTCTCTGATGCATCCTGCACATGGAGAAGCATAAGTGAGGGCTCCTAGTGTTGCTGCCTTATGCTATAACACTTCATCAACTTTCACAGGATAGCTATGAGACCTAACTTCAACTATCAGCTCAATCCTAACCGTAACATTCTGGAACTTCACTAACGAAGACATGAAGCATGGGAAAGAGCTGGAGAAATCTGGAGATGCATACACTAGTGTTCGCAAAACTTTCCAGATTGGTTGATCCTCCACACTCTCGGCTTGTCTCCATATCAAAATCTCACCACCTGCACAGTTAAGAAGCAGAAGGCCAATCATGAAAATCAGGCTTCCCAATCTCCCTTGTCCTCTTCACAAAGCAATTCAGCTACCAAGAATTACACAGAAGCAGTTTGCCAGGGTTAAATCAGCCATAGGTCTAACCTAATATTCACGAAATGGAAGTTGTAGTTAGCAAGGTGGCATACCATCGCCACCCGATGCAAGAAGTTGACCTGCAACAGAAAAAGAGAACACAACATGAATATGATGTGGTACTGATCAAAGAATCCTCTGAAAAGTCCATTTCAGATATGAAGATTACCCCTATGCCATTGAACAAAGTAAGTCGAGAAGTGCAAACCTGATGGTGAGAAGCGCAGCACATTGACTGCTTTGGAGTGATATGAGAGATCCGCTACAAATTTCACAGTAGGACCCGCATTCTCCTTTTGCTGTACTGACCACAGCTGCAAGCCCAGGCCAGCAAAATTCATAGTAAGATACAAAACTCTCTCACACTCTTGGCATTGATGCCTGGCTGTTCTTAGTATATACAAACCCTGCCCCCTCCCCTTGCTGCTTTAGCCACATTTTCAGAAGGCAAGGGGGTACACAGGGATAGAAAACCTTGATATCATGATCAGCACCAGCAGTGGCAAGAAGGCCAGAAATACTGTGAAAGTCAAGCGAGAGAATCGGCTCGGAACCATGCCAGGCTATCTGCACCGTGCCACCCTTCATTCCCGCGCCCCTGTCCCACCTTGCCGAAGGCTTATTCTCTACTCCTCCTCCGCCTTTTGTCAACCAAAACCCGTCGTCATGTAGTACACTTCTAGCAATCCCTAGTCTTCGTTCTTCATCTCTCTGCTTCTTCTCATTCTTCTGCTATCCTCAAACCTCTCAACCTCCATCGCCTCTACCCTACTACTTCCCGCTGACCAAGCTTGAAAAACCCCTAAAATATCTATGAAGACCTGAACGCATCCTCATCTCCTGTTGTTGCTCTTTGTATAGCAGCTCTAAATTTTCTTGCAATAATCATAAAACCAACGGAGAGGAGATTGACGTCCAGTGCAGCTTGCGCCTCCACGTCGCTGGCTGTCGATTCTCGGAGGAAAAAAGAAACCCGCACGAGAGCTCCGTCGTCGCGGGGTAATGGGGATTGCCATTGCGGAGACGACGATCCGGAGAACAAACTAGGGTTTGCAATTAGCGCGGGAAAGCTTGGGATTGGCCAGCGTTCGATTCTCCCACGCCCGTTTCCCTTCACATACGTAGAAGGTCCTGTATTCTACCTGTATTCACTATTCTACTCACGTGAGTAAGTATATAAGCAAAATACATGACAAAAATACATGACTGATATTATTTTTTATAGGATACCATAGTAAGGGGTGACTCTAGCACATGTTTGTTGAATAATTAATTAATTTTCAAGATTCCATTTTGAAAATATAATTACTTTTAGAATATTTCAAAAGTTTCTTTGTTTTCTTTCACACAAAAATGTTCTTTGGAAAAAAAAATTTTTTTGAAAATTTCATCATTTTTTTAAAAATGTAATTTATGTCAAAGCCACCAAGGTACTAGGACGATATTTAAACTCACTTTCTAAAAGTACCATAGTACCTTGGTAGGTTTGACACAAGTTATATATTTTTAGAAATGCTGAAATTTACCCAAAAACATTAATCCTCAAACAAAAATAAAAATTGGAAGGAAAGTGATTTTTTTTTTGAAATATTCAAGATTTTTTTTGAAATGAAAACTTCAAAATTAATTAATTATTTGACATACAAATATTGAAACTACTTTCATATTAAAGTAATTATCTTATATATTAAAGCAACAGTGGTGTTTGTCTGTCCGGGTAATGCTTAGAAATTTTTTCCAGTCACTTCCCGTTCCTGTGGTGTGTTTTGTAGAAGAGGGGGGGCTCGAGTAAGTTGAGGAATTTCTTGATTTAGGAATTTCGATCTCTGTGACAGTTATTATTCAACTGACAACTTCGAGGACCTAAACCGAGGTGACCAGAATCTTCGATAAAGGACTTGAATTGAGATTTTCAGTACTCGGTCCAGACCTCAAGACAGACCTGAAACGAGGTTCCCAGAAAGAAAACCCGTCGTTGGGAACCTGAAACGAGATTCTAAAAAAGAAAACCCATCGTCAGGGTCTTGAAATGAAGATGCACTCTTTTACTCACCAACACTGAATTTGTTTTTTTTTTTTAATTAATTTTTAAAATTAAATTATTTCTCTGGGGCCTTGACCTAGACCCTATACACGTGCACTCTTTTACTCGTGGTGCTTCAGACCCTAAGAGCTGCTTGCTTCCTGTTCTTTGAAAAAACAAGCCAGGACAACCGCTGCGGGGGGCCGGGCAAGGTGCCACGGGTGGCTGGAGTGGCGTAGCCACGGGTTGCCCTCACTCGTATTAAAAAATGCAACTTAGTTCTTGTAGGACAAACAATGCGATTCAAGAATTGTATTTTGACACAACACAAAAACACATAATAACTTTGCAAATTTTGACAACAACCTTTCATAATCAATATGTGGTCCAATCCACAAATTCATGTTTAAACAAATTTTTAAATCAAATTAGAATTATTAGATTAATTCACAAATGAACTTTTGAACAAATGTTTGTGAAAGTTTACTATCATTCCATTAGCGCTTGAAGATAAAAGTTTCCTTGGGTGGTACCACTAGGAATTGTCACACCTTGATTTTTTAGACCCATCGAATTTTGAAAAATCATAGGAACCATTTAAATAAATATTTTCATAATTTTTTTCTAATGAATACATTTATTAGGTTCCATAGATTCTGAAACTTTCAATAATATTTTGAAAAATTTGTATTTAGAAAAGGTTTCAAAAATGTAACATTAGTTCCTTTTTAAAAAAAGTTTAGTTGAGAATGAAAAATTGAAACATAATTTGAAATTTTTCTTGGGAATTTTTTTCTTAAGGTAATTTGAAATTCATTTTCAAAGTGAAGGTTATCAATTTACAAAGGGGCCATTTTAATTAACAATAAATTTTTTAACAATTTCAAAAAAAATAAATTCCAAAATAAACTTCAAGCCATATATTAGTACATGTAAATGATAAACATGAGAAAAAAATCATTTATAATTGTGAAAACATTTAAAATAAAAGACCTAGGAAAATGATTTGGTTGTGTTTTTTTTTTTTTTTCATTTTTTGAAGTGATTCCTAATGGTACCACCCAAGGATACTTGCACCCTTGATTCTACTAACACATGAACATTGGTAATCAAATGGCACACAAATGTTGACAATCAAATGGTGCACAAACGTTGGCATTCAAAATATGTTCACAACAATTTGAGGATGGTTTTAGGTTAATCCATTGACAAGAGAAGATGTTGTAAATCCTTTATAGACACAATTAGATTCAATTAGTGCCATGTGCGATGCATCTTGGGCATCTTGTCAAGCTTTGCATTTCACAATGGCGAATTGCATGTTATGTTTATATATAGGTAATGCAAGTTCACAAAATGGTGTGTGATACTTCATTGTTACTAGTGGCAAGTTTACTTTGATGGATGAATGCAAAGCATTACCAACCTCTCCCCATCATTTCAAGGTCCATTATTCATTGAATGTTTTATTTATTATTCTTTCCTCCAATTGAACTTGTTTTGCCACATATTGATGCTTCTTTTCAACTTCTCTTGCACACTTAGATGCCCATAACTATTCTTTTTGAACATCTCACTCTTGAGTTACTGCCTCTTTGTTCACCATTTTTTTTGCTTGAGTATAACTGGATAATGGCCATTCATCATCATTATGCTTTTGTTGTAATCAATCAAAAGTTCTTCATTTGACATTTTACAATGGGACTTGTTAAAAATTTCAAACAATGTTAGGAAATGATGCAAGCTAAGAGCAAAATCAATTAATGTTACATGCGATTTGCCTTCATTTGGCACCCCTTTTTATAAAATTTGAACCTTAACATGTAAGTCAGTTGACCTTATCTAATTGAATTCAAGATTCATATTATCAAACCCGATAGTGATCTATTCAATATTCGCATTCTTAGACCCAAAGTCTATTAACCAAATGGCCTTGTGAGAAAAACATTTAGATGAATATTTGTGCATTATAAACATCATGTTGTGTGTGAAAGTGTTATGATCAATCCTATTGTGGATGTGAATTCATCAATAATGGTACCATGATTATGTGTAAACATGATTACGACTAATTAATTTTAGATGTGATTTAATTAATAAATGACCAAATGATTAAAACTCATCAGTTCTAGATGCGATTTAATCAGTGATTAAACCCAAATTATATGTAAACATGATAAGGGTTAATCATTTTTATGATAAGCTTAAAACAACACCATTTAAGGATTCTACACACATTTGAGATCAAATATAGGTGTCCAAATTAAGGTAGTGTCCATTTAGGGTTTAGTTACCTTAAATAGTCGGTTAACAATGGAACTTTGGTACCTCAATTGTGATTCATCCACAATTGAATTATATTGGGTTTCCAATGGATGGTGCATTGGGTTGTTGGGTCACTTATAATTTGTTAATTGTAATTCTTGTTGTTCCACTTAAATTGTGTTGAAATTAATAATACAAAAATTAAAAATTAAAAATACGAAAAAACATATATTTATTACAAGCTCTCCACCCAACCTTTAGGATTGTGCAAATTGTGACAAAAATTATGATTCACCCTCAAGTTCTTAAATAAGAGTTGAAAATCCCATGTAGATATTACCTTCCGCATGTTAACCCTAGACCTTGTGCAATGAAATATTTTAACTAATCTTAACCAAAGTATTTCATTATTCCAAGAATTAAGTGAATCTTACACAAATGTCTAAAATAGAAATAACTTGACAAAAACAATTTGATATGATATTTCATTTGCTAGTGTATATGATCTAGTTTGTCACTTATGATGTTAAGGCACAACTTTAATTGTTCATCCCATGAATCAACACATTCACATCATTTCTAGAATCTGATGCATGAACTTCATCCATTTGACATCCACACATAAAAATTATTTCAAAATGTTGTTAATGGAGCTCTACAGAAGCTTTGTTTGATCTTGGTCACCAAACTTCTTCAAGTGTTTTGTATTCAATCAAATTAATGACTATTTGAGGTGAGTACTAATGGTCCCTTGGCCCATGTACATTTTAGCCTCCTGAAAGGTCACCCATCTCAATACTAAACTGATCAAAGGGGGCTTGGCATTAGAGTTCTTGTTGAACCCAATTGTGAAAAGATCATTTGAAAAGCTTACTTAGCTTCCAGAGACAAAAGTCATTCTAAATCCAACAACTTCTGCTCCATTGATGCAAAAATTGAAAATAAACAAACACGCCCACAATCTTGTTGAGGATTTCCAAAACTACCAAAAATGGATAGCTCCCCCCCACAATTCTGGGATGGTGGCATCATGGTCATCCAAACAAACACCAATGTCAATATATGGATATTCGACCATAATTACGACCAATGTGATTGTGAGGTACAACCCTATGCCATAACTCTGTTCATTATTTGTTCATGTTCATCACTTTGTACACACTTCATGTTCATGTTTGTTTAATAAACTGAATAGTGAGAGAGCATACAAAAGATTGAAATAATAGATCTTCAATTTTCAAAATGGTTGCCATTTGTGCAGCATACAAATTGGCCTTAGTTTCTCACAAATGCAGGTCTTAAAACTGACTCTTTTATAAACTCAAGGCCAGTGGCAGTTGGTGTCAGCCCTTGCACAGCCAAGTACGACGAGTTGTGGAATTTGCTCAGATGACGAGCACCCCCATCACAGAGAATCGTCACAATTGTGTTCCCTGGGCCAAGCACCCGTGCCACATGAACAGCACCTACACAATTCATGGCAGATGAACTTCCAACAAATAGCCCATCATTCTTCAGCAGGAATCTGCATTCAAAAGGAGGAACTCGTTAAATCATCCCTACCATCTCTGCTTACAAGCACCTTTAATAGCTTAATGATATAATGCTTTGAAGAGAAGCATTGTGAAAGTGACATAGAGTTACATGCCAAATGAGGAGCCAACCTTGCCATTTCCACAGCCTCCCTGTCAGAGCCTCGAAATGCACCATCCAGCTTCGCTTGCTTGAAATTTTGTGTAATGCGGTTGATTCCAATGCCTTCAGTGATGGTATCAAAGGGGTTTTTCATACGCTTACCTTCTGCCTCCTCTCGTGTGTACATCACACCCCTTGTGACACTGTTATAGAGTCCTGAGCCTGGGGGGTCTATCAAGTAACACTTCACCTCTGGATTCTTCTCCTGCAACAGTTAGGTGTGAGTATATCAGAACAAGCCCTAACCTACTCAAATGTAGAGCAACAGACTAGGGTGCATGTAAACCGTCCACGAAAGAGAATTGGCCCTTATCTCATTTGGGGATGTTACCTTCAAATAACAGGAAACTCCAGCAATAGTTCCACCAGTTCCAGCAGCTGCAACAAATGCATTCACTTTCCCACCCGTCTGAGCCCATATCTCTGGGGCTGTCCCTTCATAATGTGCCCTGAAGTTCGCTAGATTCTCAAACTGATCAGCAAAGAAACCCCCCTTGCTTTGGCTACAGCTTTCATCTTCAGTTCCTGCTTGCCTCAGATGAGTTCCTGAAGCACAATGTCTGAAACCTTTATTTAGACTTTCCTTGAAGGATTGGCTTTCATCTGAAACTGTAGAGCAGATCTCTATTCAGAAATCTGCCATGCCGCACATTGATATCACTTTGAAGGTACAAAAGTCCAGAAAGGATTTTCAAATTCATTTGCTATGGTGTCTGTTGAAGGTGAATGTTTCCTCATATCGAATTTGGTATATGGCACCTGTCATCACTTTTCAGTTTGAGGTGTTCACATCTGTCTCCTGCCACTATGAATCCTCTTCCAAAGGATAAGAGAACTCTTGTAAAGGTGGTGGATTACCTTCCACAATAGCTTGGGCTTCCAATGCCCGCTGTCTTGCAACATTGACAAAGTGCTCCCTGTGGCTGATGGAGACAGGACGAACTCTCTCCACTACAGCGCCCATGGCTTCCAATATCTGTGTCTGGTAGCAGTGAAAAACAGTGAGCTCAGAATTTTTTTTTCACAAACAACACTTCATAGGAGCATCCAATTTCCTCTTCACGTTTGGAGAGATTGCAAACTTTAAAGAAAAAGGGGTTGCTTATGAAGAGCAAGTTACATCGCTTGAAAACATCCCCTAAGCCCTAAACCTTTAAGTCCAAAACCCTATGTCCACCTTCTCTTGGCAGCTACCACAAGGCACTGCTATAGAGGAAAGATGCTGGCCAGTGATGAGATGCTCAAATAAAATCCTTATTAAGACTATGGGCATAATGCTCCTTCGGATCTGTGAGGGAACCAATTTGTTGTATAGTGACATGCTAACACAGAACTTGGATACAAAAGGCAGAGAAGATCCAAATAAGATGCAGCCTGAACCCTAATCCCTCTGACCTGAAAAATCACACAGGCTTTTGAGAGATCCAGGATGTAAGACACCAGATGCAAGACTGACCTTTTCAATGGCAGCATCATCAGGGAGGACTACATGGCACTTGCAACCATGTGCAATAGCTACCATGGCCAGGCTCACTGCTGTACTTCCAGCACTGCCCTCTGTAACCAAACCTCCAGTCTGAAGAGCCCCAGATTCTAGTGCCTGCAGTGTGCTTCATCAGTGATGAATTTTCACGAGTTTCACTTTTTTTCTTGCAGAAAGGAGAGGCAGAAGACTTTTCAGCCTCTTCATACTGTAGTCACCACCAAGGATGGATAGCTGCAGCCAATGGTGACCATCCTCGGATCAGCAGGGGAGTCAAAACTGAGAACAAAAACCTGAACTGGAATACGAACCTCGTCGAGTATTTTGGCAGCAACTCTATCCTTCACACTTCCACCTGGATTCAGAAACTCGGCCTTCCCAAAAATCTGCAATTGCACAAAAGCATAAATCATGTGCATCATGTACAAAGCTAGAAAAAACTATGCTTCATGTACACAACCAGAAAAACCTATGCGTCATGTACATAGCAAGAAGTGCTTAACCTCCAGTTATCATTCCCTAGAAAAAGAAAAATCTCAGAGAAAACACCGGCTTTGTTCTTGCAACGTAAGGGATAAACTCTAGAGGATAGTAAAATGGTCTCTCACGTCACAGCCCGTCGCCTCAGACAAGCTATGAATCCGAATCAAAGGAGTGTTTCCAATGGCGCCAATCACTCCCTGTCTGAAACTTGATGAAACCGCCTCAGTTCCACCTCTGCTCTCCTCCTTGCCGCAACGTTCCCGGCATTCACCAGACTTCGCCAGACTCTGCCCAAACCAGGAGAAAGAACACCCGAATTTGTTGCTCCTGCGCCAATTTAGCACGGATACGAAAACTGTCGAAAAAATCGTAGCAGAAGCAGCAACAACAACAAACGCAGCTGCAACTCGATTTCCCACAACCATGACTGCGAAGAAAATCCCCGAAGCTTGCGAGGCCCCCTCAATCATCCCCCGCAAAAGAACAGACGCACTTGAAACTTGAAACCCTAGAGAAAACCCTAGAGCTTTCTCTAGGGTTTCCGGTCCGCGAGATCGAGATGCCAAGTGACATTGTCCCCTCGATCCACAGCCCCAAGTCGAGCTTGTCCCCTCGAATGGACAGTTATTCCTGTGTCAACTTTCAAGTGAGCACCCGTCTTGGCCGGTTATATAATTTACCCTGGTATATATCCAGTTATGTATTACCAGGGAAAAATCTGACCTGCTTTTGTGTGTGAGCATGCGTGCATTTTCTGCAATAAAAAACTAAAATTTATTTTTTAAAAGTAAAATTTTTTGCTCAGAAAATATATTTCTCCATTTTATTGTTCCATTTTATTGTTCCATTTTATTTTCAAAAAATAGAAAAAAAAATTCTCCACAAATAATCATAATCTTATTCATAAATCTAGTTTAAAAAAAGAAACACCCTAGGGCCTAGTGCCAACTAAAACCCAATGTTGACTAGCTATATATTTACCCATGTATATATGTAGGTATATATTACCATAGTACTTTGGCCATTTCAACAAATGTCCGTCAAATAATTAATTAATTAATTTTGAAAAACTCATTTCAACAAATGGAATATTCTTAAATATTCGCTATTATCTTTCACAATATTTTTTGATTTGGAAGAAATAATTTTTCAAAATTTCAACATTTCTGAAAATGTAAATATAAATGTATAGTTTTTATTTACATGTAAATATAAGTGTAAGACTTTAAATGTTTAAATTTCCATCTAAAACCATGTAAAGTTGTTTCATTTTGTCTCAACTATGATAAGTGTAAGTGTCAATTGAAAAAAACACACACACACACATATGTTTATATGGTTTTACATATTGTGTAAAACCAGAAAAAATAATGTTAATAAATAATTGAACACAACACTCAACAACAACATGTAATGTTTCATTGTTTTTTTTTTTCTTATTTTTAAAATGACAATTATGAAAGTGGAGTTGGTTCAACAAAGAAAGAAGGAAAAAAAAAAGGAGAAAGGAACTAATGGTAAGCATAAAGAAAGAAGATGAAAATAAGTAGGATAATAGAAAGGATTATGGAGGATTGATATCTTGTAAAATTTCTTTCATTTTGATCTTACATGTGAGCTTTTTATGTTGTTCCTTTTTGTTTAAAGGTTGTTTGCAAGTGCACTTGATAACGTTGTTGTCATCTTAAATCTTTTTTTGTGTTGTCGAAAGCTTCAACAATGACTTATTTGAAATGAATTTATTTTTTATCTTTTTTGTCATGCTATATTTTCCCTTTTTCTGTGATTTTTTTGGGAACTCCTTTCATTTTGATGATTTAAAGTTTAACATGAACTTGCCCATGTTTTAATTTTTTATTTATAATTTTTTCATGTTTAAGTGATGATATCATGGTTATTTTGTAACTCTTAACATTGTTGCAAGTTTCATTAGTGATTTGTTTTAGATTGTTGTTGTGTTTTTGTTGTTTTAAAAAATCATAGGCACCAACGAAAAAAAGTGAAATGCAATGCCTTCATTTTTTTACAAATCATAATCTTGAAGGATAAAAGGTAATGTAGTATTTTCAAGAGGATTTTACACCATGATTTACATTTACATGGTTTTACATGACATGCAAAATGACTATTTACATCTACAATCACAACATTAACATGTGTGTATGTACTAGTGGTGAATAGTTCTCAATGGGGCCCTCGTATGCTACAATGAAAATCAACTGGCATCACATTTGGTGATAATTGGTTTGAGAATTGAATTGATGATTCTCACCAAAATGAAAACCAAATCATTGAAAACTAATTATTTTTATTTTTATAAAAAAATTTAGTGATCAAAGTCAATTTTCAAGGTAGTAAGGTAAAATTGCTTATCAATGGACATGTATCTATCATAAAATAATTTTAAAATATTTTCTTCATTCCTTAACCAAATTGAAAGATTTTTGTATCATTGGATGCACAAACTAGAAGATTACAATTTTTTTAAATTGTCAAAAATAAAGGAACAACCACCATTACAAAACATCAGTGTAATTCACTAATCCTTATTCAATGAACAAGTGAATTCACTACATCCCTACTAGGTTCTATTCATTAAGACCAATGTATTCATTCAACATCTAATGAAATTACTTGGCATACAAGGATACATTTTGTTGTAATAGACATAAATAACACAAAAAAAAAATGAATGATATTTTGTTTCAAAAAATTTGAAAACTAGCTCAAAACCTCTCTCTGGTTCTAACCTCACGTCTTTTTCATTTTTAGTTCATTTTAAGTGATTTCAAACTTAATGGGTGCCCCAACTAATGCCCCAATTAGGGCTTTATGAAACTATTTTATATTTCATAAACAAATATGCAATGATTCAAGTTTTAACTTCGAAATCCTAATATTTTTTAATTCACTCATCGTGGTGCATAGAAACCCCTTACACCTAACACCCCATATTTCCCCCATAAATTTGAGATTCGAATTGTGAAAATAAAAAATGAAAATAATCTATTATCAAATTTTTGAAAATCGTCCTATTTGGAAACTAGCTTGATTTCCCAAAAAAGTGTAATATCCTGATTGGTTTTCACAAATCTAAAAATAATTATAAAAAAAACCATGTTGGTTTTCTCAAAGTGTTGGGAAGAACCAAAACCAATGGTTTTCATAAGAATGGAGAGAACCACCCAACACTAATATGTACCAAGGTAGGATAAAATATAAATGTAAATTGACAATTCATGTAGTGTTATAATCTTTAATGCTTGAATGTTGAGAAAGGAGCGTCTATTTGTTCGATTTTTGAATTCTTGTTGTCCTCAATGTGTTCCCATCAAGTTCCCTCTGAGTTCCCAATAGCATCTCACTTTATCTTATCTAATCAGATACTCTTGGGTATATAAAGTTTGCGACACATGGTAATAAAACCATTAATTGATATTGAAACTTAGGGTAAAATCGGGTGATTTTTTAAATCAAAAATTATTTTTTTTCTTAATTTGGTGACCAGAAAACACTAAAATTTTGCCCAAAACAAAATAAAATACTATTCACTACTAGGTTGAATAATTTGCTCATGGTTCCTTCAATGGTCTTTGTTCACAAACCGGGATGAGGAAAGCATATTCGACAAGGGTGGCCGGAGGAACCTTAGTACCCTTATTGACATGGATAAGGGTAAGGTCCCTCCCACTTTGGGAGACTACCGAGTAATAAGATTCTTTCTCCTTACGAGGAGGAATATTCATAGATACTAGTGTGGCCTGTGCCATTAGCGTAAGTGTTATCACGTCCTCAACTGATTTTCTCTTCCAAAACCTGGTTTTTGGGAATTTATTTGAATTTTTAGTGGCAAAAAAATCACTTAAAAATCAATATCTCTCGCATTTTGAATCCAAATCTTACCAAAATAAATTCCATTAACTCCTGCTAATCAAGATCTTTTCAACAACACCAAAGCCACATTCGAATTCCTCCGAAATTTTCAGCTACGATTTAATTTAATTTTCAGTGAAGAAATCATTCAATATTCAAGAACTTTTGTACCACAAGTCCAAACATCATGGAATCAAAGCCCATGCGCCCCTCCTCGTCAAGAGCTTTCCAAAGACACCAAGAACATGATCTAAAGCATCCGGGTTCAGTGGATCTCATAACTACAAAACAAAAACAACCTTCATAGAAAGGTAAGGTGCACTCCAAATGCACTAGGAAAATTCTCCAAAGTGCCTTAGATATCATATCTATAGCTTTGTAACCAGCCTTTACAACAATGGACAACAAATGTGTGGGACATTAGAGAAATCCGCAAATTCACCCTGTCTTCACCCTGTCTTTGGGCTTCCTTTCACCCCGTAACCCCTCTTTTAGTGGTACCCGTAAAGTAAAAATATATATTAAATCTCAGTATGAAATACTGAAACTCAGTACGAAATGCTGAATCACAGCATTTAATGCACAAGGTTCGAGAGGAATTGCAGTAACTGTACAGTTAGGAGCAGTGAAAATCTATGTAGCAGCAGTGGAGGCGCTCAGGAAAAAAGAAAGACATGGTGAATGAAACTCAGGAAACCATAAAAAATGATGGTTTTCTGAGTTTCAACCCCCCTTGATATCTCTATTTTGTATTTCTTAGATGATCTTACCTTCAACCTTTAGATGAAAATGTCAAATGCAGTAGTAGTCACACAATTTGGGCTCATGCCACACCATTTTCACCCCTATGGATACTTCCATATTGAACCCAGCACCTTTTGATTCTCCACTCTCATGAAGCCCACTTGGAATTCTTAACCCTTTTTGTATACAGACAAGTATTATTATAAAGGTTCTAATTTTTAGCATAGAAAAATTATACAAAAATATACCGTGTCTTGAAGAATAGGCTTGTGCCTAGGTGCAAACAAAAAAAATTGTGGCCAATGAGATTCTTTGAATTGGTGCCCTGAATTGTTTCTAAATGTTGGCATAATGAACTAATACTTAATGGTTGCATGTCTTTTGCATGTGGCCTATACAAAAATAAAAGACATGCAAAGTACATACTAGAGCTTTAAAAGGAATGTAGAGCTTTAAGATATGCTTCTCTCTTTTTTGATGGAGGGTCCACAAACCTTCTCATAGCAAGAGACATGGTTTTAGCACGGTACTTGTGCCTTTTGTTTTAGTGTTAGAGTCATAGCAAGAGACATGGTTTTAGTGCGGTAGTTGTGCCCTTTGTTTTAGTGTTAGAGAAGGGGATGTTATATCCACGAAGCACGCTTCTCTTCTTAGGCACGGATGATCTACACATCCATCATTGCCTTATTATGTTCTACATTTGTTTAGTTCATTAGCCAAGTACCTTGGTAGCCTCAACACATATCTATTGAATAATTAATTAATTTTGAAATTCTCATTTTCAAAAAAAAAAATTCTTGAAAACTCAATATTTTCCTTCGAAAAAATATTTTTTTGATATAAAAGTTGAAATTTTCAACATTTTTGAAAATGATATATTTAGTGTCAGAGCTGCCAATGTAGTAGTAGGGTATTTCCTTTGGCTTTACATCAGATTAACCCTTACATGTGAGACTAGGTTCGACTACATGCTACACTTAATATAGGGTAGACATCATTTTTTTTTTATTAAAAAAAAAGGTACCCATAACTTATCATCATCCTTTCACTCTCCACTTCTTTTTAACACCATGTTAAGGAAAAAATTAAAAATGAAAAAAAAAAAAAAAAAATTCAGGAAAAAAGGATCCATCCAAAACCCATACCTTAAAATAATCCTTTAAAACATAAAATTTTTTTAATAATTCCCTACAAAAAAAAAAAA
>Ga0116231_10002741_pt1 | contig 36784 bp, 35 predicted proteins | sample S1TSphgellanicum_2_FD_89695 | JGI IMG/M metagenome (GOLD analysis project Ga0116231, IMG submission 89695) | Host-associated microbial communities from peat moss isolated from Minnesota, USA - S1T2_Fd - Sphagnum magellanicum MG | ecosystem: Host-associated > Plants > Peat moss > Unclassified...
ACTTGTGGACTTAGCAAAATTAAAAACTATTGTTGAAATTCTAAAATATTCAGATTGGGGCTGTTGAATCCATTTTTCTTGAAAATTTAATTATTTCGTGAAGATTTCCCAAACACAAGTTGTAGTTACAGCATCTTCTTCATGAGATTTGAGATCTTCAATATGAAACAAAGTTATGAGAACAATTTGCAATGGAGTTATTGTGGTGTTGCATCATGTAACATGTTTCATGTTTCTGATTTGTGAGTGGATGCTGATTTGCAAGATTGGCACTTTATGAGAAGCAAAAGATAAGACATTGATGATTTTGACACTCTCAGAAATTAAGATTATTGGTGAGTATTTGGCTGCAGTCGTGTGAATGAGTATGTCCTATAAACATAAAAGTGTTGAAGAAAATTTTCCTGCAAAAGGAGTTGGGGAAAAGATGCTTATTTTTAAAAGGGTATATTGAAGATGGTCTGGCTACTTGTTGAAGCATTTTGGGACCTTTGTAGTGTAGGGTGGAAACTTGGGTTATTTTCGTGGTGCTTGTGGTGTTGAAACAAGGGGTGTGTCACACTGTGGCCTTGCCATTTACATTAAAAGGTATCTTAAGGCAAAAGAAGAATTATGAAAACTCAAATATTTCAACATGCAAAAATATAATCTTCAAAAAAGTCCTCCAGAAGAAACCAAAATTGGTCAAGTTATTAGAACTCTATAACTAATCTCAAGTTTCAACACAAGCCAAAATATCATCTTTCAAAAATCCTCATATAAAAATAGACCTATTATTACCTAGGGGCCAAAATCCCTTAAGTTACTGCACTCTATAATGAATCTAAACACAATATCCTTGCCTTGGTAGGCAAAGCCAACAAATGCTTTTGGAAGCATTTTGGGACCCTTGTCATGTAGGGCAGAACCTTGGGTGAATTTTTGTTGTGCACTTGGAGTTGAGACACAGGCTTTGGAATCATTTTGGGACCTTTCTAATGTAGGGCAGAACTTTGTGATGCACTTTTTAGTGCATTTGGTGTTGAGAGAAAGGCTTTTGTGGCATTTGGGGACCTTTGTAATGTAGGGCAGAACCTTGAAAGAATTTTGTAGTGCGGTTGGTGTTGAGATAGGGGCTCTGGAAGCGTTTGGGGACCTCTGTAATGTAGTGCATAACCTTGAAAGAATTTTGTAGTGCAGTTGGTGTTGAGAGAAGGCTTTCATGGCATTTGGGGACCTCTTTAAAGTAGGGCAGAACCTTGAAAGAATTTTGTAGTGCAGTTGGTGCTGAGATTTGGGCTCTGGAAGCATTTGGGGACCTCTGTAATGTAGTGCATAACCTTGAAAGAATTTTGTAGTGCAGTTGGTGTTGAGATAGGGGCTTTGGAAGAATTTGTGGACTTCTGTAGTGTAGGACAGAACATTGAAAGAATTTTGAAGAACAAATGGTGTTGAGACAAACGCATTTGGGGACCGATACAGTGTGCGCCAGAAACTTGTGGTGCATTCTGTAGTGCATTTGACATACAGACAGAAGCTATGGGTGCATGGACCCACCTCCGTAGTGTACTTGGGAACCTTCTAATGCATTTTGAAGTGCATGTTGTGTAGAGACAGAGGCTTTGGAACCATGAGAGGACCTAATGTAGTGTAGGGCAGAACCTGTTGGTCCATTCTGTTGTGCATTTGATTAAGAGATTGAGACATTTGGTGCATGGGGCACCTTTGTAGTATGTTGGGAAACCTTGTAATGCGATCTATATTGTTTTTTTTGTGTAGAGACAGAGGCCTTGGGTGCATTTGGGCACCTTTTTATGAAACTTGGGAACCATGTAATGCACTCCAAAGTGGCTTTTGTGTAAAGACAAAGGCTTTGGGTGCACTTGGGCATCTATGTAGTGTATGTGCAAATCTTGTGGTGCACTCTATATGCCTTTGTACTAGAGATGGAGGTTTTGTAGCGCAATGGGGTGACTTGTATTAGAGAGGCACAGCTTTGTATGACTTCGCCGGGCTTTGGGTGACTTGTACTGGAGAGGCAGAGGCTATCCCTTGACTCTCTACACAAAATTGCTTACTAGATGGTAGTATGTGCAATGTTAGCTAAGAGAGGCATGTCTGTGTGGAGAGGTATGGCAGGTCCTCATGCAAAGTTGGAGGTGTCGGTGCAAGATGCTAGCAAAGATAGTGAGATTGGAGTAGGAACAATCGATTATATTGAGTCAAGACAATCCAATTAGACTATTGACTATTGATGTTAGGGTGTGTATAGTAATAAATTTGTGTTTATGGATTCCTAATGTTGCAAAGGTTTTTGTTCATGTTTTCATGGTTGCTAACACAATGTTGTGTTCATTTTTGGAGAATGATTTTCTTAACTAGGCAGTGAGCTCCATATCATTCAAATTGCTACAAGGATGTATTTCAACCCAATTGTGAAATTTTTCATGAAAAGTATGTCGACCCTTCTTTTCTTAGTGTGCAAAATTGCAATTATTTTCATAACCCAATGATAGTTCAGCCTGAGAATACAATGTTTAATTGATTTTCAGTTGGAATTTGTCATGTCGCTTGCATTTTCCACTCCTCTCAGAAAATGTATCCTTCAATGATTGAGATGATCTTTTACTTGATCTTTTGATGCTTGAGGTTAACCCTTAACTAGATGCTTATGAATTATGTACATTTAGATCTCAATAAATGTTCAAGGGTAGTTTGTTGTTTTTCCCATGTTTGATTCTTATTCTAACATGAAATGTATGTTCATTTTCTTTTGTTGATACATACCTTAACAAGCAACTCATATCATAATGGGTTTTTCCTTTATTACATTTTCAAGAAAAATCATTGTGGACGGTGACATCGTGTGACATGGTGAGATAATTTGAATGCAAAATGAATAGGTTTATGATCTATCCAGAAGTCTTTAGTTGTTTTTTATATGCATTGTTGAAATGGAGAGTTTAATCAAATATGATAAGTTGTGAAGCATATATTATTGTATTTTGTTGATAGAATAAGAGACAAAAAAGATTATCAATTTGAGAACTCAATTTAAAATTAAATTGAATGAACTAAAATGAAATGTATTGAAAATCTACAAAACTTAGTGTTTAAAATTTTAATATTTTCGATTCTTTGTACTAAAAATTAGAAAACTCAAAAAATTCAATGTTTAATAACTTATTGTCTAAAATTGTTTGTCAACTCCATAGGTTGTCCAAAACATTGCTTATTGTTACTTTGAAATTGATTCCAATTTTTTTTGTATAGAGGGATTGCCCAAGTTTGGCATTGTTGGCTATTATTGTAACATTTTAGTTTGTTGGGTTGACAATTGAGACAACAATGAAGCTTGAGGAGGTCACTTCCATTTTATTCCAAATGACCTACAACAAAATATAAGGTCAAGATATTGAATTTTTTAAAAAAATTAAATGTAAATAGGTGCCAATTATTCATTATGAAAATATATTTTAAATGTAATAATAAAATATTTTAAAATATACCTAGAACGTATTCAAAATTTGCCATTATTCCTAACAAACTTTTTAAAAATGTCCTTTTACCTCAAGCTCTCCTAGAATATACAAACAATGAAACATTAAGTTATTGTTGTCTATGTGCCTTGTGCTCATGAAATTATAGCTATTTTTATTATTGAAGCAATTACACAATGTGCATAAAGATGGAATCAGAAAACATATGACAAAATAAAAATGGGTTAACATTGGTGAACTTGGAAAGAAAATCTACATGGTATGAAAGACATTACATATAAATTGAATGCATTTCATGATGATTTAAATATATATACTTGGTTTGAAAAGAAAATTTGTTCTCCAAGACATAAGTTTTTCGCATTTATCAATGCATTTACAACAACAAAAATTGACAACAAAAAATTAGATGATCATTCTTGCATCTTAAATGAGAATAAAATAACATTTTTCCTTGCACTAAGATTCAAAACAATTTCCAAGAATGAAACACCATTTGCAAGTTTATGATTTTATGTGTGAAGTTTGGCATTGTCTAATGTCTATGCTTGTAAACATATTTTAATTCATTTCACAATGTCAACTCCACATACTAGTCCTTTGGCCATCAATTCAATTATTTTTTCTTCAAAGGTTGTTTGTTTTACTAGGGGTAGAAAGACATCTACTTCAAATTCTTCCAAGAAGGTAACAACAAGAGTAATATCTTGTTTTGACAATTCTTGTGCATTAATTGATGATTTGATGAAATCAATTGTAGGTCCAATTTTCTTCTTAAACTTCATAACAATGTCATCACTAAAAACACCATAAACAAAAGCCAAACACATTTAGATTTCCACCAAATTACACCTTGATGTTCACAATAAGTCTAATTGAGCTAAAGATTGCACCATGATGTTTGTAATGATTCCAACAAAACTAAGGAAACACATGTTAGACAAGTTGGTGAAATATTTTTATTATCACTAGAATGATAATCATGACTTCATGAATTAATAATCACAACAAAGTTCCAAAGTAGTAAATTCAAAAATTAAAAAAAAAAAATTGACATTTATTTGTCAATAAACATACACAAGAAACAACATTTTAGAAAGATCTTCCACCATGTCATTTGAAAAAGCTTCAGAAGGAATTGTGCACCCCAACACTATTGTTTCTTCTTTTATAGTACTTGGGAAATTTTCTTTATTCACATGAAAAACACTACACCTTAACACCTCCAATCTAACACCATTATGAAAAGCATGAATTTGTATTTCAAAAATTCATGAACCCTAATTATGAACAAAGCTTCCTTTGCATGTTTCTTCAAACAAAAACTGATCTCTTCCAACATTTGAACACCCACAATTAAAAAATTTCCTTCTATCAATCCTAACTTTAGCTCCTCCTTTTCCTTTCCACATGTATATCTTTTTTTTTCTTAGTTTCCCTCCCTTTGATATGGATGTTGCACTCACATTTTTATTTAAAAACCATGAGATAATTGACAATAGGTTTTAGCAAGGTGAGTTTACAAGTTTAGTTGAGGAAGACATGTCATAATATGTACAAGGAATGTACTTATGAAACTATTTTTAAAAACTTTAGTGGGGTAGAAATTATATCCCAATTTGGACAAAGTGCATCCAAATCTTCACTTTCAAAGACTTATTATGTGCACCATTTTTGACCATTTATTTTCAAAGTGGGTCCCCTCCTAAGGCTTTCAAAAATAAAAGGTTAAAAATGGCACACATATTGTAATTTCTAAGTTTGTGAAAAGTGTTGTGAGTCCTCCCTAGAATTTTGTACCTCTTCCAAAACTTGTTTACAATCAATCTTAGTTTTACTTTTTCAATGGAAAATATGATTTGCTAAAAGTTCATTTTTAGGTCATTTTTATTGCAAGTTCATTTATCACGACAAATATAATCCATACTATTTTATGTTAGATAGAATGTGATAGGTTTAACATACTCACTTGTGTAAATTATAACCTTAAATCTAACAAGACACAATTTTGTGACAAGTACAAGGTATGCATTCACAATAGGTGTAACACAAAATTTAACAAATCACAAAGACTATGACAAGTCTAGAGTATGCATTTGTGCCAAGTATAATTGATAATTTAACAAGACTCCAATATTGTGTCAAATATTTATATTTTGTTCACATCCAATTGTTGTATCATTTCATGTTGCATTCATTGTGTTTTACTATATAAGGCAATATGGTGGGGGTCAAAACTTGTTAATGTCCAAAACCCTCTTGATTCTCCAATCTCTTTCAAGGACTTAACATGGGAAATGAAGACAAAAAAATGATTTAGAAGATAAATTGCAATGATGTGTATGCATACATTTTTCAAAAATGTGTTGTTGATTTCATTGATGGGCAAGGGTATGAGGAAAGTGATGGGATGCGATGGAGCATTTCAAAAAATTTGGTTGGAGAAAATGAGATCAAACGACTATTTATGCCAAGTACAATTTCATTTACAACTTTAAAATTTTGAAAAGATGGTACCTATAACTTGAAATTTCTGTCTTGTGTATTTTAACTAACCTATAGAACTGAACTAATAATAATGGTAAATTAATTGGTCTTTGTTTCTAACATTTTTTTTTCCGTTTTGAGTATATTTTAATCTACTTAACAAGTATACCTCTTTCCTTCCCCATTAGGCAAGCCTAGAAAAAAACCTCTTCATACTTTAGAAATAGGCCAAGGACCTATCTAGACCAAAGAATATTTAACCAATATTAAATGTAATTTTTATTAGCTTAATCAAATTATACATGTTTGTCCTACTTTAACAATCACACACCCCCGTTATTGACAACATTTTTTTGAGGTTAGCCCAAATTTTTTTGGATAGGTGGTGTGTTCTAAACTTTCAAACAAAATGTTCACAAAATGCTTTGAAATTCACAACCCAAAGATTCAAAGCCTCATGCAAACTAAAATTGCATTTAGGAAATGTGGAGATCAAAGAAGTTCAAGAAAGAGATTTTTGGGGGCATAACAAAACCAACCCCAAAAATGAAAATTAAGAACAAAGAAATGTTTGGTTAATTTAAAAGCAATAAAAACTCAATGCTTATGGATGTGTGAAAAGTGGTAGTAGCTTAGGAAATGTTCCATGTGGTACATAACATTTCAAATCCAACACCACATCAAAAGTTCATGCAATTATAAACTAGATTAAAAAAACAAACATTGAAATTTACAAAAGATCAAATTACATATGAAATGAAAAAATGGTTCTCACTAACCTAGTATGTCTCCTTGTCAAAATTAAAAATATGCACCCATAGAGAAAGAAAACATGGACAACACATAAAACAAAAAAAGAGTTGGACTAGCTTATTACGTTGCCTTGTCAAAAATGAAAGTATGCACCTAAATACAAATTAGAATAAAGACAACACAACAAATAGGACTTGAGTTTTCCTCTACAAATCTTGGAATGAGGATGAGAACTTGTGAACATGGCTTGCACATGTGATGGCAACTTGCAAGTAATATTAATAGTTTTAATTGAATGTCATCAAATGGTGTTGGCACTTGTAAGGATAGGTGATGGCACAAGTGTTGATAGGTGATTGAGAATTTTGTACATGTAATTTTGCAATTGATGGTGAAACCAAGAATCATGAATGTTGGCAGGTGATTGGGAGCTTTATGCATGCAACTTCATGATCAATGGTGGAATTGGGAAACATGAATGTTGATAAGCAATTGGGAGTTTTATGCATGTAACTCCATGGTCAATGCTAGAACTACGAAATGTGCACAATGCCAAAAATGAGAATCGTGAATGATGGAGGAAATGAGAAGCGCAACAATGGTGAAAAGCGAAAACATGAATCATATGGTGGAAATGGGAAAAATGAGCAATGGTATAAATGAGAAGCATAAACTACAATGGAAATGGGAAAGCGTGATCAATAGTAGAAATGGGAAGTGCAAAAATCAAAATTGAAAAATGGTAGTTGCTATGGACCTTAAACATGTGATGTATATCCTAGGTAGTTTACAATCCTAGATTAGATTGTGAACCTTATATGTGGTTTAGAATCCCACATATTGTCTTTAGTCTAGTACATTTTCATCCACATTGTTGTTCATTTAGTGTTGGTACCAATGTAAGTGTTGATTCACCTAAGGTTTTCTCTCCCTTCCTCTCCAAGATATCATGGAAATGAACAAATTTTCCTCCTTTCAAAGAGAATTGATAAGTAAAAATAAAAAAGGCACATGGTTGTGATGGGTAACATATCGATTCAAAGACAACATATTAATTTTGGAATACATTGAAGCTAATAACAATTTAAGTTACATCCATGCCATCATCTTAAAGAAAGTTGTCATCTCCACATTAATTAAACATTGACCAAAATTTTATTCCTAAATCCTACATAAACGCGTAGTTTTTTCCTTGTGGGCAAAACCAACAAAAATGGTTGTTGTTTGTGTGCCATGCTATGTTTGTAAAGGTCAATCACATGATGTGAATATTCATGAAAGAAAAACAAGGAAAGGAAATGGTCATTTAGTTAAAAATGTTGTAGAACTTTTGATCATATTAATTAAATTGCACATATTCAAGCAATTGATTATTTGAAATTTGTTCTAGTTTTTTATTTTTAGTTTTGCATGTATGTTCGCAACATGTTATTTATTGAATGAAAATATTGAAAATATTTTTATTATCATTATTGGACATTACAAGCATATGAACATTTTTTATTAGAACATAAACATAAAGCATAGTATGTAACTAATTACACGGCATTAAAAATATTAAAGCACAAATACCAACATTTTTATCCAATTAAACTTAAGTTGGGATAATTATTTTTTAAAAATGATGTAAATATTGAATATTGTAGTCTTGGGTTAGCTTCCACATTCACAAGAAAAATAAATGATTAAAAAAATAATTGACTTAGTTTCAAATTTGATTTTCTTTTTCATAATCTATAAAGGTGAAAATCCACCTAGAACAAAAAAAGACTTAGTTTTTATTATAGTCATCTTTTTCTTTACATTTCAATCCCCATCAAAACTAATGAGTCAAAAAGTGTCAAATATTTCATAAATACCATATTTTAAACCATTACAATTTTAGATTCCATCATAATCATTCATAAATGTGTTAAAAATATATAGAAAAGGGACGTGACTAATTTTGGTACACCTTAAAAAATTTCAACCAACCATGATATTGTTATATGAAGAGTGAAATGATGGTTTTCCACACCTTAACTTCATATTTTCATGAAAATTTATTTCATTATTTTTAGGATTATTTAATAATAAAATTGACCCTAGGGTATGATTAATTATGCAAGTGTTTCAAATATTGAACATATAATGACCCTTATGATCTAAATATAATTTTTTGTCATGTTTCAAAAGATTCACAAAACATGTTGAAAAATGGAATTGCAAATAAATATCCTAGAAGAAATCATTTTAGATTTATTCCTAAACTTGTATTTAGTCTTACAAAACCTTGAGATCCTTGCTTTACTTATTCAATATGACTTTAGTACTTATATAGTTCTTGAACTTTCATATAGTCATATATTCATACATAAACATTCATATGTTAATATATTGAATGGAAAATCACAATCAATTGTGTATATTATCTATAATGACATTTTCACATTAATAAGAGTTACAAAAATGATTATGATCAATTTCCAATTCTGTCATTGTCAATTGATGTCCAAATAAATATTCATCATTTATGCAGTGTGCTTTACAATCTCATTCTTTGTACTAATGAAACATAGTACATATATTAGAAATAATAATTTAAATAACTTCATTTTGAATATTGGTACTAATTCACAAAACATGCCTAATATTCATGTTACTAACATGTTTATGGAAACTACCCATTTTATTTATAATTCACAAAACCTATAACTTTTAGATCCTTGATACTCTACTTTTAATCTAGAACCTTTATAATGGACTTTTCAAGAAACGATATGTTCAAACATTTAAAATACAATCCTTTCACATTCAAATGTGAATTGTGATCATGGGGTTTTTTGTTTTCTCAATTTCATGAGGTAGATGGATTGGCGATCCTCCACAAGAGGACTTAGCCAAATTTGGTTGCAAGTAAGTAGACAAATAATTTTCTTTTGAAACCTTGGTATGTATTTTTTGTGACTTGCAAGTACCTATAGTCTAGATATGGCGAACTCAACATTTTTTTTATATACTAGAAATGTGATGAATTTGGGGATTTTTTCCAAAAACATCCTTTGCAGTTGTGGAAGGCCCTTTTTTTTGTCATAAAATTTTGCAAAAAAAAAAGAAGAAAAAGAAAACTATTTGTGCCCACTCAACACCAATCATGAACCTCAACTGAGTTAATATTTGGTTTCACCTTGGTAACCACTTCTGTAGGAAATAGGTCTCTGATACATAGGTAGATAGGTAGGAAAATAGGTAACTACTCGATAAGTAGATGGTTTATACATAGGTAAGGGATGTTTTTACTACCTACCTACTAACTAACTAATTTACCTGTTTGTGGGTTGTTAGTAGATAGGTAGTAACATAAAGAGTATTGAGCTAACCACCATGGTTAGTTAGCTAGGCAACTGGAACCCAACAGAAAACTGTTCCCTGACCACTTATCATTCATCCTTCACGGTGCACTGGTAGGTTGCTGGTTCGGGTGTGGCCCATAATATTAGCTTGTGAGAAGCGCTACACAGCCTACTACCACGTGTCGTAATTTGAATCAGTTTTCCCACCAAAGGACAATAGGAGAGAGAGACCCTACATTTTCATTAAACCAGCTAATACGGCACAAAAACCCTACTTTACTTCACCAGAGAAATTAGGGTTTTTTGTGCCCTAGCTGAACTTCACAGAGAAGACAACCAACCGAGTTTTTTGAATTTTTGTACACACAATTTGAATCTCCCTCTCAAAATGTTATGTATAATTAAACCCACTCTCTCTACGTGTATATTACTACTATAAGTGCATTCACACTTGCTGTTATACTCCAGGCTATATACTACTTAAGGTGCATTCACACTTGCTGTTAGGGACTCTAGTTTTGAGTCCACTAACACCATGCTACTACTAGTCATTTAGGACTTACCTTATTTATCATGAAGATTTTATATATTAAGCTAACCCTTGCTTAACATTAAACTATCGGCCATTTCACATTGGGTGCCCCCCACCTAGGATGCCACCTAGATTTTCATTTAACACAGACTTAACATCAAGTGTGAATGCGCCATTATTTTTTTCTACTGGTGCTTTACATTGGGTAACACCCTTTGAGGTATCCACTGGGGGGTTACCCTGAGATTTTCTAATTTATTATTATCATTGTTATTATATTCTGCTGATCCTTTATAACTAATTATTTTAAATAATTTATTCAAATAAAATTTAGACATATTAATATTTTGACCTTATGTTAATTGATCATCACAAGGCCCTTGATGAGCCTGAGTGGAAGGGCCTGGAAATCCATAATGCCTGAGTTCTTAAAATCGCAAATCCATAAGGCCAAAGTTCTTAAAATTGCACTGTTTGAGCTCTTCACCCAACATAAAGACTTGGTAACATAACTGTGGTTCATTTGAGAAGGAGAGAAGGTACATTTGAGAAGGAGAGAAGGTTCATTTGAGATGTTCGAGCCATGTTATCTAGGGGTGTTGTTTTCATGTCCCACTCTTTGAAAGTCTAATGATTCAATTTTATCCCTAATTATAGGGTTTTTTTGGTGGATCGCTTACACAAGCAAGAGTTTGTTTCTCTTCTAGTAGACATTCCTTCGAATATCACATGAGCATGTTTTTGTTCATGTGTGGGTCTAGGGGCATGTGCTTGATTTTTAGTTCATTTTATCACACCAACATTTCGTTTATCATCAGCCCACTTTCTTATAACACTACATACTTGTCTTGTCTTATCACATCCTACAATTGCACACCTTTCACAATTTCAATTTGGTCATACCATTGATGATTTAAATACCCATTTGTTTCAATGCCCCCATGGGAGTGAACGTATAATAGCCCATGACACATTTTAAGATATTGTTATAGCTATTACTTCGGAGAGTGAAGCACATGTTCAAAGGAAGGTTTTCCATCTTTTCCTTCACCACACTTGACGATGAATGGATATTCTTATCACTAGAGACGGCTTTCGAACTTTGATAAACATTGTCATTGTCGACTTGACTTGCATAGATGTGGTGTAGCGAGCATCAACAATGACAACACATGTATTGACGATGGTTGTTTAGGAGAAGACACGATCCTATGTCGAATGAACACTAGGTGATGACTTTATTCTCTTTGCTATTAAAATGAATGGGTGTTTTCATTTTCGTTTTGATTCATTCATGATCGTTTATGCACAAACCACTATCGCATGTCATTAACGATCTTTTTTAGTCCCTTCGATGCTCATTTCCCACTATTGACAAAGAGTGTGTTGAACCCTATAATGTGCGCAAGCCATAGTGATTTTTCAGTGGGCTGTTACATTTGATTGGGTTTTTTCATCTCTTCCACACATCATAGTTAATACATTAATGTCATTAGTCAATTTGTTGTAGAAGATTGCTTTTTCATCTTAAGTTTTTTTTGTTATCGTTGATTGTCAATTCATAACCTTGGGTCCTATTTGCATAGGGTTTTCGTTTCCTTATTTTTCATTGATTGGTTGCTTTTGTTTTTTTTACTTTGGCTGTGTCTACTTGTGCTTTCATTTGCCTTGTACTTTTGAGATGGATTTTCGTCCTTGATTTTTATATACATGGTTTTTTTCTTTCTTTTCTTCGCATGGTCCCATCCTCCATTCCCAAGCATAACGCACCCTCTATATACACATAAAGACCTATTCAAATACTTTTAGTATGGTTGGAGGGTGCCTTATTGTGCATAATCTATCCCTTGCCAAGGGTAGACATGAGCATTACGTTTTTCAAAATGCTTACTCTTGTTTTTTCCTGTAATACCGAATGAGTATCATGAGAATTAATTAAATCATTTTTTGGAGCAAGTTTTAATGGTTGATAAAGCCCTCGAAAGTGAGCTTTATTATTACTACCAGATTCAGGCTTGCACTTGGTTCGGTCTCACATATGGGGCTCTTTAACCTACAATACAAAAATTGTACCAATTCTTCATGAAGTTGTAATATTGCAAGAGATGAAAAATTCCTGCATGAGACCATCACTATCCCCTTACAAAATTATTGCAAAGTAAAAAAGCTTGTGTAAATATTTGAAGATTAGGTGCAGGAAAATCCCTCTATGATTAGGTTACTGGGGTTTTCTCTGCAATAAGAAGTTCAGGGAGGCTCAGCGTTTTCCTTTTGGGGAGAGGGGAGGGGAGGGGGGATTTCTTTTGTTTTTTTGGGTCTGTTCCCAATATGTTCCCATGAAGCTCCCAAGGTGTTCCATTAGGTTCTCAAAGTGTTACCCAATTTGCAAATTCCCAATGTGTCTCCTAAGACATTCCCAATTGCAAAAAAAAATTAAAAAAATAGAACCTTGGGGTTCTCACAATTAATTTCAGTGATGATGATTCATTCATTGGAGCTAGTTTAGGTAGAACAACTTCAAATTTCATAAGTTTACGCCATCATTTGAATGGTTCCAAATTGGAATCTATTTAACCAATTCTCAAATAAGGAGGCATGCAAAAATGGCTTTTCAGATTTGTCCTTAAATTTTTTTAAAAATGAAACATCATATTCCAAAAAAAATAAACTTCCAATATTTTCTCCACCAATTTGCATCTCATTTTTCTTCAATTGAATCTTATTTCAATTGTTGAATTGAATTTAGTTGAATTTCCTTTTAATGTACTTGAATGCAATTAAAATTACATGCAAAGTCATTCAACATTTTTATTTGCATGGAACTTAATTTACACAAAATCAGCTCATTTTTTTCATCAATTGATTAGTTGATCATTGCTAGTAGGTATTGTGTAGCAATCCCAAGACCAAGTTAATATGAGTTACAATATAGGTACTACTACCATACTCCTCATGCTTTGGTTTTTTTTTGGGGGGGGGGGGGGGGGGGGGATTAATGTTGGATTAAATTTTTTTTGTGCTGTTCCCAATGTGATCTCATCAAGTTCTCATTGAGTTCCCAACGTGTTCCCAATATTTTTTTCTCAAATTTCAGCTATGTTCCCAAATTTTCAATGTGTTCCTTGACATATTCCCAATAACACCTCACTTTATCCCATATCCTTTGTCCTAAGTTCTACTCTTGTAACCTATACAACCAACCCAAAGCAAGGAGACAAATATAGGTACCTATTTATTTTGGGACTACCCAAAGCTTGACTATTTAAATTTTTTTCGGCAATAGTTTGGCTAATCAATGATGCCCATGACAAAAGGGCAAAAACATTGAACTTGAGGGGTCCCCACAACCAATTAATATGAAACATATTGTACTATACGAAATACGTATATTCTTGAATACATGGACTGGTTGTCCGCTGCTACGGTTAGACTACGGGTACCCGCGATGTCCGGCACCGGGTGTAAGGAGACAGGGAGAGGTTGGGGGCGGAGGGGAAGAGAGGCCGGGAACGACGCAAGGCGAGAGAGAGAGAGAGAGAGAGAGAGAGAGGGAAACTCTTTAGAGCTCGCGCATGTTCTCATGTCCTTTGGAATCCTTGTATATGTCTCGTTATCTCGGTTATTGTAGAGTAGCGGGAATATGTCTTTTTTTTCTCGTGAGGAGGAGCCGTTTTGAAGAAGTACTCCTCCTCCCAGTATGAAGGACGCGTGAAGGAAGAAAGGAAGGAAGGAAGGAAGGAAGAAGAAGAAGAAGAAAAAGAAGAAGCAGGTGTTGAAGTTAGGGAATTGGGTGGCGTTCGTTGGCTGAATCCCCAAGGCGTTTTGAGGATTTTCTTTCGGGCTAGTGTGAGAGCGGTCTCGAGAGGGATAGCAACATGTTCTATTCACAGCTCATATTGGCTAAGAAGGGGCCTCTGGGCACAATATGGATTGCTGCGCACTTGGAGCGCAAGCTCCGCAAAAACCAGGTTACTGAAACGAATATCAGCGTTTCTGTTGGTGAGTGTTCTTTTCTCTTCATTAAGCAAGACTCGATTGCTGCAACTATTTTAGGGATTTCGATGCCCTGAAACTGCGTGCGGAATACTACAAGTCGTAGGGAAAGGAGGTGCTTTTGAATATGGCTCCAGAGACATCTTGTTTCCCTTGAAACTTGAAACCCTAATGAAAACAAGGAGAAGATGTTGTTTCTGACAGGAGTAGGGTTTGTCTTTGTGTGTGCGTGTTTTCTTGGTGGGGGGAGGGGGTTTACTGACTGTGGAGTGTGGATTGTTTGACTTGCAGATTCTATCTTGTTTCCAGAGGCACCCATAGCCCTAAGGTTGTCGGGCCATTTGTTGCTTGGAGTTGTGCGGATTTATTCCCGGAAAGTGAATTACTTATTCCATGACTGCAGTGAGGCTCTCACCAAAATCAAGCAGGCATTTCACTCAGGGGTTGTTGATCTTCCCCCTGAAGCAGCAACTGCACCTTTCAATGCTATCACTTTGCCAGAGAATTTTGACCTTGATGAGCTTGAGCCACTTCCTGACCGCGAAAGTGCGATGCTCCTGTCCAATGGGTATGGTACTTCGAGGGTTTTTTGGTTTCATATTTGATGCATTTCAGACCCTCTTTCAGCTTCTTAGAGTCTTTACTCTATGTCCAGTTAACTGATGCTTCTACTGTTGGCTGGCAGAGCTGCTGAGCATCATGTTACAACTCGTGAGCAAATCACACTCCAAGACCCAATGGATGATAATATTTATTTTGGTTCCCAGTTTGGGCTTGATGGTACGTTCCTCTCTTTCACAATCACCTCTAGTTAAAGCATAAAGCAAACAAGAAATCACTGAATCTCAGAGTAAGTTCTACTGCATGGTTGTAGCAGCTTAGGAAGAAGGTGCAACCAGTAGTGTGAAAGATTTCATTATCAAGCTTTTCATATGCTTTTGGGATGTACATTGTAAGGAATCTCACAGGCCTGGCCTGTTGTGTGCACATGCAGAGAGATTTCCAGAGAGTGATGTGCCACGGATGGGTATTGATTTTGATGAGGTGGGTTGCTCTCATTCTTGACCCTATAACTGTTAGAAAGCACTTCCCAGAAAACTTGTCAAACTCCTATTGTATGATACCATGATTGCCTATCATTACTTAAGCATACAGAAATGTAGCAACTAGAGGTTTCAGCTTCTAAGGATTTCGTCAGCAATCAAAAATCCTCTCGAAAGAGTTCAACAGATCTCAATTGAATGCTCACAGGATGTCTTTCAAAGATCTGGAGCCAATGATAACCATGCCAGGGGCTGATGAAGGCGGGTTTGATGCTCTTGACTTCCCACTACAATATTGATGTGGAGCATGACTGACTCTCAAATATTCACCTTCTGTCTCATGACTGCTGAACTCCAAATTTAAATTTAAAGCGACAAATTGCATCCAAAAATCTTCAGCATAGTCTTAATTTGTTGCTTTCTTCACTGGTGGGTTACTAACTTCACGTCTGTGGTGTATTTCTTCTGCCGATTGGGACCGCTAATGATATTGCTTAATGTGTGGCATATTGTGCAGGAGGAATTGGAAAAGGCAAAGGGTCAGGAGCCGAGCTCTAAAGAAATCACCCTCCAAGAAGAGTATGCTAGAACTCTAAGATTACCTAAGTCTTCTGATTGGCACATGTGCTTTATCGATAGTATTTCTTGCATCAAGGCTGATCATTAGAAGGGAATGTTCTAATATGGGTTGTATCATGGTACAGTGTGTTGCCATCACTGATGCATGATCAAGCTATGGACTATGACCGGATTGATCAGATGGATGCCATGGACATGGATCCAATGACTCCAGCCCCACCAACTATGATGGACCTTGACCTTGAAAATCCTGATATTCAAGTGGAACTTTTTGAAGAACCTGATCACTTGGCCCCTGTGATGGGAGCCCACGATCAGTTAGAACCAGCTATAGACATGGTGGATGCGGTGGAATCCACTCTGGAAGAGCCCAGTTTGGAAAAGCCTGCTGATGAAGAACTTGGTGGTGAAGAACCTACTGTTAATGAGGTTGGCATTGAAGAGCCTGTGGTTGAGGAGCTTGTTGCAGAAGATGTTGTGGAAGAACGGGTTGTCACAGAGGGGGTTGTGGAAGAGCCTGTTATCACAGTACCTGATGAGTTGGTCCCCATTGTTGAAGTTCTTGCTGCTAAGCAATCAAAGCCTGATTCACCAGCACACCCGTTTGACTTTGATCAGGAAGAAGTTCCTGATGCTGAGACTTTGCGATCAGCAGTGGAGCCACAAACTGAGCAGGAGCCCCATGTTCTTGACCTTGACAAGAATGTGCTGATGGTGGAGTCTGAACTGGACAGGTACTGTTGACTACATGAGATTTCTTTCTTTTCTGTTCACAGTGGGTTTGTTGCAGATTGGATTGAAAATCTGGTGCTGTGTCAGAAACAGACCCTTAGCAATGGAGGACGATGTGGTGATGGAGGAAAGGGAGCTATTAGTGGAAGAGCCAATTATGGAGGTATCAAGAGAGGAAGCCCTTAGCTCTGTGAAAGCTCCAAATATGGATGATGACCTTCCAGCAGATGATGATGTGTTGGCCATTTTGCTCGGTATGTTTTGACCATCCACAAGCAGTTCAAAATCATCTGTCATGTAGTTTATGCTTTTCTCCACAACTCTGGGGCATTGAGAAGAACAGGGGTCTTAGTGGGCCTTTCTGCTTCCACTTCCCTGTCAGTTGTTTAGTGCTTGCTATTTGACTATGATGTGGTGTAATGACAGGAGGGAGGGGAACACCAGCACTGGGAGTTATTCCAACCCCTACAGAGGTAGTAGTGCCAGCACAGAAGTGGAAACGTGCTCCAAAACCTGCACTGAGGAAGAGGAAGCCAGTTCTTGACATGGCAATTGCAGTGCCTGGAGAGTGAGTTTGCATCCTTGAGTTTCAAATCTGAAGTTTGTATCCAGTTTTTGTCTTATGCTTATGGTTTCTAAGTACTTAACTCATGTGCTTCGATCAGCCAGCACTTATAAGCTTACAAACTCTGCCTCATAATGTGAATATTCTGATTTGTTGGGTATCTTGAGTGGAACAGCCTTCAGACAATATGCTGGGCTTCTGAAGTGAAGAATGGATGTGCAGTGTGATGAGAGAGCAGTTGGCCAACACAGACAACATCCGTCGAGTTCGCAAGAAGGCACCATGCACACGCCGTGAGCTCTGGGAGGTGCAAAAGCAGTCTTTGGGATACCAGATGTTCTGTGAACCCTCACTCCCTGGTATATGTCTTTGCCTTTGTGGATGTGTTTGTTGTACAATTTCTGGGCCAAAGCTAAATTACTAATCCTTTTTTATTTTTCTAATTCAGGTGTGTGCGCGGAGTTACATGAGCTTTATGAGCGCATGCTGGTCAGTGGAGAGACAGCCCTCCCATCTGCTGATTCTGCACATGTGAGGACACCTGAATCTGAGAAAGTACCTCAGACTCCTCAAATTGATAGCCTTCCCAAGGACCCCAAGGAAGAGGAGCCAAAACATGAGGGGAGGGAGGAGGAGACCAAAGAGGATGAGCCTGAAGATGAGAGAAGAGCAATAGAGCCAGAAACACAACGTGATGCTCAAGAGGTTGCACATTTGCAAGCATCTTTAGATCCTGATGGTGGTGAGTTTGTTTGTTGCTCACTCCTTTGGCTTATTATAAAACAAAGCTGAATCCGTCATGTCTTTTGGTAAGTTTGTGAACATGTTTCAGACCCATTTCCTGGGAATTTGTCTATTGTTGGTAGGTGCGAATGCTGTCCATTACTTACTTGTAAATGGAGCTGGTTCAGGTGAAGTTTATGTAAATGAGACAGTAAGAACTCCTCAACTGCAAGAACCAGTAGTCAGTGACCAAGACTTGATACAAGACTTTACGAGAGACACAACTGCAGATTCAGTGAAGGCATCAGGTATGGCTGCTGAGCAACCAGTTGAGGAGATTCCTGCGCAGATTGTCATGGCACCTACAGAAACTGCTGAAGGTGACCATGACTCATCCATATATCTCAACACTCTACAGGCAAAGGATTTGACAATGCCAATTTTTTCATTTGTTCCTCTCAAAGAAATTCATGCTTGTCTATACTAACTTGTTCATATCTGTTGGATTTTTTGACAGGACTGGCAAGCATGGAGAATGCGGTGCAGTTTCCTGAAGATGAAGCCTTGGGTTTCTCTCCAACACCAACACTGGTTGAAACAGACCTTCAGTTAGAGGGAAATGAAGAAACGAACTTGCAAGAGATCAAGGAAACACTACAGTTAGAGGGAAATGCAGAAATGAACGTGCAAGAGATCAAGGAAACACTACAGTTAGAGGGAAATGCAGAAATGAACGTGCAAGAGATCAAGGAAACACAGATGAGTGAAGGTGTGCAACCAATGGAACCATTGTTGCTCACAGAGGTGCAGAATGAGACTTCAGGTGCTGCTGTGAGAGAAGCTGACACACAGCTGGAGGCAGCAAATGAGGCAGAGGTGGAGTTAGTGGAGGAAGCTACAATTACTGGGCTAGACGCTGATGGTGTGGTCTTTGAAGTTAAGGAAGACCTCAACAATGAAGTAAGTTGGAACCGCCTGCCAATCACTGCCTGTAGAGGTGTCTGATATATTGCCTGCTTGCAGACGCAAAATGCTTCACAACTTGGCTTTGATTTCCAAAGATTAAAGATTGGTTCCAGCTCTCAACTCATTGGTTTGGCTTTTCCAGATGGGCTACCTTTCCAGAATTTTTGTAAGAAGTGAACTTAGGACCTCTGAAGTTCTGAATCTGTACAGTAATATGGTTGTCTGGTATCAAACAGGAAATTCAATTCCCTGGAGAATCACAGGATATAGGTAATTTTTCTGGTTTTGCCTCTGGCTTGTATAACTGGCAAGGCATGTGTGTAGGATCAATGGTATCATGGCAAACCTGCAAATTTTGTTTGTTACAGCTTTCTGTCTTCTTGAATGGAGCTTCTTGAACAGACAATATGGTTAGGAACTGCAATGTTTCTATTGATATACTTACAACTTACATTGTTTTGTGAATTTTAGTGTTTCTTAACCAAGATGATGATGAGTTACATGAGGAGACAGAGGAATATTTGGATGGTACCCAAATTGCTCCCAAGGAATCATTACAGGGTTTTGGTGGCTGGTCAGCACGTACCAGGTTTGCTACTCTTTCACAACAGTATCCTGTTTTCCAGCTTAGCTTTTTTTCTCTCTGCTACCCTTTTATGTGTAAATGTGGATCCTGAATGGATTCTAGTGCAGGGCTGTAGGGCGATATCTGCAGGGTGCCTTAGAGAACATCAATACAGACACCAATAGAGAAGAAGGTGATGTTGCAAAGTTTGGTCTTGACCATACACTGAGAGGCAAGTCACGAAAGGAGGCGGCACGTATGTTTTTTGAGACTCTGGTATGTCCATAGCTCTTGTGCATCTGTTCTACCAATATTTGATGCTTTCATGTTCTAGTAACTCAAGGAACTCTATCATGCCTGCAAGCCCTAGTTTTGTTAACAAAATCGCAAAAAGTTTAGTACCCTGGGATCAAATTTTCAGTAATTCTTTGTTTTCACCTGTCTGTTTACTTTCTCAAAGGTGCAAGCAATTAGAACATCCTGTGGTTTGCTATTTTCTTAGGATTTATGGCTGCAATTCTTGTACAGGTGCTCAAGACTAAGGATTATATTGATGTTGAGCAAGCTCAGCCATACAGTGAGATTTACTTGACTGCTCGTCCAAAACTGATGAAGGCCAGATTTTAGGGTTTATCTGCTTTACCACAATGTTTGCCATACATTTATTGGGGAATTTCACTCGAAACTAGGCCGCCTGGCATAAATTCTGTTCTGTACACTGGTGTCGGCCTTTTTCTTGTGGGATCCCATTTCATGCCTGTAATAATCTTACTAAGGTCTTGGACACAGCAACAACCTTTTTTTAATGTCAAAAGCCAGGTGTTGCTTGCAATTTTTTATTTTTGTTAAAACCTGTACCATTTGTAAAGGCATGCTCACAGGATTCTTCATTTCTCAGATTATGGTTCCTTTAGCCCTTCAGTATATGGTTTATACATATGTGCCATTATCACCATATGTAATACTTTCCAACATGAGCTTGATTGTAATATATGCATTTTTTCAATGATTTAATCATGCTGAGTGATCATGAGATGAGTACTAAAATGTGAGATCTTTTGAGCGCAAGGTGTAACAAAGAATTGTGGCTACTTGCAAGGACTTGGGTCTGAAATTGAAGGGCATTTGCTTTGGCACTTATGCCTTTGAAGAAATGGGTTGGTTCAATTTTTAGATGAAAATTATGTTTTTTATTGTTGTGTGGTGCAAGAATAAATTGCAGTTTGATTAAGAGAATAGAGTTACTTATGTAGTAAAGACATTAAAATGTTGGATTTGATAAAAGAATGTGAATAAATACAGATGTGTGAAAATTCCAGTAATGATTCATCAGATCTGGTTTAGGTAGGACAACTTTAGGTTTCATAAGTTGTGCTTAGGATAGATCCAAATTGGGATCTGTGGCAGAACTATTCCAGTTTTGGGTGTCTTTTTGAATCCATGTCATTTTGGAGTTTTTTTCCCCCCCCTAACACTAGACTCATAGATGATGGAAGTGACTACAGATTTTCATACCTTCTACAATTCAATCTGATTTTCAGTTTGAATAAAAATGTTGACAATGTTGACGATAAAAATGGAACTTAATTTTCACAAAATAAACTCATTCTTTCCATCATTTCATTATCACTTGTAATGAGCAGTAATGCAGAGTCCAAGCCCAAGTGAACTGCTTGACAAAATTGCATGACCAATGAATTGCTTGGTGATTTTGCAGGATTGATGAATGGACATTTGTCAACTGCAATGTAAATGATACACAAAGTCATCTCAAAATGCAATAGTATGCACGACATTTGTACCTTGTCTTGTATGAGAAGTTATCAAAGGTTTTGTAGGGTGGAGTATGTTCATCCACTTCATTGAACTCCAATCATGTAGAATTGGCCCCATTGATTATGGATATGTGAATTTGGTTTGACAACTTCAGTTAATTTTCAACCATGTAAAAAAAGATTCTTGACACAATCTCTCTCCATCATGTAGCAATCAATTGCTGCTTGTGCTAGTCAGATGGCGAGGTTACTGCAGTAGTGGTTTATTTCTATTGTGGCAGAACTGCAGTTCTTAAGCAGCATTGAAACTTTGATCCACTGTTGTTGTTTACAGAGATTCACTTGTACTGAGAGGAGAGCTCTCCCTCTCTCACTATGTAATTATCCTCATCAAATGGCTGCCCTGTGAAAAATTGCTCCAACATTTCCTTCACTCCTGCTGCATATCGGCCCTGCATTCAATTAATTACACACGATTTCACATCAGTATCTTCTGATGTCCACCCATTCCAAAGAGAGATCTAGATTTTTTCTTGGTGTTCATGTGGCAGGGTTTAATCTGATGGGTTTTTAAAATCCAGATAAAATCCACACAAAAGCAAGAGAAGAGATGATACAGAAAGTTAGTCTATGTGATTTGATGTTCTACTGAGTATTATATTAGGGTTTGGAATGACATGCTTCTATTGCTATGTCGTCTACAGTAAACGAAGACTAACAAGCAGAGATGATGAGGATGACACAACACACCTGAGCATCGATGGTGGTGCCAGATATGTGTGGTGTCATGGCTTGGTTTGGCATGTACCTCCAGGAATGGTCCTTTGGTGGTGGTTGTGGAAACCAGACATCACCACTATACCCTACAGATCAGAAGAAGACAGCAATTTCTCACCAATTGAACCAATAACACTCATCAATCACTCCTACTCTCTCAGCACCAGCTTTTCAGTATTCCTCTATCCACCAAGTGATGTTTTTCACATACCACCAAGCTGACCAGACTCGCAAGCTTCTTTCACCGCATCCACATCCACAATTGCTCCACGGGCGTTGTTCACCAAAAATGCTCCCTTCTTCATCTTACGAATTGTTTCCTTGTTGAACATTCCCCTGTCAATTAGGAAAGTAAACCCTGATTTTTTTCATTGTAAAACCTGGTGGAAACTTGTTGACATGTTGTTTACAAATGATGTACAAAATAATCGCAACATTTTTCTGCTTTTGGGGAATAAGAAACCCACCTGGTTTTGTCAGACAGGGGGACATTGATAGAAACCACATCACATTCTTGAAGAAACTTATCCAAATCTGATTCCCATTTTGCACCAGATTGATCTTCCTTCTCCTTTGCCATTGCATGGCGAGCATAGTATAGAAGCTTGCAATCAAATGGCTGATGCACAAATAGACAGAGACAGACAAACCCTATGTTCAATTAGATGTCATGCTTAAATTAGGAATGTTTAGAAGCAAACTCCTTTCACTCTCATGGAAATTGGAACAAGAGATCACTGATGCTAACCTTAAGGCGCTTCAGAAGCTCTTGGCCAATACGGCCAGATCCCACTGTACCCACTGTCTTGCCTTCCAGGTCAAATGCTTTGTAAGCAACAGCAGCAACATTCCAACCTCCCTCTGAGACTTGTTTCCAGGCCGGCACAAAGTTGCGCAGAAGGATGAGGATGCGCATAAGCTCATCTTCAGCTACTGAAACCACATTGCTTCCTGCTCATTATTATCCAACACACATGGGCTCTTAGTAACTAAACCTACATTGCTTCCTAGGCACATGATGCAACACACATGACGTTTTGGGTCACTTTCCATTGGGCTACAATGATCACAATTATACACAATAAAAACCTTGGTATTTTTGCAGTGTAACCGAAGGGCTAGTGTGCAATCAATTATTGAGCATCCCCCCCTCCGGGCATTCTGATTTCACAGCGGGCTTTACGTATAGGAGAAGGGTTTATCACTAGACCCTTCTCCTATGTAAAGCTCAGCCCTGACAGTGACACTGCAGAGGGACAGTGATAGGGCCAGTGAGGAGGGACTGTAGGCTGAGTACCTTTTGGATTCTGTAAGTTATTGTTCCTGTGACATAGCTACAGCATTAGCTAGCAGGATTTCTTCAGCTCAGCTAGGGACCAAAATATATAAAGGAAAAAATGTGAAGGTGCTTTAGGGAAAACATAAAGGCCCTGCTCTTGATTCAATTGCATTTGTTACATTGATTTTAAGGCTGCATAAAGCCCATGAGTGAGAGGATTAAACTAAAATAGGGCTTGTGCTTGGCTCTTGCCTCACATGCCCTTAGTTTGGCAATGCCCTCACCCTGGGGCTTTACCCTATGCTTACCAGCCATCCAACAAGGGAGGATCAAATTCTTTGTGTTGAGGAGAGTTAAGTTCATGATCATACCAGAGACTTCGGAAACAGTGAGGCCTTTGGCAGCTGCAGTGTTGAGATCCACATGATCAGAACCCACGCCTGCTGTTACAATTAGTTTCAGCTTCTTGGCCTTGTTCAGCCTCTCGGCTGTCATGTACGCCGGATGGAAGGGAGTTGTGATCAGTACGTCCATGTCCGGAATATGCTTCTCCAGCTCTGGATAACAAAAGCTCCATCATATTAGTTACGCAACCGGCAGGTGCTCATGTGAGTTTCTAAGGAAGCAAAAATTATATTAAACTATTTTCAATAACTGTTGATTTTTAAAAAAATTTGCAATGCTGGAAGTTCAAGAAATTTGTTTGACATTACTATTGACTGCCTGCTCTAAAGCTTGGTGGTGCCTTGTGCTTAAGTAGTGCAAAATTACTTGGCATTTTTTCCCCAACCTCAATTGTAGGAAGAAGATGCTGGGATGGTGAAGGTACTACTAGTGTTATAAATCATACATGAGTCACTGTTGAATGTGGAAATTAGTCAACCTAGTCTGTGAATACATTTACAGCTGCATACACAAACACAAACTTAAAAGCATCTCGACAACTTGATCATAATATTTCTTGGATAAAGAAGCTTATAGGAGCAAAAGCAATTTGAGACTTGCCACAGTTTTCACCCTCCTTATCATCAGTGGCAATGAAAGTGTGGCCTTTGGACACAAGCCACTCTCGTAAGCCGAGTGCATTCTCCATACATCCAAGAAACTTGGGATCTTTCGCATACTCGTGAGCTTTGTAGAAAACACCCACAACTTTCATCGGCGCCTTCTCCTCTCCGGCCTTCACATAAGTAATTATGTGATGACACCATCATGAGCACCAAAGAAACATCTCAACTTGTGAAAGAATAGTATATATTTTAGAAATAGTTTTTTGAGAATATTTCAATTTAAGCAGTCGCCGCCTAAAGGGAGCACCGTTGGCTCCTAAAAGCGTGTTTGCACCCAAGACCCTAGTAGTCATGACATGACAATATTAAGCCATCGGCGAAAGTTTTGATTACAGACATGTTTTTATGTAGTACCTGTTCAATATCAGCTGAACATGTAATTTTCTTCAAGTGCCTCCTAGTACGACTCTCCAAAGTGTGGGAAACTAGTAAGCTGGGTTTCCAACTCTTCAAGGGGAGGACACCATGATATGGCCGGCAGCTATAAATATTATAGCCCTTAGAAAGTATGCATAATCCCCCCCCCCCCGCACAAGGTTACGGCTCTTAAAATCCCATCTCCAACAAGAAGGCAATCTAAGCTCTAAAAGGGTGTTCAACAAGCACTCAGTTTGTTAGAATCAGCTTTCATGGCTTCTCATGCTAGCTTATTTCTATTGGATATAGCACCTCACAAAGCATGAAATAATCAAGCAGCTGGGGCAGTCTATGACCTGGAGCACACTTCAACAAAACTAGACCTTGAGCCTCCTCCTCATTAAAAATTGATCAATATATGTAACAAATGAGCATCCAAATTATGTGTGATCTGATTAACTTCCCCTACAATTACAATTGGCTCATCTGTTTACATGTAAAGAACTGCCAGAAATTTCATAGTGTATTTGGAGCTCACCTTAAAAAGGTAAGATTCACGCGCCTACACTGGAGGGTTCTTAAGTTTTGAAGGAGGAACATTTCGTTCGGAAATGTTCATTAGTACTTATTGATCAGGGGAGGCAATTGCTTTACTCTTGGTAAGGCTCTTGGATGAGGGCATGACCAGAATATGGGCACCACCTCAGCTGCTGTCTTTGGTGGTACCCTTATTCTGGTAATAAGGCCCTTGACCTCAGGCCTTACCTACCACATTATAGTTGTGCAGAGTCATGCATAGAGTTACAAAGAATGTGGAAATTTGCAACAGAATTGATGGGATCTATATTCATGGAGTAGAAGAATACGTGTGCAGGACTCGGTCTCAGTACTGATCAGACATTCGAACATGGATTATAGAATCAGCTTATTAACATGAGCACGAAGTTACAGGCAGAGGACGAGGTACTTACAGGCATGGCGCTTAATTTTTTTTCTGATGAGAACCACGACCAGTAGCTAGCTAGCGGCGTTGCTGCAGGCGGCAAAATTAGAGTTTCAGTAAAGCTCAAGATTAAGCTGATCAGCTTGATATCAACTTGTTGATTGAAATAGAATTGAAGCTTCGATTAGTACTATATGAAAGAAGATTGTTGTCCACTATGATGAAACATTGAATCTCCGTTTGATGGACCCTAATTTCAACTGTAGAAGAGTATTGCAGCTGATTTCTGAACTCCACACTGACCTCGACAAAATTTGCTACCTCAAATTATTCGTCGTCCCAATAGTACAGTGCAGTATTCATGTGAACTTAGTTGCTACAGTGGGTATTTGTAGCGCGCTTCTAGCTTGATCCATCATGGGCTCTAATGCAGCCTTTTTTTTTGCTGGCTATATATAGCCAAAATGCACTATATTAACAATTGAAAATGCTAAAATCACGCACATTTTGAAATTTTCAGTAGCCAGAATTCGACCAAAATTTAAGAAAAATCACCCGATTTCTATACACGGTTCAAGTAGGTAGCAAAAATTATAGAAGGGTGTTTCAAGACATTTATTTTTCATATTTAACTTGTAAGCAAATTTGGCTAAATCTTCCTGTGGATCATCACCACGTTGGCTATAACAGAAGATTGCCAAAAAAAAAAAAAACATTGGGTCACCGTCACTCCGTTCTAGTGTCGATTATTGCATGCAATCAAACATGGCAAGCAGCTACAGATTGAGTCGACAGACGCCGGGAAGACTGCATGGGTTACAAGTTACAACAACAGGGCAGCCAGTTTTTCTTTAGTTGAATGCTGGGCATGCTACGTGGGGAGCTCAAACCGCACCGAAGCTGCAGGACAGATTCAAACATAGCCACGCTTTTCCATGTAAACTGCGAGTTCGCGTGGACTACCCTACATACATACACGCAAAAGACCTCTTTTCGAAGTGTAGAGCTCCTCCCCGTTTGGCTCGACGGGTGCATTACGCACCAGGTTCACACTAGTACACGTGAAAGGAGGCCAGCATTTGCCAAAAGCATATAGGATAAAAGTGAGGTGCTATGGAGAACATGTTGGGGAACATATTGAAAACCTGATGGGAACCCATTGAGAACTTAAAGGGAAATTAAACATAGTGGAAACACATTGGGAACCAGGGAAAAATGAAAACCATATCCTTCCATTGGCTGCATGAAATTTCTCTTCCCAAAGAAATTCATCACCATTTTTGGCCTGGGCTAATAATACCCCTTGCAAAGAACACCCTACCTATTGAGGCTCTTGTATGTACCAGTGTTGGCCACGTATATTTGAGTTTTGACCCGCCATCAAGCCGGTTATTCATTAAAAAATCAGTTAAATTGATAACCACCTTGTGTTGAGATTTCAAAAATCTAATAACCTACCTGGATGACCTGATTATAGGTTATCAATTTGTAAATACTAATTTAGTGCATTATAGGTAATCAATCTTTAAATAATAATTTTAAAAATAAAAAAACAGAAAATTAATTTTTTAAACTTTAATTTTAAAAAACTTACTGGATAATAACCAACAGCATAACAAACAGTTATCAACCAATTAATTATTTTATAACCATGAGACATTTCAGAAAACGTAACACCTTGTAAGTGTGGGTATTCCATTTTCCCTTAGTAAGGGCTTTAGCCAACATAAAGTATTGGCATAAAATTATTTTTCTCCCCTTGCACCTAATGGGTATCACAAGAAAAAATGAAAAAAAAAGAAAGGCTGGGCAATTCAAAAAATGAAATGCCTGCCCATATTTGTGGAGTAAAAAGTCCACTTCATAATGTGCTCTCTATATACAAAAAAAACTTCCTCCAATAATTTGTTACAACAAGTTTGCCTTGTGCTTTTGTGATGCATAAGGCCTATGCATGTGTGGAGACGTTCTTGAAAAGCAAGCAAGGACATGGCTGTTATTTATTATCGTGTATTGTTGTAGTTTACATTACATTTTTTTAAAGAGTTTTTTTGTTTTCTAAATTTATGTTAGTGTGAATAGAGTTTTGATTATTTTTATTTTTTTGAGGGGGTTTTTTCTTAAGGTATGTTGTAAAGTGTCATCTTTTGCTTTTGAGATTCCAAACCATATAAAGGACCATGAAACACCAAGAAGATGTCAGTTTGACCTCAAGTTTTGTTATGATTTATATTTTTATGTGTATGAACTTGGATTCTTACATTTTGCATCGGAGTGTATTTCGAAATGTGAACGATTTGTGTGCACGTTTGTATGTGTGGGATTTTGTCAATTTCAATAAGATTAGGTGTTCATATTTTACTACACGTCAGTTGGCACATCATCCTTGACCCTTTATTAACTCACCTCATGGCTTTACCCATTTGAATCTTAGTTAGGTACTTTTCTTAATCACAAAAATCCATCAGTAATATCCCTAAGTTAACATTGCAATTTGTAGTAGGGATTTCTTTCACTCCTAAATGGAAAATGCAATTAAAAATGTTTCATGACATCTAAAGTCAAGAGCCAATGTAAGGGGGAGACCTAGTCAAATTTTAAAAATCAAATTGAAAAGAAAAGAAATTTCTTCTACCCTAAGTCAATAATCAATGTGAAATCCTAATTATATGCAAAGCAACATCAATATTGTGTTCTAAAAGAATATTAGGTTTAGACCTTTTGTGGATTCAAAACCAAGTCAACTACTTACCAGACACTTTAGGGTTTTAGGGTTTTAAGTTTTCAATGAAGTCTCTTAGTGATTATGAGTATTGGGCTTTTTGTCTTTGCACTCATGAAGGACATTGGCAATGGCAATCCTATGCCATGTGAAGAGTCTTGGGACTGTTACATTGACGCTTTGAAGTCTAGTGATGATGTTGGTGGTGATGAAGTTACATGAAGAGAGGAGACAAATGGTGTTGGGGGATGGTGAAGGAGGGTGGATCTTTTGCAAGCACGAGTCATCAAGATCGAGTTACCCCAAAAGGATTGTCACACATGCAAAAAATGAACATATGTAATTTTCAAATATCATAAGGATTCAAAATTTTGCCTTTTTGTACCAAAATTCACATGTTTCTTGAAAATTACATTCAAATGAAATGAATGGCATAAGCAAATCAATTTTTTGACTAGAAAATGATGTCCATTTTGGTCTAAAATATAAAAGTTCAGGTTTGTCGAATGACAAAAATTATTCAAGGACATGAAAGGACTTGTAAAAACAATTGCATTCTCAATATTTTGGACTCTATGAGGACCATATTTACCTATTTAATCTACTAGAATAATTCATGGATCAATATTTACAACAAAGGATTCCAAAATACTTTAAGAAAAAATATGGGCCACAAGTTTAAGGACTAGTAAACTTGGTCATTTTATGATTTTGAAGTCATTAAAGCTAAAACCCATAATGAAAATCAAGATAAAATATCCAACATTCTAAATAAAAATGGAAGAATTAATTCCCAAAATCCTAAAAATGAAGTTTTTGATACTAAAAATGATGTCCTAAAAATGGTTCTTGTACCCCAATCTTGAATGTACCCACATGCAAAAATAAATTTGTTTTTTTCCTTCTTGTGAGGCATTTGTGTTTCATGGTTTGTATCATTTTGTTCTTCCACTATGATGCATAATTGGGTAGGGATAGATGTGGATGGTGGTGAATTGTGTTCTTTAATTGTTGCATGAGGAATGGAAATGATGAATGAGTTTAGGTTCATGTTTTTCCAAGTCCCAATAATTGTTGAGAAAACATGAAAAGGGTTGTGGGGTTTGGGAAGTTGGCATTTCTATTTATTTGTGCGAGTTCATGTGTTACCAAGTTAAATAACCAAATTTGATTTGTTAGAACATGTTATGTGTTACATGGGGGATGATGTTGTTTGAGAGAATTTTGTGCGAAAAGGTGTGTGGGAATCTGCTACAAAATTGGAAAAGGTGATCAACTTTTAGATTTGGGTGAAAGCATGATCAAGTATACACCAAAAGTGGCTTTGAGTACTTGTAGTCATGTTTTTCCACATAAATGCAAGAAAGTAGAGTCAAAAAAAATTCAATCATTGTTAAACCATCATGATGCACAATATTGAATTTATAATATGTTGTATACAAAGTTTAGAAAATTTTAGTGAACTAAAAGTAGGTCAAAAGTATTTTTGAAATTTACTAGTGGAATCATGTTCAAAAATATTTTTACATTAAAAGATTGATAGATTATTATTATTTTATTTTGGAAGTTGAAAGTGCATAAGTAAATTTTAAATGGCCATTAACCAAGAAAGTGAAAAACATTCTACTTGCATTTTTTAGAAATCTACTTAAATATATTTTACATGTAATTTTTCAATATCATTGACATAAATTTAAAGAATACATTGTTCATATTGGTCATTAAATTCAATAATATTTCTAAATTTAATATGTTAAGGTTTGATTTATGACTCCTTTATACTTTTCTTTACAAGGATGTAATGGATATCCATGGTAAATGTGGGATGATATTTGAACAAACAGACTATAGAGGTGGACAATTGAATGTTTCATCCATTGTTTTTTGGAAAGTTTGTGATGTGTGTAGCTAGTTACATACATGATGTCTATCATTTTGACAATCCTATTAGTGTAGCCCTAAAGCATATGGGTGAAAGCATACTAAGGGTGAACCACTTTTTAGTGAATATCATAGTGCGCAATAAGCCCATTCTTGATGGCATCCTTTGGCTATCCTACATGTCAAATTGTTGCTTGAGATCACCAACAATTGCTTGTTGCAAATAAATTGGTTCAAACAACTATTGCATTGTTCGCACAAATAGCTTCAAACTTTCCATGGTTGTGTTCTACCCCATGTGGGTATTCACTCATCAAATGCATTAATTACCACACAATAAACAAGGATCCTCGTAGTAATAATACATTTTTACAAAGCAAACAAACCCATGGTGCCACAGACATCTTGTTGTTGCATGAAATATCCATCACATGCATTCACAAAGTGCACAACTTGGAGCAACAAAATGTGCCTCATTAAGTAGTGATGACAAAATTGCTTATCATCATAGATTAGGTTTTTTGCAAAGTAGTCACACATGATTCATTCCTCACCAAGTTCCAATCTTTCATAATATTGGAGTCATGACTTGGTTAATCACTCTTGTGCACCCAAATTGCATCATCATTCAAAAGAATTTTTTTTCATAATGTGGCCTAGAAAAATTCAATATCCTCCTTTTCATCATTAAACAAATTAGATTGTAACCTAACCAATAATTGGGCACTACACCATTGCTCCATGATGTTTACAAACAATGAAATAGAAAAATCAACTAAAAGTAATGAATTGTACGTTAAAAGTTGCAAACAAACATTGAAACAATGGGAATAGTATTAGGGGTGCAATCATGAAATAACAACCCACACCCAATTCCTTGGTGTTTTGTTTAAAAACAATGGGTAAACCAATGACATGGTAAAACTAGATTGGATTTTCAAAGAAAATATTTTTAAACTCATTTTTTACAAGTTAACAAAACAAAGTGACCCAATAAGATGGTGCAATTTTTTAGTTATAAAGGTTTTTTTTTCCTCATAAATATGTCATTTTCAAATCATTTCACGTGTTTTTAGGAGTTTTTAAAGTAGTGAAAACATTGATTACATAATTTGACAATTGATTTTTGGTATTCCACACCCATTGAAATCATCTCAAACTTAACCAAATGTTCTTATAATATATTACAAACATTTTCATAAAAATACACCAAACAATATTTTCAATATTGATTTGATTTACCCCTTTAAAATGGGAAAAATTCAATAATAGTTATGATTTTTGTAGGTCATTATATTGTGATTGCACCATGAATTTTCTAGATTGACAATTGCATTGCATAAAGAGAGAACCCTTATCAAAAGCTTCATTGCATAAATTAAATTTCAAAATGATCAAAAGTTACAAAAATTATATTGACAAGGAAAAATTAGGAGATGTGTTGCACATAATGTGTGAAATACAAATATAGTTGACAATGACCAATGGTGGATGTGTAGAGTTTAAGGCTGGTTCAACACATGTCACCTCCATAGTGGCCTTGAAGTTGCAAATAAAGGGGAGTTTAGGGTTCCAATGTTGGAAATAACATTGTAACAGTTCATTAAGGTTTGTCATGGCAAATCATGTCATTTTTTTTATCACATTTTTTTACATAATCTTTGAGTGATGATCATATGGTCATATGAGCTTAATGTCATGGAATGGTCTTGTCATTACCCATTATGTTAATGGGTGCGCCACCTAGTTCACCATAGTGGGCTTGCATTACCCAACTTAATGGGCATGGGCTTCACCATGCAATAGTGCATAAAACCATGATTTGTCTATGCATTATGCCATTGATGAATTTCAATAAATTGTTGTAAATTTAACATTGACATATCCCATCTACACCATATTTTATGGTTGGTTTTGAAAGTTGGGGGAGAATTGAGGAGAAGGGGTTAGGTCACCAACATAGGAGATTAAATAAATATTTACATGTTGGGAATGTATAAAAAAATATTTTTGAAAATATGTACTACAAACAGTTTAGGCAATAATGTGTACATAAAACATTTAGATGTGACAAGAACAAAATGCCTTATTGGCAACATCCATATATAATGTTCCAAGAAATGAAAATTCTAAGTGGGCACTCTTACTCAATTTAGCAAAAATATACCCTACCTCAAAGGAGCCAAGTGTGGTACTTTTAAGGACTCCTTTTTTCTAAGGGAGTTGCCCAACATAAAGCCCAAGTATCAATTGATGTGGGGTAGATAGGCTAATAAGTGAACATTTGAGAATTCAAAGGATGTCGAATCCTCACACATTGTTCCTCTATTTTTTCAACTGAAAAAACATTTGTAACCCTCCTCCTACCACTTCCAACCCTGCAAAAATTGCTCAATTTGCTAAAGGAAGAGGAAAAATATGTGGTGTTTGGTGTAAGGGGGTTCAATGTTTGCTAATTGGTACATTAAAACAAATTAGAATTTCGAGCTTAAGATCTTTGATTATTCCATCTTTGCCTATGGAATACAAAGAAGTATTGTAAAGCATTAACTGATGCACCCATCACAGTTTAAACCATGCAAAATGGACTAAAAATGAAGAAAATACAGGCTTGAAACCACATTATGACTTTCCAAAAGCTTTTTTGGTTGAGATTTGCTTATTTTATGGTAGTTTTTAGTGTCTTTCAAAGGACTAAGGTTTGTTGTTATTTGTGATACTTGTGCTCATAGATCTAGTTTTGCTTACAAGGGCTATTTTCATTTGGATGCTCTTCTTTGTTAATGGAAAATTGTGCAACCTTTAAATTTAAAGTGTCATTGGGTGCAGTCATATTAACATGTACCAAAACCCGTTGTAACCATTCCTTAATTTTTTGAACTTTAGATTGTAAAAAAAATTAAAATAATAATAAATAATAAATAATAATAAATATTTTTTTTTTAATAAAATGTTATTTTGAATACATAAAAATTTGGAATCAATCTATTGAATGAAAAATAGTATAAGGACTTTTAACCTCTTGTAAACCATTGCTTGAAAGCAATTCTGACACTAAAAGCACAATTTGAAAATATTGTTAATGACATATTTTTGGATATTTTTTAATATACACCTTAATATAATAATATTAAGAAAAATTTGAATATTTTTAATGTTTTTTTGAAAGACATGTTTAAGAAATTATGGGAATATTCTAAAAATAAAGTAATGGTCTAAAGGGGCATGTGTGGTTCCTAATAGTGTGTTTGGACCCCATTTGGTTTTAAATCATGATGTGAGTTAAATAGGATGAAAATGTAATTAAAGGGATAACTATAATTTTCTAGATTGTGAATGAATTTAAAATGTAAAACCATATTCAACATTTGTATTATCATCAAAATTTTAATTGTCCATTTTGTAATAGACTTGAAATCATATTTTAAAATAGGGATGAATTCTAAGAAAAAAATTGATTCATAATGGATTTTTGAAATGATGACAATATGTTTGTCACAAAGATAAAACAAAAAATGTGGACTCAAAAAGTATGTTATAATAATGTCAAACTAAAAATTGAAAAAAACCATCATCAAATGAGAAATTTAAGAATAAAATGCATTAAAAATTTCCCAATAGAAGAAAATTTAATTTATTTTTGAAATAAAAAAATTATAAATTTGTTATCCATTTCACATTGAAATATTCAAATTTCCACATGGTTTTTTGGACCAATCACATGTCTAGTGATATCTAAAAGGTGGTTTACTAATTATTTTGATAAAAAAAGGGAGAATTATAAAATTTATATTTTGATAATTATTATAATTGCATGAATTTTAGTTGGTTCAAAATGTCAAAATTGAATCACCTAACCATGCTTTTACCCAATAGGTTTCAATCTACTTCTTGTTCCAATTTTCACAATTGTAAATTCAAATTTTTTATTGTAGGGTAACAACTTTGCAATTTTTTGCTTGAGTTATTCATTTGGTTCAAGTATTGGGAAAGGTGAAACTATATATTGAAGAAACATTCCCTAGAATTATTGCATTTATAGATAAGAAATAGCCATATTAGCTCCATTGGCCCACTTTGAACTCATTTTAAGTGTCATGTGTGCGAGGCTAGAAAGGAATTTTGAACAACGATGGCAAATGATGACAATTTAAACAAAGATGTAACAACAACAAAGAGGACACTACTACAAAAACAAAAAAAAATTAATCAGATTTTTTAATAAAATGAAACCCAAAATGATAAGCATAAAAAGGCCCATTGGACCCATCATTGTTATTGGTGTGGGTTTTTTTCATTAACAAAGTAGGAGACTATTTGATTGGCCATTTTGACTAGCTGTTTATGGACCATTTGTTGATTGAATTTCTACCTAAATTTAAATCAATTATTATTTTTTGTAAAATATTTTTTGTTTATGTAGGTAAATAGTAAATAGGTTTAAGTAAATCATGAAAAATCAAGCAAGTAAATAGGTGGTAAACCTAGCCTAATAACCTACCTAGCTCCTTTGGTCTAACCTACTTACCCTAGACTTCCTTTAGGCATGCTCATAGGTTACAAGTATAAGGAATTGAACCTTTCACCTACACAATGATAAATCAAACCTTACCAATAGATTACACCTTCAAAAAATGACAAATTTTGTCAATTTTTTAATTTCATGTCATTATTTATATAGGTAAGTACCAAAGTGAAGTAATTAGTAAGTAGGTTGGAGGTAATTTGATAGGTAGGTTGCATGATGATAAGTAGGTAGAGGAAATAAAAGGTACTTACATAAGAAATAGGAGGTAGGAAGTAAATAAATAGACCTAGGTAAATAGGTAGGTAAACCTAAGCTACTTACTTAGGCTAGGTAGTAGGTAGGTTGGTAAGCCTAGGTAGGTAAATAGGGCTACCTACCTATTTAGGTCTACCTACCTAGCTTAAGTAAGCTAGGTAGGTAGGTAGGTAAACCTAAATAGTAACTAATTAGTTTGGCTTATTAACTAGTATAAGATGTTCAATTTGATTAAAAAATCATTGGTCATTTTGACCAAGAATATCATTTTTATTTGTTCAATTTGACTAGATGTTCCCATTGATTAGAACCCATTGATCATTTTGATCAAGGTGGTTAACTTTTTATTCAACTTGATTAGATGTTCAATTTAATAGATTGTCAAATATGTCCTTTTAATCAAGTTCACTTGTCAAAAAATACACATGTCATTCAGGCCATGGGCTTCAAATCAAAATGCACATGTTCATTAATCAAGGTGGACAAGAGTGTCAACTTAAACAACTTTAAAAACCATGAATTATAATAGTGGGAGCTCTAAAATGATAGTGACATTTGACAACTATTTGATGTAGAGGTAGTAACAACAAAAAAAAGCTCCAAATAACAATGAAAAATGACAATGATTTAACAACCCATCAATTTTTTAAAACTTGTGAGATGAAAAGGCTAGGAAGGCAAGACTGTGACAACACAATGTATTGTGGATGCAACAATGTGTGTTATAGACACAACAATTCATGATGTGAAGGTGACAATGAGATGAAAATATCACTAATGTGTGATGGGAATGTGCAATAATATGTACCTCGTCCCCATGACATAACATTTGTATAGTGTGAATTGACAATGATAGTGGTTAGATGGGTTAGTGGTAGGGTCAATAATTAATTGCCACATGTCAAATCTCCAATGACCTAACTTTAACCTAATTTCACAATAGATTCTTAACACTAGATCCAAATGATGTTTTAATTACATATTAAGTCTTCAAATTTCTCTCATGGATCTTCAAACACACAAACTTTTGCATGATTAGTCCTTAGTCTGACATTTTAGTTGTAAATTGTAGCAATTCAAGTTGACTTAGATCCTTTCTTTCTATACTTTGACTTCCTCTCCAAATGGGTATCTTGATTAATAAAGTTTGGTAAAGTTGGGGTAGGGTTTCAATATCAACTTTCCATCTCTCTACCAGGCCACGGGTCTTTAATGTTAACAATACAAAATGTACTACCACATGTTTTTCTCCTTTGCATGTTTAAAATAAAAGTGAACTAAAAAAAAACCATGTCTATGACATATTTAGCAAGTTATGAACATTAGCATAGACCAAGTCGAAGCTCAGGAAGGAGATGGGATGTAGAACCCCATGAAAAATCTGACCGGGAATCACGACGGAAGTCAGATTCAGGTAACCACAAAACCAACTCTACAAGCAAACTTGA
>Ga0116231_10002742_pt1 | contig 36777 bp, 27 predicted proteins | sample S1TSphgellanicum_2_FD_89695 | JGI IMG/M metagenome (GOLD analysis project Ga0116231, IMG submission 89695) | Host-associated microbial communities from peat moss isolated from Minnesota, USA - S1T2_Fd - Sphagnum magellanicum MG | ecosystem: Host-associated > Plants > Peat moss > Unclassified...
AGCAAGGCCCAAAACACCTCGCATTGAGGTGTTCTTGGTGTCATTGGAAAGGTCTTGAAACGTAGATATCGAAAATGGCCTCGCATTGGCCATTCGGACATCTGCAGCCCAAGTTATGGGCAACTTGAGCAAAAGAAAGGTCGGGAGTCAAATTGGCAGTTTGACTCCCGACCATTAAAAGTCAGGAATCGACCTCTTCCCGACGTCGCCTTGAAGAGTGCGACATGGCGTTGGAAAGCTCTCGACGAGAGCTACAACTTTGATTCAATACTCGTCCCAATCCGAGCTTGAGGCGAGGAGTTATGGCCGCTCAAAGTTTCGGGAGTCTAATCGGGACACTTTTGGGACTCCATTTCAGGAATCCCAACAAAATGTGCCATTCGGATGTAGCCTCCGTGGTGAGATGCAGAGAATATTATATGGGGGAAGGTGATGGCTTCCCTCGAGTTCGGGTCGTGGTGTGTCTTGTGGTCCAAAGTGCCCGTGGCTTGTCCCAACACCCAAGGGTGTCCTGGAATGTGAACTAACCACGTGGGTGGTTTGTTTGATGCAAATTCATGCTTGATCTACTAAACATTCTTCCTAGTCTAATCCATGGGCTTCTAACTTGACCCTCTACCCCTTTTTAGAGTTGGAAGCCGGGAGCATGCTTCCAAGTCTCAACTTCCGTAACTTGACTTTGTCAGACCCTCAAGTGGGTTTCACCCCGTGACTTGGGAGCGCATCAGTCAGCAAGGCGAGAGGAAGCAAAAATTCAAAAGGAGATTGAAGAAAAGGAGCTTAGAAAGCAAGAGCTCTCCTTGCAGAAGTCGAGAAGCGAAAAGGCAAAAAGGGCAAAAAAACCACAGAAGACGAGGTGAGTTCATTTTATAGTTGACTCAATTTCTAATTAATGCTTATGATTGCAGGTTTTGGCATGTGTGCCATCTCTTCCTATTGCTTTCTTCGTTGTGTCACGTCTATATTCCACTCTTTTTTCGTCCTGTCGGAATAAACAGACCATGACGAGACAAATGAACGACCGGACAAATGGATGATGAAACATATGGATGAAATGATGCTTCACAACGTCCTTTACTATATCTAATGTGCACAACTATTGACATCAAAAAATTGGGAATAAACTTCCCAAGTGTAGGTACTTGGAGGTTTCTGATACCTAACAATGAAAATATATGTAGCAGCAGTGGAGGCGCTCAGGAAATAAAGACATAATGAAATTCAGAAATTGACGATTTTCTTCAGTTTCACCTTTTTAATGTTTATTTGTGAAACAGAACAGTTTTTGAGTATCAGTGGGTTTGAAATGTGTGAGACTCGCCATTTTGAAATATAGATGAAAACATTTTTCTCAATCCTTTGAAGCCTTGTTTGGGTCTCTTGGAAAATAATTAAAAAAAAAATTAAAGAACCAGTGTGAGTCTTATAACATATGCTGAAACCCAGACTTGACAAAATTTTCAAAAAACCTGGAAACTACCCAACACTGGTTTCTCCCACATGTTTAACGACAAGAGCATGACCAGCTGCGGCAGCCTCCCTCCATTTGGACATGCTCTAAATGGCTTTTTCAGTATATTTTAGAAGAAATATTATAATGAAATATCACAGTGCTTTGGTGACTTTGGCACAAAGTATATTAATTTTAGAAATTCTGAAATTTTCAGATTTTACTTTTCTCAAAAAGAAGGTTTTTTTGTGGAGGAAAAATGAAGATTTTTTTTTGAAGTAAAATCTTCAAATTTTAATAATAATTCAATAAGCATGTGCTGAAGTTGACCATTTAGTTTGATAGTGTAAAACTACATTGGTTGGGAAATATGCCCAAGTTCACAATGCCCTGCTATATTATTAATAAAAGGAAATGATTGTTTTCAAATTTTCAACCATAATGATTAATGGTCCATGCCCAACAACATGCCCTAAACTAGTCTTTTCAATATATTTTGGATTTAAATGGTCTATCATTCTATGTGGGAGGAATTAATTAATGTTGGGTAGTTAGTTTTTTTTTTTTTTTTGTGAAACTATTGGTTTTAGTTTGTATATAGCTTTGTGAAAATTTCAACCCAATTTTTTCAAATTTGTTTCTTTGGGCTTATGAGAACTAACCAAGGTTTTAGGATTTTTATTTTTTCTTAATCAATCAATTCTCAAAGGTGTCAATTCTCACAAATGCAATAATAGTAAAATTTCACATCCAATTTTCACAACTTGGATATAAAATTTTCATTAATAAAAAAAATTGACATGTCCAATTAGATCATGCTTGAAATTTTAATATAATTACAAATTGATAAAAAATAATTGCAACAATGTTTTCTACCCAAAACTTTATATCTCCCCCTTCCTTTTCAAATAACTTGAAACAACCTAGCCAATTTAATCCCTAGCCACATTAATCCTTATAATAGTTGCAAACTATAATGTCCATAATTTTATTTTATAACATGGCAATTTTTCTTACACCTTTAAAAGTTGATGTGTATGGTGCATGTAATTATTATAGTAATTAATTTTAAAGGATTCAATGTAATGATTCTAACTACATTTTTTTTTTAAAGAAAAAAATCAAAACAATGTAAACATTTCAAATTAGGGACTTTTTAATTTTATGGTTTGAAATGTAACGATACACAAAAGGTGCAAATATGGATTCATTTATTAATCTCCACACCTCATAAATGTCATAAGCAAATGAAAGCCTTTACTTTCAAACCATGTTCAAGATGGCATGAAAATATAAGGACTTTGTAAGTTTTGAAAATGTGTATGTTGCTAATGTAGTTGGGGACTTGTTGTATAGAACTTTCTATAAAACTTTTTTGAAAATGTTCCCATTAAAGAATCATAGATATCAAACATTTAATGAATCCTTTTTTGATTCACATCTTGTATTTTGGTCCATATTTGACCTATAGAGTTCTAAAGTTATTTTGATCACACTTGAAGGGAAAATTACAATGGAAAGTTGTTATAGTAAATTATATGATCATAGATGCATAATGAAAGACATTTTAACTCTCTTTATCACCCATAAATTGATTCCAAGTTGAAATCAAAATTGTATTCCAAATTTTACATGAATGCAAAATCTTTTCCTTCTAGGCATAGCCAACCAATGGCAAACGTGACCTTGAAGATATGAAGGTTGATGCAATACCTAATAATATTTAGTTGCATGATTTCAAAATTGTTTTCAATAATGACATATGACATAATACATACTTAAATCACATAGAGGTGAGGGTGAAAGCACATTATGGGGGACTTTATTCAAGCACTTTCGGATTTAGTATTATAACATGTATAATATAATTGTTCCAAAAATGTGATGCATTTAATTTTGAGTTTCTATTTTGTTGTTTGGCCTTGTAGTTTTTATTTTTACAAAACTAATATTATTTGATGTTATTTGAAAAAAAAATTTAATAATTTAAATTCAAAGATCCATGATTATATTTATGATATACATAAATATAACAAAATCAATTTTTCATTGTAGATTACATTAATCTCAAGGTTTCATTAGTCACCAAAATAAACATTTGTGATGAATTTAAAAATAAAGCCACCTTAACTATGCTTATCATCTTCCATGTGAGTGTGATTATTTGTTATAATTTTAAGTTTTCACATTTATCACATCCAATTTTTTGAAAGATTGAATTTATTATATATATATAGGAAAACTATGTTTGCCTAAAAAAATGTTGCAAAATAATGAATATTTATCACACAAAAAATCAATGGGTTATTCATGCTAATGAACCTACTTGGAGCTTTGTCAACATGTTCATAAAATGTAAAGGGTTCAATAGGATGATAGAATGGATTATATGTAAGCTAATGCTCAAGGGGTGAGGTGTTTTCAAAATAAAGATTTTGCTTGAAGCAAAATTCAAAGGTGAACTTAAGTTTTGGGGATGGCTAACATGTTAATCGATAACCCCTTTGCCCCTTCTTACACTTAAGTTCAATTTGTTTTGAGGATTTTGCAAGTTGGTCAAATTTCATATCAATTTGAGGTGGATCTCCTTCCTCATTATTGACTTCCTTTCAACCATAACAATATATTGATTGTTAAATTCAACATCATTTGCAATGTCAACCTTACAATACTAATTAAGTTACAATCAATGGAATTTGAAATTGTTAAGGGATTAAAGAGGATCCCATCATGATTTCACAAGGCAATATTAGATTCACAAAAAGAACACACAATTCATGATTTATAATGGACACTAAACAACATGGAACCTACAAAGACACCATTACATTTGAAAGTTGCAAATAAAGACAAATTAAAAAAACTAAAAAAGCATTGTCCAAAGGTGAGGAGTTGTTATCTAAGTAATCAATGTTGTAGTGTAATATGCACACACACATTTGCATGTTGCAACTTTGAAATAAATCACAATTTGCACATGTGATGCAACTGATGGGTTGGTAACTTGGTAAGCAAAGTTGATGACTAGATTATATTTTGAAGGTTCAAAGACCCTAAGTGATGCTCACCCACAACATAAATTTAAAGACAATCACACACACAACCTAACAAGCATGAGTTAGGTTTTAGGGTTGAATGAAGTCAACTCAACTTGCAAGTGCAAATTACAAACTCCTATAGTGGTGACTTGGTGAATAGTTTGAGTCTATCATTGAACTTTGAACTTCCGACACATGAGACAAATACAAACCTCAAAGACATACAATCATAGGAGGCTAAAATTAGGACTCATAATCACTAAGTTGAAAGTGCAAATTGTTGGATGTTGGTTGAGGGCATGAATTTATCATTCTACATGGCCACCTTAATATCCTTCACCATTTGAAGTTTGAACATGAACACTTCAACATTCAGAGTTTGAAGTTCAAACAATACCCTACCTTCAAAGCTTAATAGAACAAGAGAATGGTGCCTGTCCACGATGGTGAGGACGATTTTAGCACAGTAGAGTTATCAATAAAGTAACCTTGTCTTCACCCTTTCTTTGGGCCTCCTTTCACCCCCTAACCCCTCTTTCAGTGGTATCGACAAAGTAAAGACATTTTATTAAATCTCAGTATGAAATGCTGAAACTCAGCATTTAATGCACAAGGTTCGAGACTGATTATAGTAGTTGTACAGTTAGGAGCAATGAAAATATTTGACGCAGCAGTGGAGAGGAGCTCGGGAAAAAGGAAAGACAGGATGAAACTCAGTTTACCACCAAAATTGATGGTTTTCTGAGTTTCATCCCCTGTTGAATACTAATGTACTTTTTTGCAGGTTTTTTTAGAATCTCACCCTGTGTATGACCAAACTCAGGGTTCTGGTGCTGTGTTTTAAAGCATCCACAAGAAAAAAACATGTTCCTTCTTGTGGAAAGAGAGAACCCATCATACTTCGATTTGTATTGCATGTCATGGACAAGTTTATCACTTAAACAATGTGCCCTCGTTCAACATTGCAACCATTGGAGGACTTTGCACTTTGCTACCTAATATCACCCTTTTTTTTCAATGTTGATATAGAAAATTTAAAAATAGACAAATGAAGTGGTTTTGGAGGGTTTCAATTGCAAGAAGTGAGAATTTTATAAAAAAAATCACCAGATTTTTATAGTTGGTTGCAGTATGTAACCATAAATATAGAATGCTGATTAAGATTTGTATTTCATGTATGCTTTTTAGCCAGATTTGGCAAAATCTTCCTATGGATGATCACCATTTAAAAAAAAATCTTCATATGGATGATTGCCACTTGAGATATATGAAAAAAAATTATGAAAAACACTGCTTAAGTTCCTGCAAAAACAATTTGGCAAATTTTCCCAATATGGCAACAAAAAAATTTGGAAATTTTTAATTTAAAAAATTGAAAATCTGCTAAAAAAAGATTTGCTAAAAATTTGAAAAAATTTCACCAACCTTTCATTCAACCACAAAATTGATTAATTTTTTTTTAAGTAAAAAAAAGAAAAATCACGCCACTCTTTCTTCTTTGAAAACAATTCAAAACTCTTTAGGATAAACCAGCTTATCATCGATCACCTGCCTATGACCGAATACTTTTTGGCAGATCTTTCTCAATTTTTCTCCATTTTGAGTGATTCGAAATCTTATAAGAGCGCCTTCTCAGGCCTTACAAATCATTTTTGAAATGCAAAGCCAAAGGACCAGCGTCTTTTTTTTCCATTTTGGCCTTCTTACTTTCAAACCTCATAACTTTCTTATTTCTTATTCATTTTAAACAATTTAAAGTGCTATAAGAGCGTCACCTAAAGTTTTAACAATTATCGTTGAACTCTAATAACAATAGAGCAATATACAATGCTTTTGGTGGTGTTTGGGAATCGACCTTTGTAAGGTTCATTGGTTTGTTTTTTTCGAGTTCTTGACACTCTTTACTTTGGGAGCTGTATTAACTTTTTCAATTTGATTTCATTTTTTTAAATTTTTAGTGCACCAAATACACCAATAAGAGGGGTTCAAATTTTGTTTGGCACCAGAAAAAATGAAGCCCTGAGTGCTTAAGTGTTCGATCACCAGCTTGGTTTACCATATGAGGAGTGAGAAACGACCGGTTTTAAGAACTGGAACCAGAAAAGAACCGACGGTTTTCTGGCTGGTTACCCGGCACCTTTCATGAACCCCCTCCATGAGGCGAGAACAACCGGTTCTTCTTTGCGAAGACCTCCGAGGTTTGAAATAACCGGCGGTCCTTATATTCTGATTTTCCCCGGAGGGACAGCAACCCGCGGGTTATCAAACTTCAAAGAACCAGAACAGGGATCCTGGTACGATCGAGCTTGTTGGATCGAATTTGGTTTGATCAAATTCTTTTGTGACCATTGCAATTGTGTGTGAAGCTTAGAGGCAAATGATCCAGAATGAAGGAATCGAAGGTTGTTGAGAATCTTGTTTTGTTTTCTATCCTGCTGCTGCTGTTGCTGGAGAAGCAACTGGTTTGAAGATCAGCATGCATATCCAGGAGGTTTCCAGTGGGGAGGTCGGCGGAGTAATTAGCCCCGCTGTAGTGTTGAAGATTGTGGAGGAGCTTGTGGAGGAGCTTGAGGAAGCGTCTCCTAGGATCACCGATTGCCATGTTCAGCATCTTCGGTTGTATTTGGCTTCATTGAATCCAGAGCAGCTTTCTGATGACCAGAAGTTGCATATTTGGAGGCTGAGCTATCGTATCTGGAATACCTGTGTCGATGTAACGAATATCTTGCCTAATCCTCCTGTTTCTGCTGCTGATGAGGAGATTTGTGAAGTTCTTGCTCGGCTCCGTCATGCCGCATGCGATCTCTTACTCATTGCGCGAGACCCTATCGGGAGTGGTAATGTTCGCTCTAGCCTTCATAAGATTTCCGTTTTCTTCTTCAAAACAGGCTGCATTTGGCACAAGCTTAAGAAATTCGAGACGGCCGCTGCGTGTTTTGAGAGGGCGGCCGAGCTTAGTTTGGAAGGAAGAGACGACCAGGTATTGATGGCAGGAGGATATGACTCCATCAATTGTATGTCAGAAGCTGGTGCAGGCGGCACAGAACAGATCACGTTCCAGTTTGATCTGTGTACAGCGAGGGCTGCAACAGCTTGGGAACTATCCCAAAGAGCTCTTGCTTGTAGCTTGTTAGGCAGAGCTCGCAGTTTACTATCCATCCTGCCTGGTCGTCATCAGGAGCTTGCAGAGCAATACTTGCAATTCGGTCAGTCGTTATTAGCCAAAGACGACGTAGAATCGCAGGCTGAGTCTGTGAAATACATTGAGTTTGGTCTCGACATCTGTTCCGAGGCTCTTAGCAGCAGCAGCAGCAGTGATCTCGATGCAGCAGCTGAGAAAACAAGCTTGGAAAGGTTGAATGTTCGCATTCTGCGTCACCTTACAGCAGCCCATCTGCAGAACGGAAATCTGGAGAGTGTCTTGAAGTGTGCTGCCGCTCTACGGGTGCGATCGGACCATCCAACTACGTCATACTTTGCGCTGAGAGCCTTTGCTGGCCTCCATCGCTATGACGAAGTTGCGAAGGAGATTTTTACACTATTATCTCACAGTGGAGCTAGCTTCGATGTGTGTTTGTCCGCTCTAGAAATCGTCATCCAAGATTGTTGGCTGCTTGAAGTCGTAGAGAAAGCCTTTTTCCTGCTGTTTTCGAGGTTTCCGACGAAGAAGGAGCTTCCAGCATGCGTGCTAGCGAAACTCTTGACACACGATGCGGCACCGAGCCCTTCTTTGATCACGAGGAGAATTGAATTGGCGTTGCGCATTGCATCGGATGAAAGAGTCATAACAACCATCACCGCAGGAGTGAGCAGTACTCACGCGAGAGGAGGAGGAGGAGGTCTTCTTTCACCGCCGGAAACTCGTGCACAGCCGTCTGCCCAGGGTGCAGAAAGACAGTGCATCCATGCACTTCTTTGGAACAGGTATTCCATCTTATGCAATCACAACAGTTGATGGAGATGATGATCTGTGTGATGTGCATGTTGACGTTTTGAGGTTTCTTCATTTTTCCCCGTCTTTGCGGAGACCTCCGGACTGGTTGAAGGCCTGTGCAACTCTTCTGATTGTGCAGCGGATCGGAGTATTTTCAAGGTAAAGATTATGAGACAAGCATCAAGCTCTTTGAAGCATCGATGCTATATCTTCTTGACGGTAGTAACGACGGCAACAATACCATGCAGCGGGCCAAATCCCTCCGTGTTCTTTGCCTGTGCCATCTTGCTCTCATGCAATTCGATCGGGCTGCTGAAGTTCTACAACAGGCAGAGAAGGTACAACACGGCTATGCAGGTCAAGTCTTCAAACATAGTCTAACTCTGGAAGCACCTGATCATGTGTCACGACAACTTAGCAAGAATCATTGTACTAGGGAGCTCCTCATTGATTTGGTTTACTAACGTGACATGCGCATGTTTGGAGACTTGATCGTGCAGCTGGATCTGAACGCAGCCTGCATTTTTCTAAAGGTAAGTCTGTATACTACAATCGGAACCTGCAAGGTCTGGCAACTTAGGGTTCATGGTAAATTTTCTCTCGCTTGTATCATCAGCATAAGAAGAACTTGGATACCTGAGTTCAGGAGATTTCACTCTATCCATCAAGATTTGCTCTGCTCACTAGGTCAATCTGACAAGGTCAGTGACATCGGGGTACTAATCATAGGGTGACCCCAGTTCAAGATCAGCTTGCAGACAAACCATGAAGAAGAGGCAAACCAACAACTGGAGCAGATGATGGCGTGCTGTGATTTTGAGCCTGAGTATTTGACTCTGGCAGCCCATGAGGCAATTGCTAGTAACAGCAACAGTACTGCTGTTGCAGCTCTGTCCAGAACCCTGAGCTTGATCGCCTCTGGAAGAGATGTGGGCACAAAAGAAGTGGTGGTTTTGAGGAATCTTATTAATCTGATTCTCTCAACGCAAGAGGGCAGTCTTGTAAGCCAGGAGGAAGTCCTGAAGTACTTGAAGCAAGCACAATCACACATCAGTGAGCAAGGGTATGCTGGCTTCTTTGGTGCTGGGAGTATGGGAGAGAGGGAGACAACATGGTTCGCAGGAGTGTGCTGGAACCAGGCACTTGCTGCTGCAAGATGTCAAGATTGGAAGCACTGTTTCCAATTCCATGCAATGTCGTCAGAACTCTATGCTTCCCTACCTGAAACAGCTGAGAACTTGGGAAAAATTCGAACATCACTGCTATTGTGTGTTGCTGCATTGCTTGCAATCGATTCAAGCACAGATCATGCCAGTGAAAGCTTGAAGGTGGCATCAGCGTATATGGAGAAATGCCGTAAGGTATGTTAGGGTTTACCATTTGTTTCACTCCAGCTGTTCCCCACATTGTGCTTGTCATATCCTTTATACTACAGTGCATCTTCTTTTGGATTGCAGGTTCATGGTTCCCTTTCGAGCAGGTCAGATACAGCCATGTTAGGATCATCTGATGAATCTGAAAGCTTTGAGGTACATCTCAATACAGTGGCATTTGATCTGAAAGGGAGAGTCAAAGACTACAAGGCACAGCTTGAGATCTTAATGCGGTGCAGCAGCATACCAGGATTCAAGTCTGAGCACTTTTTCAAGATGGGCCTCAGTGCTTGCAAAGCTGTAACACCATCTAGTGTTGAGGTCGCCATAGCAGCATTTCGAACTTGTCTTCATCTCACACTCAGCACTGCAACACCTGACTACAAAGTTGTAGCTGTCACTGTAAGGAAGTTAATAATTTTGGCAGACTTGCAATGCAAAGATGGCCCTGAGGTAAGTCTTGTAGCTTCATGCTCTTCAGATTGTTCTATCTGCTCTATTTTCTGGTCAACTAGGATTGAGGGCACTTGTGATGGAGCTCTGAGTCAAGACATTAACACTACCACCAGTGCATTCAAACTGATCGTGAAGTGGCTGTCTTTACTGGTGGCAGGCACTCAGCCTATACAGACAAGCAAACCAGATACTGCTGGGATTGAGCAGTCATGACAAATATCCTCGAAATGAAGCACAGTGGCTCTTCACCTCCGCATGGAACCGAGCTAGGATTCATGTGAAGTTCTTAAGATTTTCTGAGGCAGAGGAATGGATGGGAATGGGACTTGAGCTGCTGAAGCACGTCCCATCTTTGGAGTTACACAGGGCTGCCATGATGGAAAGCTTGAGTGCGTTGTTGAAGGAGAAGGCTGAACGGATCATGCTTTAAGGCTTCTCTTTCAAGAGTGCACTCAAGCTTTACATGGTCCACACACCTAATTTCCAGTTCAAGGCAAAACTGCATACTAGGTATTACTGATCCTACAACTGTGCAATGTATCTCCAATGTCAAGTCCCATTTGTCTCCCACAGTCATATCATATGCTTGGCACTACACACTTTTCAAAATCATCCCCACTGTCCAGTTAAATGCAAAAGAGTCAGGTCCTAGCATTTTTAGATTCTGTTCTTTGGAATGGGTGTCTTGTCCACTGCAGGCTTCTTGTGTCTATTCTGATTCATCAATCCCAAGTGCACAAATCATGGAAACGTGCTCTGTAGTAGAAGCTCCTTTCGGCATTCTGTTGGACTCTGGAGTGGTGTCTGCCAGCCTTGGCATCATGTGCAAAAATGGTGGCCCAAAGCCATTTTACTCTGCTAATCCAACAAGTTTCTACTCAGCTAATCCAATGTGCATTGTGCAGGACCTATGGTCTATGTACCTAGTGATGAGGGCTTTACAGTTGTAAGCTCTTCATACTCTGCTTCCCAAGGGTTGGAACCCCAGGGTATAAGGAGCATCTAACTATAATACTTCAAATGGATAGACTTACACTGAATAAGAACCTGTTTAAACTAGTACAAAATTTAGAAGACCCTTTTGTATCTCCCATTTTCAGAGCACCCCTTCTTTCATTTTCATGAGTGTAAACCTAATTTTCAACATGTGCATTATCAAAAGTTGGCCCATGGTTGGCTCCCACCTTTCTAGTAATTTCCTTGACCTAGAGCCTTAGCCCCCCTTCTCACCTTCTCCCCACCCCTTGTCAAGTGGTGTTACTAGAGTGCCAAGGTCCAAATTGTTGCAAGAACAGTTGCACAATAATAGAACCTTCATCAACTCACGTTATAAGAGCACCAAGGTCCAAATCATTATAACAATTGTGTGGTAGTAGAAGCAATAGCAAATTGTAATAGGTTGCATAGAAGCAAAAATATACCAAATTGAAGTGAGTTGAAATACAGTAGGTTGTGTGATTGAATTTACATAGCAAATTCACGATAGCAAAAGTTTTGGTGACATTGTTGTTGATGTTGCAAGAGTGGAAGGTCCATTGCAATGAAAGCAACAACAATTGCATCATAACAAAAGCTTCTACTCACAAGGCTTTTCACTGCCCTCATTAGTCTTCATGACAACAAAAACAACTTCCCAATAATAGCAATAGCCTCATAGTACCATGGAAGCAAAATATGGAGAGAAGGATGAATTTGGTAACAAGGATCAAATGTCTAAGAAACCAAGCATGAACCAGTAATTCCTCTTTGTTCCCTTGAAGTTCAAAGATTTCACATGTATGCACAATTCAAGCAAATTGACTAATATGAAGTTCACATTTAAAGATGAATTGCAATTCAATCTACATGCATTCTTGAAGTTAGTAGTGATAATTGTTTTTCAAATTACTGCACTATCAAAGAACAAAATCAAAAACCAAGACAAAGAAAAACAAAAGGTTCAAAAAATTATGAAATTCAAAGGATGGCCATCAAGAAACTACAATACATAATTAGGAACATCAAGAGATTGTAACCCTAGTTCAAGCAAAGAGAGATGAGTGCATCACTTCATTAGATGTGGTAATTACAAAGATTTTTTTGAAAGTGTAATCATGAAATAGAAGAAGGTTTTTGTAACTATGTTAAGATTTGATCACAATACACACATAAAAAATAGACCTATCTACAAGGAGAAATGGGACACTATATATGGTGATTACAAAAGATTGGAGACTGGATGATGGCTAAGATGGGCCATAATGAAGAGTTCTTAGCATGTCTCCTCCAAAAAAAAAGTGGTACCAAGTTTGCTTAGTTTGCTCAACAAACACATCTATGAAATGATTGATACATTTATGAACACTTGGCCTATATTCCAATTGTCGCATTCGAAAACTTCATAGATATAAATGACAATGTGTACACTTACTCTCCTTAAAAAGGAAAAACAAAAATAAATGATCAAGGATCCTCCATGTGATGAACCAAATCCTTTGTTGTACACTCACACAAAGATCCACTACATAATGTATAATCTTGAAGGCAAATATGCACATCAAGTAGAAAACAATCTTTCAACACCAAAGCTTCCAACCCATCATTGCACAACACTATGTTTTCTAGATCAAGATCCATCACTGCACAACATTATTTATAAGTAAAGGATGGACATTTGACCTTTGCAAATCTTACATTGTTTTTAATTGAAAAAATGAATGTTCACATCTTTTCAACCATGAATGAAGTTGTGAAAAAGGTAATATCATGTGAAAACTTTTGGAACCAACGTGACATGCAAGTCTATTTTATGCAAGATCTCCCTAAAACTCTTTTTCAAAATGCCAAAAGTATTTTCAATTACTAAATGTGTGTGTGTGTTTTTCTTTTGTGTATTTCAATTCAAGAACTGAATGTTGTCCTTCTTTGTGAAGTGTTATTATCAAAGGTAACAACAGGTTGTCTTTGTCACCAAGAAGTATGGAGAAAAAATTTCTTGACTATCTTTATCCATGTGTCCATGTTGAAAACCCCCTTTTATTATGTTTGTTTCTATAGACTAAATTTTATTAGAACACAAGAATTATTGATGCTTCAAGGTATACCAACATAAATGAACTAATGAAATGCCTTTTAGCATCTTATATAGCCTATGCAACTATAAAATGATCTACTATCTTGTGATAATAGTAATCTTTCACAAAAAGGAACATTGAGATCTAAAATGGAAATATGTGTACCATCTATCACACCATGTACATTAGGTAAGTCACATTAGTTTTGAACTGTAATATCGTAGCTTTCATGTGTTGTTCCACTAACCATGTAATCAAAAATTTAAAATACAATGTTCACAACTCTAATAATCTTGCAAAATATCAACCCAACAATTCAAGATTTGCCTATTGCAAATGATTCATTATAGGTTAGCAAGTTGGAGCCATGAAAACACTTTTAAATCATAGAAGCCAACCTACATAGGGATTGCAAGATGACATTTGATTTTCTTTTTGTGAATCAATTGTCTCAACTTATTGGCTATGTTGAAAAGTGTTTCCTTTGACATGTGAAAATTTTGAATCTAGCATTTGTCATCATATTTTGTCAATTAAAAAAAAGAACCAAATCATACTACTAGCTTCCCCTTGTAACCAACTTTTGACCCCATGACATTTAGGCTACAAACAATCGCAAAGTGTGCAAAGTAAAACTTGCCATCAAAGTTTGCAAACTTGCTATTAAATCGACATCCAAAGTTGAAAGAAGCAGCGAAAACAATTTAGATCTCTCCCCCAACATGTTGTAACACTACTATACATGCGAGTGGCTTGCTTGGATTACAAAATATATTTCAAAAAATCACTATGAAATTCATTCTCCAATGTTAAAATGTTAAACTGTCAGTGTAATGTGGTATCATTGATTAAGTGGGGTTCTTGGGATGGGTAATGAACTAATAAAGTCCATATTAATGATATCCCAAGTATATTATTCAAAAACATGTGCTTCAATGAAAAAAATAAGAACTTAAAAAGACATGAAAACAAAGGTCAATTTTAATCACATAAAAGTCCTATTTTGTGTCCCTTAAAACATAAGGTTCCCCTAGATGGTTTCGTTGAATTGTTCTGGAAGCAAAGACATGTGACCTGCATTCTCCATCCATGATGCATGGACATGTTTTGCAACCAATTGGACTAGGTGATAAAATAAAACAAAGGCATATTGTAAACACAAACAAATCGTATGCCAACTAAATGAGCCTGAAGTAGGACTAAAATGGGTGACCAAAACACTCTAGAAGGCTCAAGATGTTAAAAACCATATTACCTAATACCTACCCTTTGCACACCCCCCTGTTTATAGTTTAAAGTTCAACTTTGGTCGAAGCATATGGGATAAAAATGTGATGCTATTGGGAACATCTTGGGGAACACATTGAAAAAATGAAAAGTAAAAAATCCCTCCTCAGTGTATGTCGAGCCATCTCATTGGTCTCATGGAAATTCTGGTCCTAAAACTGGCTGTCACACGATCTGACTTCCGATCAGTGTTTCTCATTGGCCTATCATAACGATTGGTCCAGGTGGTTTGCTATTAGTAATCCCCCAACTATTTGCTGTCCAAGTTTAGATTTTATAGTTCAGGTTGCAAAAAAGTAAATAACTGAACTTGGATGTGAAAAATATTTTTGCAGGGTCACATACTCAGCAACCGTTGGAGATTGTCTAATGGGTGTAAATTTGGAGCTGCAATTCCCCACCAGGGCTAAGTAAATGACATAATACAATTTACTTGAGCACATCACTGAACTGAAAAACCAATGAATTATTAGTACACATTCTACTCATGATTTCTCAATCTGGACCATGGTAGGATCTGTGCATGATTATGGTATTTGAATATACCATGATTAGCAAGCAAGATGCTCACAATTTGTATGAATCATGCATGGGTCACTTCCTTTCTACCAGAGCTGGAGCATTCATGTTGAAACCATGAGTCAATTGTCAAGGAAAATTTTCAACCTCATGAGGTGTGTGTGTGTGTGTGTGAAAACAAGAGCAATTTTCCTTATCAAACTAATTGATTGTTGAACCTCATCAATCCATCAATTTCCCAATCAAATATTTTATTTTGTTTTATTTTATTCCTCCAACCCCCTCTCTCCTAGCCTTTCAATATGTTCACAAAGGACACAAATATAGATAACTTCATCTGAAAGATGAGAATAAATTTCATCGATTTCTTCCAAGACTACAAAAACGGCGCTCTCGAGTGGAGAGTTATACCATCGGCCATTCTCTTACGCGTCTATATTGAAAATCTTCTAGTGTAGGTACTTGTGTATGAGAAATGTCAAAAATCCTTGAAATTGGTGTTGTTGTGTCAAATTTGGGACCCAAGATCTTGCATGGACTTGGTGATTTGGGTCCCCCCAAGAGGTGAAATCTCTAAATGTATTTGATGATCTCTCTTAGAATAGGAGATGGAATTATCCCTAAATTTGCATGATGTTTGGATGATATCTCATTAAATGGGTGTTTAGTACATATATATATATATATATAATTTTCAAATTTTAAAATTAAATTTTCTCAAATGAACTTATATCCAACTTTTGTGAAAGGAAAAGAAAATTGGATGAAGAAAAATAAAATAAAATATTGAAAAAACTCACTGAAATGAAGAGAATTCTTCTTCCAAAGAAAATTTCCTTTGGAAGAAGAAAGAACGAAAGAGTCGTGAAGATTCGTTCCTTCGCTGGAAGGAAGAAAGCGCGCAACCCGCGCACTTCACGAGACACGCGTCGTGGACAGCAAGTTTTGGTTTTTCACGGCCCGCGGGGATCCATCTCTCTCTCGCTCTCTCACTCTCCTTTCCTTTCCTCCAATCCACACCATAGCAAACTGTGCACCACAAAATTATTGTCTTCTTTGTCGTCTTCTTCTCCTCTGAATTTGCCTTTTGCAAAAAAGAGAAGAAGAAAAAATTTCCCACCACCCACCCACCACCCCCACACGGAATTCAACATCTCATCACACAGTCTCTTGGTTTGCAGTGGTTTTAACCCAGCCATCATCATCCCAAGAGAACAAAAAGATCATCCTTTTTGCTTTTGAGCTTGTTGGATTACTATCGAAGTTGGGAAGCTGATGATCGATCGATCGATCATAACAGCTAAATCGAGGTTGGGAAGAAGTGGATTTTCGAGGATGGGTCGGTCGCTTGCGGGTAACTATTATTGTTGTCTTCTATTAATTTCCGCTTTTGGTTGCTTAGATTCTGTGAGGTTTTTGGGGTTGCTCATCGGAGTGGGAATTCTTCCTTTGTAAATGAAGAACACACTTTGGGTGGCAAATTGTTGCGCTTGGCGTCTTGTTGACCTGGCTTGTGTTGTTTGATCGGTGTTTGTTTGTTTCAGAGCTGTGGGTTTTTTTTATTCCTCTGTGGTTCTTGCACTAAGGGCTTATCTGTTTGGGTTTTCTGGTTCGGGGGCTTGGAAAGGAGTACCTAGCAAGTAAGCCTTTCGAAAACAAACCCAACATCCCGGCATTCGAATTCCAGAAATTGAGAACCTTGTAGCACACACTGATTCCTTGCAGCATCAGCAGAGTGCGCTGATTCCAAGGATTTTTTTGTTACCACCTACCAAGGTGGTTTGTCTTCTTGTGAGCTCCCACAAAAAGTGCGCCGCCCGTGATGTTATTGTTGTTGTTCTTCTTCTTCCGAACTTGCCAAGTAAAATTTCGTCTTCTCTTGCTGCCAAGTTCTTCTTGCAGGGATTTAATTCTCTTGCTTTTGTCCCTTGATTGTTGGCAGGAGTTGAATCGCTTCCGCCTATGAATGAATGAAGGAAAGTTTCCAACTGCTCGCGGACTTCCTTCCTTCCTTCCCGTGACCTCTTAGAATTGAAAGAGTGAAGACCCAAGTCTGGTCCGGCATGGCATCATCATCAAATGTCGATGGAACAGCAGTAGAGGAAGCAGCAGGGATTGTGGGATCATCAACAGCAAACAAGGAAGGAGATGCAACAAATGTGCTCGTGAGGGAGAAGAGCCGCGAGTTTCCTTTAGGGGATAGTCCATCACTAGGACCTCAATCCACAGTGAACCCCTTTCACGAACCCAAGAACAAGAGCGTGCTCCAGCTCCTCAAGACCCTTTTGCTGCTGCCCTTGTTTCTGCTGCGCGTGGTATGTCTCGTGACATTGATGGCTTTAGGCTACGTCTTCATCCGCTTGGCATTGCTGGGTGTGTCGGATCCGCTCTTCAAACCCTTCAATCGGTTCAGAAGAACGTCGCTGTGGACTGTGAGAGCAGGAGCCAGAGCCGTCTTGTTCACAATGGGTTACTACTACATCCCTGTCAAGGGAAGACCTGCGCATCGCTCGCAAGCACCCATCATTGTTTGCAACCATATCTCGTTCGTGGACCCCATCTTCGTTTTCTATCGTCACTTGCCTGTCATCGTCTCTGCCAAGGAGAATGTGGAGATGCCCATTGTGGGTGTCTTTCTGAAAGCTCTCCAGGTCAAAACTAACTCCATCTTCCCAATTCTCACTCTCAACTTCACTGCAAGAAGTAGTAAGTAGGGCCAGAGAGACACAGAGAGAGAGAGAGATAAGCAACACACAAAACCCACCTTCTCAATTCTCACTCTCAACTTCACTGCAAGTAAGTAGGGCAAGAAAGAGAGCGAGAGATCAGCAGCATCAGCACTATCTCACATCTGCTGCTGACACTACTAACCCTTTTTTTTTGGGCTTTAGATTATTCCTGTGGACCGAGTCTCTGCAGAATCAAGACACCATGCAGCAGGCAATATCCGACGAAGAGCAATTGACAACAAATGGCCTCATGTGATGCTGTTTCCAGAGGGCACCACAACCAATGGACAGGCCATCATCTCCTTCAAGACTGGAGCATTCTCACCAGGTCTTCCGGTTCAGCCCATGATTGTGCGATACCCTCACAAGCATGTCAATCCTTGCTGGGCAGATCAGGGAGGCCCTTTGGTTGTCCTGTTCCATCTCATGACACAATTCGTGAACTACATGGAGGTGAGAAGAGTTTTTCTTCTTTCCTTCTTCATTTCTGAAAACCACAGTTAAGCTCAGTGGAGAAGCACATTCAGCGTTTGAGAAGAACCTAAAGGGGTTCTCAAGATCTCAGTCTACATTGCATTGCATTGACACATTCTTGATTGAGGTTTCTGAATCCAAATGCAATCCAGAAAATCAAAATTCTCTTTGTCAATTCTTTTGTTTTGGACAATTGTTAGGGTTTGGTTGTGGCCAGTCAGCCAGAAGCAACTCCTCCTCTTCTTCATAGAAAATATATTTGTGGAAATCTTTCTTCAGATTTGAAATTTTTGGTCAGCTGAATTTGAGAGAAAAAGTTTCACTCATAGGTGGAATACCTTCCAGTGGTTGTGCCAACACCAAAGGAGGTCCGAGATCCACATGAATATGCAGAGAGAGTTCGACGCATGATGGCCATCCACTTGGGAGTTAGTTGCACAGATCATAACTTTGTGGATGTGAGATTGGCACTGGCTGCACGTAAGTTGCACCAGCCAGCAGGTCAATCTTTGGTTGAGTTTGCCCGCATGGAGAAGCTTTTCCATTTGAACTTTGCAACTGCACAGGACTACTTGACAAAGTTCAGTGACATGGACCATCTTCACAGGTATCAAGCTGAACTTCAATACCCTGAGTATTCCCCTAGGTGTATTCTGCACCCTAGTACACCTATCGGGTGAGGCCTGGTGGTAGGACAGGCAAAATGTGTGCGCTAGGCACAGAAGACACCTCCTGAACAAAAAGATTTACATCTTTCACATATGGTGTTGTATTATGTCCAGAAATAGTGGTTTCTTCTTCTGTGCTCTCCCATAATTCAGTTTTAAAAAAACATCAATTCCTGTAGTTCAGCTTCAATACATGTTCATTTTATAGTGCTTTTAATGATGTTGCCTAAGTAAGGACATTTTCTTACTTGTTGACAACAGAATGGTTGCAGTGGTGTGATAACAATGCAGGATTTTCTGAAGGCTCTTGACCTGCCCCATACACAAGATACAGAGCAGGTTTTCCACTTGTTTGACAAGAATGGAGATGGTCAGATCAACTTTCGAGAGGTTTGTCCCAATCCTTACACCAGCTACAGGATGCATGTGGTAGTCGCATTCTGTTAAAAGTTATGACATGTAATTTAAACCCTTTCATGTCTCAGTTGTTTTCAAGAACTTATGTCAAAGATGCTCTTTTCACATAACACTTCCTGAGGCGATGTAGATTGTAGAATCAAAAGCAAATCAAGTTCTATGTCATGATCAGCTATACAGTGCAAACTCAGCAAGTTTTTGTACATGACCAGTTTTTGGCAGGGCTAGCTTTTGTGTCAAAGCATACTTCATTTGCCCAAACAATAAAAGCAGCATTCAAGGCATGTGATTCAAATGGTGATGGTGTTCTCTCGCATGATGAAGTGGCACGCAGCTTGCATAATTTGTTTCCTGAGCTTCCAGAGCCAAAGGTAAGAAACAAGTTGACCCACATTTACCAAGTGTTGTTATATCTTTAAAATCACTAGTCTGTTTTCCTTGTTCTGCTCTTGTGCTAATTTGATGGTGCATTGTGATAAACGCTTGATGGATTGTGGATAGAAAAAAGATTGGGAGGGTTTATACTCAGTGTGTCTTCTCTTGTTGCTATTGGAATGCAGATATCACATCTTTTTGATACTCTTGATCTTGATCACAATGGGAGTGTCAGCTGGGAGGAGTTCAGTAATTTTCTGCAAAGAAATCCTGAGTATTTGGCAGTTATCATGGCCGCAAGGCCCAATCTGCTCAAAGCTCCTGAAGAGCCTTAAGGCTTTTTATTTACTGTATGATCTCCACACATCTTCAATACCTTTAGATCTCAAAGTCTTCTTCAAGCTTCATGCTACTCCTGTGAGCAGTAACAGGTTTTGACTTGCATTCTATGAAGGTAGGTCTTGTAACTAATACTTGCTAAAGTGGTGTTTTTAAGCTGTGGAAAGTAATTCATTTGGATTCTAGCTGTCTTGGCTTTCAGGTGGAAGCCTACAGATCTCATGTGGCAAAAATGTTGTGAACATCTGTATCTGCATTGTAGGAGGCCTATCAGAGGGATGTTGTCATTGTACTTCTGTGTCTACTCAAGTGCCCCTGTAATCTCAATAGGCAGGAAGGCAAAACTACCCCACCAGCTGAAATGTCTTGAGTGCATTTCCGTATGACATCTGCTTTCAGAAAGAAACCTACAGTGTGCACCGTACAAATTGAGCCTACAAGCATATGTAATTGCTCCCATGACAGATCCAAACAGAGACCTTTCACAGGATGGGAGCAATCACCTTGGTCCTGGATATCTCATATGCATCTGGTGTTGGGGAAAGAACTTGCACAGTATTTTGGATGTGATAAACATTTGTAGAAGCCTGCATACTGGGTTGGTGTGGATTTGCTTTTACACAATATCATAACACATAGTCCTCTGCATACCACATCTCTATAGATTGAGCACATGTAAGTCCCTTCAATTTGGATATTCCAGAAACTACATAACATCTCTGTGATACCACATCTCCCGTACTTGGGGCAAGTTCAGCCTTGGTTTGACTCATGATCACCATGATACAGAGCATTGAAAATGGAGGAGGTAATGACAGTTTCGAAAGTCAACTTGAGGGTTTTGTTTCTTCAATGCAAAATGAAGTGAAAGAAGCAACAGCTATGAAGGAATGAACAAAGGATCAAAGTGCATGGGCATTTCTAATAGCCTCCTTGCAATTTGAGATAAATAAGAGCAACAGCTGCCAAAGAATATGAAAATGCACATAATCTTAAGGCTTCCCGGCACACAACCAGCAGTTTGCTGTACTTCTGGAACCAAATTCCAAATTTGCTATAGAACCAGGATTAGGGTTTTTTTGTGAATGCAAAAACCCATAGAAGAAAGTGCTGGCATGGCTCACAAGCATCTGCTTGCTTCTTGATGAGACACTTCCTGAAGTTGTTGCAAAACATGCCACGTAACAGACAACTCATGAACAATCAATCAGCATCTCAGACGAGTTGTGGCGAGGGTCTTGTAGCATATGTTACATACCCCACCCTAGCACCCCTTACATGCCCAAAACATGTGTGACATGAACCCAAAACAGCTCTAGAAGTGTCTACTTGGGACTCTCTACCAGCGAGTGCTTCACTCTCTCATACATTGGAGAAGTAAGCTTGATAAACCTAGCTAGCCTTTTGGACTTCTTCTCTCCTGAAACACATCGAGCTGATGGGTTTATACAATTTCAAGGTGGGGTTCTTTGAGCCTGAAGAAACCCACTTTGTTTTCTCGTCTTCTTACCAATTATTTTACCCACACCACCCCAGAAGGATAGGTTTAAGGTTTAGGGTTTAGGGTTTTCAAACAGTGTTGGGTTTAGGATTTGGGGTTTAAGTTTAGGGTTTAGGGTTTTCAAACAGAGTTGGGTTTAGGATTTGGGGTTTAAGTTTAGGGTTTAGGGTTTTCAAACAGCGTTGGGTTTAGGATTTGGGGTTTAAGTTTAGGGTTTAGGGTTTTCAACACATAACAATAGAACCAAGAACCCTGGTTCTGAGTCCGGTTCTTTGATCACTTCCAGTTTCCGATTCTGGTTATAGAACCAGTTCTGAAAATCAGACCCAGTTCCAGTTTGGTTTTTAGAACTGGAACCGATGAGTCTGACCCAGGCAAGCCAAGTACCTAAACGGCCACATAATTGGTGTCAAGCCTGGTTGAGATTCCGGCCCACTTGGAGGGGTTTCTGGGGTTCATGATACCCGGCAAGAGGACCAGGTAGAGTTCCGGGTGCGTAGTGCGTAGCTAGTGTGTGTACAATAGACCCATGTGTAACAACACTGCAAACTAGGGTTTCTTCTTTTAAGGATTTTGTGATATAGGTAGTCAAAAATGGCAATCATTCAGAAAATAATTTAGCCAAATTTGGTAACATGCTAGAAAAGAAAGTAAACAAAAAAAAAAAAAAACAAGAAAAAGAAAAGAAAAATCCTTCTATATTCTTGGCTACCTACTGGAACTACTTATCATAAAAATATGGCGATTTGGAATTTCTTTTCGTTGAAATATGGCAAATCTGGGCCATTTTTTCCACGAAAATCCTCTGTAATATGAATTTTCGCCAAATTTCGACCTGAAATTTATGGTGTCGACCTATACAAAGAATATTTTGCATGGAAAAAATAGCCCAAATTCTTGAGATTTCAAATAAAAAATTTCCAAATTTTACAGAATCTTTTGATAACTTCCAGAAGGTAGCCAAGAATATAGAAGGATTTTTATTATTATTATTATTATTATTATTTTACTACCTTCATATCTATTATGTAGCCAAATTTTCCTAAATTATTTTCTCGATGATCGCCACTTTGGCTACGTCACAAAATCCTTAAAAGAAACCCTGCTCGTCTGTATAGGTCGAAATCATATTTTTTCAGGTCGAAATTCGCCGAAAATTTGCCAGGAAAAACAAAAGAAATGCTGCTGGAAACCAAACAGCGAACAACTCCCGAGTCCATCCCGAGTCCGTCTCTCCTCCGTTCACGCGACGCACGCTCCGCTGCGTCTCAAGCGATCTGTCTGGTTTCCATGTGTGCGCGCGCATGCGAACCTAAGAAGTTAGGCTGTGTGCTTTGTTGAGGTTCTTCCGGGCTACGATTTTGGTGCAGGAGCTCATCAGTAGCAGTCAGTGCAGGGGAGGAGGAGGAGGAGGAGTGAGTGCCCCTCCTACTCTGTCAAAAGTAGGGTACACGATGTGGCGAGGAGGAGCAGTGGCAAGGATCCTACTACTACGACGTGCCTCATTTGCGCCTCCTCCACCTGTGCAGCAACAAATACAACAACAGTTTCTGCAATCGTCTACCGCTCGCTCTTCCGCTCTTCCCTTCACGCGATGGATCCAAACCAACGCGGCTTTGAGGAGTCACGGCGGCGGCGGCGCTGGCGGTGCGTTGCCTGCCCTCCTTCTTTTCTTCCTTTCTCTTCTACTGCCCTCTCAAATCATGCTTGTTTTTTCCTTTTCTTTTCTTTTCTTTTGTTCGCTTTTCATGTCCTCTTCTCTTCTCTTCTCTTCTCTTCTCTTCTCTCTGGGGATTTGCTGTTTGGTTTTGTGCGTCAGCATTTCATGAACTATTTTACCTTAGATCACAATTATTTTTGTGATTTTATCTCAGCTCCATAGTCTACGAGTACTTGTTAGAGATGCTTTTTCTCTTTTGTGTGAGGAGGTCTATTGTGAGTTTAGCAAGACAGGATTAAAGACGTTCTGAGAAAGGGAGGCTTGTGAAACATGTGTAAGAGGTACCATAACATCTCTGCTGTATGAATGTGCAATCTAGAGAAGCTTCATGTTTTTAGGAGGAATTTTGTGATGTGCAATATGAATGTGCAGATAATAATTTTGTGGGAATTCTTCCAGCTGGTGCAATTGTGAAATTCTGGTGCAATTGTGAAATTCATGAGGAAAGAGTCTTATCCATAGAAGATTTCCATGCTTGATTGAAGATGAAGCTCAGCATTGTTCAAACTGGTCCATCCAAAGGAACCAGACTGTAGAACCAGATACTATGTGATGCTAAACTGTAGAATGGGAGATCCCAGATCACCCTGAAAGATGCATTCACCATAAATTAAGTTCAGAATACCTAGTATAATTGACCAGGGGAATGAGGAGATTCTTTAAAAATATGCAGGAATTTTTTCCTTCATTCTTTGAAGAAGAAACAGGAGCATTCACAGAATATGCATTCTGTCTGGCCATTTTCAGAATTGGACTAATCAATTGAAATTCAAGTCTTTCAAGCCCGCTCTCTAAACTAGGAGTAAATGCACAAGGATAGGCCAGAGCTACAGCTGGCTTGAGAAGATATCTATGAGATTTCAGAGAAAACACTTCAGCAACACTTTGAAGGTAATCTGACAATGCTGTGGTCCATCATAACCTTATGCATGTCTCTCACAAAATGTCAGACCATCACCTTCATCATGAATAGCACTGACAAGCTGCCATGGCACCCCTCCCTCCTGCCGACTTCATTGGTTCCTCTGGAGGAGTGCAGACAAATCTAAATAGATCTGTGTTAAATCTCAGGCAAACCAAACAGAACAGAGCAACAGGCTTTCCTGGCACTGAATCGTTTTGGTATTCATGGAAGTGGGTTTGGCCCATTGCAGGATGGATTAACAAACAGAGTAGGCAGTGATTAATACCCACCTATATGTTCCCCCTCTCTTCTCTTGCTTTCATTTTGTCTCACAGCTGAAACAGGTAGGCGTTCTGGAAGTTTTGAAGTCTCTGCAAAAGTTGGAAATTCACTTTGTAGTTTTGAATATTTGTACCATTACAATTGCAAAAGGAGGCTTTCAGGGAGTGGGAGATCAATTGATATGGTTTTCTGCTGACTGGTTAGGTCAATTGGATGAATTTGGTATTGCAACGGGAGCTGAGCGTGAGGAGTTGGAAGCAAAGCGTGAGGTATGGAATCTCTTGATTTTACTCGCCTCACATTTTGCCTACAGGCGAGCAGGTTTTTCTTTTTTTGATGTCTTGCTGGTATTGACTATTGACCTGTACTGCAGGGTAAAAAGCGATTTGATCTTGATCCTCCTCGTGGACCATTTGGAACCCATGTAAGGTTTTGGATTTATCTCTCAGGGGGTTAGTTGGACATTTTCCATTCCACTGCAAAGTCCTTTGTCCCTCTGTGTGATTTCCCTTTGTGTTCTATATTAATCTTTATTCCTTGTGGGCAATAAAATTTGTCCTTGTTTTGTGTGCATGTCACTTGTTTTGACTTTCCATTTTTGCTTGTTCACTTTTGAAGCTGTTAGAATCTCAAAATCCCTCTAGTTCTAGTAGTATTTCTTATTTTCTCTTTCAATGTACAGGATGCCCCTTCAATTGTGGAGTCGCACTATGATGTACGGATAGTTGGGTGTTCAGGAGGTGTTGGTGGTAAGCACCTTGGTTTTAGATAGTGTGCCAAGTTTAGCTCTCTTGGAATATGTTGATTCAAATAGTTTGTCAGCAAAGTATCCATAAGACAGAATCTTTGAAGATGTTTGACACTCACAGACAGCCCACTGATGAAAGCAGGTTATGGTTAGACTCGAGATGATAATAGTCCCCTCTAGAGAATTACCAATGAGGAAAATTGCTTGATTCAGACATGGATGGTATGCAGAGGAGGAGCATGATGTGACATGGTTCCATCTGGAGAAGGGCAAAACATATGAGTGCCCTGTCTGCTCACAAGTCTTTCAGGTGACCTTCAGCACTGGACATAACACTGCAATAGTTAGCAGAGAGATTGCTTGTTTACAGGACATTGGCTTCTCCTTGTGTGTTAGCTGGCATATTCCGAACCAGTCCATCCAAAGGAACCAGACTGTAGAGGGTACCATGAGTTCAGTCTATGTCATGATTAACATATTGCCTTTTAGAAGTGTCTGTTCCAGCAGTGATGTTCTTGCTACTTGGTGAAGAACTCTCTCTTCAGGTGTCAAATTCATTCACTTATAGACCTGAGTTACCTGAATATATATGCAAACTTCCAATTAAGCTGTTTGCTGGAGAGCTTTGTGTTTGGTTCTCAGGGGAGGTCAAAGCTATTTTGTATGGTAAGTGTGAAGATAGCATCAACTACTTGGGTAGTAATGGTGATTCTATGATTGGTGTTGCAGTTGAAGGTGACTGGAGTGGGTGGCCAACCAGGGGCTGATGAGCATCATTGATGAATTGTTGGCTTATTGCAAGCAGGAAATTTATGTGTTGGCTTACCACAAAAAGGGAAATTTGTACACTCAATTTGCACTGCACAGTGTACACTTCAGCATTCCTTATGCTTATGACCCTCACTTCTGAGCTAACTTGACAGGCTCTAGCATTTGTAAAGCCTATGCAAGGTTGTCAATTTACACCTGGGTAGTTTGACAGTGAAATCTGTGGAAGCTAATGAGGGTTTTCTCTACAGTTGGAGGGGTATCATTTTTTTAGGATGAAGGGTCTCATTTCAATGTGCTGCTGTACCAGGACTAGGCTGGTCCAGTTGATATAATTCAGGGCATCTGAATGAATGCCTGGTCTATTTCTGTTGTCCTTGCCTTTTGATCTCCCTCCTTTCCTGCAGAAGATAGTCATTGGATGGAACTTTGAAAGCCCAGGAACTATTTTGTCCACATATTTGACCTTTTCTCTGTGGTGTGTCTTGAATGACCAAGAGTTCATCGTGAAGAAACAGGGTACAGGCGAAAATGGTCAGAGAGGTAACCATTTCCAACTTGCTGTTTCAATGTTCAGAAGTAGCAAGTTGTTTTAAGAGATTAAACATTTGTTTGAGTGGCCTGGGTGTAAGGACAACAGAGGCTGAGGGGAGCTTATGGAAATTATTTGAAATATAGTGACAGTTAGTATAAGTTTGTAGTAGCAAGTTGGACAACCTAATAGCTAGGCAATTAGCCTAAGAACTTGAATACTGAGGTCTTTTGGAAGTGATCTTATGTATGATCTTTGAGGATTACTTGACATTCAATGTCTACTTGTACTTTGTTGTCACAGAGTGCTGCATATGTAATTGATTTACTCCTGATAATGAAGGTGTTATTTCTGAAGGAGCAGTGTGGGCACATAGAGAGGGAGGATCCAAGTTGGTAAGTGGGAACTGATGAAAACTAAGATTATGATACTAGTATTCGGTGGTAATGAAAATTATGAGGAACACAAGAACAATTAATCTATACAGGGCTTATACTGTATACTAGGTATTTAAGTTTATAGGACACTAAAGCATTTATGTGCCATTTGCTTCATGAAATCAGCTGATAGTGGAATGATATCTATGTTTAGGTAAAGTCATCAACAGGTTTGTTAACCATTTTGGACATTATATATTTGATTCATCTTATTTTTGTCAACCCTTATTAATACTAACATCTCATGATTCCAAAAAATTTTGGGTGTTTGAACATGGTTTTTTTCTTCTTATCTCCTACTATTCCTTGACAATTTTCTTTACACCTTCTCTGTTCTATACAATCAACATAGCCAAGACAAATTTGTGGGCTTCTGTAAAAGACATCAATGCACATTTTTGCAATATGGACCCTAGTCACAAGAGCTTCATCATTGACCATGTTCAAGAAAGTTCAAAACTTTTGAAGAAACTTCTTATTTTTTCCAAAATGGCTTGCATTTCAAACCATAATTGCACACCACCAAAAGGTTTATTATCGTCATTGCTCTTGAACTTGGGAATTCAACCATTAAGTGTAAGGTCTCAAATGTTTCCCCTTTGTTAAATAAAGATGGTTGTTTAGGGTTGATTAATTATAAGTACAAAAAGGAACCTTCAAAACTTTGAACTTTGAAGCTTATAGTCTATTAGTTGCATCTTATTTACCTCATTAACAAAGTTTTGTGTTACATATGTTACATAAATATTTGAATTTTTTTAAAGATACATGTTTGGCTATGGTAAGGGAGAATTTCCAATAACAAAAATTAGGTGAAGAGTATAAACAAATTTGGCAAAGTTTGGCCTAATATCCAAGTGCGCTTCAAGACAATGGCATGGCAAAATTGACAAGATTATGAAAACTTCCAATAAAATGACATGACAACACATTGAAATTGGTGCAACAACTTGCAAATGGAATTGTTTCTAGAAAATGTAAAGCATTTTATTAAACATTAGGAAGGTTGGTAAGGTGCATGGAGAATATCTTGATGGTAGCCAAAATGCACCATATGATGTAAGTATGTAGGATGTAATGAACATTGAATATAATGATAATCAGGAAACTACCATCATTGCCATCATCTACATATCTCACAATCTCACTTATCACCATCCCTACCATCATCTAGTTGTTTATTTCATTATTTCATATCATATATTATCAAATGTTATCATCATGGCCGCCTTTGATTTCATATATCAAAGTCCATTGCCAACTATATCAATGATGCAACTCCAATGAGTATTACTTGAATGAAGTGTGGATCTAATGTGAAACCAAAGAAAAAACCTATAAAAAAGATAATGATGCCCAACTTTGCACTAACATTCAAGAATTATGTTAATTAACGTAAAACCCTTTGACAAAATTAAAATAATGAAGATGAAAATGGGGTCACAAATGAGATTGAAATAATTTATGAAAGTTGTAAAAATCCATCATCAAGGAGACCATAGGGATGGACATTGATTGAAGTCCAAAACACTCCAATGACACCTTTCTCAAATTTGGATTTAATGTGAAAAAATGGTTTGTGGTGTGGATTGAATTTGAGTACAATGGAATTATGGATTGGATTTCATACAAGTTCATATAACAAATTGTCAAGTGAATTTGAATACATACCTCATGCAAGTGTTTTGAAGTTTTTAGAAAGGTGAACAAGGTGAAACTCACATAAAATGATACCATGCAAATCAAGATTGCTTGAAGTCTCAAATGACAATGACATTTTTCTCACAATTGGATTTAATGTGCCAAAACGGTTTGTGACACAAGGGCAAATCCAATATGTCCATTGAATTTTCCATACATCATATCATATGCACTTATCTCAAAGGTTTTAAAAAGGATAATGAGGTTCAAAACATAGCTTGATGTAGTGAAGGAAAACACAAAAATTTGCCCACACAAAAGGATATCAAAAATCAAACAAACAAAAATCATCTTGGTTTAGTGTGATATTCCATGCCCTTATTAATAAAAAATTTAATGTCATATTTTATAAATTCTTATTTTTAAAATTATAATAATTTGTTGGTATAGGTATGAATGTGGGTATGAACTAGATGATTGTGTCATGAAAATCCAAAGCATCATAGGTTTATCGGACAAGGTTGTAAATTCAAATTGGCAATTAAGCAATTATACACACAAACTTAAACTAGCATCAAACACACACATGAATGAACATGTCACGAACACATGGCCAACGTGACCTCAAATCCATAGCTTGTATATTTCTATATGCTTCATGAAAGTTCCAAGCTTTTGAAGAGCATATGTGAACTCTATTGAATTTTTGGCATATAGTCAAACAAATGTATATTATAACATATAAAAAATTGATTTGGTGATAATATGTCAATATGAAAGAACCCTTGAAGATGGATGAGTCCATAACAAAACATCATCTATTTGTATCAAACACAATAAAAGAAGTGAATGGGATTCAAGTCCTATTGATTATAACAGGTTGATACCTTGAAAATAAAATAGAATGGTTAAAGATTTGGAATTTTAACAATAAAGTAATCGAAAATTGCCATTAGAGGTAATGTTTTAATTCCTAAAACATCTTCCATTACATTTATTCCAACTTGCAATGGGAACAAATATATGAAATAGGAAACATGATATCTCATATATGAATTTTTCCAAAGAGGGACCTCTTGATATCTAGCCAAAAATGCACCACATTCCATTCTAAACTTTTGATGGTTTCTAGGTTTGATGGATCAACAATTCCAAAAACCCAAATAACTTGTGATCACAAATATAAACTCCAACCTTGAAGTTCACATTGACATTCAAAAAACATTTTAAATGGTATTTCATTTTGTTGATTTAAAAGTTGTAGACTCATTTGAAAGGTTGTTGATAAAAATATTATTTTCACTACAAGGAATTTGCATATCGATAATTGATTTTTTCAATTATAAAAGATATGTGATTGCAAATTCCTTTAGTCACTTTGAACAAGTTGCATAAAATTTTTGTCATAAAAGACATTACATGACACCAAGTCAAAACCCTAACCTAACCTACATGAGATGCCTAGGTTAGGTGGCCTTCCCTAACTAGCCTAAGTTGCTTAGGTTAAAAACATGAGCTAGGCCATAACCTAAATGGGTTTGGTTAAACACTTTGGCCTACCGTAAACACCTAAACTACATAACTTAAACTACAATAAATAGGTTGCAATAGTCAAGATTTTATCCCCTCACCATCACATTGAAGGGAAAAATGTTTATCATTGCATCAACTTTTTTCTTATGTAATATGAAATGGATTCACATTTTAATAAGCATTTTTTTTAACCTACCTAAATGACATACTCAACTTACTGTAGGTTATGTAGGCTACCAAGGGGCCTACTTAGGGGTTCCTTAAGCTACCTAGGCTAGCTAAGGGCTAATTAAGGTACCTAAGGGTTGCCTAGGTTACTTAGGGGCTACCTATGGGTGAAAGCATGATAATTAGAGCAAAAACATATTTTGTTTAAACTGTAGTTTTAAAATATGTCAACATTAACATAAGAAAATATATTCAAAGCCTTTTTAAATGTCATTATGAAAACATCCATGCCTTCATTGAATTTATGGTTAATTGAAGACAAAACTTGAATATTTTTAATGTAATAAAAATAGGTAATAAATAATCCCAAAACTAATTGGTGAATATTTTGTTCTTTCTTACTTTTACATTAGAAGTTTGATGCATTTTGATTATAATATGAACAAGTTGAAAAGCTAAAAATATATTTTACCACACCATTAACTTAAAGGAAAAAATTATTTGCAACCTATTTTGCAAGTTGTGAGATTTGTGTGTGTTTCCATGAATTATATTTAAGCATTTAGTTTTAAAATATAATTGGGCAAACTTATCCTTGGGTGGTACCACTAGGATTGTCACACCCAAATTTTTGTGACCCATCTAACTTTAGGAAAACATAGGACTTGCATTTTTAAAAAAATTATTCCAAATTATTTATCAAAAGGTTTTCCATGTCATGTAGAATTTAAAGCTCTAATTAAATTTACAAAAAATTGTGTTTTGATGTGGAAAATGAATGCATAAGCAAAAAGTTTTTAAAATGTCACATGGGGATTTTCTTGATCAAGAACACAAAAGGAATCTATTTTTGGGATTTTTTCTTGGATGTTATTTTTCAAGAATACTTCAAATGTCAAACTACTTGATGTCTTTTATAGATAAATGATTGAATCAATTTTGATTTAGTTATGAATTTTTGAAGTCAAGATTGTGAAACTTTGAAAGGCCATTGATGTTAGGAACACAAATGATAACTATTTCACATTTTGTTATTCAATGACTAGTTTGCATCATTCCCTTGTGCATGTACTAAATAAACAAGAAAAAAATATTTAATGTGTAAATGTAAGGACATTTTTTTTTAAAAAGTCAAGAACTAGGTCTGGAATGGGTTAAGAATGGATTAGATCCAAATTGTAAATGCATATTATAAGTTTTTGGGTGTCCATTATTTTTCATGAATGTGTGCATAAGTGGGGAACACATAGCCAACCTATTCCAATCAAATAAATCAATATATAAATAGATGGAATTTAATTTCTTAAATTTGGTGCAACTTTCTTGTGATTTTGGCAAGGTAGTTCCTAGTGGTACCACCCAAGGAAAAGTTTGATGAGTTGTAACAAAATCCAAGAATATGTTCATATTAAACATTGAACTAAATAATATTTTTATGTTCAATATATTAAAGGCTACTTGATGGTTACTTTCCATTTATGTTACAAGGAACAAAAATAATTCAATTTACCATGCTTGGAACCCTACACTAACTAAGGTGCCTAATAGCAACCTAGAGGTTGCTTAGGTTACTTATTTTGTAAGGGTTACCTAGGGGCTACCAAGGGGTTGTTTGAGTTACCTAGGTTACCTAAAGACCTATTTACATGTTGATTAGGTTATGTATGGGCTACCTAGGGGTTGGTTAGGCTACTTATGATACTTAGATGTTAACTAAAGTAACCAAAAGCCAACCTAGGGGTTGCCTAGACTAATGAGGATACTTAGGGGCTTACCTAAAGGTCACCTAAACTAATTAGGGTACCTAAGGGCCTACCTAGGAGTTATTTAGACTAACTAAAATACCTATGGGCCTAGCAAAAGATTGTTAAACTAACTAAAGTACCTAAATGCCTACCTAGGGGCTACTTAACTTAATTAAAATACCTATGGGCCTACCTAAAGTTGCCTAAATTAATTAAGGTACCTAGGGGTCTACCTAGGTGCACCAGAAGAAAATTCCAATTTTGTAACTAGTATTTGCAACTAAATTCCAATTACACACCCCACATGCAACTACATTTGGCACAGCTACATAAAACAAGTTGTAGTTGACTTGTAGTTGCATGTGACATATGATACTTGACATGTATATACATTTTCATCCATATGTATTCCTACAAAAAATTACATATGCAACTATGTGTGCAATTAAATGACAAGGTTTCTTTTATGACATGTGTCATTTAAAGACATTTTGGTATTAATATAATATAATATAATAAACTATATTTGGATAATCCAATTTAGGTTTTTAAAGATGTTGACACATGGCATCTAAGCAGGTAAGTGAATAGGGTTTATTTTCTGACACATGTCCATTTTGAATGCCAATTATGCGGTGCCACATGGCATTTAAACACATATTGGTTTTTAATTTTAAAAATTAAATCTAAATTCTCAAGTTTGGGGTTTATAATATGGTGATATGTGGCACCTAGGTAGGTAGGTTGGTTTAAGCAAGGTAGGTAGGTAGGTGGATAAGTAGGCTTATATAGGGTAAATAGGCCTAGGTTAACTAGGTAGGTTTAGAATAACTTTTTTAAATTTTGGGTTTAACTTTTAGGGTTGAACTTTTTTTATTAGTTCATCCCAAATGCACTTGCTTTTGAACTATTTCTAGTCCACTTAAATAATTTTAAAAAGTGAAAGCTATGACAAAACAAATGGGATAAACATTTTAGTTGCAAACATAACCAACTTAGTTGCAATTGTTATCTAATATATATGTTATACTAACCTAGTTCACCTACAAGCTATACTAACTGGCCTAGGCTAATGTAGTATTATATATACATATACTTAATATTTTTGTTATATTTGCCTAGGTTGTAAGGTATATTAGTATAGGCTTAAGTATCATAGATAGTATATTATATTAAGTACCTTAACTGAAATATGTATTACTTTAGGCCATTCTCTTTATAACATGTGTCCATTTTGTACACTAGTAGTTGTATGTTAGTTGCACACACAACCATATAGCTCATATAATATATAATGTCAATTTTGTAGTTGCAAGCATGACCAATCTAGTTGCAAAATGATGGGTTGCATATGACAAGATTTCTTCTAGTGGTGATACCTAAACTAACGAGGACACCTAGGGGCCTACTTAGGGGTTACTTTGAGTTATGTAGGGTATCTAAAGGTTGCTTAAATTACATACAATACCTAGGGACTACCTAGGTAAATGTACGTTTGCAACTATATTATATAGTCATAATTCAAGTTGAATAAAATTTTACATGTTGTGTAGTCATCTATGAATCACAAAAATAATTAAGTTTTCATCTATTGTTGGATACCATCATTTGTGAATGATATGAATGTTCTTTTCCTTTCCATTTTCATCCAAACCAACAATATTCACAAGTCATAATCACATCCACAATTGAAAACCATGTTGTCAAATATGCACTTACAAGTTGTTTTTAACATGGTGCTACAAATAACAATTGAAATGATAGTAAAAAATGGTTAATTTGGACATAAGTTGGAAAGACATGGGTTGGTATGGACAAGTTTCCTTGTATTTCATGGACACATCACTCCTAAAAAATTCTTGTGATTTCTTTTCATTGTTCAAAAATTCTTTCAACACCATCAAATCATTCAAAACATTGTACATGTAATGAGACTATAAAAGATATGCCTAAAATTTTGGGGACTAGGGTGTATTTCATGACATCTATATTTTAGGATGTCCAAAAACATGTTTGAAACAATCACACAAAACTACTTATCTATTTTTCATGCCTATTCTTAACTTTGAGAAGTGGGACTCTTTCAATCTTGCTAACATATGCAAAAACATGGAAACCATGATTAGGACAATTTACAACTATTGTCCAAACTTATTCATGTAATCATATGCAACATACTTCTATGCCATGTATGCAACATCAGTCATGATTATGACTATGCAACCCCTGATTATTTCAAGGTTTAGTTTTGCTACAAGGTATGACCCAATCTAAAGCCAAAATGTTTTGTTTTTACAAAGCATTCATTTAACTTCCATGTACCAAAACATTTCTCCCAATATCAAATACCTTTGCCACTCAAGCGTAAACTAAACCATTCATTCTCAAAATGAATGAAAGCTTGTATGTTTGAAAGTTTAAATCGAAGTCAACATATTTTTAATACTCAGTTTACAACTACTGAAACAATTGAAAATCGCACAAAATTCTTTGGGATGAAATTTCATCAACATTAAAACATTATGCAACAAACCAAATTAATGTTTGATGTTTTGAACTTATACAATGATTTTTTGAAATTAAGGATTGTTAACATAATCCTTACCTTTTTTTACAAAGATTGGACCCTCAACTACATGATTAATAACCATCTTGAAAAAGGTGTAACTAAGCTAGGTAACTAGGTTAGGCACATAGCAAAATAGGTAGACCTAGGCTAGGTTAGGTAGTTAGCTAGGCTAAATAGGTAGTTGCAAAAGTAGGGCCATGCTATCTTACTAGAGAGATAGGAGCCTAACTTCTAAGTAGGGAGGCTAAGTAAGTAGCTAGGCTAACAAGTTAAATAGTAGCTAGATGTAAATTATAGGTTCAGTAACTAGGTAGACTGCACTAGCTAAACTTGTACATAACTATGTTAGGTAGCTAGCTCATTAAGTGGGTAGTAATGTTAATTTAGTTTCATAATTACATTGAAATTTATAATACCTTTTAATTTTAAAATGTAAATGTATTACATTAATTTTAAATACATCTCTTTCCAATTCATTTATGCAAAATTTTAGTCAATTAAATTCTACTATATTTAAAATTCCAAAAAGTTAAAACACTAAATTAATTTTAATATCTCGAATGGGAAGAAAACCAAGAATAATAATTGAATTAAATTTTTATTTTTGAAATTTCCACAAAGAAATAAATTTCACTTCTGAAATTATATGATTCAAATTCAAATTTCATTAATTCATAGACTTAATTAAATTATTTTTTGAATATTTCACATTATAAGCACCTTACACAATTAAGTAATTTGATACTGATATTGATTGCACATGTACATCATTAATATCATTACTTAGTTTAACTCATAATATAATTTCATAATTATAAGGAAACTTATAATGGTTTTTAATTTCAAAATGTAAAATTTATTATACTGACTTTAAATATATTTAATTCCAGTTGATTTATTCAATTTTTCATACAAGTAAATTCTATGATATTTTAAAATCCAAAACGTTAAATTGAGTTTGGAAAAAACAAAGAAAAATAATTTTATTAAATTTTATTCTAAAACTCTCCCAATGAAATGAATTTCACTTTTGAAATTGTATATATAATTAATATCCCCGGGTCTTTAATTTTTTTTAATATTTAAAAAAATTTAAGTTTCTAATTTAAAGAAATTAAATTAATTCAAGTTTCACATGTACATTAGTTATGTTTGATTTTTTAAAATATTATTAAATATTAATTTGAGCTTCCATTTTTTCACATGTCATTAATTATGTTATATTTTAGTTGTTGTTCTCTAATTGTATTTTTATATGAAACATTACAATTAATAAGTGAGAAGGTGAAATTCATAATCTACTTTCATATCATAATATTTCACATCAAAAAATTATGTTTTTTTTAATCACATGAAACATGTCATATTTCACAACAAAATGTTTATGACTATTTTTAATCACTTTACATAGTCCACGTATGTGTTGGATAATCCACATATCCTTTGGTATGTTTTGATTTGATTATAATGTCATTTGAAATTAATCAAAGCAAACACCCCCTACTTTTTTTATTTATTGAAAATAAACATAATGAATCATTATGGATAAAGTATGGTTAATTCCATAATTATTATAATTGGAGTGTAAGGGGTGTGTAAAAGCCATGTATTTATAATAATTCATGATGAGAGCAAAAATAAAATAAAATTTGTGAGTTGTGGACCAATTTTGAAGCTTATTATTAATAACCTACCAGCCAATTCTGAATTTTTAAAATAAATGGTCGAAATTGATAACCGTCTAGTTTTGAATTTTCAAAATCTAATAACCTACCTAGATGACTCGATTATCATTTAGGTAGGTTATCAATCTTCAAATATTAATTTTAAAAATTAAAAAATTAAAAAATTAAAAAATTTTATAGCCTAGTGTATAACTGAAAAGTTAACCAACAAATATTAACTTGTTATTTGATAACCTACCCTTATGCATAACCAACAGTTATTACCCATTTTTAAAAATAAATCTAATTGGCACCCAATTGTTGTTATATTGATATTGATAACCGGTGTGATCCCCACCACCCCCCCCCCCCCCCCCCCCAACACACACCCCCACCCCCCCCCATTTTTTTTAAAAAAACCAACACACACCCCACCTATTGGGCCCCTTCATC
>Ga0116231_10002743_pt1 | contig 36774 bp, 29 predicted proteins | sample S1TSphgellanicum_2_FD_89695 | JGI IMG/M metagenome (GOLD analysis project Ga0116231, IMG submission 89695) | Host-associated microbial communities from peat moss isolated from Minnesota, USA - S1T2_Fd - Sphagnum magellanicum MG | ecosystem: Host-associated > Plants > Peat moss > Unclassified...
AACAGACACCCACCTGCAACAATATATATATATATATATATATATATATATATATATATATATATATATATATATATATATATATATATATATATATAATTTATTTTGGCCGCAGGTTTATGGCGAAAAAAGACTTCTTGCCTTTGAGCTAAGCATCAACAAAACTCTTGCGCAAGAAGAATGCATTGCTTTTTTTTTTCGATTAGTGCAATCAAAAAACGGGCTAATAAGCCTTTAAAAAGTTTAATTTAAATCGAGATTGATGCAAGCCTTTGCAAAACATATTTTTGTTTTGTCCTCTCCACCAAATTTGGCAACAACTATTGTGAAAAAATAATTCTTGAAGGAAACATTTTGAAAATAAATGCATTGCAAGGTGCTTCAACCATGTATTTTCCACAAATTGAATAGGTAGGTGATTTTTGACAACCAAAAGAATGTGGTCTTGTAAGAGTGTTATTTGTTGCATATCCTCCTTTTTGAAAGGATCTTTTGCATCAACAAATAATAATATTCCATTGCTAGACATATTAGGTTTCTTTTTACTTGTTGTCATTTTAATACCTGCTTCATAGGATTATTTATTTCCTCTTCAATTTTTTTTGCAATCACAACATGGTCTACATCCACATGTTTTTTCAAGGCCATTGGTTTTATAATATGGTATTATTCCTTTCCTTGCTTGAATTTTTACTAGAGTATATGCATCAATTAGACTATTGTAACAAAACATGTAACACGTAATTTTAAAAAAAATTCCATCCATTTCCTTGTTATCATTTATATAGTAAAAAACCCAACATAATGCAAATATGTTGTGAAATTTCCAAAAGATTTTTTGAGCATGCAATTTCTCAAGATTGATTTGCATGTTTTCATGAATGGAATTAGTTTCTATTTGCAAACTAGGATTTTCTTCTAAATGTTCTACCATAGGTTTTTTTCCCATATAAATTTCTTTGGGAAAAAATTCACAAAACTCATTTTTAATTCATTTTGATTTTACTATTCCATTTCCAAACAAAAGACTTTTCATAAAAGAGTATCGATGGGATGGAGAGGCCAAAACTAAATATGTTTCACAAATGGGTTTATGTTATGGTATTTTAATTTAATGAACTATTTAAAACAAAAAAATATAGCTCAAAACATTTGCAATCAATTACAAAATTGCTCAATTTTATACATCATGGAATAAGTGCAAATGTATAATGAAAGTGGAGGATGTAATTTTTTTTTAATAACCAAAAACCCTTGCATAACCCCACTACTAGAAAATGTGTGGAAACAACACTACAACTAGCCACTCAATTCAACTTTGGGTGGTCTTCACATGACACAAACCATTCATGATTTTGTTGAGGAGGCAAATCCCATTAGAAACTCATCAAAGTGGTCATGTAGTGGGAGGCAACAATGGTTTAGGAAATTTATGCCCGAAGTGCCACTTGGATGTTTTTTCTTAATGGTCATTATAGGCATTGTGCATAACGTTAATCACCTTACAAGGTAGGTAGGTAGTCACCATGTAATTTAAATGCCACATGATTTAGCTTGGGTGGCCAATGTCTAAATGCCACATGTTTGTGTTGCATTTGTAGCCCATTGGATAAATGCATAGAAACAAATATTATGTAAATATGAGTATAAATATATTTAGGAAAAACTAAGTATTTTTAGGTCATGTTTCATTAGTTTAACATAAATACGACCTAATTAGATATAATTAAACTATACCTAAGCTAAAGCAATCAATTTATACACGTTAAGTAGAATAGGATATGTATTTAAAGTATGTTTATTGTAGCCTATAATTATGTTAGGTATACCATAACCTATACATAGGCTAGGTGTTAATATACAATTTCTTATGTACTTACCTAGTAGGTATATAATGATCTATATTTATGTTAAGGTAAATTAAGCCTACATAATTACACATAACTAACCTACATATAACTTTACTAGTATGTACCTAGTCCATACATATTTAGGTTATACATACTAAATTTATATGTACATAGCCTCTACATACTTATTATATACATACTTATCCCTACATATACCCTACCCAACCTACCTATGATTTTCCTATACCCTAGCCTTACATATAAGCTACAATACTCAAATACCTTACCTTACATATGTAGGCCAAATGAATACCCTAAATACTTGAATATATTGCCCTTCCTTACCCTAAATACCCCAAATTTTATGTACCATATGTATACATTATCCTATTTTATGTACCTATGCATACCCTATGTTAACCTCAATATAATGTCCTATATACCTACCCTACCTTATCTTAAGTACCATACTAAATATCCTACCTACCTCTAACCTATGTTAATTAATACCCTACCTTACATACATAGGCTAAGCGACTTAGTATTGAATATATGTACTACTTATTGTAACTTATAACTCCCATTATTTACCTAGGTATAATTAACTATCGACACCTAAGTTAAGTTAGATGCCTACAATCATACCTACAATAAATTATTAGTTGGTTACCTAATTATTTACCTAAAATACACGAATTAGTGTGTAACTAAATAATTAAATATTAATTATTGCAAATTCATTGTTAATAATATAAAATCAATTAGGTCAAATTTGTAAAGAATTTGTTAGAATACGTTTGTAATTATTAATCAACAATATAGTTCATTATAATTACGTTAATATTTTATATAATTTAAAGATTTGTAATATGGTTGCAATTATTAGTTACAACTATATAACTATATATTAATTATTATTAATTAACATACCTATTTACTTACCTCCTTATCTATTTATTTTACTTCATTAATGTGCATTACATAATTACTTCAAGATAATGTTGTATGAACTAAAAGGCTCTAGTGTTGTATGGATATGAGAATGTTTCTCCTTGCCAAAAGTTTGTCCCATATTGTTTATCATCATTTCCAACTTATGAAGAATATAAATGGAAGCGTTCCAAGCATCCAAGACATAAGAAGTATTAAAAAAAGGAAGGCCACTTAGGATGAGCCAATTCAAATGGTTCAACCTTTAAGGCCAAATTCAAAATAAAATAAGATTTTCTTACCTAGGTGGAGGCTTAATCTAGGTGGCCTAGATCTAAGCCCAATCTAGTGGCCTACCTTTGGTGCAACCTAGGAAACGACATAACATAGGCTCCTAAGGTAGGCCTAGGTTGCCTAAACTTACATTAAGCTCCTAGACCTAGGCCTAGTTGCATAGGCTTTAGGTCTTAAGTTCTAGACCTAAACTTAAGTGCCTAAGCTTAAACTTTAAGTTCTTAGACCTAGACCTAGATATATATTTAGTTTTAGGCCTAACTTAGGTTTAACCTAGGCCATTTAAGTTTTAACCAAGTGGCATAACCTAGGTGCCCAATGTTTCAATGCCACACGGGCAATCCTAAGTGGCCAATGTCTAAATGCAATGTGGCCTAGCTTGGGTGGCCTATGTCTAAATGTCACATGATAATTGACTAGTCAAAACTATGTTTGACCAATCAATTAGGGTTTGACTGATCACCCTAATGACCACCACACAAAACCACCCAAACAACCACTAATAAATACACTTGATGCCTAGGCACCTTAAAAACCCCCAATTTTTTTTTGAACTAAACCACCCAATTGCCTATTCAATTGTTTCCTTATCCAACCATTATTTTAAACCATTAAGTCTATTAAAAACCCATTATAATGGTACCACCACAAAATGAATGGTTTTCACAGTGGTCTGACCAAATGTTTTATAGTAGTGCCCACAACATATACTAATTGGTTAAAAAAAAACAAAGAAACAAAGAAAAACAACAATGCAATGAAAGAAAAGAAAAGAAATACACAAAATGAAAAAAATTCACAGGTAAGAAATTCCTTAAAAAGACCAAAACAAAAGGTGAAAAACTTACGAAGCTTGGAAAGGAAAGCTTAAAGTTCTCCATTCCAAGGCGTGAAAAAAACATTTAGGGCTTGGGGGGGTACCAATCTGGCAAAACCAAGGCACAAAACAACAAACAAGGTGAAACAACAAGAAAAGTAGCAAGCAAGGTGAAACAATAAAGGCTAAAAAGGTATTTCAAGGTAGAATAATAAGGTGTAACAACAAGGTGGCGCAACAAAGCAAGGTCACAAGGTAATGTAGCAAAGCGACACAACAAGGCATGGCAACAAGACACAATAGTAAAGTAACATAACAAAATGAAAAAACAAAGCAAATTAATGAAGTGAAACAACAAGGTGCAGTAACAAGGCATGACAACAAGGTCAAACAACAAAGCATAAGAGCAAGACAAAACAAATTATAACACAAAATAATAAGCATGCAAAGGTAGTAGAAAGGTACAGGAACAACCTAGAGAAACAAACCATGAAACTAAACAAGGGAAAAAACATAGAAACAAAAGTGTGGAGAAAACCAACCACAAAATGACCAAAAAAATAAAGATGATTTATTATGTGAACTTACAATCATCCTACCTAAACTAGCTCCAATGAATCATCATATGTTGGAATGTAACATTTGGAATTATGTGCAATGTGGGTTGAATTGAAGTTGGATTTAAACATTAAAACTAGAGTTTTTACATATTTAAAAAACAAGTCTAGGAGTTACATTCAAAGTTTTGCAAAAAAAACCAAAAGTTTGACCTAAACCAAAGGTTCCTTTTGAATCCAAAAACTAAACAACAATAATCTAGGGTATAAACTAATGTTGGGTGGGTATACAATTGGGAGGGTTAAAACTATACGTTTTTAGTTTTAGTTAATAAAAACCAAAATGAAATTAGTAGGGTTTAATTTTTGGAATTGGGTTTGAAATTAGAACCAAGGTTTCAATTTTTCCAAAGAATCAAAACTAAATAGAAACCTCAATCTTGATTTTTTAAAACCATAATTAAAAAAATTGAAACAAAAATTGAAAAAATGACTAAAATAGATAGCTAACCCAAGGTTAACCAACATTTTTCGTCTTTAGGTTGCCGAAAACTAGATTGGAACCAAGTTTAATTTTTACAATTGAAACCAAAACTAAAATTGGGATTTTGTTTTTTGAAGAATTGGACTTTGACTTGGAACCACAACCATGATTTTCTTTTGAAGAATTGAACCTATAACCAAAATCATTTTAATTTATTTTTTAGAAACAAAATTGGAGGTTCTTTAAAAAATCAAGAACCACCCAACCTTGTTATAGACAATTATTAAAAACAAGAATGGACCCTTGGCGGTTATCAAGGTGGTTCTTATTCACAACCTTTTCAACAAAATTAGAAATTTGATTCTAATATATAACCACAATTTTCAAATTTTCAGAATTTTTTTTTTTGTTGGCTATAAAACCATTGGTTCTTTGATGAAAACCACATGAATTGTTTTAAATTATTTTTAAATAATTAAGATTAGTTTTTTTTCCCAAATAATTGAAATGAAAGATTCTTTGATCCAAAAGTATTTCAAAAATTAAACTTGATAGTTTTCTAACGATTTTAATAACCATGCAACATTATTATAGACCCATAGTACTAAATTCATTTGTGATGCAATGGGCACCAATTCTTGTGAAAATTATTGAAGGGAATGATTTTGTTAACCTATAAAGGAAGGACCACAAAACTTGATGTAGTTTATATTTGGTCCCACATATGGAAGGATGTTTGCCAAGTATGGAAGCACAATGGTGCAACCAAAGTCTATGTCATTGTTGTTGAAATAGTTAACACAATCCCAACATTATTTTGTTGTTGCCAAATCTACCCATCATTTTTCACCACTTTTTGAATTGAGACCATCATCTTCATGGACATGTGTTAATGTCTAATTAGATGAGATAGGGTCCAAACATGTTGATAGGAGCCAAGGTCATTACCTTAAATGACTACTTATTTTCAAATTTTTAAATTTTTTTATTTAATTAAAATAAAAATAAAATATCAATTCAAAACTATGTTGCAAATATACTATATAATTAAATGGCCTCTTTCAAAAAATTTCATGTCTAAATAATCTCTTAAAAATAGTTTTTTTACCAAGTTTAAAAACATGGTTACAGTGCTTAATGATTTTTTTTGAATAATTTATCTTCATTAGATACATTTCAAATCATACCACATGTTTTCATAAAATATTATAAACATTGGTTACACTTGCTTTTGCTCCTATTAATGTGACTATACTTAGTAGGAAACCAACACTTTCTAAAGTTGGAAGACCAATGAACATCAGGCCTTTATAGAGCTTCACCAACATTTTTTTGTCATTTCCACTTGCAATTTTTATGCATATAACAAAGATTATCACTTGGTTAAACTACTTGTTTCCTTATGAAATTGTAATGCATGCACATTTGGTGGGCTATCGATTAAATTTAATTTTTTGGGAATTTGATACACCCCTAGGTTTGTCAAAGTGATATCAAAGGTAAAAAACTAATCAATTCCTAGTTTTAAAATGAAATGTTAGTTCAGGATGCATTCATTAACTCCCACAAAAAAAAAGGACATGGAATTTTCAAGATGAGATTAGGATCAACAAATAAATTGAACTCAAAATGAAATCAATTTCCATAAATTAGAAAGAAAATAATTCATGCAAATTGGAACCTAAATGTTACACGAACAAATCACTAGTAACCCACATTCATAACACACACCATAGCCCAAACTTGGGAGAAGTTGCTGATCTTTTCCTTATAATATATTCTATGATTAGTGATAGGGATTACATTTGAAGTGGCCAATCCTAAAATTTCCCAATTTTGCAAAATTATGAATCATGCATGTTTGTGGGTTCATAATTCTCACATGCGGATTATTGTTTAAGAATTTTCAAGGGCAAAGTTGTAACCTTTCAAAAGAAAATTTCGTTGTCGTATTTCACATTCCAATCAAAAATCATTTGACCTTTGTATCTTGAGTTTTAATATTCAAAAGTCAAACTAACAGTTTGATTTTTGATTGTTCATTTGAATATAGTTTGTGCTTCAAATCTTCAGATAAAAAATATGACTCACTTTGGATGCCTCACTTTGGATATTTATTCTTCAAGAATTGTACAATGATCTAAATTTGAATAAGGTTTGGTTGGCAAGGGACAACAACAATGTTAAGGAAACAAATGAAGAAACAATGAAATATGTTGACAAAACTAAGTATACGTTGAAAAAATGATGAAAGATATTGGGGGGCAATGTGAAAATAGGCAATGGTTGGTGGTGACAACAATGAAAGAGACGAGGGATGTTAGGGAATGGCTGGGGATGGTTGGCTCATTGTTTCATTGTTGTCCTTAACATTTGGCGAGTTTAAACCTTTTCCTAAACCTAAATAATAACATTAAATTTATAAAAAAAAGGTGAATAAAAAACATTTATCACTCTACTGAGGACATTAGGAAGGACTATAGGAATGTCTCGGCTCCCAAGACATCCATAGGGATGTCCCTTTTGGAAACCTCACTATGTAGTTTTCATTTGGTCTTCACTTTTGAATATGTTTACCAAGTGTTTTGTGAACTATAAATTCGTGTTTTTGGGGAACTTCATGAAACATTTCCTTTCATGAAAATGTTTTTAAAAAAATAAAATTTCTAGAACATTTCTTATGTTAATTGTTGTGATTGGTTTGAAGTTTGAACTTGCCATAAGATTGAGAGCTATTACATGATGAGCTACTTGTTCAATATTCTATCCAATGAATGATTATTTTTATTAAAAAATTCAAAACTCTTCAAAATAGTTTTTTCTTTTTTGCTTTTTAGGTTTTTGTTGGGTCAAAAAGCTCTTTTTTTTTTTTCCTCTCTCTTTTTCATTGCTTCCTTTTCTATTCTTTTCCAAAGGGTTTCCTTTCTTATCTAGTGCCTTCAAAGTTCATAGCACTTTGCTTTTAATTTTTAATTTAAGAAAAGTGGGATTCTTCTTTTGGGAAAGAGGAACTTGGTTTGAATTCTAGAGTGGGCATCTCACCCATCAAGTGTGCACTTCTAAAAAAGAACCCTATCTTAAGTAACATGAATGAAGACTATTGGGTTCATAAGAACTATCAACTTTTGAGGCATATGAGTTGTTATTAATTTTCATATTCATACCATCCTATTACTTGTATTGGATCTAATACCATCCTAAATTTAGGGTACCAATGAATTCATATAAGTTGTTATTGATACCCTAAATTCATTGGTACCCCTAAACTTAGGGTTCATACCATCCTAGTACTTGTATTGGATCTATTTTGAAACTTTCATACCCGCTTGGTCTCTTAGTAGGGTTGAAGGCTGAATTTTTGGTTGAATTGAGATAGGCATTTTACTTGATATTCAAATTAGTATAGCCTCGATCCAAAGCTGATATCACCTCATGTCCCCACCAAGCAAATATTGATGCAAGGCTAGCATTCCCTAGTGTCCTTTACCAAGCAAGTATTAACATAATACCTTGGTCACTTTGACACATGTTTGTTGAGTAATTAATTAACTTTGAAAATTCCATTCCATTTTGGCAAATGATATATTTTCAAATATTCCATCAGATTCTTTATTTTCCTTCAGAATTTTTTTAAAGAAAATATTTATTGAAAATGTTAACATTTCCGAAACTAATGTAGTTAGTGTCCAACAAGCCCAAGTACTATGATAGTATGAGGCTGGAACACCTCTCTGGTCAGTTCTTTCATACCATTATGAAACCATTGAAAAAAACACTGCATATGAAGCTTGCAAAGATTCAAATTTGATAATGATGTGCAACTCAATTGCTCCAAATGTAAATAGACATGAAATATGTCATACTAGGAATACTGTTTTCTCTCAGATTCAAAGTGATTTGAGCCAAAATGAAATAACTTTGGCCAGGGTAAATTTATGGAAGGTGTGCTTTAAAAAATTAAAAAAGAAAAACAAACCCACCAGAAATGTCATGAGAATCAAGAAAGTCTCCATACTCACAAAAGTAAAGTGCCAGAACACTGCAAACACAGATATAGATTACAATACACTATCAATGCTCTTGACCATGTTTTGCTTATGATTCAGAACCTGTGCTGACCAAGACATGTTTTGCTTCTTGAGTATCCAAAATGAAAAGACGTTTAATTGTTAGTCTTGACCTGTGGCATTCCTTTTGGTTTTTAGTCCTTCTCAGGCAACAAACACTGTCGATGAACTAACAGATTGCCAATCCTCCTCCTACAGCATGAACCTGAATAGAGAGTAGGTATCCTTCAGGGCGCCTAAGAAACGATGCTATGCTTCCTGAACTGACATTTTATAGCTAATCACAATGAACAAAAACCTTATGAAGTGCATTTTTTGCATATCTGCCCTTGTGTGGAGAGCCATACCAAGTCACTCAGACTTCTTGGTGGCCAGGTCCAGGGCTTGCAATCGCTCTACCAGCGGTGGATGTGAGTAATGATATGCCGAGTACCATGGGTCGGTATTCATAGCTGATAGATTCTCCTCCTGCTCCAACCAAGACATTGCTTAATTTCTGTGTAAGGTGGTGCTCTGGTTTATGAAGTAAGGGGACAGCAAGAGTGCTCTGAATATTCCCCATGATCTACCAAGGTAAATATTGTATATTGTTGCAACAGCTGAGAAAAGTTACATATGGAGTTACAGCATACCTGTAGCTTGATTAAGCCAGCTCGCAATGGCACAGCATAGCCCAGCTTCCGAGCAAATGCATCAGCCTGCACCCCCAAAACCACCTTCAGTGCTTGACATCACGACATCTTGAATGTGGGAGGCAAGTGAACAAGAACTGTGAAGGAGCTTAAGGAGCAGCAGAAGACTGTCTGAGAAATGATATAGCTGCTTGCAATGGATGCACATTTGCTCACCTGGAATTCAAAGGCTCTGCTGACCAAGTTGAGACAAAAGCTTACGAGATGTTGGAGAGGCATTATAGTATGCTGTCCCAGTATTGCCAACCAAACAAGCCCGCATGAGACTAAGGCTCACAAATGCCCCTAGCTTGCATTTTATCAGTTGGACATTGCTGAGAATTTTTTATAAGTTTTCAACTCACACTTTTATTGTCAGTACCCGTTTGAGGCTGTGACTAACATAACTTAAAAGAGACTACAATTCCAAGCTAAACCCCATCATCAGGTTTGGCAATCCGCCTCCAGATGAGCTTTGCAATTCTTGTCATCTCTTGTCAGTTGCAACTTAAAACTCCAACATAAATCCATATTTAAATAATCAACACAAACAGAGGGAGTAACCTGAAAAAAGGAGGCATGCCAAACCACATCCTACGAGTGCAAAAGGTCATGAAGCAAAGAAGTTAAGATGGAGAAAAGAGAACAGAAATGGCAAAGAAAAGCCATGTAGATGGAAGTCTGTGGATTGATGTGAGAGGACAAAGGGAGACATAAGAGAAACCTGAAAAAGGATGAGACCAATAAGCACAGGCTTGGAGGTAAAACCAAAGCTTCGGAAGAGATCTGATGAATTTCGCACAAATGTATACCCTCCAAACTGCAAAAGTGTGAGCACCTGCACAGTGTACCAGGTCAACATGCATCCCACCATGCATTGTGCTGTAAGGATTCTGTAACAGTAAGATTGTTGAAAATATCTCACAAATTCTCTTCTTTTAGTGAGGCGCATGTTTCACTCTAATGGAAAGTCATGTCAGAACATTTTGCCAATCAATATACCCACATGAGAAAGTCATGAAGCACAAATATATAAATCCCTGAGTAATGCACATCTGATAAAACTGAAGCAGGGTCTTTGCAATGATGACCCGAGTGTCTCAGGAATCAAGTAGTTCCCATAGGAAATCCCTCAAGGATGTAAATGACTCTCCCACAAAGCAAGGATCTACTAAGAGCAAGCATTGGAAGAAGTATGAGAAGGACCTGCATTGCAAGGAAGGAGTATGTGGTGTGACTAAGTTTCCAGTGGCCCAACTCATGTGCTATCACTGCCACCACCTCATCCTCATTCTTACACTGCAGGAGAAAATGACATACTCAGGTTAAATATGGTTGCTGTTGTACTTGCAAGGTCCAATAAATGACATCCAAGTTACAAGCTGCATATGAAAGGTGAAGTCACCCAAACTCAGGAACACAAATTGACCTCCAACTCAATCCTCAAGTTTCCAATCAGCAGAATGTGCTTCGCAAGAGTCAATGGATTACTAAAGAATGTTCACCTGAGAAATCAGTGTGTCATAAAGAACAATACGTTTGCTGTTGTAGAATCCATACATGTATGCCTGCACCATATCACAATCCAGGTCTCCACACACTTACTCATCCACAAACCCAAAAACAGATTGCTGCAGACAGGAAAGCAGGAAAAACTTTTGGGAGATAGCAATATGTCGAGAGAAAGAACACAGACAACAAAAAAGTAGCAGGCCACTATCTACAACACATGCCTTGACCAATCTTCTTGTGAATGGTCATGTAGAGTCAACTTGCAAGGGTCCAATCCTCCACATTGGAAAGCTAACTTCACCATTGTCCAATCAAAAGACAGGATCTCAGTTAAGGAGGAGGGGGTTACATTACTGTGACTGGAGCGGGTGGAACCATCAATCACAAACAACTTCTTTAGTGGAAACTTGAGGGATGATGCCAGCTGTTCTATTTTGCCCCGCAGCTCTCCTTCAGGCAACTGCTTGTGTGGCATCCCAACCAAACCCTCACTCTTGTTAAAAATAAACTGCATACAACTTGGACATTAGCAGGTCTTCCTTACACACCGTTGGGCAGTTTCTACATATGTAACAATGAAGCTTCCAATGATCTATAATGCATGAATAATCTACCCCGGTTTAACCTCTCTAAAGAATCTCATACTGCTTGACTACATGTACTGGTAATTTTACTGGGCATGGCTTAACATGTATACCACCTGTTCAATATATGAACAGGCAGTCCTGAAAAATGGATACTCAACATAATGACCCTGATCAAGAATTGTGAGGGATGAAGAGACTGACAGGAGTGAACTTGTTGAAGAGTGGGGCAATCAGTATAGGATACAAAGCCATCAGCACCAATGATAGGACTAGCATAAATGCCCACAGATACAAAGCAAGGTATGGGCCGCCTTTCTGCACAATGATAATGATGGCTGCTACAATTGGTGGCCCAACTGCTACCATGAGGCCCAACCCCATCAGCATGTCTCTGAAGAAGAGCCAGATAGTTTGCTGTAATGTCCAAAAAACAAATGCATATGTCAAACATCTGGAGAGAAAGCTAATTCTGCTTTCACAAAGATCACATGATATCAACCAGCCCATGACAGTAATTGCAAACAGAGCACAAAGGATACCAAATCAATTCTAATGCATATTTCTGTGGGTAAAAGACTGATCTTACCTTGTTGAAGCCATGTCGTGCCTCTATGACAAAAGTCGAATACAAGGCGAAGGGAAGTTCTATCACCTGTCCATCCCAGAAACACAGGTTACCTGACAAAATCACTGCCAAAACACTCCAAGATATCTTCATCAAAGCTATCAAAACAATGTGATACCAGCCTTTCTGCAAAACAATACAATACAACCATGCCTCAAACAATGCCATAGGAAACAATGGGAACTGACAAACAGACTCATACAACATCACCATTGACAAAGTTGAACATTCCTACAGTACCTGAGACCACAAAGTGGTGGCACCCAAGAAGATGAGTGTATGTAAAATCTCATTTTGAGAGTCCAAGCCAAGTTGACCTAAAAATACCTCCGTTTTCTGCCAATCCCAAATTGCATCAGAATTTGTGCACCAAGACCGTTATTCCATCACATGACAACCATTCATGTACACAGTATGCACAGCCACAATTCTGCACAATACTGGTGGCCAGTTCCATGTTCACAGCCACAGGCACAATAGTACTACTCTCATACACCAAGGCCATAAGGGAAAGGAAGGGATTACCAGCCAAAGCCACGGTAACAAGCCCAACAACAAAATTGCAGCCTCTTCTACGATGCTTACAGCTGCATGCACAAAATGGAATTGGCTGCAGCCCACCATGCAAACCTAACATGTTAGTCACTGCCTTGCATGTCATTACATTGAGAGCTCATGGGAAGATTTCAACAAAGGCAAGTGAATGAAAGAGAAAAAAAACCTCTTTTCTAAACTGTATGCTCTAGCCTTCTCAAATTTCTCCTGACTGACAACTCCCTTGAGGGGTGCTGGTAGGCTGGAAAGCTTCAGAGCAGCATGCTGTCGAATGTCCAAATATGTCTCAAACACATACATTACCAGCATGAACCCTGCCATCCAGTTCAAAGTGCAACATTCAACAGTTTAAACTTTCGCCCTTAAAATATCTGACTCTGAATATGACATAAGATATTACCTCAACGGGCCAAAACCCCGAAATAGTGCACAGACAATGCCTTCATAATTCTTAAACAAGTCACCCAAGGCACAAATACTCCAAAGGTGTCACACTAGTCATGGCTTTTCTTTGAGTCAATTGGACACTGACTACACTGATCCCATACCATGGCTTGATACACAAATTGAACTCCCATGTCTTGTTGGATGTTAACTTCTGCTAGCTTTGCTAAATTAGAAGAACAGAAGAAAATCACATTGGGAACCAAATAGTGTCACTGCAGGCATTCCTGTCTCAATGATATGCATTAACTCTATTTATTTACAGAACACCATGCTTTAATTTATTGGAAGCACTATGGGGTATGGACACATGGACTTGGGCTCCCTTCTAAGTCCCAAGATTCTTGTAGTGCCACAATCTAGGACATGCTTGCAAAATTCAATCAGCACAATCACCCTGCAATCTGCATCATCTACCTCTCCTGTAGTTGGATAATTTGAAACCCAGACCCTGAAGTCCAAGCTAAACACATTTGCATAGGATTACTGCAGGAGAAAGCACCCTTATGATTTGATCAAAGAAAAGTCTGTAAACCACTCCTGAGCAGGGTTGTGACTTACAGAATGATAAAATTCCACCCTGGTACGAAAGAAATATTTTTCTTGAAAAATATAGGTCAAAGGCCAAGGGAGCTCTACCGGGCTTCATACACAAGGAAAAGACCTTAGTTTCCTGGGGTTCCAGAACCTAAAATCATGGATTCAAGTCAAGGGAGAGCTCTACAGACCCGGACTTGATACACGAGACACAGTCCTTAGTTTTCACGGGTTCCAGAGCCTTAACTCCTGGATGCACTTTCTGTTTATTGAACACCTTCCCCCCCCCCGCGAAGTAGGCGAAAATACCCTAAGTAAAGTTCATCACCTCAAACGATGATCAGCCCCCGTTCCCCTTTGGATACTCTAACAAAATAAAGCAGTAGATAATCATGCTGACGAAAACCCTCCGGACGGCAGGCAACCCTCCGAATGTTTTTCCAGTCTTCGAAAGCACACATGCCGACAGGATTTGAGAGAAGCAAAAGAGACACAAAAAAACGAAAGAAGAGAGCTTTAAGTGAAAATAAGACGCAAGAAAACAAATACAAATGCGCCATACCAACTACTGCTTCCAGGTAAGGGAAAGGCGTCGTCGATTCTGCCATTTCTGCTCACTATCACGATCAATTTGCGTGCGCTCCTCCTCTCGTCCGCAGCCAGGCTTCTCTTCTTCTCTGCGCCTCTTCTCTCTCCCGCTTAAGCTCCGACAATTAGGGTTAGGAAGCCAACTCCAGGTGCCGCCAAATGAATTCCAGGTTTCGAAAGGGGATTTTCAGATCTCGGGCAGGTAATTTCAGCTGCTGGCCTAGGAGTTCAAGGTATTCAACTGTCGACTGTCAAGGAATTCAGGTGTCGGGCAGTTCGTTTCAGGTTCCCGCGACAGAATTCCAGGAGTGGAGTGTCAACCAAGGAATTTCAGGTCCAGGGCAGTTCATTTCAGGTTCCGGCCAAGGAATTCCAGGTGTCGAGTCTCGACCCAAGAATTTCAGATCTCAGGGCAAGTAATTTCAGGTGTCAACTGTCGACCAAGGAATTTCAGGTCTCGGGCAGGTGATTTCAGGTGCTGGTCATTTGTAATGCGTCGAGTGTTATCTGCAAGTAATTTCAGGTTTCGGGCAGATAATTCAGGGTACTTATCCAGGAGTTGGGAAATATACTTCGGGTCTTGGTCAGGTAGTTTCAGGCGCAGGTCAAGGAATTTCTGGTGTCGGGCAGGCAATCTCAGGTGCCCTGGAAGGACTTCAGGTATCAACTCTGGACCAAGGAGTTGCAGGGTTCGGGCAGGTAGTTTCAGGTGCTGGTCACTTATTTCCAGGTGTCCACAAGGAATTTCAGGTATCGGGCAGGGAGTTCAGGTGCTATTGAAGGAAATTCAGGTGTTAAAAATGCATTTCAGGTCTCGATCAGGTCCTCTCAGGTGCTGGCCAAGCAATTTCAGGTATCGGGCAGACAATTTCAGGCACCTCAGGAATCGGGCAAATTCAGGAATCGGGCAGATTATTCCAGGTGTCGGGCAAGGAAATACAGATACCGGGCAAGAAAAATTCCAGGTGTCGGGCAGGGAATTTTCTCCTTGGCTCTTTTTTAATCACACCTTGGGTTTGTAAAGGTCCCAAAAGTGGCGAATTAAACAAACCCCAAAGTGGCTTTCTCAAGGTGCGTGACAGAAGAATTAGGGTTTGGTGCTCGCGCTCGTGTTTGTGTGTTTTTTATTTTGCGCGAGAGAAATCCTGTTTGGTGGCAGGTGTGTTTGGTGACGTGGGTGTGGAAATAAGAGCGCAATCGAGATGTTGAAGGATCGCCAGTTCAGTCGGCATTGGTTTGCTTACGTTGTGACGGGAATCCAGCATGAAAATCGAGGGTAAAATCATGAGTTCTAGTGCGGCGATTGGTTTTCTGACTCAGGGTCACAGTAGCTGTGTCGCGGTAGCACGGAGAGGTGTTAGGGTTAGGGATGGAGAAGGCGTTAGAAGGCAGTTCGGAGGTTCAGCCGCACCGTGAGGGAGAAAAGGGAGGAGGAGGAGTCGAATCGGATGGTGAAGATGGTAATGAGGATGTAGATGTGAAGGTGAAGGTGATCGAATGGGAAGAGTTTCAGGATTCTTTGGCGCACTTATTTGGCTTGGCGGCTCATCTCACCAAAGAGCGGGTTAAGCGAGAAGCGTTGTCGCAGCAGCTGGAGACTGCACTTGAGGCGAGAATTCTTTTTTTCATATCTCATTACTGGTTTTCGTGCCGTCTTTTGGTTTTTGTGGTATTGGTGCTTACCTATTTGTTCCTCAAGCAAGCGGAATCCTTGGATTTGTTATGTAAAGGAATTGTTTGCAACATGCCCATGTGGAACAATAACAGCTGCAAGTTCTGACATAGGAACGGTTTTTGACCAAAACAAGAAGGTCTAGCAAACGGAATTTAGTGATGGGAAGTGGGGCGCAATGTCGAAGATCAATGTGATTATAGAATGCTTGACAAGTGTGCTGTGGCAATCATTGATCAGGTACGGAAGCAATCTTTGAAGCGGGTAGATGCCTTGGAAGCCATGCAGCGACAATTGCAAGCCAAGCAGCGGAGTTTGGATATTGCTAAAGCTGTGTGTGCAGCATCGAAGCAAGATCTAGTGAGAGTGAGGGACAATCTCGTGCCATCTGCACAGGCATTGCACATCTCTTTCAAAGTCATGGCTGATGCACAGGGTCGACTTAAGGTTGGTCACATGCGAAGCCTTTTGTATGCTGCTATCCATTTGCACAGTACTAGCCTCTCTCCTTAGCAGTGCTCTTCAGGTCACTCTGAAAACAAGGAACGATTTTGCATGTGTGTAATATGTCATGTGTTACCACAGAGGTGGCAGCTCCTAAAGCACTGACTGGGCCAAACCTTAAGCATCTGTTTTTCACATGTTTGCAATGTTCATTCTTTTTCTGGACTTTATATTGAATGGGCTATTTGCAGGATGCAGGCCGGATGTTAGCTGGAGTAGGAGGATATGGACGCTTGTTAAAGCTTCACAAGGCATTGGATGCTAGGCGGCGCATAATGGTGGCTCAGGTTGCAGCATTGTATCCAGTGACCATCTGTTCCTCATCATCAGGCAAGCAGAAATGTCCCATCTTATTTGTAACTCTTATTATCTCCAGGTTTGTTTATGGATGTTGCAGATTTTGCACCTTGGCAGAATTGTGGTATTCATTGATTCAAAGATACTGTTAATTGAACCACGTTTGAATACAAATCTCTGGGATGTTTGCTAGTTCAGGTGGTGAAAAGAGTTCGTCCACAGCAGAGAGTACATCTATGGCCATAGCAGGCTTGCAGTTGCTGGAACCTGGGAAAAAGCAGCCAGGTCTTTTCAATGATAAGCAAGAAAATGATACCACTGCTACGGCTCTTGGTTATGTTGCCCATGTGAGCCTCTTGTTTGTACCCTCTTTGGAGATTCTGCTTTGTCAGTTTTTTCTTCTCCATGGGAAAATTAGTGACAAAATTCAATGTTGTCATTGTGGTGAGCTGTGTGAGACCAGGTTGTTGCAATGGTAGCAGGGTATTTGGATGTACCACTGCGATATCCAGTGCGACTTGGGGTCTCACATTCCTACATTCAGGACTATAGCCCAGCCATTGAGCCTCCTCCTTCTGTGGACATTGTGGCACCAGTTGGCACTGCACCTGTGGAGAGAACAGTAGTTGAGTTTCCTCTATTCTCTGAAGGTCAGGACCAGACAAGATCAGCTTATGCAGTTTTTTTGTTAAATAAGGTATGCCACCACTTTCTATCACTTCTACTATTCAGAGAATGTATTTGTGAGAGGCAGTTTGTGCTGATGTAATCTGATGTAGAGCTGAGAATGCTGCAGGACTTGGAGCAAATCTTAAATCAATTAGGGGTGGAGAGTGTGGGGCCACGCCACACATTGCTCAATTTGAACAGGCTTATCTCTACAGTCTGTTCAGGAGACCATGTAATTTCATAAGGCTGAAGGAACCAACTGTTCCTGACATCACCCACATTTATCCAAATTAGATTGGAACTGAGATTCTAGATAAAATGTAAGTAAGCCAATTTGCAGGTCATGAAGGCTAAAGAAAACCCAAGGGTTTCACTCTAAACAATTCAGGATGCCAACTGTATGCCAAATTGGCTCCTATTCATTTCACTGCCAGGAACACAGTTTGCTGGTGGATACGTTAGTTTGTCTGTAACATTGTCAGAAATAATCTGTCAATGCACACTTAACGATATTCACAGTTAGCTTTTTGTGATTTATGTGGACCCAGAACAAGGAAAAATTAGAAAGTCATAATCCCTTTGTAAGTTAATAAGTCTGCAAAGGTTACTATAGGGACCAAGTTGTAGAAATTGTTCAAACTTTTGAAGATCATTTATGGATACAGCTCCTGTTATATGCAGGATCCATGTTTCAATCACAAGTACTTCCTATGGACAGATCCATGTTTTGTGCTTACACTTCAAAACTGTAATTTTCATAGTTGCAGATTTAGAGATTTCTGTGTCTGTTTGTCTCTGTTATTATGTCTGGGAATTATGGTTTGGTTACAGATGTTGCACAAGGGTTCGGAAGCAGGAGGCAATGGAGCTCAATGGATCTTAAGGACTGGAAATTGCCAAACAGTGCAAAATTCTTTTGATAAAATTATTTACATTGTTGATCCAAAATTTGTTGTCAATTTTGGTACTCTTTCTCTTCAGTTTTTGTCAGAGCACTGTTCAACATATTGAGCCACTCATGTGTTGACCATAAGTCCTTTGGCTCTTCATCAGCTCCTCCAATTTGCCTCAAAACTGATTTCATGGCTCTGAACTGCCCACTTTGGACACAAAGTTTGAGCAGTGACCATTGGATTTCCAAGATTTCTCAACCTGATTTTTATTGCAATCTCTCAACTCTTTATCTCAGATTATTTGATGGCATGAGATTTTGTGAGGTTACAAACAAAATTCTCCTGACAGGTAAAACTTTGATGGTGCAATTTCTGCCAGTAATAGATCTAGAGGAAATTAAGAATGCAGAAACCTGTTTCTTTTGACACCCAGTTTCCTTCTACTAGATGCATGTTTTGAGATTCTTTCATGTCTTCCACTGATGAAAGACACAAAACCCAGTAAGCACCAAGAGATCTGAAAAGGTCTTGTTTCAGAGGTTTCAAGTCACTTTCTACATCAGCATCATCTGCTTCTAACTGTGCAAACTGTACAGAAAAAAAGCATTTAGTCATGTAGACTCATGCTACATCTTATGGTACATGTTAGTTGAATTTTCTGGCAGCCAAAGAGAGACGGAACAAACCCAACTCACAAGACTTGCAAAATCAGTAGCAGATGGGAGACAGAGGGATCTGACTACCCTTACTTGCAGAACTTGTACCAGATGGAATTATCTTTTATCACAAGGAGAATCAGGAAGCTATATTCTTGAGTTCCATCTAGACTTGAATTGTGTCTTTGGTTGATGAAATTTGCTCGACCACTATAACTAATTTGTGCACACATCTTTATGCCACATCAAGCTACAATTGGGATGCAACCTTGATGTTGAGGAAAGAGAGACACATTGAATAAAATTGTTAGGCTGATTTGAAAAATATAGTAACCAGTACCTTGAGATTTGGAGTTCATCAATAATCGGACCTGACATCTTTTGAAAACGTATTTGATTCAATTGCTGTAGATGAAATAAGGGAAGTGTGTTGCAGCTTTGAACTTAGCGTACTTGGTGTGGTGGTATAAAGGTTCACATAAGTAGATTGAAAGTGCTGAATTGAATGTGTGCTATGCTTGAATTTGTAGTGTTATTTTCCTTAAGTGGCACTCTTTTACACTCAATAAGGGCCAAACCTTTTGAATTTGGCGGAAGGAGATGATGTCATGGTAACCTCATTATTTGCCACATTATGAAGAATTCTTTTTCCTGATTGATTAGGACAATAGGTTTTAGCATGTTGCCAAAATATAGCGTAATTCCTAAACTTTTCTACTTTCCTCTCTAATCTCATCTGTAAACAAATTTGGCTAAGTCCTCTTGTGCATGATTGCCAACCCAGCTACCTCGCAAATTTGAAAAAAAAGCACTTGACAAAACTACTTTTATTATGTAGATTTTTTAGTATGTTCATTATGTAATCTATCTTTAAAGTAAGGTAGTTTGTTTTGTTTTGTTTTGTTTTATCATGTTGAGATCTCTAAAACCACGACATTTCATGCCGCACTCTTGGTATCTTTGGAAAGCTCTCAATGAGTAAAGGTGCATTGACTTGGTTTACGATTGTTTGTAGCTACGGTGTGGAAGCTATTGAGTATTGAATCATTTCTCAATGAAAATTAAATAAATTTCTTGGTGTTACTGGAAAGCCTTCAGGGAGTTAGATTTAATAAATTTTATTTCACAATTGTCAGAGCTAAGGTGTGGAAAATATTGATTTTTGAGTGGGTTTTGTTGCTAGAAATTCAAACAAATTGCAAAAATTAGATTTCAAAGGAAAAATCAGTTGGGGCCCTCAATGTGCTCACATTGCTGAATTTTGAAATTTTCAATTTTGAAAATCAAAAAATGTGTTCACACTTGGGCCAACAACATAGGATACACTATTATTGATTAAACAACCATTTGTACTCTTGGTGCAAGGAAATTAATAAATAAAACTAAATCACACAAAGCAAGGGCAACCATTAACCTTTTTATATATATCATGGCACAAAGGTACAATTTGGCTCCTTCTAGAATCACCAATCCCAAGAATACCCAAGGCCCTTCAAATTGAGCTTGTGTAAACAATGTTATGTTCTATAATTTGAAAATCCATGCAATGGATCTAACATCAAATGGGCCCATTTGAAAGAAGACAAGTGAGCCCACATCCTAATGTGGCTCATTTTTGGGGAATAGACTATTAATATAACCCAAGAAAATGTAAAGGTCAATTTTAAGTGGACTATGGTTAACAACGAGTTCATTTAGTTGTTGTTTTTTTATGTTCATTGTCCATCATGCAATGGATCATAATATTGGTGATGATATTTAATGGAATATTATATTTTATGAAGGAAAAAGGACATAAAAGTGATGGCATCTTCATTGCATGCATCAGAATGTTGTCAAATTGTTTCTATTTCATTTTAACCTTGATTTTGCAATAGATTGATTCCATGCCGGGGGGACACTAATAAAAAAAATAAAAAATACATGAATAAAAATATAAGGTGCAATATATTGATTGTTGGGTAAAAATTATAAGTTAATTAATTAAAAAATAGTGTGCATTTTATTCAAATAATTAATTTTTAATTATAATATAAAAATTTTAATAACCTGAAGTAATGGATTATAATTAATATAAGGTGGTTTTAATATGTGTATATTAGAAAATTAATGAAAAAAAATAAGTTGGACAATTTTTAATACCCTTTTAAAATGGTTGTTTGACACACGTAAATCCCAAACTTTACACTAAGTGTCCCCTTTAAAATTCCATGAAAATGCTGTGCTACACTTGATGTGTTTAAGTTTAAAAGTATATTTTTAATGTACTAATAATGAATTCATTATGTTCATGTCTCTATCGGGGTTGGATTTGTAAAACCATTAACATGGAATGGTCTGAAGAAATGTGAACCATGATGTGTGTAGACAAAAAATGTATTGGGTAAATAAAATTCAAAAAAAGAATTCATTAGTTTACATACTTTCATAATTATTGACCAAAATACACCCATGTGTATCTAATTAATTAAACATTTGGTTTGTCACATGTTATCAAATTCCTTGAATTTTAATTCAATTGGTCAATTACATTACTGAAGGGGGTGACTGAAATGAAATATATTGTGAAAAGTAGACGCAACGTAATAGATATTTCACCAAAAGAAACAAATAGAAAAAATGGAGCTAACAATGAAAAAAATAGCTTGTGATTGAAATGAAAGACATTATCACAAGAACACCTCAATGTACTAAGGAACATTCAATAAATAGTTAAAATTTCTTGCAACTAATGATGTGGAACAATGAAATGAGATGTGTTATCAAAAGAAGACATTGACGTAAAGGGCATCTAATTAAAGGACTTATATTACAAACATGCAACTAACAATGTGGATGAATTGAATGAAAAGTATAATGGAAAGGAACATTGATTTGAAGACCATTTTTAGGACTTGAATTCACAACATGTAGTTGACAACATGAATGAGTGAAATAAAAGTTTTTGCTAAAAAGAAACATTGACATTTGCTCAAAGGATTTAGATTGCAAAAATGCAAGTAACTAACTTTGGTGAATGAAATGAAATTGTTTAATTGTCAAAACAAACAATCATAAACATCACATATAATTCAAAATGACCTAGATTGAAAGCATGCAATTATGAACATGGATGAGTGAAAATGAAATGGAATTAGTGATGTGGGGCCCAATTGGAGGATTTATACACTTGCAAGATTTGCAAACATCTTATTAAAAATACAAGTATATTTCCCTTCAAACTCTTTGTTTATGACATGTTTTATAAAAATGACACACTGATGTGAAGGACTTAAATTGGAAATGTGCAACCAATGATGTGGGGGTTGACTAAAAAATTCAAAGATTTGCAATAGTTACATGTGGCTAAGGATATGGAATTTGTTTAAATTTTAAACTTTTGTTTTTGCAATGTTTTATCAAAATGAAACATTGATGTAAAGGGACTGAAATTGAAGACATCTAACTTAATGACATTGGGTTCAATTATTGAAAATTTTAAAATTTGCAAGATTTGGAAGCATGTGATTAAGGATAGTACCAATGTTGTTTTGGTATCAAAAAAATGTGGGTTATAACCATGGGTATGCATTAGGGTATAAAAAAACTTGCCCATAGGTGATCAAAATTATAGGAAACATGTTGTGCACCTTGTTGCTAGTTCTAAGTGCAAGTGTCGTATTAAGTTTAATTGAACAAGCAAGTTTAAGGTTTTGCAAAACTTGTGATACTAGGGCTCGGCCATTTGTATCAAACTCCAGTATGAATAGACTAGTATCAATTAGGTTAATTTTACATGTTTATGATTTACAAGTGCTTCATTTGGAGACAATGACATAAATTTGATAAGGTCCCCTTTGCATTCTTGAGCTTCCATTTGTTGTCATAAAGAGGAGTTATACATTAAAGGTGAGATTTCTTGGTTGTTTTGTGCATTTTCCTTGTGTCAATTATTTTCATGTTTTTTTTTGTTTTTCATGTTTGTGGTTATTGAATGTCTCAACTATAAATGTGGATGTGTTCAAATTATTGGACTCTTCTGCATATCACTTTCATGTTATAAGGTCTATAATATGATGATCCATGAGCTTGAAATCTTTTTATTAAAAGAGGTGTTGTAAATTGAAGGTGTAATTAATGAAAAGTGATGAACCAAATAAAAGGCATTTTGAAAACAATAATTCACACAACTCATCATCAACCAAAGTTTTTGGTTTTTTTTCACCATGTAGCATAATCATAAGTTTTTTCCTTGTTGAATGACAACATCATTGCTTCCATGTGGGGAATGCAAATGGATTTAATCCACTAATGGGTCAAAACTTGTGATTAGGAGCCAAAAGGATTACTTTGGAAAAGGATTGGAAGTTTTTTTCCCCAAAAATAACTTTTACATGGAAATGAATTTTTGAATGAAATTTTTTGTAACTTGTTTTTAAAAATATTTAAATTTCCCCACTGTATCACATTTTTTTTGTTAATCATTATTGAGTAAATATGAAATTTTAAAAATGTGTAGATTCATTATAGATTCAATGTTTCATCTTGAAAAATAATCAAAATTTGAAATCATTACCAAAAAATAAAATTTCACATTATTTAATTTTATTATACTCTAAAATATAACTTTTCTTAATACAACATGTACATTATAACATGTACATGGTAAAGGACTCTTGAAGCTTTGAAATTTTGAAATAATTTTGAAACAATCTTTGAATTTTTAAAGTTGTAGAATTCAAAAAAATTAAAGTTATGAATGTTTTTTGAGTTTGATTAATATGTTTTTATCATTTATATTTTTTCAATGAAAATTATTTTATTATATGAGTCCTTTTGATAGTCCTTTGCAAAATTGACTCTATTTCATGCAATAGGTGTACATTTTCAAATGTCTTAAATTAAAACCAAAACTTAAAATTGGATGAAATGAATTTTTACTTTAAATTCTTTGACATTCGTATGAAAGAAAAATGACTAATTTGCCATGATTACTATGGTTTTAAATGATAATAAAATAAATAAGTGTTTGACACCCTTTTTGGCTCCTAGTTACATGTTTTGATTCTAATGTGGTGGTCTACCAATGAATTTAGGTTGCTAAATGTCGGTTTTTGGTGTTACAAATTTTGGGCATCTTGGGTTCACAAATCAAGATTAAGTGAATCTTTTTAGTTGCAAGCATGTTCACTAGTTTATGATAGTGTCATCTCAAGATTAAGAATCTTGACAAGTTCTTTATGATTTATAAAAATTGATTAACTAATGTGCAAGTTGATTATAAACTCATTGTTGAAGACAAATTAGTAGAGTTTTTATGGTAGAGGAGACATTATTAGAAGAAAATGAAAACCTACTCGAAAAGGTAGTCTATTTTGAGGAGACATGATCTTGTGTTTGAAGATGTTAAATGGGTTGCATATGCATTTTAATTTTGTCTTTGATTGCACATATACATTGTTGATTATAATTTTTCATATTGTCACATAAGTTTGACATGGTCAAAGTGTTGCATGGAATGGTTTCTTGAATGTTGAATGCTTGTTTTCTTCTTTCTTGTTTGTGATTTTGCACTAACACTTTATTTTTTTAATTGGAAACATACACATACAAGAAAAACTAAACCCAATACTAGGATGCAAGCTGTTATTTTGCCAAGTTCAACACTAACATACATGTGTTGATATGATACAAAATTTTAACGAACAAGTTATTATAACATAATGGTACCAAAAAACTAAATTAAAAAAATCAAAACCTTACCTAAAGTGAAAAAATAAGAACATTTCCACCAATGTTCCACATGTGACCTTATAAAAATATTCCTCACTTCCAAGTTTTAGTTAGTAAAGCCCACATTAGATTAAAAGTCAAGCCAATAATGAGAAATTTGAACACTTTTTGGCTTGTTGTTTGGCCCCATGTTACTAATAACATATTGTTTATTTTGGGGCCAATGAGTTTATGTGTACATAAAATCATTAAGGCCAAAAAGTAAGGACCGAGGCTTCAATCCTTCATATGCTTACATTCTTTCCTTCTTCTTGGTATCATTCTTCTTTTCATCTTTGCTTCCTTTCTCAAGATAAACCCTAAAATTCAAACCACCATCAATGAACATAGACACAAGATTTTGGTAACTTTTGTGTTTCATGATAATTTGACATGCTATTATTATAGTTGTGGCATTGCAACAACTTGCACTTCATCAACATTATAATGCAATGATGATGGTGGATGTTTTCAAGTGGAGCAACAAGAGAAAGATTTATATGGAACTATGAATGAGCAAATGGTTTCATGGAGAGACAACTTTTGAATAAATGTTCAACAAAAATGTTCAGCAAAGATATTCACCGAGTTTGGAATAGTGTTTGGTAGTTCCCACTTTTTTTTGAGAATCAATTGATTTTAGTTCTCTCATGATGTTATTAGAACTTGATCAATTCTCTTATAGATATATATATATATTTTTGGGTTGATGAGAACTAACTGAGTTATCAAGTTTTTAATTTTTAAAAATTCACCCAGTTTTCAAATAGGGTGAGTTTTCCATATACAATAACAACTAGTTTTCACATTCGGTTTTCAAATAAGGCAGTTTTCACATATACAATAACAACTGGTTTTCACAACCTGATTATTAAAATTTCCATTAATTAAAATCAATTTTAATAATTTAATTACTTCATCACATGAAAATACCAGCACCATGTGAGAAGAGTAATAGTAACAGGAAAAGAATAAGAGTAAGGGGGAGAAAAGTACTAGCAATAAAAAAAGAAAAATAATAATGGAGAAGAGTAATAACACAATAAAGAGAGAAAAGTAATAAAGGGAAAAAGAGTAATAGCAACGGTAAAAGATCGGTAGGCCCACGTGAGAAGAACAACAAGAGGAGCCAACAAGTGATATAGAGATTTTGAAAATTAGATCTACTTTCTACGAAAGAACTTATCCGATTCTCCAAAATAAAATAAAATAATAGTAATAATAAATAAATAAATAAATAATATATAAATTTGAATCAATTTTCATGACCGATTTCGTTCATGTGAGAACCTGAGATCAGTTTTTAGTCCGATTCTCACATGTAATGGTGTCAATCGATTTTCATTGTGAGAATCGGGTTGAGAATCGAGTTGAAAACCAGGTGAACATTTGAGAACGATTCAACATTGGTCTAAATGATCATCGAGACAAAATAAAATGAAAAGAGATTGTTTACTGTTTACAATTTTACTTCCGTTTGGGACCAGAGAGTCCATTAGACGAAAGGTAGATCATGGAGATGAAATGAAGAAGAAAGAAAAAAATTGTAAGGTTTGGTTTAAGGTTTAGTTTAATCCTCGAGTGTGAATTTCATCAAAACAACAATATTTTATTACAACAACATGGGCCCCCCGGAGTTGGAAATTGGCCTCCCAAGTTTATAGATATCTTTTTTTTTTTTGCCTCGGGGGACGGGACCAAGGGCCATAAAGTGGTAGATCAAAAAAATTGTTTTTCTTTTTCAGCCTTTGACTCCTAGTGTAAGACACTTGGGGGCTGATTTCAGCGATTGCACGAATAAGAATCCTCGATTTTTGAGTTCAACCTTAGCCTTGACTCCCAGTGTAAAGTGGGCATAACCTTTTTTCCAACCCCACCCCATAGAACTGAAACTGGGGATGCAAGTACGTTGGAAACTACTTAGTAACAAGCCACGTGGACCAATCAAACCATCTACCCAATCAGAAACAGGGGACAGTCAATCAAAATGATTTGACTGTGTTTATTAGACTGTTCCAGGGCTCTGGAAAAGCTGTGCATTTGTAAACGGGTCCCAGCAATCCTCCAGTGTGAACCTCCTCATCCAATCCACCGGATTCAACTTATGAACTTTTCATCCAAGAATTCCAGTCCGGTGTTACATCCATTACAGAGTTGGTGGGTTGGTAGAAATGTTCTAAAAAAATGGATACCAGAGCCACAGTGAACCAGCACCCACCAGCGCACCATCCATTGGATGCCGGTTATTACTCAGTTGTGGATAAACGAACCTCAACTGAGTTTATATTTGGTTTCACCTTGGTAACCAATTTTGCAGGAAATAGGTCTCATATACAGGTAGATAGGCAGGAAACTAGGTAATTACTAGGTAAGTAAATGGTTTATACATAGGTGAGGGCTGTTTTTACTACCTACTTTCTAACAACCTGTTTGTGGGTTGTTAGTAGGTAGGTAGTTAAAAAAAGCACTAAGCTAACCACCAAGGTTAGCCAGGCAACTGGAACCTGACAGAAAACTGTTTCCTGACCACTTACCATTCATCCTTGGTGGTGTGCTGGTGGGTGCTGGTTCACTGTGGCCATATACCAGAACCCCATGGTATCTCCAAAACCTAAATTCAAACTCCTTTTTTTTTTCGGGTACCAAGCCGCGACTGAACACGGCAGTCTGAATCCAAGGGAAGTGCTCCATTGTTTCTGGTGTCCAAATAAACTAAAAATGATCAAAATCGAAATAGAATCGAGAAACTTATGGCCCCCCAAAGTAGAGGGGTCAAGAACTCAAAAAAACAAACCACCGAACTGTACAAAGGCCAGTTTCCAAACACTCAATTTACTTTTTTTGTATGTTGCTCTGTTGTCATTAGAGTTCTAGAATGATTTGTAGAACTTCAGGTGGCACTCGTATAGCACTTTAAATCGTTTAAAATGAATAAGAAATAAAAAAAGTTATGAGGTTTAAAAGTAGGAGGGGTCAAAATGAAAAAAAATGAAAAAAAAAGTATTTTGCAATTCAATTTTTTTTTTTCTTTACTTCTCTTTTTTGGCTGGTCGTTTGGCTTTGCATTTCCTTTAGCTTTGCATTTCAAAGGTGATTTGTAGAGCTTGAGAAGGTGTTCCTATAAAAATCACTCAAAATGGAGAAAATTTGAGAAAGATCTGCCAAAGTGTTCAGTCATAGGCAAGCGATTGGTGATGGGCCAGTTTACCCTAATTTGGAACCAAATCCAAAATTCTAGAATCCAAAACACATAAAATATCACTAAAATTGTGTTGTAGTACCTACCCAGGTAGCGATGGAGAGGGGATTTCCAGTATTTTATTGGATATGGGTCCATGTGCCAAAAGACTAGGGATTGGATTTGGGGGCACCCTTCCCCATGCCACCACCCAAAGGATTTGGCTTTGGGTGCACTCTTCCCCATGGCCACCCACCCCCACAATAGTACTGAGAGGCATGCAAAGAGATTGGAGTTTAACTTATATGCATGAGAAAATTTTAAGGGTGCATTTGACACTTGTTGCAAGAAGGATTATAAGGTGGCATGAATTTGGAAGAAAACAAAATCATTTTTTAATAATTTTTTTTCGTCTTTAATGGATGATGCATGGAATGACAATGCATGCATGATGGCCATCATAGGTTGCAATGGGTATAATGACATGAAGACAAATAAGAGATGGGATGATGGGTTTATGAATCTTGGTGGCCTTGCCTACTACCAAGGCAAGGATATTGTTGTCTTTAGATTCATTATAGAGTATAGTAGCTTAAGGGATTTTGACCCCTAGGTAGTAGGTCTATTTTTATATTATGATTTTTAAAAAATGATATTTTGGCTTGTTTTGAAACTTGAGATTAATCATAGAGTTATAATATCATGAAGGATTTTGGTTTCTTTTAGAGGATTTTTGGAAGATTATATTTTTGCACCATGAAATATTTCACTTGTTTAACACTTGTTTGCTAAAGATTTATTCATTTTAGAAAATGAGGTTCGAAAATCCATTAGTTGAGGAATAAGTTCCTAAATTACACTTTGTGTTGTGTATTTTGGAATAGTAATCCAAAGGTTGGGACAATAAATCTCAAGTTGGGAGTTTGATTCATTGTTTTTGGTGGTTCTTGGGTACCTCTTCCAAGCTTTAATTATGACATTTCACTTTTTAAAACCCATTTATGTGGATATTAAAAGACAAATTAACATGTGGCTTTTAATATTTATGTTATGAATATGAAAATAATTTAATTATCTATCTCTTTGAAGCTTTTCTATTTAACCTTTTGTTTCTTTGCACATTTACATGCACATCAAAAATTTGACATAAATTAATGATGAACTATTGAAAATCATGTGGGAACATACCAAGGGGGGGGGAAAAAAAAAAAGGGATTTTGCTCAGTTTGGAACTTTCCCCCAAAGAAGAAGGGCATTACACTCATATCAATAAAAAATTCTTTGTTTTGGCTAATGTTTGCACATTAAATTCTTGTTAAAAGCTCCTTCTTGCACTTTGCATGTCTACACTAAGACAACATCCCTTGTTGTGCACATACACACACACAAAAGCTTGGGAATAATAAGTACCCCGAGTTTATAATGGGGATATTAGCCCAGGCCAAAAATGGTGATGAACTGTTTTGGAAATAGAAATTTCATATAGCCAATGGGAAGGCTCAGCATGCACTCAAAGTGCCTTGTTTTATTTTCATTTAAGTTTTGGGTCAGAGGGAAGGGTTGGGGGGATTTTTTTCATTTTTCCTTTGTTCCCAACATGTTCGCTTCAAGTTCCCAATGGGTTCCCAATAGCACCTTGATTTAATCCGATATGTTTTGCCCAAAGTCATCCCCTTCTCACGTATATAGGTGGGCCAAAGGGAGATGCACTTCAACTTTCCATAGAATCTTCTATTTTAGGGGAGCCTCCATAGTTTCAACTTTTTTTTGGCAATGGGCCAATCAAATTGACTCATTGCACCAAAATAAAAAAAAAGGTTGGACTTATGAGGCATCCCCAACTAATTAATATAAAACAGAAATATAAGTACCCCCAGTTTGAGACCACTGAATTTGATGTGTAGAAAACATGGGGAAAAAAAAGGATCATCATGATGCACCAGTTGAAACAGAACAAAAGCCTCAGGATGAAGCTCTTGAAGGTTAGAGACATGAGGAAAATGCATGTGAGGAGTGAAGAGTAGGAGAAGTAGGAGAAAGAAGGAAGAAGAAGAAGAAGAGATGGCATGATGGGTCCATGAATCGGCAGCGAAAAATAAGAAGAAGAAGAGATGATGGATGATGGGGTTTGATGTAGCACCCGGAACAGTGAAATTTTGAGGTGGAGAGGGATCTGTGTGAAGAGAGATGCAGGAAAGATGCAATCATAATGCATGAGGCAGCGAGGAAGAAGAAGAGGAAGATGATGAAGCAGAAGAAGACGAAGAAGAAGAGATGTATGATGGATCCATGAATCATGATGATGATGCAACTGTGGACATAAGAAATAGGGAAGAAGAGCGGGCAGGAGCAGGAGGAGAAGCAGAGGAGCAGCAGGAGGAAGGACAAGAGTTTATTCTGTTCTTGTCGCCAGGATCATGGCATGCAGGAAAACATCATCAACAGTGCAACACAATGTGGTGGTGGGGTCCTCGACTCCTCCCTCGCCGCAGAAAGCAGTGAAGTCCGTTCCCCGCAACAAGAAGAAACCCGGAAAGAAAAAAACAAACAAAAAAACAAATCAAAACCAATAAATAAAACAAAAGAAGCCAAATGAAAGGAAAATCCTCCGCTCCAGATTCCATGGCGATGTGCGGCAGAGTAGAAGGACCGGCGTGGCGCTCTCATGGCTGCACGTTGTTGCTTGCTAACTATTCCACAAAATGGCTCTCTTACGGTCCGTCCCGTATTTGTACTTCTCGCACTTTTATCTCGGGGCCGTTTCGCCCCGTGCTTCTTCCTCGCTTATCGGAAGCGAGAATCGAGGACGGCCTGGAGATCGAGATCGAGACAGAAGAGACAGATAGGGCTCCATCAACTTGGTCGTAAGAATCGCGTATCGGTCAAGGATGCGAGGTTCCGGTGATGTCCGTTTGTGTGGCGATTGCGACGGGATTGCAGCGGCGGCAGCAGCAAGTCACGGAAGAAGATTCGGATGATCAGCTTCTGCTTCTTCTTCTTCTTTTTGGGAAGGGATTTGTGGTCTAGGTTTTTCTCTGTTTGTGCGCGCGTAGTAGATACCTCTCGACTCTGTCAGAGAGAGTGAGCTTTCCTGGTGGCTGGATTGCTATGGCGGTGGAGTGAGAAACGCAACGCCAGTTTTTGTCGTGCCGTGATGATGTAGCAGCAGCATCTTTGAGTGCAGGTACCTCAGAAAAAAAACTTTTCTCGGTTTTCTCTGGACTCTATCTCTCGCGCTGTCTGCTTTCCAGTCGTGGATCTTTGTGCCTGAAGAAACTCTCGAGACGGACAATTTCCGTGGTTTCCATTTGCGGGGAATCGAGCGAGGAGTGCTTTCTATTGTCTGCATCGTTTCTCTCTCTCTCTCTCTCTCAGAGGTAGCGTCGCCAGGTCCTTGTGGACTTTGATTGCTTCTTTGCGTTTTGATGTCGTGATGTCGCTAACTGAGTACTTAACTGCCGCGGAAAAGAAGGAGCTTGTTTAGAGGATCATGATAGCTTTGCTTCTTTGATTTGTCTCCTTGCTGCAGCTGCTTGCTTTTTGAATCTCCTTGCTTGGTTCCTTGGTTGTTGTAGTTCAGAAACGTCTAGTTTTCATGTAGATTGCCGCAAGTGCAAAGTTGTCACCTCTCTCGCCACCTCTCTCTTTTTTGTAGTTTTTTTATTGTTGTTGCATGTTTGTTCACTCATGAGCTGCTCCTCCTTGGGGGAGTGTGTACTTTCTGCAGGAGTTCAGTCGTCTTCTTCAACTTGGCAAGGGGGGATTGCAAAGACAGTGGATTGAATTTTGAGGAAGTTCTTGCAGTGTGTGTTAGGGTTAGAGGATCATTAGCCAAGCACATAAGGTTAGAGCATCAGGAGCCAAACCCAGAGAGTAGAAGATGGATTCCTGTAATTGTGTGGAGCCGCAATGGCCAGTAGACGATCTCTTGATGCGCTACCAGTATATCTCTGATTTCTTCATAGCCTTGGCATACTTCTCCATACCTCTGGAACTCATCTATTTTGTGAAGAAATCATCCATATTCCCCTACAGATGGGTGCTGGTACAGTTTGGTGCCTTCATAGTTCTGTGCGGTGCGACACATTTCATCAACCTTTGGACCTACACAGCGCACTCAAGAGCTGTTGCTGTTGTGTTGACAGTGGCAAAGATATTCACTGCTGTTGTTTCATGCGCCACTGCGCTCATGCTTGTGCACATCATCCCTGATCTCCTCAGTGTGAAGACACGTGAGCTTTTCTTGAAAAACAAGGCTGCGGAGCTTGATAGAGAGATGGGATTGATCCGCACACAAGAAGAAACTGGTCGTCATGTGCGTATGCTGACTCATGAGATTCGCAGCACTCTTGATAAGAACACCATCCTAAAGACTACACTTGTGGAGTTAGGAAAGACACTTGCACTTGAAGAATGTAATCTATGGATGCCAACAAGGGAAGGACAAGACTTGCAGCTCTCTCACACTCTCAGACAATCAGACACTGGACCTGTCACTGTTCCCATTCATCACACCACCATCAAGCAAGTGTTTAGTAGTAATCGTGCAGTTGTTATCTCACCAAACAGCCCTGTTTGCATTAGTAGGTTGAGACAAGGCAAGTACACTATTGGAGATGTTGTCGCTGTTCGTGTGCCACTCCTCCATTGGAAAAACTTTCATTCTGGAGATTGGCCAGATATGGGAAAGCGACCATTTGCATTACTTGTTCTGATGTTACCATCTGATAGTGCTCGTAGGTGGCATGTCTATGAACTTGAGCTTGTGGAGGTTGTGGCTGATCAGGTAAAGTTTTTCAGCTCTTTGGATAATTGTTGTTCTTGACTATTTCCTGAGTTTCATGCAGGTATGGAAGTTGTAGTTTGTGATGGAGTATTTGTTGCAAAGATCTATCAGTCAGCATGGTTGTGAAAGTCAGGGTTCTGATATTGAAGCTGGTTTTTTCTGCAGGTAGCAGTGGCACTATCACATGCTGCGATACTGGAGGAATCAATGGAGGCACGTGATCTCCTTATGGAACAGAATGTGCAACTTGATAATGCGCGTCGGGAAGCAGAAACTGCCATTTGTGCTCGGAATGATTTTTTGGCAGTCATGAACCATGAAATGCGGACTCCCATGCATGCCATCATTGCACTGTCTTCTCTCTTGCAGGAAACAGAGTTGACACCAGAACAACGTTACATGGTGGATACAGTTCTTAAAAGTAGTAACCTCTTAGCCACTCTGATCAATGATGTGTTGGACCTTTCCCGTTTGGAAGATGGGAGCTTGGAGTTGGACATGAACACTTTCAAGCTACCTCAGGTTTTGAAGGATGTAAGTCACAAATCTGTTTTTGGGTCACAGATTAAGATTGACATTATGCTGGCAAAGAGTACAGCAGGAAATGACTTTGGTGTCTTTCACAGTTCAAGATTTTCAATCTGATTAATCTGCCTGTAATTGTTGGGTGGTGTGCAGGTTGTGAATTTAGTGAAGCCAATTACATCCTTGAAGAAGCTCCAAGTCTTGCTCAACTTATCACCAGAGATTCCAGAGTTTGTTGTCGGTGATGAAAAACGGCTAATGCAGACGGCTCTAAATGTGGTTGGCAATGCTGTCAAGTTCACAAAAGAGGGCAGCATCTCTATCAAAGTTTGTCTAGAGAGACCAGACTATCCAATGGATCCTTTGATGCTAGAGTTCCATCCTGTACAGGGCGAGCATCACCGCTACATCAGGGTAGAGGTGTGGTTCTGCTCATCTTTTTTGTTCTGGAATTCTTGTTGTCTCATTTGATCAGAGTTGTGGAGTGCAGAAGATTTTCTGCGAGACAAGAGATGAAAACCATCACCGATGCCTATCAGTATGTGATGATGAATGCTATGTTGAATTGTTCAAGGTTCTCCTTGTTGAACTGTGTGCTATGGGGGGCAGGTTCGGGACACTGGTGTGGGTCTCAATCCTCAAGACATTCCAAAGCTGTTCAACAAGTTTTTGCAAGCAGACTCAACCACCACTAGGAACTATGGTGGTACAGGCCTTGGTTTGGCAATTTGCAAGAGGTATGTATGATCATAACTAGTTCATCAACAGATATACAACCATTCCTTAGTTTGTTCTAGTTTTTGTGGTTTTTCCTCTTTTTCCCTATTTGTTGATATGTTGTCAGCAAAATCTGTATAGAAATCTATATGGCCTTCTTGTTGGGTCATCTCTCATTCTATTGAGGCTGATGCTGATCTGAAGTATGGAGAAGTGCTCAGTCCTTTGTAAGAAACTTACTTATAAAGAGAATGAGAGAGAAAGACAAGCAGATTCTGTTGTTTCGTGATGCTAAAGACTTTTCAAAAATGTTGCAGTTTGTTGAGATGTAGAGTGGGTGGTTCATTATCCATGGTGCAGGTTTGTGAATTTGATGGATGGCCATATATGGGTAGAGAGTGAAGGTTTTGGGAAGGGGACGCTTGTCACGTTTATTGTGAAGCTTGGCCTGCCAGAGAAGATAAATGAGCTGGACCGCCACATGACAACAGCAGTGCAACCCGGCCATCAGCGCACTGACTTCAGTGGTGTCAGAATTCTAGTTACCGATGACAATGGGTAAGCTTGCTTTACTTGAATCTCCTTGTCTTCTGTTTTGTCAAAGACACTACTGTGGATGGTGTGATGCATTTGTTCTCGTAATATAGTGAGTTCTTTTGCTGATTTTTGTGTTGTTCTTAACAGAGTGAACCGAATGGTGACAAGGGGCTTGCTGATGCGGCTTGGCTGTGAGGTCACAGTTGTCAGCTCTGGTCGGGAATGTTTGCAAGCTATTTCTCAGCCAGGCCAGTTGTTCCAGGTTCTATTACTGGATGTTTGTATGCCTGAGATGGATGGGTACGAAGTTGCCATTCGCATTCAAGAAAAGTTTGCCCGGCATGAGCGGCCATTGCTTGTGGCTCTCACTGCCAACACAGACAGGGCAACCCGGGAACGGTGTTTGAGTTTGGGCATGGACCGGGTGATTCTGAAGCCCATCTCACTTGAGAAGATGCGAGTGGTGCTGACAGAGCTTTTGGATGCACCTCCAAGATAAAGTTAATGGATTGTGCTTATTCCATCTGACTTAAAAACCCTTCTGTTGATCCTCGGTGAGAGATTCAACCTGGTTTGGATCTTTCACCGACACTCAACAGTGGGGGCATGCATCAGGTGAAAGGAAAATCCTTCAATTTTGTATTTCCCTCCAGGAAGTGCAGATAACCCGAGGACATGACTTATGCAAGTGGCTTTCAATATAGATCTTCCTGCTAACTTTTCAGCTGGTGACAGAAAAGCACCAGTCTCTTGATGAGATGGTGGTGTATAGCAAGACAGTAAAACTCAAAGCTGCTACTACTGCTGCTTGGCGGTTAGGATTTTTCATTGTCAGGCTGGATAACTTATGGTTCATGTAGGACAATGTGTTCATTACAGTTGAATCAAGGTTCCGTTGAGTAAGCAAAGAATTTGATGACTCTAATCATGTCATCTGATGATGGTGCAAACAGATAGCAGAAATGCTGGACAGTTCCTACATGCACAGCGGATGTCTTGTACCTAATGTTCTTGAGGGTGTTGCTGATTCTAATCCTTTTTCAGTTCAGATCACTTCAAGAGGCTTTTTTCCTGTATGAAATTGATGATCATGGCCAGGAGCTGCTGGATGGGTTCTATAACATTCAGTTGTTTAGTGTTGGCTTTTACTTAAGATGGTGGCACAGAAGCTCTTAATAGGGGTCAAGAGACTCATGTTGAACTTTTGGTTTCATGCCAAAAGAAAAAAATTCCACCAGTAGAGGAGAGCTCATTCTTCGAATCTCCAAGTTTCCAATGGAAGCATAACATTCTTCCAAGTTTTGTAAGGCTGCATAAGAGGAGTTGAGTACTCCAATTGCATGATTGACATTTTTGATGAGTTGTTTTCCTTTTCCGTTCTTTTCTTTTGCATTGCATGCAAGTTTTGTGCATCTCAAGATTTCAATTGAAGGTATAGGGTTGATTCGCTTTTTAATTTGTTTGCCATCACGTGGTGCCATTGAAAGTCCCCATAGATTTTCAACTCAAAGTTGTTCCTTTCTAGTCCAAGCAATAGCATTGCACACTTGCACACTTGCACACGTGCTCACATCTCCCCTTTCTAATTGCTCCCCATTTTTTAGCGTTGCAACTCTAGTGCACATGAAACTTCATCTTAGATTTGACCTTAAAGGTCTTATAACAAATCTTGTGTCTTCCAAGATAATTGTAGCAACCAAATTCCCTTATGCACAATAAATTTGCAACACTAGTGCACATGAAACTCTATCTTAGATTTGACCTTCAAGGTCTTATGACAAATCTTGTGTCTTCCAAGATAATTGTAGCAACCAAATTCCCTTATGCACAAATAATTTGCAACACTAGTGCACATGAAACTCTATCTTAGATTTGACCTTAAAGGTCTTATGACAAATCTTGTGTCTTCCAAGATAATTGTTGTAACCAAATTCCCTTATGCACAAATAATTTGCAACACTAGTGCAAATGAAACTCTATCTTAGATTTGACTTTAAAGGTCTTATGACAAATCTTGTGTCTTCGAAGATAATTGTAGTAACCAAATTCCCTTATGCACAATAAATTTGCA
>Ga0116231_10002744_pt1 | contig 36745 bp, 23 predicted proteins | sample S1TSphgellanicum_2_FD_89695 | JGI IMG/M metagenome (GOLD analysis project Ga0116231, IMG submission 89695) | Host-associated microbial communities from peat moss isolated from Minnesota, USA - S1T2_Fd - Sphagnum magellanicum MG | ecosystem: Host-associated > Plants > Peat moss > Unclassified...
AGCCATCTAGGTCAGCCTATGTACCTACCTACCTAAGTATGTACCTATATGAATAGGTATTTAACCTAGGAAGGTAGAACCTACCTACTTACTTTTTGACCTAAGTAGGTAGGTAGGTAGGTACCCTAACATTGTAGGCACCTATTTATATACCTACCTAGGTACCTACCAACCTAATATTAATTTTTTTATTACATTGAAATTGTAATACCACATGGCATATTTACATTGGGCCACATGTCATAATGTAAGATCATCCAAATATTTGAATTGAACGTCCTAGATTATTTCAAAATAATAATAATTTATAATGTATATTTTAAATAATCAAATATTAAGACACGTGGTAGCACATGATTTGCCCTCAATTGTGACCAAAATAGTTGCATCTTAGTCATATGTGACAATACCTATACAATGGAGTCAAAGGATGAAATGTATTTGTTGACTTTTTCTTTCATACAATACCTTTTGTGATTTGTGACTAGTTTATCACATGCGACTTGTCTTAGGCGACTAAAAGGATTTTAGTTGGAAAATGTCTCTTGCAACTAAAATTTAGTCACAAAGACTAGTTGAAAATACATGTTTTTCTTCTAGTGTTACTTTTCATCACTAAGTTTAGCCACTAAGTTTAGTTATTATGTTAAGTCATTAAATTTAGCCATTACTTTAAATCACTAAATTTAACTAGTAAGTTTAACCATTATTTTAAATCATTGAGTTTAGCCATTAATTTTAGCCATTACTTTAAATCACTAAATTTAGCCACTAAGTTTAACCATTACTTTAAACCATTAAGTTTAGCCGTTGGGTTTAACTATTATTTTAAGTCAAGTTTAGCCATTACTTGGAGTCATTAAGTTTAACCACTAAGTTTAGCCATTACTTTAAATCATTGAGTTTAGCCATTACTTTAAGTCACTGAGTTTAGCCACTAGGTTTAACCATTACTTTAAGTCACTGAGTTTAGCCACTAGGTTTAGTCATTATTTTAACTCATTGAGTTTAGCCACTAGATTTAACCATTACTTTAAATCACTTAGTTTAGCCAATAGTTTAATTAAGTCACTAAGTTTAACCATTAAGTTTAGTTAATAATTTGATTAAGTCAATAGTTTAATTAAGTCACTAAGTTTAACCGTTAGGTTTAGCTATTACTTTAAATCATTGAGTTTAACCATTAGGTTTAACCATTAATTTAAATCACTAAGTTTAACCACTAGTGGTCACCTAGGTTTAACCATTTGTTTAATGATGTGAAATGAACATGTGAAATAAAAAACTTGATAAAAATTAAACACTTTTGATGGTGTAATCCATTGGTACGGACTTGGTTTATCATTGGGAAGGTTTGGGGTTCAATTTTTTATACCCACAACCTATGTGCATGTTGAAAAGGTTAAGGTAGGTAGGTTAGACTATAAGGTAGTTAGGTTAGGTAGGCTAAGCTAGGCTAGCAGCTACTTACCTAAATACCTTTTTTCGACCTACCTAAACCTATTTACTACCTACCTACCTACCTACTTATCTATTATTTAAAAAAATAATAATCCAATTTTTTTAAAAAATTAAGTATAAAATTGACTGATTCAAATGGTCCATTATCCACTAGTTAAATAGTCGGTCAAATAATTAATCACTCCGCTAGTGGACTTGGTGTTTTACATTGATGGACTTTACCTCTTTCTTCCCAACAATAGGGTATAGGTCTAAATCCCAATGAATTCAACAAGCCATGTCTATTATCTTTTTTCAAAATGGAACAAAATAGTTGAGAGTAGAGACCTTGTATAAAAAATTCACATCACAACAAATGAACATGTTACTAATAATGTATGCAAAAAAACTTGCAAATTAAATACTCAATTTTTGAATAATTAAAATGTGGTTTGCATTAGAATATAATAATTTTCTAATATGAGTAATAACAACCACAAACTTGTTGGATTTAATGACAATTAAATTTTATACAAAGAATGCCATGATATATTCCATAAACATAAATCATAACAATGTACTTATCAATTTTTCACATTCTCTTCTCACATTCCTATAGTGATGTCCTCAATTACCTAACCCTTTTGTAAAATACATTTGCAAACCTTGCATCAATTTTTCAATGTGTTATTAGAATAGTTGTTTCATAGTAATGTTGTTAGAAAGGTTGAAATATCTTTTGTTAAAAGATTTTTGTATTATATAGATAATTATTATATCTAACCACTAGAATATCTATCACTTCTATTTTGTTGACAAGTTCATGTTTTAGTTATGTTTAACTTGTCTCCCATTACAATGGCCACAAATGATGTGGCGGAATATTTTAATACTTTGTTAGCAGTGTAGAATATGCTTTTGATGTCAAAGAATATTTTACCACATTGGACATGTTTGAAACCAGGTGGCAAGATTCTCAAAAATGCGTCAAAAACATTTTTTTGCTTCAACACATGGGGCACCAACCTTGGTAAATTCTATGTTTGATTGATCAAAAATGTTATTGTCAAGTGTCCATGTGGTAAATCCATGTGGAAGTGATGACATGTGAGTTTTTGTTGATGTGGTGGAATATAAATGGAATATCTTTTTTGCTCTTGTTCATAGGTTCATGCTCTCACTCACATGCTTACCAAATAACAATCCCCTTGCAAAAGCAATCATTCATAGCCCTTTACAAAATAGTCATTCAAAGCCCTTTGCAAAACAATCATTAATAGGGCCACAATCAATAGCCTTGAAACATGCTTTCACAACCTTGATCAAGCATTTCTAGAAATGGATCAAAACACTAGTAGAAATTGGTCAAAATGTAACTGGTTTATTTGTCATTTGTGATTATGTTTCAACAATTTTGCAACTATTTTTTGTTTTCGGGTGAAAGTAGGAAAAAAAGAGCTAAGCAATGTGGACAATCCTTAAAAACTATTTTTTTGAAAATTTGAAAACTCACCAGGGGAACACTATATATATAACAAGATGTTTTATTTTTGAAATAAGTTCTTATACTTTCAAAGTTGTAACTACAAAATTTTCATGAAAATTCACCATGTTTCAAAAGTCCTTGGAAAGGACTTTAACCTTGGCACAACTAGTTTGTTTTTTCATGCTTTCACCCTTTGGTCATATTTGCAACTACATTTCAATTACTTTATGACTATTTTGGTTTTCATCCTTCCATGTGAACAACACTTAGTTTGATTTTCATCTAAGAAGAATAACTTATGGTTCATTAGTTGCAAATGTGACCAATTTAGTCACAACCTTATGAATATACAAAGGTGTAGGGTATACTAGGATTTTAACATGTATACTTTGAATATATATCAACGACCATATTACATGTGTATTCAAGGATTATTATTAACATTCAAGGGCCTTGATATTATGGTTACATTAGGTTTATATTTTGAATATATTAAAGTTCCACATAAGATATTTACTAAATATATTGCAACCATATTATAAGTTATATACTTTTATTAATTACCTTAATTATAATAAACAAATTAATCTCCAACATTATCTTTGATTAAAATTAAGAAATACTATTATTTCATTACATGATGATGATGATGATGACGACATTAGTATGATAGAACAATATATATATATATATATATATATATATATGTAATATTTAGTAATGAAATCTAGTAAAATATTATATAAATGAAAGAATGGATTTCAAGGGACTAAATATATATATTAAAAATTAAAATTTTATTTTAATAGTTCACAAATAGCTATTACAAGTGAAATAATAATATGAATAATAAAAATAAAATAGCTAACCTTGGCTACCACCTAGTTATTATAATAATTTAATTAATGTTATTATTATTCTTAAATTAATATTTATGTATTTATTATTACCTATAAAAATGAGAAATAATGGAAATAATTATAATATTTAGTATTAACTTTAGGCTAGTTACTAGTTATATTATTAGAGTTAAAATCTTAATACTTCATATTTATGATTAATAATTAATAATTATTGATAATCAATAATCCAATTATTAGTTAACTAAATTATTTCATATATCATTATAGCTAATATCTTATTAAAATTAAATATTCATTATTTTTTTCTAACTCTAGTATATCTAGTAGTATTTATTAATAAATTAATAAATTATATAATTTTGTAATTAACAATGATTGATTACTAATATTATATAATTAATTAGTTGGTTAGTTAGTTAAGTTATTAGTTAACTAATTAGCTAGTTAAGTAGTCATTTACCTACCTAAGTATATAGTTTACAAAATTTAAAATGAAAAAAATGGGATAAAAATTTTAATTGCAAAGAATTTGCAATTAAAAATTTTTAGTCGCAAACTTCTTGCAACTAAAATGTTTATCCCATATGTTTTAGCTTTCATTCTCATTTTGAAAAGTATACAAACAAAGAGTTTTGTTTTCCATTTTTTTATTAAAAACCATGGGCATATGGGATGAGCCAATAAAAAATGTTTAACCCAAATTTTTTAAAAAAATTCATGTACTTACACTTGCCTTACCTACCTTGTTAACCTACCTACCTAAGTAAGTATTTAGCCTAGGTAAGTAAGTAGGTCTTAACTAGATAAGTGTTTAAACTAATTAGATGGGAATGTTGATTCTACCTACCTACTTATCTACCTATGTAATATAGGTAAGCCTAGGTAGGCAGGTACATACTTACTTACCTACTTATCTAACTACTTCAACCTACATACCTAAATATTGATTTAAATTTATTTTGGACAAATCCAATTGATATGCCACATGGCAAATTCTATTACACCATGTGTCACAATTAAAAACCATTCAAGAATAAAACTAGACATCTTAGTCAAAATTATAATAAAAATATTTTAAAATATTAAAAGTTGGGGCACGTTGCAAAACATCATTGTTCCCATTGTTCATTAAAATAATTGCATCGTAATCATAAGTGGCAATACGTATATGGGTAGTCAAAGGATGAAGGTGTATTTTGTTGGCTTTTTCTTTCATAAAAAGTTCCTTGTTTGTGACTAGTGTCACATGTGACTTGTCTTTGATGTGACTATTAAAATTTTAGTTGCAAATGTCACTTGTGATTAAACCTGAGTCCCAAGGGCCAGTTGCAAAATGACCATTTTCTACTAGTGAAACATTTAATCTAGCTTCTTCGTATTAACTAAATCAAAGACATGACTAGTTGAAAATCCTTGAGGAAATTAGACTTGAATAAACATTCACAAGCCTTATGCCTTTTGTGGAAAATAGAATTAAAGGTTTGAAACATTTGATTCAATAAATTGAACTAGCAGTATTGCTACTGGTTTGAATCTTTTGAATAACAAATATTAGTTTGAAGCCTTAACAAGGACTAGTTGAGTCAGTCATTTAGTTTAGTTTGTTAATTCAACAACTATTCATCGATTCAATGTTAGACATGTTAGTTTGAATATTTTCTAGTGTTAGATTAACTAGTTTGAATATCTTAATTGATTGAGTATATATATTAACTAATTAATTAATTTAGTCCTTGTCAACATTAGATTAAGTAGGCAGCTTAGTTTGAATCTTGGGAAAGATTAACTTAAATAGTCAACAAGGTTTAATCCTTACAAAAAACCAACTAAGTAATCAATTGTTTTCATTACTTGGAAAAACTAAATGAACTACTCAATAGTAGTTTAATCCTTATAGACAACCAACAAAGCAATAAGGTTGGTTTGAGTATTTGCAAAAACCAAATTGATCACTCGATAATGGTTTAGTTTTTATAGACAACCAACTAAATAATTAGACTAATTTGAGTTCTTGGAAAAACCAAATTAAACATTCAATATTGGTTGGATAGTCCTTGTAAACAATCAACTAAACAATTAGATTGGTTTGAAAACATATAAAAACCAAATTAACCACTTGATAGTGGTTTAGTTTTTATAGACAACCAACAAAGCAATCAAATTGGTTTGAGTACTTGGAAAAACCAAATGAACCACTGAATAGTGGTTTAGTCCTTATTGAAAACCAACTAAGCAGTCAAATTGGTTTGAATCTTTGAAAAAACCAAACGAAGCACTTAATAGCCATTTAATCTTTACAAAAAGGAAATTAAATAGTTAAATTGGTTTGAGTCATTGGAAAAGCAAACTAAGGATTCAATAGTGGTTTAATCCTTAGAAAAAAAAACTAAATAATCATACTAGTTTGAGTCCTCACACATACAAAACTAATCATTCAACCCAATTCTTTATGGAAACAAGATTAACCACTTAGATTGGTTTGGGTCCTCGCATGGGAAAACAAAATAAAGCAATCATGTAGATTGGTGAGAATTCTTATTGAAACAAAACAAAGCATTGAAATTAATTTGACTCATTGCTAAAATAAATAAAAACCACTTGAAAAGATTGGTACAATCCTTTCAAAATAAAAATGTGAAAACTTAAGAGTTCAAACATGAATCATATTGTTTTTAGCTTGCAAGAAGCCTAAAAATTTAAGAGTGCAACATGCACTTCAAAGATTTCAATAAAATCCTTATAGCACATGTTGTTGGACTATGTAACTAGAACTCATTCAAGTTACATGCATGAACTATAGGTGTATAATGCCAAATGGTTTTTTATCTCTTAGATTTGCCCTCACTAAACACCCATGAATTGACACCAAATTAAACACAAAGACGAATTGTTACATTATGAATTTGACACCATGGATTCACAGAAGATTTAAAAGTGAAAATACACCACTTGTTAAACAAACCCTTTTTGAACTTGGCATACCTAAACTTAAATTGTTGGACTCCTAACTATTTTGGATGTAATAATAGACTAACTTGATTTTAGTAAACTCCTTAACATTTGTAAACAAAGAAAATATCTATGAATACTTGATCAACAAGATGCATATAAGTAATGAAAGTTTGTAGAAAACATGACGCATGATAAGAGCTTTTAAAGTGACCAATGATGGGTAGATGCAAGCTACAATGGCTCACTTTTTGTGTCCTTATGGACTTTCTATAGAGTGTACTCTATTCAAATGCCACAAATGCATGGTAAAATCATCAATTTGACAAAAATATTTTTGGATTAAAATTGCCAACTTGAATTAGAATATTTATTTAAGGGTGAAATTCAATAAACATACACCAATCATATAGTAATGGACTTTAATTTAGTGGACATATGGATTAGAATCTAGGTTCTGCATTAACATTCAAATGCATTTTTAGTTATGATTTCATCTCAATATTTTTTTATAAGGATTCAATATATGATACATGATGGGAAAAAAAATATGGATTGAAAAAAACTACAACAAAAACTTTAATCAACAAATAACTATGGACTTTTGAATGACCAAATTTGGACCTTATTTTCAAAAGTCCCAATTTTGGTCATTTTTTGTTGGATTGATATTTTTTTCCCCTAGCATGTATGTTAAAGAGCTTTTTAGATGGGTACCCTTTCATATGGACTTTATTAATTGATTAATCACCACATAACTTGCCCATTCAACATTGGTTTTTAATGTTTTTTTTTTCATTCTTGTGTTAAATATGGACTTTATATGGATTTTTTAGGCTGGGACTCTTGCTACTTTTGAGCCACCTTAACTTGCATCTACCCTAATGTACAAGCATTAGATACCCTTTTACTTCTGATGTTTGAAGGTAATGTGTAGAATGGAGTTTAAATTCTTGATTCCTGTCCTCCTTTATATGAAATCCTTTTGGTTGGGTGAAATGGTGGTCTTTTGAACCCATTAATCACTCACCAAATTATGTCCTTGTTGCTTCTAAAATCCTATCAAATCTAGGTGTTCTTTTGTGGTTGAGCCAAAAAAAATCTTGTAAGGTATCAAGTTGGGCATGCCTTAAGATTGCATTTGGAATGTTCCATCTATCAACTCCATGCACTTTAGCTATGACTATGTTGTTGGAAATGAACTATGATGATGCCAATTTGCATACAATATCTTTAACCATGACCAACTTGGATTTTCTAGGACCTACCAAATGTGTGGATATGCATGTTTTCATACTTTGCAACACATCATATTTTTTCTTTGTAGCCCCTAAGTTAGTTAAATAAGGAAAGACCATATCTTTGAAGATTGAATGACCTAGAAATTTGTCAAAAATCTCATGTTGAATATTAATCCTAGGAGCATCTCTTAGTTAACCAACAATGAATAATGCCATTTTTTTGCAACATTTGTAGAAAATTTCTAAACTTCTTTACTACTAGAATCCATGTTGCATGTAAGTGAATTGGATTTAATGCAATGATCCATCTCTGACTTCACACAAGCCATTTCAACAACCTCCGTTTTTAATTCTACCTCTTTCATTATTGTTTGAGTTGTTTTTTTTAGCTCTACATCTCTTCACTTGTTCCTAAGTGTTAGCTTTTCTTTTCTCCATGGTAGATTAACAATGAGTATCATTGACTTTTGATGTGTGAATGCCCTTGACTGATGTTGTGTTCATTTGCTCCATGCATTAGATTATACTTAGGGCAATATGGGCATATTCACAATTAGTGTACCACTTTTTGACCATACAACTCAAGGACTTTGTTTTTGTTATTATCTAAATATAGAATTTATATGGAATAAATTTAAATGAAAAATATTGGATAATTTAAATTATGATTATTTTCATGGTGGTGGTGATTTTTCACATGCGTATGTAATTATGCATAAATGTTTTGGCAAAAACACCAAAAAATGCAAAAAATGAATACATAAGTTTTTATATACAATTTGGGTCCAAATTCTTTAATGTGTACCACTAAGGACAAAAAAGACCTAGTCTTTAATGGAGTCCTTTTTTGTCCTATATTTTGATGCCCATCAATATTAATGAATCAAAATGTTGCCAATATTTTATAAGTACCATATTTTAAACCACAACAATTTTAGATTCCATCATTTTCATCCATTTTGTGTCTTTACATGGTCAAATAGGACTATGTAAAGGAGTATAAAAAGGTGACAATGTGATAATATTTTAATATTCCTTAAAGAATTTGGACCCACTTAACATTTTTTTTGCATGAAATTTTCCTTCACATTTTGTTGACACTTGGGGCCACAAATTCTAAGCCTAGTGAATACAAGAAAATCAACCAAATGGGGGAAAAAAAAATCATTTCCTTGTTACCCTTTCAAAATGGATTTTGTAGCCTTCAAAATTCTTATATTATATGTTATTTAATCAAATGCATTACATGAACATTGCCAAACATAGATATATGCATTACTTATCCATGAAAGAAAATTGAAGTCAATTGCATTATTTAATACATTCCATTTGATTCCTTTAAAATGAAAATTGCAATTAAAACAAAGACTCAAAAACTGGTATAGTTTGACTTTACATAATTTGAATTGGATGGTCCATTTGTAAACAACACTTCCTTCCCTTGCATTTCAAGTTGAATAGCAATTGTGAATTTGGAAGACTTAGACTTTGAACCAAGAATTGAAGAGGATTCTAGAGGGGGATCATACCAAGCGGGACACTAAAGAGATCTAGTGTCAAATAATTACTTGACAATTCTTTCATGTAATTTTAGCAACCTAGCTAATCTAGCTAGAATGTTATGGCGATGTAGTGTTGAAGGTGCTGGTTCAATAACAATAGGTGGGAGGTGCTTCAAACTTTCTAGAGGTGTGAGAAAAACATCTTCATTAGAATCCTCTACTTCTTGTTCCTTTAGGATGAGTGTCTTGTTTAGTGTTTCTTAAATGATAGCATCAACCTTTTTTGCATGAGTTTTCCTTCACCCCATGTTTATGTTTGAATTTGCAAGCTCCAAAACCAACATTAGCCACAAAATGCCCATGGAAAAGCTTAATGTTGCCACAACCAAGCCCAACTTTTGAAAAAAATTCAAACACAACTTAATTTCACTTCACTCAACCTTGCCAAATTCAAAGGCCTTGCCATTCATCTTCCATGAAACGGGAAATTCGGAATTCAAAAGCATGTTATTGTAGCTTGAGACTCAAAGAACAAGTGTATGTGTGATGATGAACACTAGACACAAAACCTTAGTGTGGACCTAGCACTAACTTAGTTTTGACCTAACAATTTAATGGGAAACATTTCTTCACTTGGTCTATAGTTTAGACCCATTAAGTTTTTTTTTTCCCTCAAGGTGATGAGAGTAGATGGTTTGGATGCATATCTACCACAATCATGCATGATCTAAGGTTTAGATGCCCTTACATATTTTCCTTTTCAAGATGATGAAAAAACTAACAATATTGATGTAAAGCATGAAAAATATCAAGGTTTCACATTTTTTTTATTAATATTTATACCTTTTAAAAATATATATATTCAAGATAACAACCATAGATGGTATGGATGCAATGAACCACCTTTGTGAACACAATTGGCAAAGTTATACTTTAAACTCCAGTTTCAATGTACAAAATATTTCTAAAATACTATTTGTACCCGTTTTAAAAAAATGCAGATCTTAAATATGTATATGGCATAATATTCTTCAATTTACACACACACACACACACACACACTTAAAATGCAAACTATATACATTATAAGGATGACAATTTTTAATATTTCATTTATGTACAAAAAATGGATTCATCTTCAAATTGTTTATTTGTAATTTATTATTTCCATTTTAAAGTAATAAATTTTGGAAAAATGGATCTAAGATTATTTACAAGCATGCAACTTGATAGTTTTAACATATGTTATATTGAATGTATATGTACATTACACCCCAAAAAAATTAAATCATTTTTTTTCCCTTTGTAATATTCAATTAACCACTCATTAAAGACATAAAACAGTCGTTATGGAGACTTTAAAGTGCTTTTGCACTAAATGTTTTTTCAAAGAATAACTTCATATTTTGGGGTTTAACAACTTAATATGTAACAATCATGTCAATGTAAACAAAATGTTGGTTTTGTTATTGGATTAATTTTGAAATCTTAATACTTGAAAAACTAAATAATTGTTACATTGCAAGTGGTTCCTTTTAGCAAAAACGCACTCTTCGAAGATGTTAGCTTGAAACTGATAATTTGGACAAACTACTTTTTGTGAACAAGATTCTATCTATGTGTTTGGGGGTCTATTTTATGCTTTTATTTATTTTTCAAAGTTGGATTATGTCTACCTTTGTGTTTCCAAGGGTCTATTTTATACTAATGTTTGTCTTTGTGTTTAGGAGTCTATTTACTACTTTTATTAAAGTTGATTTATGTATGTATTTTAGGGATGTCTTTGGGGATTTTCTATTTGCTTGTATTTTTGCTTTTCTTTTGAAAGCTTGTCATCTTTTAGGGGAGTTGGGATAGGGGCAATCAAATGTTAAGCCCTTCTACTTTATGGAGCATATGAAACATGTACATGAAATGAACATGGAATTGTTGGATACGAAATAATCAAATATAACCAAAAAAAGTCATTCTGATTTAGATGATTAGGGTTCACATTAAGATTGTTTATTTCAGTTCAGTTTAGAAAAAAAAACCAATGCCTATATCCATGGTTTCAAATTGTTTTGAATTTTTTTCTATTAATGAATTGGTTTCCTTTTTCTTCTATTGTTGCTCCTTCATTGCAAATTATTAACTATACCATGTTTTTGTTCATCTCAAGAATTGGTTCATCTCAAGAATTGGGATAACTTAAAAAACCTAATAAGATATTGGTTAAGGTTTTTTTTTGTTAAAGATGTGGGATTGTTTATCTACCTTTCAATATATCCAAACCCCCACCATGCCTCACAAGCGTGTTTTTGAAACATTTCACAAACCCAAACCCAACTTGTTCTTTGAAATTTCCAAATTTCATAAACCTAGACCCATATTGTTTTATAAGGAAAAACAATCTCAAACCCAAACCCAACTAATATCAAAAATATTTAGATACCAACCTCACATTGGTAATTATAGCTTATGCTAAACCACTTTAGGTTACAAGTATGGTTCCAAAAGCATAAATGGTTTCATTAATAATTGTCCATGTTTGCAATGTATCTATAACTTCTAATAAATTGGAAGACATTATCATCAAAGTGAAAATTGTATTATCTATTTCCTATTTTGAAAATGTGATTTACTTATAATTTAAATAAAGGTGAGATTCATATGGTATTTTTTATTTTCATCTAGTTTTTCAATTATAGTTTTTAATTTATCATCCCATAGGGAATTTGTTATGAGTTCATCACATGAAAGTAACTTTATCACCACATGACATTCAATAATGGTAAGCATGATAACCATTGCTTGAGTATTTACCCTTCCATTTTTGGCATTTGTCTTTTTATCACTTTTTTCATCAATTTATTATTGGTCAGATTCTATTATAGGAAAAGTATTAGTTTATAATCACTTTAGAGTTAGTAGTTTCTTGAGATATGAACTATAATGACTCTTCAGGATAGATGTGAAGAAGTTGGGGTTTGAACAATTGTGACTTTCAAAGGTCTGTCCTAAAGTATGTAAATTTTGAGCTCGGGGGAAAATAATCTTCTTTTTCATAAGAGATGTTTCTATGGTTGGGAGGTGAGCTCCACTGTATTAAATTCTCTTTGCTATTTCTAACATGGTATTAGAGCCATATTAGATCGACGACGAAAGAATAGCAAAGAGAAATGGTCATAGGATCAAATTTAATGAAATTAAAAAATTCATTGACATGAATCATTGAGAGTAGTTTTTCATGTCATCTTGACCTTCCTTTGGTGGAGGTAATCAAGGGCCTAACCATACCACATTAGAAGCTCAAGTGGAAGATAGGTTTGATGGATCAAACTATCACACTTGGAAATTCAGAATGGAGATGATTCTCCTAGACAAAGATTTGTGGTTAGTTGTTGATGGGACAAGTGTAAGACCTGGTACCACCAATGGTCAAATTGCATGGGATAGAAGAGATCAAAGGGCTAGAGCAAGTCAAGTATAACTAGTCTTAGAGACAACCAAATGCACTTGGTGATTAATGTTAAAACCCCAAAGGAGGTGTGGGATAAATTGGCCACAATATTTGAAACCAAAGACACCACATCAAATGTCTTTGCTACCACTCATTTTTATAGTAAAAATATGAGTGAAACTGAGAGTGTAGAAAAACACTTGAGTTCCTTTAATGTTTTGAGGATATAGCTAGAAGTTGTAGGGACTACAATGGTAAATGAACAAGTAGTAGTAGTGTTGCTTGGTTCATTACTGACATCTTATGATGGGTTTGTAATGTCACTAACATGACAAAATAAACTATCAATAGATGAAGTCATAGGATTATTGTTCAAAGAAAAAATTAGAAGAAAAAATCGTGTGTTTACATGAGTAGATAAGGCCTTATATATTCATAGGAAAGGTTGGATATTTTATTTTTAATTAGAAGTTTTTCACAAAAGGGTGAAAGAGTAGAATCTAATGAATATAATAAAAGGAGAAAGTCTAAAATAAAATGTTTCTATTGCAAGAAATCAGGTCACATGATAAAAGATTGCAAGATAAAAATAGCAAATGAAAAACAAAATAAAGAAAGTAAAGAATCACAATCAAACATAACTACCAAAAAGACAAGTGTTATGGTATTTGCAATTTCTTTACTAGCCTCTTCATCTAGACAAAATGATATCCGGTATGTAGACTTTGGGGTGTCTTAGCACATGACCCCAAACTTAGATAATTTTTGTGTTTATAATGCAATTTTTCCTACTCAATATGTATTTTTAGGAGATGATAGTAAACATCCTAGTAGTGGGGAAAGTACTATCTCAATTATGACATTTGAAAGAGAGTTGAGAGAAATAAAAGATGTTTTACATGTTCCCTCTTTAACAAAAAACCTACTTTCTATGAAAAAGATAGTAATATTTGGATATAAAGTGTTATTCCAAAATAATAAATGTATAATTTCTAACGAAGAGGGAAAATGAGTAGCCGAAGCCATATTGGAAAATGATTTGTATAGATTACAAAATCATAATATTGTAAAAAAAACACTTGCTATAAAAACTAATAGAACTATGTCAAATATAGAACTTTGGCATAGAATACTTGGACACATTAACAATGAAAAACTAAAGAAATTAAAAGACTTAAATCTTGTGAAAGGGCCTTCCTTAAATGAAATAACAAATTGTTGTTTATGTAAAGGTTGTGTAAAAGGGAAACAATATAAACAAAAATTCTTGAAGGATGGAGGAAAGTGAGCATTTCGTTTAATAAATCAAATTGTATGTTCAAATGTTTATAGCCCTATGCAAATTAAACTAAGTCTCTTGATGGAGTTAATTACATAGTCACCTTCATTGATGATTTTTCAAGGAGAATAGTGGTCAATTTCTTAAAATAGAAAAACCAAGTACTAAATAACTTCAAAGAATATAAGGCTCTTGCTAAAAAAACAAACAAGAAAACTCCTTAAAACTTTAAGGTCAAACAATGGTGGTGAGTACATTTCAAATGCCTTTAATCAATTTTGTAGAGATAATGGCATAACAAGACAACTCATAGTGCCCTACACACTTGAACAAAATGGTGTAATAGAGCAAAAGAATAGGTCTCTACAAGAATGTGTTAGAAGCATGTTGAAACAAGCTAAACTTTTTGCCAATTTTTGGGCAAAAGCAATAGGAACAACTGTATATTTACAAAATAAAACTCTTATTAAAGCTCTTGCAAAAAAGACATTATGTGGACATGTGAGAAACCATATGTGGCACATCTCAAAGTGCTTGGGTGTCAAGCCTATGCTCATGTCCCAAAACAAAATAGATAAAAGTTGGATTCAAAGTTTAAAGAATGTATCTTCATAAATTATACTAAAGGAGCAAAAAGATATAAATTATTCAAGGAGAAAACAAAAACTATATTTCATAGCAAGGATGTAGTTTTTGATGAAACATTGGGAAAAGTCCACAATGAAAAAAGAAGTATTCAATCTAGTGGTGATGTATCTAAAGTGGAAACTGATGAATTCACAATGTAATCTCAAGAAGAAGGTGAGGACTTTATTATTGAAGATACAACATATAACATTGTTGAGGATGTAGAAGGAAGAATTACAAATCATGAAAAACCAATTCTCATTCTAAGAAGGTCACAAAGGGAGAAGAAAGCTCTTGATATACTCATCATTTCCATGATAGCTATTGAAGTTACAACAGATGAAAACCTACTATTAGAACCTATTTCTTCTGAAGAGGCCATGTCAACACCTAACAAAATTAAGTGGGAGGAAGCAATCAATTCCAAATTCCATTCATTGACGCAAAATAAAACATGGAAATTGATCGACCTACCACTAGGACGAAAAATAGTTGGTTGTAAGTGGATTTTAACATCAAGTTGAAATCCAATGGGAAAATTGATAGATAAAAAACATGACTGGTTGTTAAAGGATATTCACAAGTTCATGGTGTTGACTACCATGACACCTTTTCTCCCATTGTCAAAATCACTTCTATATGAATGTTGATGGCTTTGGCTACTACAAATGATTTTGATGTCCACCAAATGGAAGTCAAAAGCACCTTAATGGATACCTGAAAAAAACAATTTATATGGAGCAACCACAACGATTTATTCAGCCAGGGACTCATCACAAAGTTTGTAAGTTACATAAGACATTTTATGGATTTACACAATCACCAAGAGTGTGGTATGAAAGAATTTATTCTTTTCTTTTGACATCTACTTTTAAGAATAATGTAACAAACACTAATGTGTACATTCTTACACAAGATAATCGATTCATGATATTAACCTTGTATGTTGATGATGTGATATTAATCAGTAATGATGTTGATGATTGTTAAAGCAATTCAAAAGTAAGTTGGCAAAAAAGTTTGCCATGATAGATTTGGGGCACATTCAATATTGTCTTAGGATTCACATCAAAAGAGATAGATTGAATCACACCACTTATATGCACCAAGCAAAGTACATTGAAATTAAATTACAAATGTTTAAGTTGGAGATGAACAAAGTTGTTGCAACTCCATTTGAAGTAGGCTTAAAGCTTGCAAAGGCTATGTCTCCTCAAATTGGAAGTAAAAAGGAGCATATGAAAAAGGTTCCATACCAAAGTGTTGTAGGTAGCTTAATGTATTACATGATTTGCATTAGACTTGACATTGCATATTTAGTGGGAATAGTATCATAGTTTCTTACATATCCAAGAAAGACTCATTGGAAAGTTGTCAAAATAATCTTTAGCTACCTCAAAGGCACATCAATGTTAGGATTACTCTATGATGGAAAAAGGAATGCAAATCTTGTGGGATTTGCAAATGTTGATTGGGCAAGGGATTTTGATAGTAAATCAACATCAAGTCATTGTTTCACTCTTGTAAGAGGAGTTGTGTCTTGGTCAAGCAAGAGACAAACTTCCACAACACTTTCATCAACAAAAGCAAAAATATGTCTCTTACTCAAGCAACAAAAGAAATTGTTTGGTTAAGGGAATTACTTGGAGACTTGGGCTATCAACAATTAGTTGCAACACCTTTGTATTGCAATAATCAAAGTGCCATAACACTGAGTCAAGACCCTAAATATCATTCAAGGACGAAACACATAGAAATGCAACATCACTACATATGAGAAATAGTGGCAAAAGGAGAAGTAAACGTGATCTATTGTGCTACAAAAAATATGGTAGTTGATATGATGACCAAAAGTTTGCCAAAACTCAAACATGTGAAGCTCACAACAAACCTTAGAATTAATCTAGATGATAGCACAGAAACAAAGAAAGAATAAACAAAGATTGCATATAGTATCTTACTTTTGAAACATTGAAGAATCTAATTGTTGAGCTACTCTAATTATTGATGATGTGAACTTCACTTGTAGAGCTTCTACACCTTAGTCTCCACGATGAAATCCTATGTCAAGAACTCAAACAACAAGACATTGTAGATTGATTATGACCTATCTAAGTGCGAGTGTAAGAAAAGTAGTTAGTTTATAATCACTTTAGAAGTTAGTAGTTTCTTGAGATATGAACTGTAATGACTCTTTGGAATAAATGTGAAGAAGTTAGGGTTTGAACAATTGTGACCTTCAAAGGTCTATCTCTGAAGTATGTAAACTTTGAGCTTGGGGGAGAAAAGTCTTCTCCTTTGTAAAAGATGCTTCTATAGTTGGGAGGTGAGGTCCATAGTAATAAACTCGCTTCGCTATTTCTAACATGTGTCGGGGTTTGGGAAAGGGGGTACTAGTGGGTATTTGAGAGAAACTATTGCCATTTCTTTTTGACACTCAACTTTGTTTAATGTTTTTATCACCTTTTCAACATCTTAGGATAATCAAAATTTCAAAAAAATTTGTCAAAAATTAAGGTAATTGATGTTGCAATGCATTTCAATATGCAATCCTTTGTGTTAATCTCCCAAAAAAGATGGCATAGTAATAAGACATTGATATACCTTAACAAGTTAATTGGATCCAAAAATGTGATAACACATGGAGGTGAAGAGTTTTCAAGAATGTGAACTTGAGCAAGTTTGATTAGTATATATTGTGAGCCAAAATGGGGTGATGGTTCTGCAGCATTCTTTTCTCTCACCGCTCCTGATCCAAAGCTTACACCCTGACCTGCTTCTTCCAACCACTTTGACCAAATTAGTCACCTTCAAAGAACACCACAGGCATCTTACTCCCTACTTAGTCCAGCTTGACTCTGTTCAGGTCCAAGCTCAGCATCTTCAGATTGTCACCATACACATCAGTCAATGGCTCTTCAACACCATGCAACCCATAGACACCAAAGTTAATAAGATGCGCAGCAAAATTCTTTCAGAGCCTCTCCAGCTTGGTATAGGTGCACTCACACAACTTGTATCATGTTGCACTTACACTCTGCCCAAAGAAAAATTAAAAGAACAGGTCAAAAAAATTGGCATCCTGTTTTGCTATTACCAAAAGTTCAAAAGGAAACATAAGTCCTACAGCCAGGTCCTTACTTAGGCCCTAGATCCTCTCTGCCAAACTTTTCCAACCCACCAGCTCTCCTCTTTTCACAAACAGTTGGGTTCTACTTCAAACCTCCCTACATAAAAAATTTAGAAGATTCCAGAACCCAAAAATTAAGAGGCCATGCAAAATTGTGGCCTACGCTTTCAATAGCCACTGAATAAGTCATGAAAGCATGTCCTAACACCAGCGCTAAAATGCAGGCATTTTTCATACTAGTTTACCAGTATCTCCTCACCTCAATCAATGCATCTTCACAACTCCAGCATCTCAAACAGACATACCCATACATCTCTAACACATCAGACACAATGGTCTGCATCTTCCTTGGTTGTCACAATATAATCCTTGATCAAAAGTGAAGTCCTTGTACCTTTTTGTACGAGCAATTACAGCCTCATAGTGGAATAGTGGTTCAATGAATCATTGTATAACACGCTATGAAATACTCTAATGCACTTCTGATGACCATTAGTGTTCCATGGTGCATATTTGGACCTTTCATGGACATTAGATAAATGATGGGGTTTGATGATGATGTGATCAGACAGTACTAGAAGTCAGCTTCCGGTTAGAATCCATCACCTCTTTTAGGGTTGGAATTTTCAAGATTTGTGTTGTGAATGGTAATTGTGGATTGGGAGCAATGACCCAATAATTGGCAGCAAATTTGACTACTTTAAAGGCTAGGGGTATTAAGGTTGGAATATCGTAAGAGGTTGAGAAAAGCAAGGGTGGGGCACTAGTGGGCATTTGAAAGAAAAGTCAGAATCAAAGAACTGCCAGTTCTGGTTATTTCAAAACCCCAACTATTGGTTGAGTGTCACCAAAGAATTGACAAAGAACCAGCAGTTTTGCGAGACAGCCATAATTCGACTTTTTCCAAGAATTTGAGAACCATGGTTAGATATCCAAACCAAGTATTTGATTTTTTGTGACACATGATTACAAACCCTAAGAACCGCCCTGATACAGGGTGGGGGTTTGGTCAGCTTCTAATGCTGCCCCACACTGGTCACCACCATCCTCCAAAACTTATGTTCTGTGATGTTATTGGATATGAAAAAAGGATATGGATCCAACTGTTCTAGCTAAACTTGAAGCTGCCAGGTCAATAACATCAGAGAACGAGTGTGGATTTACAACCCCACTTTTAGGACTTAATGTATGGCTACCTTTTGTGGTCTCACATCCTTCCTCAGCCACTTAAAGTGTTAAATAAAGAGTTATCTCCAGTGCCTGCCCATAACACCTTATCTATCTATGAAGGAAGGTAGTTTGTTAGTTTTGTTTTGTTTGTACTTATGAGATTCACCAAACCGGGATGCTTCATATCATTCTTTTGGTAGTTTTGGAAAGCTTGTGAGGAGGAGTGGTGCATCAGCTTGGTTTCATGGTGTTTGAACTTGCTATGCAAAAGTTCTTGAATATTGAATGATTTTTTCACTGAAAATTAAATTAAATTAAATAGTAGCTGAAAATTTTGGAGGAATTGGAATGTGCCTTTGGTGTTGTTCAAAAGATCTTGATGAGCAGGATTTAATGGAATTTATTTGGTAAGATTTGGATTCAGAATGTGGGAGGTATTGATTTTTAAGTGATCTCTGCCGCTGAAAATTCAAATAAATTCCAAAAAACCAGGTTTTGAAAGGAAAAATCAGCTGAGGACATGGTAACACTTGGGCCAACGGCACAGGCCACACTAATGAGGTGTGAAATCAAGTAGTCCATTCATAACTGAACAAAACGCAGTGATTTAAATTCTGATTTGTTACCATTTCTTCCATTTTTGTGTTTTCTTGCAATATAGTTTGATTTATTTATTGCAGGAATTTTTTTTTAAAAATGTTACCCGTTGTTACTACTAATCAAAACATAACACTAATCTCACACCTAGATATTAGGTCCTGAGCTCTTGCAATAAAGTTTGAACAATTTAATTTTACAAATTTTCGATTCTGAATTGTTACTTGCTCAAATATTACCATTGGAATATTATGATAATATAGGGTCCTTTTTTCATTTTGCATCTCTTCATTCTCTCTTTTCTCTTGAAATAAAGTTTGAGCAATTAAATTGCAAGGATTTCCAATTCTTATTTGTGGCCAGTTGTTGCTAGTTGAGCTAATGAGATCTTGCAACGATCCCTTTTGTCGGTCTTTCCTTCTTCTTTTTCTATTCTCTCTTTTTTGTCATGAATTACTTTTGATCGTATGTATTATTTGTTTATAAAGAAAATACTTTGACTTTACCCCATTACAAAAGCAAAAGAAAATATACCTTTTTTACTTTCGGTCACATGTACTAATTTTTCAATCACATATAAAAACTAAAATCATATCCATTTTACGTTTTAGTCAAATTTGCCGACAATGTTATTACCTATTGGCATTGTTGAAAAGGCAATACTTAATCTAAAAAGGCACGGCACGGTCAAGTCATATGTGTGGTTACACCCTTCAAGCCTCTGGTTGCGCGCGTTTGCGGGATCAAACGGCCTCCTATACGCGGGATCATGCGCCGTTGGGAATCACGATCTCGCACGGTAGTTGTCATCACGCATCGGAACCTTTTTACCAAGAGCTTTCGGATCGATCACAATTTTCACACAACATGACGGTTTGTAGTCGACGGACCAAGGAATACCAGACAATTATAAATCCAGTATCTACGGAGAGAGTTATTATCATCATACCTTATGTGGATTTGCTACAGGAATTTGATTACTTTGATCATGGAATTAATAGTGTTCTCTTACGATTGGTTAAAACCAAATCACTGTTCCGTCAATGGAGCTCACTGGATATGTTTAAAACAAAATTTCACGTTGAAAACCACTAATTTTTATATGATTGGTTCATGTCATTCAACCTAGGTGCACAGAGTTTTAAAATCTGAGTGAATTCATGATTTACCCGCACATTTTTTTGTGGACAGGTTTCAATATTAAGGGGGTATAACTTTGGAGTTGCATTTTGGAGAGAGCTCACCAGAGCAGCTAATTAGTGTTCCTAGAGGAAGCTTTGGCCACGGAGCAGTGACAAAGAAAATTGCTCTCAGGGATGAAATATGACGAATGTTCCAAAACGTAGGTCGCAAATGATTCGAGGTACGAGTTGATTAAATCATACGAACCAGGTCCGATCTCTCAAAACGGAGAAATTTAACGAAAGGGAGCTAACATCTTGACTTGATCTGTGTAGTTGAATGGAAGATTCGGAACGGGGGATAGATCGTCGTAGTACTGTCTCGAAACTTGTGTTCCCCCAATAAGAAAATTTGGTACTCCGATTCCTTGCGTACATGGTTGGGTTTCATCTAATTCATGCGCTGCCTACATCCCTCCCCAAATCGTACGAGCGCTTGGAACCTTCAGAATTGCCAATTTTCATTCATTCAGATCATCGGTACACATTTTGTCGACGGGAATATTCCGCTAGCTGGACTATGCGGTGGTCGAAACTCGAGTGCCGGCCACGTGAACGAAATTGCAAGGCTGTTTTCGGCTGCCTGCAACCATGGGCAAGGAAAGTTCATAAGCTGGTGCAATAGCAGGTCGTAGATTCATAACCCTACGACCGGCTATCACACCAGTTTGTCGACCTGCCTGTGAGTACCAGAGGGGTTCGCTTTCGACGCTCGATATAGTGCCTCTGATCAGCTACTGAAATTTCTCTATTTTTAAAGTTCGGAAGTTTTGGTTACTAAGGATCTGTACTTAGACTCTCAAGATCAAGGTGGTGGCATTAGATAGTATCCATGCCTGAATGCCCAGAAATTAGTTACGCAATTACAGAGAAGTTCATGATCATCGTTCTCCTCACTGCGCGCACTCGCTTCGGCAACCAGTTGACACACTTTCTCTCATCAATTGATCTCAATGTTATATGTGATGGAGAATTGTCTTGAGACGTGGGATAATCACGTCTAAGTTTCTCATATTGGAGAGTGTCTTTTGATTGGTCATGACCTTTTCAACATTTGCTGTCAGGTGCTTCTTCTGTAATTTGCAAGAAATTTCTCTTGAGCATATATTGCATTAATGGTTGTCGTCTGCATACTGAGTTCCGTTTATTGAGTCGATTCAGCTGCACACATGAAGTGTATTGCTTTTGCAGGGAGTTTGCGGAGCACTGTACTACTTAGTAAAGTGGTTCATTCCTTGGTTTAGATGAGGAAGCAGAGAATACCAGTAACGATCTATTTGGCTTTCGTTTTCCGACAAAGGATGCCATGAACCTTGAGAGGACGGAAACATGGCTAACGTCTGACAGTCGGTAAACATATAGCGTAGCTTTAGCATTTGCGTAAATGATTGGAGATCTCCTCTTTAGATTCATAGCGGTATTTGCGATAGAGCTAGTTATTCCTGTCCGTCAGGTATAAGTTTGAAAACTGTACCTCTGGAGCAGTGGAGGAGCTTTCAACAGAACTGTCGATCTGGTAGGGTGATTAACCTAGTTTTTGCTTCACTCCCGCGGGGCGTGAGGAGTAGAAGTAGAGGACCAGTGATTAGTCTCTTCAGCTTTACAGCTTGGTTAAGGTTTGAAAAATTCAGAATTCTAATAGTTTAACAATTCTAGTTTACTAAACAAGTCTTTCAATCAAACCGTCGTGATGTCGGGCCAGCTGACGCCGAGCCCAAAGGTTGAAACGAATCCATTTCATATCGGGTGCCCCCGCCCGACATCTGTCTTCAGCTGGCTCAACCTGTTCGTCGGTACCGTGATCGCGATTTACATTGTGTATACTCGGTGGTCGTTGTACAAGCATAGAAGAACCGCCCGGTGCACGCTTGTGTCATTCGGGGAAGGATGGGTGGCTGTCGGCATGGGCGTGGTGGTGAGTTCAAATAACTATGCCGTCGCTTGCGATGATGCGCAAAACCTTTTGGTGGGAATGGGTGCGGCAGCATGCGCCATGATATCGACACAGTGGATTTATTACATTCACAGCTTAGACGCCAAGATGAGACGTGCGACTGTGTTGACGACGATTGGAATTGTGCTGGTCGCCGCTGTGCAGCTGGGCATATGTGCTGGTTCCGTGGCTCCAGGGATACTCGGAGTTCTCGCGGCCACAGCAGGTTCATTGTTAGCTTTCTTCGTCGTCCTGCACGCGGGGTACACGGTCATGATAAGCTGGCCAACTGCAGTTGTTTTGTACCAGATGTACAAGGATACAGGGACCCCACTCGATTCGGAGCACATGGGTACAGGCTTATTTGACAAGACATATTTTGCAATCACATGCGAGGCTTTTTACAGACACCAGCGACGCGCTGAACATTGGGCTGCATGCGTACCGCGTCGACATACGCATCATGAGTGCAACATTGAGGACCATGAACATCATACACAAGAGCCTGATTGGATTCGGGCGATTCGCTTGTATGAAGTCACTGGTGACATGCTGGACGGCAGCACATACAACCAGTACAATTGTGTGGCGGTGGCGATCATGTCTGATTGGGTGACTGCATCAACTTACACTGTCTTTGTGGCACTGAGCACAACCACATTGAACAGAGATACATTCAGTGACCTAGGAACTGTGTTCATGCTCGTTCTCGTTGGTTTCGTGACTGTCTTCGCGGGGGTGCTACAATGTGCGACCTCGATAGCGCGCTTGAAGGCCGGCATCACTGTGGATGCCATCAACTTGACGATTGGAAAGAAAGTGCATTCGCAGCTGATCCGTAAGTTGAAGCAGCATAAAGTAAAGCGCGTGTCATTCTTCCAGCTTATGGAGGCAAGGGTCTATGTGCTCAGGAAGATGCTGATCAAGAAGAAGCGCCAGTCTACAAGGGAGATCGTGATAATGAATAGGCAGGAATTAATCACGCATTCTATACGCTGGACAAGACGGAAGATAGAGAGAGTGATTGAACTGCAGAGGGGGGTAGGTGCAAATCATCAAGGATATCAACTCCTGCTTCTTCCAGCCAAGCTCGTACAGATGATCAGCTACGTGTCAGTGATACCCATGGTCACCATTGCTCACATCATCGACATGGCTGTAGGGTTTCAACGACAAGTGGACCTTGGCAAACGGCACACGCTGTCGTACCCACGCCATGCAGAGATAGTTCATATGCTAGAATGGGCGACAGAGCTTGCAAATGTGCCTTGTCACCAGTGGGAGATCTTGCTAAAAGTGTTTTACCAGCTTTCCCTCTGTGTGGATGAGATTAGAGATGGAATCCAGAATGTGCGACGAGTGCTAAGGCCATACTGTAGTCACAATCCTGCATTGACGGACAAGGTTATTGACGTCATAGTAGAAGCAGCGTCGGAAGGATGGTCCTTGCGCAATTGCAAGTACAAATCTATCCGCGCAATAGGCGTCGCGGTTCTTGAGTTGCTCCAGAATGTAGGCTTAGACGTTGAAACAGGACAGATTAATCAGGTACCAAGAACACGCAACGACCAGTCTGTCCAATATTCTGAGGAATTAAGTAGCGCCTCGCAACAACCGCCGGGTACTAATGCATGCCTTGCTAGTGTAGACGACCTTCGTTTCAGCGTTCTCAATGACACCGAAGGCAGCAAGATTCGTGTGTCTAAGAGATTTGCGAGTCAGAGAGCACAACCACGTCGAAGTGTGAGCGCTATAATGAGAAGCTCTGACGATCCTGAATCTAGCTCGGATGAGGAATCTCTTTCAAATTCTAGTGATTCTGATGAATCACCAACTGATCAACCACTCGTAGCTGGTGAGGCAGACTAATGTTATACATTGCATGATACGACCAGCTGCAGTAGTCGTGGAAGTTACTAGATCTCGCTTCAAACATCCCGACTTCTGATCCAGATTGTACCATGTGTAAAGTTGTATAGTGTAACTGAATCCTAACAATTTCTGGTGTCAGCAGAAATTTGTGTTCTTTACCAGGGTCGATTTCGAGAATCCTTGGTTGAATCTGGATTTGCTGTATATTGACAAAACCTAGGGACATCTTCTCGAAATGTGGCCGCTAAATGTAAGTAAGAAAATATTTTGTAAATACTAAATTACAGGAGAAATGGCTCCGTTACTTTAAGTTTGATGTTTGTTTTCCAATCAGTGTAAGATAAAAACAGCTACACGATAATTTTTGTCCAGATTTCTAGATTTCTGAACTGACAAACCATCAAAGGTTGCTTACTTCAGAGGATATCTGTGGACCCTAGGAAGATTTATGGAGGGGATCTATTCATAAATTCGACCCATCTCTGGAGATTTATGAAAGGGATCTATCTATAGGCAGCAATGAAGCTGCTGCGGGGCCCAATGGATCCGTTTATCTAGTCTGAAAAACTTATTGACTTAAGATTCCTCCCACTCCTGTAAGAACCCTCCCCTTCCTACGCCTCGTGATCTGCCTATGTTTAGGTTCATGATAATAATCTTAGCCTCGTGCTTTGAGATGGTGACTGTATCAGAGATCTAGGTGTTCGTGTTGTGGTTTGTCCTGGCATCGGCGGTGATCAGCATTCTGCTCGCTTTACCGCATTGGTTTATCGTGTTCAAGGTCTTAGTCGGCAGTGAAGGCAAGGGCAACAAATGAGTACTAGGACCTTGGTCCTCCCTTTTTGTACTCCCTCGTCATCTGGTCCATGTTTTGTTTTTCAATAAAGTTTGGCAGGGTTACATCACTCGCATGGATACAAGGATGGCGTCTCCGAGGCGAGGTGGTTGCCAAATGCGCCGCTCGGTCCAAGCGGCCATTTTGAAAGGTATGAAAGCGACACGCATTCTTTTGTGCGTCGTTCGCTGGCACGGAAGAAGAGGTGCAATCATGTCACATCGCGTGTATTTTCTATTGGCTTTTCTTTTTTCTGCAAACCGTCTTATGAAATATGTCTGTTTTGGCTGACATTGTACGAATCGAAAGAAAGGTGTGGAAGGAGTTCTTGATCGATTTTCAACTTTCAAAACTGCTTGATTTCAGTTGGGTTAATCTGTCTCTATTTTCTTTATTTTTCGCGATTCGTAAGAGGATCAAGAAGATTGGTAAGTTGTACAATAGTTCCTGCCAAGGTTTTAGTATTGGTCGCAGTCGGAACTTGTCACCATACAGAGGTTTGTTGAAGGATGAACAGCGGTGTGCTTCGTTGAAGTCAGTGATTTGCTTATACGCAATGGTAGATATCTGCAAAGAAGAGTACCTATTTCATCCAAAAGATGGAAGAGATTGGCTGCCTAGGTTTGAGAACTATTTGGTAGGACAATCTAGACCTAATGAGCTGCAGAATGGAAGTTCCTTTAAGAAGCATTTTTTCCAGCTATGTATTGTAATTTCTGCACATGCCAGATGGATCCCCTGTCTATAGCAATTTGCATGCCTGATTGACTTTATGAGATATGGATCTGTATTCCAGGTGACAAAGCTTAAACCCAAGGTGCAGATGGAAGCACAGAAACTTGTCTGTGAGCTTCACAAGTGTGTTTAACGAGGGCCTTGAGTTGATGTCAATCCTAGCATTGGAGAAACTCTTTGTGCCATTCGCTTTGTGTTAGATGCATAGATTTACTTACCTGAAGGTAATCATGCTTAATGCCGTACTCTCCTAGATGGCAATATGATAGTAGCATAGAATTTTAAGCTATTGTAGAGCAGCAAGTCTATTGTTGAGAACTTGTGTTTCCAGATGTCATGTCTGTCAGTCTATTTCTGTTTCCATTTCTTTCATATGCTGTTGATTGAGATATTAAATTTCATACTTAGTAGTCTAACAATTGTCACAGATGTCAGACAGAAGCTCTTATAGTTGTCTCCCATTAGATGGCTCGTTTGCATTGAAGTGGTGTCCAGCATCTAATCTCTCATCGACATTTGCAAGTGCGATCCAGTTTCTTGTTGACTTGTGTTGTCATTGAAGAAGATTGAGTTCATTGTCTCTTGATTTGCAAGAGCTAAGTCATTCCTGGCAATAGAGTACCAGTACCAGGATGTGAATATATTCTCTATGATCATCTTTGTCTTCCAGTCACCTGTTGGAGGATTGAAGTGGGAGAGAGTTCCTTGTGAATATGAAACTGCTCAGGAGTGTCCTTCCACTATTGCTTATGCCTTCTTCACCACTATGGCATTCATTCTTGGAGCCCTCATATCAACCCTCTCACAAAGCTTGGGATGAAGATTGCAACTTATGCAAATGCAAGGTCAACATTTGAAGCATGCAGAGGAGTTCAAAAGGCCTTCAACGTTGCTTTCCAGTCTGGTTCAGTGATGGGCTTCTTGCCCACTGCATTCTTGTCTGTCAAATTATTTTTCAAGGATGACATGGTCTATATGAGGCCATTACTGGTTATGGTCTTGGTAGATCCTCAGTAGCTCTATTTGGCCTGTAAGGGTATGGTGCACTCCTGAGAATTCCAGTACTTTTTTTTTCCCTTGGTTCATAACAACATCCATCTTTGAGTTGGCATTTCCAAGATATCCTTTGCTTTGCCCAAGGAAACACTTTCTCAAGAGGGATTGCACATATCATTTTTTGTATTCTTACATTCAGATGATGTGTGAGACCTGGAGGGATGTAGGTTCTCTAATAGCTCAATGCGATTGCTGTTCTCTAATGATTTGAGACTGTGATCTGTGTTCTTTAAACCAAGGTGGAAATGTAATATATGTCCTTTTGACTAGAAAGAACCTGAAAATACAAAATTAATCTCTTAGTATGACTAGAATCTGTAATCTGCTTCTATGAGTTTGGTTGTACTGAACTGATGTGTCCACCTCCACAATGTATGGAGGATAATTGTCTCTTGGACCGAATGACTTATTGCTGATAATGTGGGAGACAATGCAGGCTGGATATTGTGCATATGGGTGTTGATTTGTTTGGATCATTTTGCAGTGTCAACTTGTGTTGTCCTTGTGGTTTCATCATCTCATTCTTTGGCACAAACAAGAACTTTCTGGCTATGAGCTTCCCTCTTAATGTCTGTGCTGCTGGCATTTTTGTGTGCCTCCTTGCAACTCTGGTTGCTACGAACTTGTTCAAGTTATGAAAGGGGTGAAGTAAATTGAACCCAGGCTCAAGTACCAGTTCCAATGATCTCCACTATTGATGACCATTGCCATTTTCTTGGTATCATGGTATGCACTGCCTGAGACATTTTCATATCAATGTTGTCAACCCAAGGTTGTCAAGAACTAGTGAGTATTCTTATTTGATTCTTAAATCACAATTCTAGACCTGCACACTATGCTTTGCTTTGTTTGTACAAGTTTCTGCCATTTGAAGCTTGGGCTGCTTATGGGCTCCATTTACAAGCATATATTCCTCTGTGTTGGATCAGGCTAGTCTCATCACTGGTTTTATCACTGAATACTTCACCAACAACACACATTGGTAAGGATCAAGAGTTGTTGTTCTCTTCAAATTTGTGCTTGTTTCAAATACTTGTGCTTAAAGGACCATATGTTATACAATGCAGGAGGCCCTCAACCACCACCCTCTATGTAGGCCTTAGGCTTTAGATTCTTGCTTGTACAGCCCAGCAAGATAAAATCAAAGAAATTTTACCCCTACAAGCTTGTTAATGCAGCTTTATTGAAGATTGTCTTGACTTCATATTAGCTATGTCTTTTCACAATTATGAGAGCTAACAAAGTCAGTAGGGTGTAAATGGCAGCAAGTCACATCATTCGTGATGAAGGTGACGGTCTAATACTTTGTGGGTGACACCCACAAGATTATGACTGCCCTCTTTTCTTCTCTTTTTGTTTGGTTTTGGCAGAATAGACATAATCTAGTTACCTTCAGAGTGTTGCTTTGGATTTTCTCTGCACTCTCATGTGTGTATTATCTTACATTTGTAGTTTCTGCCATCATTCTCTGTAGATTTGGCTAATGTCCTAGGTGCATTTAGTACCCACATTCTTGAAGTTTGTTGTTATCTTGGTACACTACATAATCTCAATTTCTCACTTCTATTACTGAATTCGTCATTCAGTAGGTGCCATTTCATCAAGGTTCAGAGTTTTCACATTTTAATGGAGCATGTATGTTTTTTCGCCTCAATCAGACCTGTGCATGATGGGGCAGACTTTCAAGAGCAGTAGCTGCCACAAACATTATCTTTGGAAACTGGCTTTGGGCTACAAGTCTGTCATCATTCCAGGGTTTGCAAATCCTGCAGCCATTTATTTGAGTTTCAGTTTAGCTGACATGTATGGCATCACTGTTGCTGCTCATGGAATGTTCAGCACACTGTCAGCAGGTCTTGCTATTGATGCTTATATGGTCATATCAGTGACAATGCTTGAGGGGTTGCTGAAAGGGCTGCTATGAACCTCCATGAAGTCCATGAAACAACTGATGCATTTGATGCTGCTGGGATCAGATCTTCCATTGGGACTTGAGAACATTGCAAAAGACATATACAAGTGTTCTGACATGGCTAAACCTTTACATGGAAGTCATTATCAATTGCATGGCATGCATCAAACTTCAATTTCAATCTCCAAAGTTCTGGGCAGATCTGGAAATCTCTTATTATCTCAGTATCCTTCCAATTGAAAGATCCCATCCAAAAAATGCAAAATTCTTTCCAAAGCTTATACACAGAACAGCTTCAGAAATTGCACTACTCAAGACATTTTTGATCGAATTCCACAAATGCCAGGCACATTTGATTGCTCGTCTTCATGCACACATCCATTCTACGTAAGTGTCAAGAAACAACTACAATGTGAAAACATAATCACACAATACTAATATTATCCACAGAAATTAACTTCTCCACATAATAATATCAAAACAATGTTTTGGTTACTGTGAGGAGCATACAAGGGTGAAGATGAAGCTCACAAGACAAAAACATTCATCAAGAGGTGTTATTTTGAAAAAGTGAGTAGATTTATTCAGTGCTGTCTCTATTAAAGATTTGTTAGAGATAAGTCTAATGGTCTGCAATGTTTTGGAATACTCACAGTCGAACCTTGAGATCTAACATTGAAGTTCAACCACATGATGCTCAAAAGATTGGCTCCATGTGCTCATCCATGAGCTACAAAGACCCAAGTCAGTCAGTCAGGCTCAACCTTTATGCTAGAATGAGACAGGGGAATGCAATGATAGGACATTGGGTTAATCTGTATCAAAAGCTTGGGAACTCAAGGAAATTGGAATATCACTTTTAGTTATTTAAACAAAATTGAGGGTCTGGATGCTGTAACCCAACAGCTTTGGAAACCGCCCAGAACAGAGATGAACACTTTTAGTACTTGGCAGTATGCCATTTCAGTGACTGTAGAAAGTTTTCCAAGATGAAGCATGCTGTGAGACACATAGCACCTATACATCAGTCAGTGACAAGGATGTTCTGATCCAAGGTAATCAGATGCATGTATGCATCAATGAAGAGCTCTAGAGAGCTTCTAGTGTCCCCAATCTTGCACCTTCCATTTTCTGAAAGTGGGAACATAATTATAGATATTCCACTGGAAGTTTAGATGCAGAAGAGAGGCTGCACATCTCCACAGAGGGGCAATGAAATACGTGGCACAAGACTTGTACCCACAATAAAAATGAAGAACCCAGACTACAATGGTCTTCCTCCTTTCCAACATGAAAAGAGAAACAGTTGTAGATTGGTAGAAGAGCAGAAGGTGCAGCTCACTTGCAATGGCAAAGGGCAAGTCAGGTATTGTATGAGGCAAAAGAGTCAACATCCTAGTCAGACTCCTCTTCATCTGAGGTTTCATTCATATGACGGGCATGTTTCTTGCCCCTTAAGTGTGCCACAAGATCATTTTTGGAAATATTCTTAACATTGCAGAGCCTGCAATACACAAAAGAAAGTTCACACTCAGCTCCTGTAATGACCAAACAGCTTGCCTTCTCAAGGAATTGATAAGCATGTGGATCAACTGTTGCAAAACAGGGTAACCTAGTGATAATCCAGCAAAAATCTCATATTGTAGAAGGGATAATGATGACAACTTAATTGAAAGGTAGAAACAGCTTACCTGCAGTGGTACAATTTTCCTGGAACATGACCAATCAAATCTTTCGTGTCAACCCAAAGCATTTGAGCAGTATGTTTCTTTCCTCTGAAGTGGCCCCGGAGATTCTTCTTGCAGGTACAAAAGATATCACATAGGCTGCAAGCTACATTACATATGGTGTTATACAGTCCAACAATTCTTCAAAGACTGTCATGTCGTTGCAATTCTTTTTAATTTTTTCCTGAAGCTTTTGCTGAGAACCAAAGTTATTTGACTTTGTCTTAGGCTATGATAGCATTCATTTTACACTGGCAGAAATAAAATTGTTGTCACTATAATTTTTTGACAAACAAGACATTTCTCCTCTAAGAACCTTCTGTAGTATGAAGTTCTTTGCAAGCTCAAGAATAAACTGCAGAGCCTAGGAGTAGACAAGTCTGTTGTTGCAAGACCTTTATGGTACATTTGTTGACATTTATATTACAATGTTTCAAGATGCAAATCACCTTGTGCCAGGATGAACATTCTTGTATTTGTCAAAAACACACAAGGAACTTGAGGAGTGCTTTGGAGATGGACAATTGTAATTTTAAGCATGTTGACTTTACCTGCAAACAAATTGGAACTGGGCTTGTTGTGGCTGGTTACAAGGTGATGATTCTTGACTGACTGTTGGAACCTACATGAGAAGAGCTTCAATCTGTTGTAAATGAACATCACCAGTTCTACAAAAGAGGAACTGCCCCTTGCTAGAACTATTCATGATTTTGATGAGAACAATATGGAAGTACTCAGAGCCTTCATGGGCATTCACAGAGAATAGAGGTGGAACAACTCAAAAGCATAGTAGCACTAGAGGTGGAGCAATAATGGCTGCATAGCTCAGATGATCAAGGGGGTGCAGAATACTCCTGATGATTCATCCACACCAAAAGCCTAATTTGATTTCAGAGTTCAAATGGGCAGAGTTTTTGAAACAGCTACCTGTACTGAAGTGTTGGTCTGGACTTGATCAGAAATTTTGCACTCATACCGATGAGGAACTGAAAGAAGAAAGCACGATTGTCAAGTAGATAAGTGTCAACTCTTGTCCTTGTTCTGCCTTAGACTCTTGTTCTTAATTGTCCATTGGCCTTCATTGCTCACCATCTTCCAGGAGCCCATAATATCCAAGAGTTGTTTTCCAGTCTTCGTAAGAGTTCTTGTTGGCTCACTATTGTCTGAGCTAACAAAATTGCTAACGAAAACCTAATATATTGACGGCTGTTTGAAAATATTGCATGTAAGAGAGTTTGGCAATACCATTATGATGACCAGCATCGGTGTGCACAACCACTCCTTTTGCTGCGGCAATTATTCGCACGGCATCTCCCGGCAAAATACCTGCATCCTCAACCAGATCTTGTTTTGACGCCAGCTTGAGAACATTAACATCGTCATAATGCATTGCAATCAGCCGTGCAAGACATATCTCAGCGCGTTGATCATCAAAACCATCGACGCCCTTCAAGAAATCTTTCAGGCGGAATAGATTCACGGCATGTACAGCCATGATACCCAGACCTAGTGCAATCAATATCAAAAGCAAATTAGTTGAATTTAACAAATTCAGCTGTTGTAGTGAGCAGCACCACAACTGCTAATTGCCAAACCATGCACTGCTGAGAAATGTGTCCAGTGCAAATTAACATCATCCCCACAAACTTTGCAGACTGTTTTTCTTGCTTCATTATACAGGACAAGTAAAATTTTCTGAGTCTAGTACAAGAGATTCGCGTTTGCCTGGAAACCTACACGCCCTGAGCCCTACAGTGGAAGTGTTCTGTCGTTGCAACACCCACATGAACAAAACCATGATTGCTTTGCTTGCTAGTATGTAGAAAACTTACCTATTGTATATTTGTACATTACTGGCACCTGCTTTTGAAACTAAAGATGTAAGAATTGGACGCAAAGCTGTCACCGAGTTGAGATCGATAGATGGAGAGAGAGCGAGTGGTGACGCTGGGCATGGCACCCACGCCTGTATTCTAAGCTTGAACAATCTAAAGCCACTGATTTGCATTCGAGAAATCGCAAATGACGATGCCATACCTAGTCGAGTGTCGGCAACGAAAACAGTGCTAGCGGAGGTGGAGATCGCAGAAGGAACGAAAGGAGAATGCGTTTCTTTCCTGTTTTTGGTTTTGGGACAAGACCATTCACCACACGCGGTTTCGAGAAAACAATATACCCCAGCAAGATCCTCGAAAACAAGAGCAAGGAAGAAAAACTCGAAACTTTCTTGGGGGAAATGCTCCTCTTCTTCTTGCACAACAAAATAGATAAAGTAAAGATTTCCAAACATCGCTCTTTAAGGAATAATTCGTGTGCCAGGTGTGATTAAATATTTTGGGGTTTTGCGCATTACAAATTGGATAATCGATTGGGCAAACTTTTGTTTTATAGATCGACTACCTGCAAAAGGCAGCCCTTGAAAAAGAGACCCAACGCCCAAAGTTGGAACTTAGTATTTCATTTCACAAGTAGTATTTTAGGACTTTTTCATTAACGCGGTTCATTAAAATCATTCAAACCTAGATATTCCATACTCCTCACATGGAAAGCTTCTAAATTCATCAATAAATAAACTTCAAACACCCTAAATTCCACAACTGATTGCAAGGTGGCCAATAAGAAAATATTGCAAACCATTATATTGTCTTTCATTAAAGTAAAATGCTTTGAAACCAACAATATTTCAAAATATTCACATTTTCAAGTCAACTTATTTAATGTGTAAATATATGCACACATTGTTTGGACTGAATAACGATAATTTGAAATTCTAATTTTCCATTTTTGAAAATGAAAATGCAATAGTGGGACAATCCTATAAAAAGGGAATTATTTTGGGTAAACAAAGTGATTTGAAAACCATGAATCTAAGGGACTTTGAATTAGGTGAAAGTGACAATCATTATTATATTTTAAATTCCACGTGAAAGACAAATTTCAACAAGATAGTGTATAATATAAGTTTGTTTAAATGGTAATCCCATGTAATTTGAAAACCCTCATGTCTTTTCTACTTCGAATAATTATTCATCAAAATCCCTACGCTGCCTTCACATCTGGTGTTACTCTGCGTCTGTTGGCATCCCAAAATTCTTGCACCACCATTTTGATAGGACACGCCTAATAGGTGGTGATGGCCTTTGCTGCAGAAAAGCAGACCCCACCGCGGAGATCAATCAGTAATCGGTAGAAGACGACAAACTTTTTGCTGACGTCAACATAGGCCCAACAGGTGGTAATTGCCTTTGCTGCGAAAAAGCAGACCCTATCACCAAGATCCATTACTAGGCCTCATCGGTAGAAGACTACAAAATTTCCACTGACTTCAAACAGCAGAAGCGTAACTATTCAGTCAACCTAGTGTAATCCGTCAATATGGGGACAGTTATTTTGTGGCACATCTAATTACATGAATCTGACCTGCAGCAGATTTTGCCTTTCAAATTTTGACGGCTTTTAATTAATTAATTGAGCTCTAATTAAACTAACAGGACTTACAATTTTTGCATGATAATTATGGTGATTTCTGAAAGAAAGCCAATCTGGACAGTTCTGGAAGGCCTGGTAGAAGGGCTGGTCAGTATGAAAAGAAGGTAGGAGGAAGAGAGATGGGTGAAGATTGTAAGGTGATATTTTTTAAGGCAGAAGCTGGCTGTGAGAGCAATTTAATGCCACTATGTAACAGCGCTTTTTTTTTTTTTTGGTAAATATCGCCAAAAAACTGCCTAGGATTCAACATTGCAACTTGTAGGCTTGAAAAACAAATTTCTTTTTTTTTTAAATTCGTCAAACGTTAGGGTTTTGAACAATGACATAGCAACATCATCCAACTTGTCACTATCATCATCATCACAGTCATCATCACCACTCCTTCTCACAACTACTCCTCACAACTAAGAGGAGGTTTTCGGTCTTTCAACTCCCTTCAAATACTACAGTAGCACATTTTTAACCTCAGTTTTTTCATCTTTGAAGTATACTAAGATGTTTCAAACATATTAGGTGTATATTTATAAACTTGTGTATTTATGTTATATTTAAGGCATGTTAAATATACATTTTGGGTGTAGGCATGGTCAAGTAGACAAAAAAAGTAGTTTGCCCAAAATGTAGTTTTAAAATGATAGAATTTTTGATATAAACACATGAAAGTAGATTAAAAACTTGTGTAAGTAGAAATATGAAAAAACATGGCCCTCTATTTAATTTATAGTAAGTTGAATACAAAATTTGAAAAACTTTGGTATCATAAATAAGGTGAGAAGTAGTTTTGAACCTGATTGGGTCAATTTGGTGTTCAAACCTAGAAATTTTATGTATCATGACTATAACATGCACAATTTTATAGTGTACAAGTATTTTTTAAGGTTTTCATAACATGAGTAGAAAATGTTCAATATTTCATCTACTTGCAACCCATTTTGTAAAATCGAACACTTCTTACAAGTAGATGCAATTTTGTGAAATCTACTTAAATCTACATGAAAATGTTCATCTTTCAAATTTATAATATTAAAGTGAAAATTTATTTTCATATTAATCATTGTATAAAATAATATTTGTACTTTCAATGCATCAAAAAAAAAAATTGTCTACTTGTAATTTTTTGTGACAAGGAACATTTTTTGTCTACTTGACCATGCCTACACCCTTTTATATATGGTGCGTTGGCTTAATAGGTTAAGTGATCAGGTAGCTAGGTAGTTAGCTAAATGAATAGGTACATATGCTTAATTATTAATTAGGTATTACATTTAATACGTAATAACTACTAATTGTTACAAGTTAATTGGTTAATTAATAATATTAATTAACTAACTAGTGAACTAATTGGTTAAATAGTTTACTAATTAATTATTTACCTATTTAGTTATATAATCTACAAAATTAAAAAGGAGGACAAAGGATATGGGATAAACAAATTTTAGTTGCAACTTAATTTGCAACTAAGTTTGTCCTTCATTTCCATCTTGTAAATTATATAAAGAAAGAGTTTTTTCTTACATTTTCATATTGAAAAAATGTGCCATTTGGGATGAACTAATTAAAAAGGCTTCACCTTAGTTAATCCTAGAATAAAATAAAAATATTTATGTTGGTCCTACCCTTAGCATACCTACCTACATAATCTTATTTACCAAACCTACCTAAAGGGTGCGATCACAATCAAATGAGCCAATGATGACAAAGGATTCAAGGATTGCAGTCATTTTTTTAGCCATTTTCACTTTCTCATACAAAAGGATTTTTTGGATGAAACCTTTTGCAATATGTTCGTAAAAATACATATAATTTCTTTACTACATCATTTTTTTGCATTAACTTGATGAATAATTAAGAATTTTTTTAAAGTGTACATATTTTACCAAATTATGCATTTCATTTTGAAAAATTACCCTAATTTCAAATTGTATGAAAATATGTTAATTATTTTACTATTTTTTTCTTGTATGTAAAATATAACTTTGTTTTAGATGTCATGTACATTACACCCCATTTACATGTGGTAAAAGACTTTTGAAATTTTAAAATTCTGTTCAATAGATTTTTAATTTTAAAATTTCAAAATTCCACAAATTTCAAATTGTGAATGTTTTTTGAGTGTGGGTAATCAATTAACATCATCTCAATTTTTTTTGCATCAAAATTTCATTATTAAAAAAATTTTTTAAAACTTTATAATTTACAAAATTGATTATTTTTTATGCAACTATTGTTCAAGTTCAAATGTCTTTTATTAAAACAAAAACCCAAAAAAAAAAAAAAAA
>Ga0116231_10002745_pt1 | contig 36712 bp, 24 predicted proteins | sample S1TSphgellanicum_2_FD_89695 | JGI IMG/M metagenome (GOLD analysis project Ga0116231, IMG submission 89695) | Host-associated microbial communities from peat moss isolated from Minnesota, USA - S1T2_Fd - Sphagnum magellanicum MG | ecosystem: Host-associated > Plants > Peat moss > Unclassified...
AAAAATTCAAAGAACCGGAACCAACACTGGAACCAACCACCATTAGCGGGTTATTAGAAGGGTGGTTCTTACCATTCGTTCTCACGGTTCTCAAAAAATCAATGAACTAAAATATGGAACCGGTTGCTAAACACCGGTTTCCATTGGATCACACTGGGCCAGAGCGATTCAACACCCACCGACGCACCATCCATCCACTGGATGCCTGAACTTGAACCTCTCCCGTGCTTGAATCAGAAGTCTAATAGTTATAACTATCACTGACTGACTAACTGACTTACTGAATTAATATATATGATGATGACTAGTTTAGGGTTAAATGATGGCTAGGTTAGGATTAAGAAACAATATATTTTGGAATGGTTTTGAATAATTTTTCGTTTTTTCTTAATCAAGCTTTTGAATGCACATATAAATTTTGAGGTTTGGAGTTAATTTGTTACAAGTTATAGTTTTATAATTGTAGTTTGTGACACATTCAACCCATGTGATTTACTTCTATCATTTCAATACAATTGCGCCTTTTAATAAACTTTGATGTTTCATACTTTGTTTGTTTTCTAATTGTTTTTAATATTTTCAAGGGCAACAAAACTTTTTTTATTTGTACATCTTTTTTTTTCTTTATATGTAACCAACACAATAAGATTCAAGTACATATAGACCCCACACATAATTATGGCCAAAGTACATGACACATGGTTATGAAGCTTTTGATATGCCCAATCAAGTTTCCTATGTATCCAATGAATGGCATCGGCTTCTTGACTTTTTGATGACTATTGACAAAACCGATTCATTTCCCATAAACTTAAGTGACCCAAGAAAAGAAGTCCGAATCCCTAGTTTTTCAAATATCATCCTCAAGTTCATGACACCTCCCTTAACCTCAAATAAAGCCCACTCAATTCCCCTACTATCTCTTAAATCCAATAAACTCAACTAATAACCAACCTATGAGTGTGATAAACAAACCATTTTAAAAGCATTTAACATTACATAATTAACAATTTCAATAAACATATGGCTATAGCAAAAAAAACTTCAAACCATGTTCTAGGGATGTTCGATAGAGAATATATCCCTATTTAACTAATTGCCTCCATATTTGTCAACCCCATCCACTGATAACCAAAAAGGCATACCACACCATCGAAAAATGGTAAACACATCAATAAAACAAAGAATTGATGTTGCAAGCAACTTCATCCGTTGTTTTCCCTTTTAAAATGGTTCCCATGATTGACCCACATATGGCCAACATAAAGAACTTAGAGTAAATTTGGTACCTACAAAATTTGATTCCAATATAAGGAGCAGAATATTTCTTATGTGAACCCATGTTTGTAGGACAATAGATTGATTCACCTATTGTTTCACAATTGAACCAAGTATTTATTTGCACACTTTTGAACACCCAATACTTAATCATTGTGGTAATTCCAAAGACATAATAGGTTATCAAGTGTGTTAGTTTAGTTGTTAAGTTAGTTCCTAGTTAATTAGAGATCAAATTGAGTTAGCTTAGTTGTTTGGGTTTTAATCTCAAATCAGTTCAATTGTTAACGGGGTTCAAAATATTATGTGAATGCGATTTAATCTCAATTTGTGTGATTTCAAATCACTTTTGATGATTTGACATTTCAATGCATTCTACTATTGTATGCAAGTTTTTATGTGTTTTTGTACATGGTATTAATTTTGCATTTTATTGTGTGAAAGTGTTAAGTGTAGATTTTTGTTTTTATTGCAAGCAATTGACCATTTTGGGTTTGAACATGATCTACCATTCAAGATATTTTCATGTTATATTTTGTATGTGTGATAACAACGATAGTTGTAAGTGTCAACATACAATGCACAACAACAAAGATTTCCATGGTCAAAGAATTTGAATTTAGGACTTCTCATTGGAAGTGAAAGTGATCTGAGTTCAAGTGACTAGAGACTAATGTGAGCCTAAAAGAGTTGGATGCATGGCCTGCTGAGGTACTGTCTTGGTTCTCTTTTCTCAAATGTGTGCTGAATTCCAAAGATTTTTTGTTTGGCACAGAGATGTGATCAGGAATCAATCGTTGGATATGGAGAGGATTTCAGGAATTGATGGATGTTGGATCTGTTGGTTTGGATGGCAGCCACAAGATGCTTATGGCCTCCAAAAGCTGGCAACAGAAGAGTTATGTAAGCATTACACCAAAGATTTAAAAATGGAGTGTCGAATCCAAAGATTCCACAGCATCTATGGTCCCTTCAGTACCTGAAGAGTAATAAGATGTTCCTCTTTGCATTTGTCTCTCCATATGTCAAGTACATGGTTCTAGATGTGAAGCTCTAGCAATCAATAGTCTTTGTGTTGGAGCTCCAAGAGATGGTAAGCATGAACGAGATGGCAGAGATAGTGCTCAGCTTTGAGAACAAAATACGGCCTATTGACCACATTCCAGGTCCTGAGGTTGTGTGTGGCTGCAACTCTGCCAATACACTTATCAACAAGAAGCTTAGATGGGCTCCATCCATGCATTTGAAGGTATGAGTTCATATCCTTGGCTCTGAAGCTTCATACACTCTGTTTGCTGTTGTGTCACTGACCCTTGAAGACAGTAGATTCAACAGGAAGAAGTACATCAAGACAGTCATCAAGACAGCCATGTTGTCTGTGCTTCCTTGTGGTATGTTTTTTGTCAACTTTGGCTTCGAAGCTAACTTTGTCAACAGATTGTCAATTGCTGAGTGATCATGATTTTGTTACTGTATCTTCTGTGAACCTTTTGTCTCCTTGCCACTCCTCAACCTTGTCGAAGTTCTCATAATCCAGATCTGTCAGTAGACCTGTCTTCCTTCAGGTGGTGAAAGTTGAAATCTCCATTTGGAGTGAAGCTTTGGACTTCATCTTGCAACTATACATTAAAGTACCACTACCAGACAATAAGCAGCACAGGCAGGGAAGTGAAATCATTTGCATCATATTGTAGTGCAGATAGAGAAGTTTGCTATACAGCATGCAAGAACACCACCATCTCTTCATGTCATTAGGAGGCACACAGCCTTTTTGATCATGCTCATGAAGGGAACCAACTAGTAGTTGTAATCTTCATTGGTTAGAAATGCTCCTAGTTCATTGGTGTGCAGTTTGAGAATGAGCTTGTCTACTACCCTCAGAGATCATTAGCATCTGACCAGATTTTACAAGGAACTGCAAAAACTAAGAGATGATTTCTCGTCAGGAGTTTATGGTCTCAGAATTGCAATCCTTGATATGGATCTAATGGGTGAAAAGCACCTTAAGAATGTTCATCTACATGAACTCAATTCAGTCCAAAGCATTCTTTGTCAACAATTATTCTGAGTGAAGTGAGATACTTTGGGGGATAGACAGTATCTTTGATGTTGTAGTTCTATCTTTCGCAACGTGGCTGGCTGGTTGCAGCTGTTAGCTTGAAATGTGACGTTGGAGGTTCTGGTCTTTCTCAGAGGCCATTGAAGGCTCTGGGCCAAGGCAAAAAAGTGAGACCTTGTGACATTCAATTATGTGTGGCACTGCTCCAATGGTTAATTCCCTTACCGGTACTTTGTCTTAGATTTATTCTTTCATGGGATCACTTCAACTCTCTATACAATTTTCTAATAGTGATGATAAGCGTGGAATCTCCTGGCTAATGAGGACATGCCAATGGGGATTCATTTCAGCAATGTGGATCAATTTGGTGGTGAGAGCCAGCCTTTTGTGACTCTACTCAGTGAAGGCAAGGTAGCATGGCCTTCCTCCTCTGTTGTTTCACACATGAAAATGGTTTTGAAGCTCATTGTAGGGGTGAGACTGCAAGGCAATGAAGAGTGAAAGTTGAGCCAAAACAATATGCATTTGTGCTTTCCAGTTGTCAAGAGGCAATTTGGACCACTGTTCGACATCTGTAACTTGACTCTTACATGGACAGACCCTAATTGGGCTTGAGGAGGTTATCATGGGTATGAAACCTGGAGCTATGTGAGTAACACAAAAAAGAGTTTACATATGTATGCTGGAAGTGTACCTGCACAGGTCATCAGATCAGGTTTCAGCAAGTTACATTCCCGTGTCCTAGACGCCCATGAATGACTTGATCAAGTTCCTACTTGAATGGTTTGAACATGATTACTGACAAGTTCTGCTTATCTTTCTGGGGAGTAGGAAAGAGAAGAGCTCTAGTTCCACCAGCTTTTGGCTATGTTGATTCAGCTCTTGGGTTCCAGTGTCATGAGGAGGAATATGTACAAACAATGGTGCTGCAATGTTCCAGGGTTCCAACTTGTTCAATGAGTGTAGTCAGTAATTCGCAAATGGTATTAAACTGGGTGCTACTTCCACTTGTTTTGAAAGTGGAATGCTTCATAGAGCATAGTCAGGGATGCATAAGCCTGGCATCTTCTCATACAATGCATGATGCTGCAGTCTCATAAGAAGTGCTGATGCAACTCTACAGGTTGGACCAAGGAGAACCCTCATATCACATGCCAATGAGCCTCTGGTGTTTGAAGTTCAGTTGCTGAATATAAAATCTTGGAGTGCTGAGATTTCCTTAAAACATGTATGGTAATTTGCTCCAAGAAAAACAACCGTTGCAATTGCTGGTTAGTGGAGAGTCATGATAGCTCATCACTGCAATTTATGATGAAGATTATGTCACACCCTAAACAATACTCAAAGGTTATGAGTTATGACCACACTCACTGTTAAGTTCCCTACAAAAGTTTTGGAGTTTTCTGTGCAGTTCCATAGATATGTTGCAATTGCTGTTCTTGTGTCAGGTGGGAGATCTGTTGACATCTTCAAACCTTCACAGAAAATTTCAGAATGTTGGTAACTACATATCTGCAATATGTGAGCCCAGTGTCAAAATAAGGAGTCGCACATTTACAGGAGCATCCAAGCTTTATTTGATATCTGGAACCCTGGATATAAAATGACAATTTTGGCCCATTCTACAGGTTAGCATGAGGCTGGATGTGGTCCAGCTTCCACCAATTCCTGCTTGGGTTTAATTGCACAAGAAGAGAGAACATGGGCATTTCTTGTAAACAGCTTTGAACATAACCAAAGCACTGCCTTGGGATCTTTTGCTGATCTAATTGCTCAAAAGGTCAACTAATTATTCATGAACACATACTGATCATGGACTGGGAATTTCTAAACCAGCAGTTTTGAGAGATATCCAGGGAATTAGTTAAACTGGACCACTGCAAGTTGTTTTCTCCCGAGTACAGACACAGCACACACAAGTACAACAAAAGAAGTTTGTGACCAAACAGAACAGATGTTAACCAACAATACTAATCAAGCTAGAACTTGATCAAATCATCTGTATTTCTATTTTTATACTTTTGACTCGTCTCTTCTGTTGAACTGTCACCAAATATCATTGCATCCAAATCTGACATAGCCTCATCGTCATGTGAAGTGGCACTTGGTGCAGTTGTCCTTGGTGTCCGGTTTCGTACAAGCTTAGATTCTTCACTGGTGCCCAAGTTAGAGTCATCTTCTTCAGCTTGCACATGGGCAAATACAGGCTCCTCTGGATGAGGTGCTTCAGTAGACAGTTTATTCATCTCCTCATACTTTGCAAGAACCTGCTGTAGTTCATCATTCACATGCAGAGCTTCAAACAACAACGGGTCATTATCACCACCTCTTTCAATAATCTTCTGAACTTTAAACTGTGACTGTCGGCACTGCTCCACCAATGTCAGTGTCAACTCTTCCTGAAAAATGCCACCCACAACCATAGTAGTGTCCAGTTAAGCAGGCATGTTTTCATAACTTCAAGTTGTTGCAGGCAAAAGGCTGAGCTTTCAGAAAAAAAAACCCACTCCTTCATGCATGGGCACATATAAAGCCTCACAACAGGGAACAAAAGTTAAACCTGAAGAGCCTCCTGCTGTGGGGAGGAGGTAAGGACTGTTGATAGAAGCTCAACACTATTGCGAGAGACATCAAAGATCTCCTTAGCATCCTCAGGGTTGGTTGGGGCTAGCCCATCACTTTCTGCACCCATTCCTGCACCAGATCCTTCTGTGCCTGATCTTGATATTGACTGTGGGGGTGTGAATATAGGTGCCAAGCTTTCAAGGTCACGACCTGGAAACTGTATCCCTCTGGACTTCAGACTCTGTAGCAAGGAAACCTCCAAAGATTAGAGATTAAAACTCCAAATCCCTCACCTTCACTCTCAAAAACACATCACTACTGTGCTCAATTCTCAAAACCAAGTTTAGGCATACCTTGTAAGTCTGTTCAAATATGGGAAGATATCCAAGCTCTTCTGTGGATTCACCCCAAGCTTCAATCAGCTTTAATGCCTTATCCCGGTTTTCGGTTGGAGTTTGTGGATCATCAATCATCTTCACCATCTCATCCAACACCTTCTCTGAAGCAACCTCAGAAAACATTTTCTCACAATTCTTCACACAAGTCTCTAGAAGTGTAAGAGCCAAGTACTGGATGTGGGTACTCTTGACCATCATCCGTTTCTTGATGGCTCGCACAGCTTCCTGCCCACTTACTTTTCCTGTGTTGACAAAATCACATAGTTCCAAGCTTTTGCCCCAGTCTGGTCCTTCCATATTCTCTGCAGTGGCCTCCTCAACAAGCTTGTCAGCTTGTGTTGAGACCTGGAAAAGCTCCTTCATCTTCCCACTCGCTGTTATAATCCTTTCGGACATCTTTCTCCCCACTTCTGTACCCCCCACCTTCAGCTTCTCACTAAACGCACTGAACTTCCCCTTGAAACTCTCCCCCATTGCAAAATCGTTTCCCAGCTTCTTAGGACTCCAATCTTCCTCCGCGAATTCACCAACTTTTGCACGGAGTGTAGAGCCAGATCTATAAACACAACGCCCCAACCGAAGTCTTAACCCTGCTCCAAAATTACAAACAGAAGAAACTTCAACACAGAACTGTTGCAAATCCACGCACAGAATAGTGATGCTTCACACAATATATAGCGGACTCGCAAATATCCAACATATCTTGTAGGCAATAGAAGTACAGAACCTGATGGAGAATTGCAAACTGAGACAACCCACCACACAGACTACTGGCAGCTATTGAAAACCCAACTACACAATCCTGATGCTCCACTGCCCAAAATCCTCAGCACACACAAAAGCAATTGGTGCAATAATTCGAAATTCGCAAAGCCAGATTAAAAGATCGGCAACAAAAGTTGACTCCAACTCCGAATTTCGAAACCAGACTTGGAGACAGTCAGCCCTAAGCCAAATTGCGGGGATCTGAAGAACACTAAACTGGGCAAAACAGACGCTGTTCCGATATTTGCAGCAGATTTGCGGCGCAAGCAACTTTCCAACAGCAATCCAAGACAATTCAATACTTTTTTAAGCCATTTGGCAAACTCTAGCCAAGGAGAAGTTGATAGATCAACAGATCATAATCATTTGAAGTGGGTCATTTGCTCTCGTAGGCAGCTTCGATGTGCCGTAAGGAATGGGACCCAAACCTCCAGCCTTTCCTTGCAACCCTAGTCCCACACCTTCACTTTCCACGGTACCTTCCTTTCAAGGGTAGAGTGCACCTCACTACACATTCACTTTCGATAATGAAAACGAGTGCCGATTTTTCCCCTTTTGTTTTTTGGTTATAGTGCCTGTGCAAGGTTGACTATCAAATGGAGGGAAGCAAAAAGGTATAGTTCAATGCTAAGTTCAACGATAGATGCCCTTATAAGTCATGCTGATTCATGGAGATTCCCATAGTCACACATCTTTCCGCACATAAAATAGCCCAAAACCTGGAGGGTTAGAACTTAAAAAGTTGAAGAATTTCTAGAATATGTCAAATCTAATATAATATTAATAGTTGAGTCATTGCATTTGTGGTGAGCCTCTAAATTTAGCATGACCCATTTTTTCATTGTTCCCATTGTGAGAAATGACTTCTATCCTTCATCATTGTTCAAGATATTTTTCATTTTCATTGTGAGAGATGCAAAGTTTCATTTTTCAAGTTAACATTGTGTTATCAATTAATGGTATCCACAAATTGGTTAATGTTATCATTGTTGATCTCTTTTGAACAAATTTAATTTTGTTTCATATTTCAATTTTGCAAGATGATTATGACAATGGTGACTCGAGTAAAAGAAGGATTTTATCACAATCTATATTTGATGTATGCATTTTTTTCATTGTCATGAAAGTTTTTGATTGCTTACATCAATAATCAAACTTTTTTTTTCATTGATGTACTAACATGGTGTGATTAGCAATAAGCACCAATGGCCCTCCTTTGATCGTTTTATGTGTTATTTATAAACAAAAGGTGTCAATAGCTTTACAAAGAGCTCAAGCCATCTCTATTTTGAAACGTGTCATCAATGTAAGTTAGAGCTTTTCTAAGCTTATTGTTCTTTTAAGTTTTTTTCTCATATTAATATGCTTCTTGTTGCAATTGGTGGGGTTCTGAAACATGATTTGTTCCTACACCCCATAGTCACCCACTTTGGGTTTTGCTCTTTTACTCTGGACTTGAGTCCTCTCTATTTGTTCTTTGTTTTCCCCCTTTATTTGGCACTTTGTTTAATGGAGTTTGCCAGATTTCATCATAATAGGGGTTTTAAAACATCCAAACAACCAATTTCAAGTTAAAACATATTTTCTTAGGATTCCAACTTTGAAGGAGGCATGAGTACAGATTTAACTTAAATATCACTTAAATTTAATCTCATAGGTTTGTCAGTGCATAAGTCCAAAGTTTCTCTAACAGGCAGTCCGAAACTATGGAAATGCCCTTGTAGGCAATTTGCACTTGCTAGTTCATAGGAAAGAATCGAAACAGATTCCTTTTCAACAAGTAGAGATATGTAAAATTTTGAATGGACAGATTTTATCTGCCACAAGAAAAGGGTAAAAGACTCAATTAAAATATTCAGAATTTGAAACAATAAGCCCACTACTTCTAAACATACACTAATTGCAATGGCTGATCATGAACCATAGTCATAGTTATGATGCATTTAAATCTGCTCTGATCTTGTACTCAATCTCATCCATCTACATTTGACAAGTATAATTTCTTCCTAAATTGCATTGATACAACCCAGAACTAAGCACACTACTGCTAGTTCAGATTCCAGCCTCCCAAAAGATGGGTCTTAAAGATTAAGAGAGTGAGCCTGTCATGTGCTGACTCCTGAGTCTTGACAATTCTGAAGAATAAGTAGCCCACCTTTGGAAGGAGGCAACATGTTGTGTGTAGTGCACCTGAGCCTCTCTCCTTATAGTTATTCTAGTCTTGAATAGCAACAGTAACCAAAACTGTAAAGGGAACACCTTACCTGTACAAATCTCCAAGACCACCAGGGGCAATTGAGATTGACAATTTAGCACTGTTCAAAATACTACCATATTTACATACATGTCCACTCCAAGTTTTGGGGTCCATTGGGTCATGCATGTGGTTGCTTAAAACTTAGAATGACATGACCACATGCACAAGGTTGAAAGGACCCCTCCACTCTGAATTTCCATTCATTGGGTTTCTTTGTTCCTTGAAACTATTTGAACTGGAGGTTTGTACTCCGGTCTTAGGTAAATAGAGTCACCTTCACAGCAACTCATAACTTCAGGTGGCCCCCTACTTGAAATAGGTCTTTCTTGTACTAAGTTAATGAGTTCTGACTCCTGAGGTCCCTTAGCAGCACAGTGCTGGTGAAGATCAGAACCAATCAGAGTCATGCAAGGATTTACTTGTTTCCTTTGTTCCAGGTGTTGTTTAACTGTGAAATTGGATAATGGGTACCAAACTCATACTGTGGATGGCTCCCTGGTAAGCCTTGAAGTCGCAAAGTCATGGTGTGACTCTCTCTCATTTTTCCCTATAGAGGAAATACAGGAGTTTATAACCATCTTGTGCAAGTGCCATCTTATTCTGTAGTTGCAAGCAATAAAGCTCTGGCCTGGTCAATGACCAATTACCATTCGCAAAAAGAACTGAAAGAAAGAGAGTTACTAAGTTCATTGTTTCTAAAATTATGAAATCAACCTCAGCAATACTGGACCTTTCAATCTTCACCATGAAAATGTATTGTGGGGGCACACAGACCTGCCAACTCTGAACAAATTGTGAGCAACAATGTCGTCAATCTTTGTGTCACACACTGCATATTGCTCATTACCATTGCATGTTTGGAACACAGTTTTTGCTTCCCAAAGTGTACACCAATGCCACAGTACTGCCTTTTTTTCAGGGTACTATGGCAATTCTGGAAGCAGCTTTTTGTTTTTGAATGTGTAAAAGAACCAACATACTCCCCCACTGCACAGATCCCACACAGGAAACATCCTCTTAGACAACTGAAGACCAGAGCAGTCCTCTGTGGTTGGTTAGTACCATGTTATACTTGAGGCTGGCAATCCTGCGCTGTTGGTTCAGTAGCAAATTGCAGTAGGAGAGCACCTTTCCAGATTCGGTCAAGAAAGATTTATAGAAAGGACCAAGCCTAATGCTAGCAAAAATTATCTGGCCTCATGTATATCCGTTAGTGTAAATGTCAACCAGTTCTACTCCCACTGTAGAACTGTCCTAATGCAAGCTGGAACTGCTTTCCACAGTTTTGAAGAGAGCTCAGGTTCCAGGCCCACCAAACAGCATGGCGACCAACACAGGAGCCTGATCTATGATCCACAGTTCTCAACTTCTTCAAAACTATGAAAAAACATTTGTCCACCAAATGAAACCCCTCAGAACAAGCTTTCAGAAAATCTCTTGGACTTCAGATTTGAGTCAGCAGATCACGAGTTTCAAATCACAAGTATGATCCACATTCCTTTCGAAGCACTAACTTTGCCACAGAAACGAGGACCCTAAAGGATTACAGGTGACTGCAAATTTGGGATTACCCAAAACTGGTTGCTTAATTCCATCAATTTTTTAAAGAAAGGACCATGAAATGCAACCATTGATGAGACGCCAAACATAGACTGATAAGATGTCCACTACCTGGGCAGGGGATTCGACTACTCATCGCCTATCCTGGAACTCAATAGAGCTTCAACGCCTGCACTCTCACATACTTTCGCCTATGAATAGGGAAGACTAACCCGTAACTGCTGTGATGCAAGCATTCTCTTTTCGATTGAACTGTCGCTAGTGCAAATCTCCTCTTTGGCATCCTCCGCTGTCCAGCCTGACCCCGCCTCATCTCAATGTTTGTGCATCTCTGTCGCTAATTTGTGCATCCGTGCAGAGTTGCACGGCCGACTGGTGCGTGATCTCCGAATGTCAGATAGAGCAGAATCCTAATGGAATAGTGCTCGACAATTGCTCCATCCGCCGCGCTGTGGCGCGCTGTGGAGGATGGTGAATAAGACCTAATCAAATGCTAACAGAGTTGCGTCTTTTCGCGTACGATACCCAAAAACTAAATTCCGATTCAAAGAGTACAAAAGCTTCGAAGCCGACGCTAGAAACTTGATCGATCTTTGAAGGATGACATAGATTTTGGGCGGGGATCGGCTGTCGATACACGGAAGCTCTGGCCTGGGTATGGGACGAGCCGAATCTCTGCACACTTTGCTCATCTGACCAGTAAACGATCTGTTGTTCAATTGCAAGTAGAGTTACGTATTACAAACCGCACTACAGTACTACAAGTTTTTCACGGTCTCGATGACAAGCGCTAATGGACCACTCGGAATACAGACGAGCAGCAGAAGCAAGGCAGACAGGGCTCCAAACATCGAAGGCAGTTGCAACATACTCGCTACTCCCCCCCCACCCCCATCTGAGCTCTGTGGCATCAACCCTGGTAATATCACCACACTGACGATCAGAAACAGAAGAAGAGAAAGGATGAAAAATGGAAGCATTTTCAAACTCTACAAAACACGTTCCCGCATCAGTGCAATATCCCAGATCAAGTGCACAGAACACAGCTGGGCGGGAACTCTAGAAACGTATAGCTAAATGTTCATCCTGCACAAAGCTTTTTTCTTAGTACAAACAAAACTCTGCACGAGAACCAGCCTTGTCCTCTGTTTGGGTTTGGTAATCAAAACTTCTAGTATAGGACACACACAAGATTGTCTCGATAAAGACAACGCCAGAGTGCAAAAGCGAAAAAGCAAGAAAGCAAAAGTTTCCCAACACAAAGAAGACGAGGAGAATGAACTAAAAAGGCGCCTTCAATAGGCAGCAGCAAGCTGCCAAGCCCCACCCACGAGCAGCAGCATTACCGCCATGCCTGCCGAGAATCTTACGTTCACGAGAAATTTTTTTGGCAATCTCTGCTGGCACAAAATTCCTGATCCGCTTCCCATCATCCGCTTGCCCAAAAATCTTCCTCTCTCACAATTTCTTCCTCAGGGGACAGGAATGGCCCCTAGGGTTCCGTAGGCCTGACAGTAAGGAAACCTGCAGTTCCCCACCAACAAATGGGTTCCCATGGCGGAGAACTTTTCAGTTTATATACATGGGAGTTGAACTTTGGGCAAAACCATATGGGATAAATCTGAGATAGTTTAAAGAACATCTTGGGGAACAAGTTGGGGAACTTGAGGAACCATTTTGGAAACCCCATGAAAACAAGGAAAAATCCCCCCCAAAAAAAATCCATTCCTCCTTCCTTTCCCCCTCCCCAAAGGAAAAAAACTGGACCCCTCATGAGTGCATGATGAGCCTTCTCGTTGGTTGCATGAAACTTTTTATTTCCAAAACTGTTTGTCGCCATTTTTGGCCTGGGCTAATTGGCAAGAAGGGCACAAACTGTGGGACATAGCCTAGTAGTAGCATAGTGGCTTCATAAATGATTGTAACTTAATAATGTTGATACAGGTGACCAATACCCATCACCCTTGCACTTTGTAAAAGTTGTGATGATGATGGACATTGGCACCAGAAGGATTGCCAACATCATGCAAAAGACTTACAGATATTACAGACGACATGACCTCCATGAAGCTTTTTAAGGTCTGTAACCTGTAAGTCTTTGAGATTACAGACGACATGACCTGAAGAAGAAGCTTTTAGGTCTTAAATCTGTAAATCTTTGCATGATGTAAAAGCACATGCAACAGTTCTTCAATTCAGGGAAGAAGGGCAGGTTTAAGAGAAAGGACTTTCTTTCAAGTGCGTGTCAAAATGGGTGTAATTCAGAACAAATCAATTGCACTTGCATGGAGTGAATGAAGGGTCTGTCTGTCTGTCTGTCTGTCTGACTCCTTTTTCTGTCCATGCTGAATGTGCAAGATGCACTAAGTTGTAGCAGTTCTCAACAACACCATCATCCATGTCCTGTTGATTTCCGAGAGCTAAAATGACTAATTCATTTGCTTGGGTCTCACTCTAATCCATCGGTTCCCTCCTCCCGACTAGTTGCCATATATCCAAGTTGATGAATTGTTAGTTTTTCCCCTTTTCCAAAAGATTGCTGGTGACTTGACAAATCAATATAAACTTGCCCAAACTCAATTGAAACAAGGGGGTGTGTCACACTTACATTAAAATGTATCTTAAGGCAAAAGAAGAATTATGGAAACTCAAATATTTCACCATGCAAAAATAATATAATCTTCAAGAAATCCTCTAAAAGAAAACAAAATCCTTCAAGGTATTATAACTCTATATAACTAATCTCAAGTTTCAACACAAGCCAAAATATCATCTTTCAAAAATCCTCCTATAAAAATAGACCTATTATTATTACCTAGGGGCCAAAATCCCTTAAGCTACTATTCTCTATAATGAATCTAAACACAATATCCTTGCCTTGGTAGGCAAGGCCAATAAAACATTACAACAAAAGAAGAAATGAGAGAGAAAAAAGGCTGAATCAAAATTTTGCCTAGTATGATGCTCATGCCCTATTTTTGGAACCCAAAGATCAACCAAAAAATAAAATAAAAATTAGTCAACTACCCATGGCATGAGATGAAAAGTGAGAATGGGAGGAAGAGGAGGATCCATAAGGGGTAGAAATTGCAAAGGTGGTCAACCTCACCTCTATTCATGCAACAAGGAAATAAACAACCCTTTTGGATCATTGAAGTGTCATGGAGATTCATTCTCTGAAAAAATTGATCATGATAAAAAGGGGAAATGTTGTGAGACTTTTTCACATCCAAGATTCATGTGTTGTTGGTATATGCAAAATCTCAAATTTAAGCAAATAACTGGAGACTTCCATTGCAAACAAGAGGAACTTGGTTGCCAACCTAAATGTTGATGACCATATCTCTTTTCCTTTGCCATAAATGGTCTTTGAGTGTTTAAAGAGCCTTTTATGACGTTTGTGGGTTGGGATAGTGATCATTAAACACTATTCCAGGGGGACAAGGGGAAATGTGCTAGTACATTGATGAGCTTATGTTGGTAGACTACCATGGGGTTATGTAGTTAAACCTCACCTGATAGGGGAATTTTTTTACTTAGTGGTTTATACCACACTATGCATCTAAATAGGGGTTTCATCAAATTGAACCCCTATCCTGAACACTTATATTATTATTATTATTATTATTAAATGAATTATGATAACTAGGTTGCAAGAACTGCCCAAGAAAATTAATATTTATCAATTTTACGAGAACAATCCATACAAAAATCAACAATTATAATAATAATTGAGAATCTAAAACCCTAGAAAGATTTTTTTTAATCTGAATGTTTTTTAAAAACTCCAGGACAATTTTCTAAAACAACAAGAAGAACTGGAATTAACAGTTCTCTAAAACATGTGAAAACTTCTCAACACTAGTGGAAACCTTGTGTGCAACTTAAAAAAGGGCTACACCAACTATGTTGACATGGAGGTTGAAAGGTGGATGAAAGAAGTTCATGCAACTAATATACCACAAATTTGATAAAAACATCATTTTAATAAGTAAAAGAATTATGCATCATCAAATTATTTCTTGAACATACGACTGTGAAAAGGTTAAATCCTTATAAGCACTAGGAACATTAATTATGAATTGGAAGTAAATTAGGTATACCATCAATAAACACTAGCGTTAAATTATTTATGCAAATTTAGCCTAAAATGTTGCATATGCTTCATTTGCATCTTTGTTTTATCCAACTCTTAATGGATGGCAAAATGAGTTCAAATCAACCTTGAAGCTAGCAAAAGATTTTCATGATTTTGAGTATTAAAACCATTTTGCAAAATATCATGTTTTAATCAAAATGATAACTTACATGTTTCCTCTTGCCTTTCTTTCTTGTAGAAACTTTAACCCCTAAACATTGTGACAATGAAAATATACATGAAATAATAGCCCATGTTGGGCTCGGCTAATGTTTAGGAGTTAAGAGACAACATGACCTTCACCTAGAAATAAACAAAGAAGTGATAAGAACTTAGAAACAAACCAAGAAAAAGAATGATAGGAACCCCACCAAAGGACAATAGGGGAAAAACTAATGATTTTAGGAACAATGAACGTCTTTGGGTCACTATTATAATGTTGTTGAAGTGTTCTATGGGTCCATATTGCATGTTTTTGCAATCCATTACTTATGTGTTTGTTACTACATTCATATGTTTAGTTTGTCATGGACTTTTGATCTTCTTCTTCAATGTTAGAATTCCAACAAGAATGGTGTAATGTTTTAGGGTTTTGAAGTTGGTTAGGTTTGGGAAGTGAACAAAGAACATTCATCAATCTAAAGACTAGTCACAACAACGCTAACTTGTGAACATATGACCGTGAGCACATGAACAATTGAGCATGGAGGAGTCTTTTTTGAAATATTTTCTATCGTGTAAATAAAATATTACACAAATATTTTTTGCCACATCATTGGAATTTTTTTGGCCAAAGAAAATATTTTTCCATGTGGCATATAAACATACATTCATACATTTGTTGTTGAATAAGAATTTTTAAACCTTGTGATGGATGTAGATGGCAATGTAGGTGGGAATGGATGTTATTTTCAATTTTAATTATTCTATAAATTTTAACTTCTGTCAAATAATTTTAAGATTATTATTGAGGGTTGAAAAGCCTATCTTTCAAAATTCAACAATACAAATGAAAAACATTTTCTTGCACTCCACATTCGACAAAAGTCAAAAAAATTGAACATAATCATTATACCAAAAACATGGCATCCATGATTTGAACATATACTATTAGTGTCCCAATTTAATCATGGAATAATATATTCCTTGTAACTATGTCATCTTTGTGACTATAATCATTTTCATGCCTAAGTGACTATACATGATTATAATCATATTTTTTAAAATTACTATATGTGTCATTAAACTTCTTTGAACAATTTTTTAAAATTAAAAACCTTGATGGAAGGCTCATATTTGCAAATTGGAAACTCTCATTCACCTTCAAAAAAATAATGCATGGATATAGCTTAAGTTTTTAGGATATTTAGGTTTAGGCTACCTAGCTTTAGTAGCTTAGTTTGTAGGTTAACAAAGGTTGTTCAAGGCTTTAAGTGTCTACATTTCATAAGTCAATAAATATCTATTATTTAATTATATTTGTCAATTATAATAATAAAAGTCACATGACTAACGGCATAAAGAAAACACCTCTAAAGGGTCATTGATTCTCAGAGGTTGTTTTTTGTTATTGCCAAAGCCGTTCCGCCTCATGGCCTCCAAGATCAAAAGTGGAAAGGTGAAAATAAACAACTTAGGAATGCCATTGCCTTTCGAAATGATTTTTTCTTGTTTTTCCTAAATCAAGTCCACTTCATGGCCTTCAAGATAGGTAGTGCCATGACAAGTGCCATGATGAGAAGGAGCCCCCCTTGGGAGCAACCCAAGTGGTGTCTTTTGAATCTTGTTTCACTTCCTTTTAGGAGGCACCATTATAACCATCCCGAGAAGCCTTTTTTCTAGCCTTTCATTCCCGAAAGGGATGAGATCCTCTCAAGTCCACATTCCTCAAGGTCTTTGTTTTGTTTTTTACCAAATGCTTAAAGATAAAATTTTGTGAACAAATGATGCATCTCATGTATTTTCATAATCTTATGCTGCTACTTTGATTATTTGGTTACATGTGCTTTCTAGGGTGGGGAAATGCCAAGTTTTCAAAACTTGAACAAAGAGGTAAGACACATCTCCTATGGATCACAATAGAATTTGACTTCTTTTGGATGTTTGCATTCCATTTGATTCAATGTTTTCACTATGCAACCATTTTTTAGGAGTCTATACTTCCAACAATGTATAATTTTTTAACAAAAAATGTACAATAAAAAAGATTTTCAATTCCAAGAGCTTGGGGAGGATTCAAATCCCAATATGTATGAAGAAGTATGGTTTCTAAATGTTTTATGTGAAGTTTTTAAGGTTCTACTCACAATGGTCCAATTTGATCATTTTTTGTTGGATTTATTAGGAAGAAGACCTAGATGAAGAGTTTGAGTAAACATCCAAGATATTGTCATACATAGGAAAGGTAAACTTCATTGGATATATCCAACAATTAGTAATGACATAGGCATTATGATTTCTTTTACATCTTTTGAATCATTTGAATGTTTGTTGTATGGCTATGTCTGTTGATGCAAGGTGAAGAAAGGAAAGAAATGAAGATGAAGATAAAAAATTTAGTGGAAAACTTTTCTTAAGTGGCTACAGAATAGGTGAGCTAATTCACCTTTTCCAAATATGTCACATTGACGGGCTTTCAAATATGGTTGTACTTGTGTGTGTCAATGACATTGTTTCCCCATCCATTTAATATTTGATGCAAATCTATCTTGAGTTGCCACTAGAATTTTTTTTCTTACAACCCAAAATTATTATTTCCATTTGTCAAAACCATGTTGACCATATTGAAAGTACAATTTCATTTTTTACTTGGAACACAAAAAGTCCATGCATAGGAAGATGCAATGAAATTTGTCTTGAGGTCCAATGTTGTAGCTCCAATTTTGTCCTAAATTGTAAATGTTAATGGAATGAGTTGAATGTTTCAAACATGTCAATTGGTGCTAACCATAAAGGAGGTGTCAATTGTATTTTTTGGTTATAACCCAAATGGTAACTATTGAGAGGAAACTTGATTAAAAACTTTCTTGATGTACTTGTTTTTTCATTGAATCCATATGGTCACAATCCATAATAATATTCATTGGAACATGTCTAGAAAAGTCACCAAGTACAACTTAACAACATCTAACAATAACACATTTTATGTTGGAAATATAAAATTTATTTCACAAAATGTGTAATTAAATATTCATAAATTAAAATATGATACATTATTTGGTATGGGGTTGAGTTATATTTATGAAAGTTTGGTATCAATTCTTAACTTCCCAATTATGTCCTTTAGATTAAGGTGTCAATGGAAATTATCAAAATCTTTAGTCTTGACCATAAAAGTGATAGCAAATAATTTATTTCCTTTCAATATCAAACCACCCATAGGCACATATATGCCCTACTATGGTTACGTCCATTATTGCAAGTTAAAATTTGAGGTGACAAACTTTGTGATTCTTTGTTATTATGTATGAATAAATTTGGTAGGCTATATATTAGGATTTTCCATTTTCTATTGCATAATTGTGTTTCTCAAAATAAGTTGTATTGAAACAAAATTGGAATTATCAATCTTTCTATTCAACATGAATGTTTACCCAATTAGAATTAATCACATATTTCAAGTGCAAATATGTAGTCCAAGTTTCCATTCTAGAGTTATGGAATTCTTCACAACCCTTAATCGATGCCAACCACATTTGCATATAGTGCATATAGTTGGAAAATATAATTAAATAATAGGTATTCATTGATTCATGAAATGTAAACATGTGTTTAAGCATAATAAAGCCACATCAACAATCTAACCACCTATTTATTAACATAACTTATGAACCTTGCCTTAAACAACTTTGGTTGACTTACAAAATTAGGCTACTTACACTAAGTAGTCTAAACCTAGGTAGCCTAGAAACCTAAGCTAGAAGCTTAGGTAAGTAGGTATGCACAAGTAGGTAGGTAAGCCTAAGTAGGTAGGTAGGTAGGTAGAATCCTTTTTTTTTTTGGTCACAAGCCTTTTTTTATTGGTTCATCACAAGTGGTACTTGCGCTTTGAATGTGTTTAGTGCATGTATTGTGTGTAGACCAATATTTTTTCATCTATTTATATAATTTACAAAGTTGAACTTATTGACAAATTATATAAGATAAATTTAATGAAAAAGAATTATTACAACATTATCCCACATCCTTTTTCATACTTTGTCCAAATGGGAAAAAATAAATCATTCTTAAATATTTTTCCAAGATCTGCACATCTATTGAAAAAAATTTAGACAAAATATCAAGTAATTTTATTTTAAATGCATTTGAATCTTATTCATTTCATACATTTGAACAAAAATGATATTTTTAATTTTTTTTTCTTTTTCATAAAATTTTCTGTAAATTAACCTATTTAAAATCAACATGGAATTTTTTTGGAATTTTAAAAAATTATAAAATTAAACATTAGATTTCCCCACATCTTAAACAATGCGGTTCAAATAAAACTAGAACAAGTTGAACATTTTCATTTGTAATTTGTAAATTAGAAAAAAAAAATCCCAAGATGTGGGAAAGATCACCAAAGTTTCAAAATCACAATATTGAAAGAAATCATTTAAAAAAAAAAGTCATAGCATAATAACAAGGTTCAAAAAAATTATATGTAGAAGTTTATGTAATATTTATTTTAAAAAACTATTGTGTATGATTAAATCTAAGCCAAGTTCAATTTGTGGACTTAATTTTATAGCAAAATGTACATAAGGAATTTATAATACATTGTAAATTCCATTGCATCCAAATGAAAATATATAATATCAATGCATTATGTCTTTTGAGGGGGAATTAGAGTTTTCAATTTGCAAATATGAGCCCTTCATCAAGGTTTTTTAATTTGAAAAATTGGTCAAACAAAGTCAATGACACACATAGTAATTTTTAAAATATGATTTAGTCATGTACATTCATGTAGCCATGGAAATGAAGCATAGTTACAAAACATGTATTACCCCATGAGTAGATTGGGACATTAGTTGTATATGTTCAAGTCACGCATGCCTTGTTTTGGTATAGTGTAAGGAATTTCGTGATTCAAATTGTCTTGAGATGATGAAGTATTATCACCAAGTGGTTTAATCCAACAACGCAAGTGCCAATACTACATTGGTATACAATAAGATTTAGTGCTACTTATTTATGAATGTGTATGAGTATGTTAGTATCCCATTATTATGTCCCATTGATTAACTTTATGAAACCTTTCAATCAATGCCAACTTTAAGGATGTGGTACATGTATTCATTTTTCTTGGAAATTTGAAGACTTTAAATTTGTGTCAACCATAGGGAAGGAACATTTTGTATGTTTTTTACTAGGAACATAAATTATCCCAATATATAATATGGCTGATTGAAATGAACTGAAATTTTTATAGTATTTCGTAATTGCCATTTTTTACTAATGCAATGGTCATAATGCATAAATAATTTTAATAAGTTGGTAGGTTGTAACATTTCTTGGGTTAAAATTTGGATTTTGAAATTCTCTCTCATTGCTTTATATCTAGCTCCAAACAAGGCAAGGTTTCAATCCCCTCAATAGGTTTAGAAGTGACAAAATAACTTTGATAATTGTTTATAGGTTACTTGCATGTGTGTAGTTTTGCATGCATTCAATATGTCCCATATTTTTAGGAGTGTCACAAACCCCTCGATCAGTGTCAATTATAAGGGAATGATCTTTTTCCCCATGGAACCCAAATGGTTCCTTCCATATTAAAAACCAATGAAATTTGTTTAGAGGTTTAACATTTTCTTGGAAGTTTGATTGAATTGGTTGAACTCAATTTGCTAAAATGGCAAATGTAAGTAATATTTTCATAATGAAGGATACATTTCATAACTTGTTTTATGGTCAAATTTTGATTCAAGTCTCCTATCCTAAATTTTGTTTTATACATTCCAAAATGTTTCAAGACCTTTAATTGATGCTAACCATATGGTTGGTGCCACTTGATTTTTTTGCTTGGAACACATATGGTCACCATCCACCTTCATTGACTCCTTGATTGTAATTTCTATCACCTCTTGTTCCTCTCCAAACTCTTGTATATGGTGCCTACAATTTTGAATTTGTCCCATTCATGTAGGGTATGGGGTTGTGGGAAAAAACAATTGAAGGTATCCAAAAAAAAACAAGTTCAACACCAATGAAATGTTGGAAAGGTTCAAGATTCATCCCAAGAGCAAGGTGAGAATGAAAATTCTATTTTGCTAAATGATTATGATGCCAATAGTTCATCATGCTCTCAAGATCAATGTCTTGAAGATGAAATAGACATTAATCCAAGTGGGGTGTAGGGGGGCAAAAAGGTATTCTTCATAACACCTGCAAATTGACAATTTGATGAAATGATTGTTTCCAACTTTGAAGTTCATGGAGTCTTATATGGAGGGAGAAGAATGATAGGTTCAAAAAACTTTTGAAGGGGGACCTGAACCTCTCCAAGTTATTGGGGAAGATGTTCCACATCTAGGATGGCAACCATAAATTTCAAGTGTGGTGCCATACACAAACATGGTACATCATGACAAAAAGGATTGGCACATATGCATGGACAACTTCATTTTTGACACCAATAACAAGCTTGTGGAATTCCTCACCATAATGATGAACTTCAACAAATGCATATCCCTAAACACATCACCACTGCATACAAATTCAAGGAGTGAATTTCCATTAACCTCAACAATTTCAATCTTTCACAATGTAGGTCAATGGAATTGGATCATGTCAAACCATCCTTTGTGCATGACTTTTTCAATATTCATAACATCGAGACAATACCTTTGCAATAATTCAAAGATGTAATCTTTAGTGCAAAATGGGTGTAATTCATTAGTTTAAATCACTACATGACTTTAAAAATGAAATATGTTACCCCACCCCAGTCATTTCACCTTGCCTAAAGTTATGTCATTATAAGGTCATTATGTAATCATCATGTTTCATTACTAATTGATATAATCCACTATATAGTATTAATCAAAGTAATTCATTATAATAAATAAGCTTTTTTTGATGTTGTTGTTTTAAATACCTTAAGATATTATAGTTTAAATTATTTTAAATTATTCCACCTCACGTTATTCTCAATTATTCCACCTTAGGTTATAGTACTTTAGGTTCACCCCGAGCTATTATATTTTAGGTTATTGCACCTTAGGTTGTATACCTTAAACTATTGTTGGTTATTTTAGGTTATTCCAAGCTAGGGTCAAAGATCTGAAAGGAAATCTAACCATAGTTTCCTTCTCTTTTCTATAAGGATTACATATTAACTTCCTTTCAAATTGTGTAGATTTAGAATGAAGGTCACATAAAAGCCACAACAAGGTATTACATATTGCATAATGGGTATCCAATTGTTCAATATGCTTATGAAGTTTATTAAGTCAAAATTCATAACCGAAACCAACCACACATACTATGGAAAAATATAGTTGATAGAAAAATGGAGGGGAACAATGTAAGAAAGGTTGCATCGTTGATGAATGGTTTCTTACTCTAAAACACATTGGCAATTGCTATCTTTTTCATTATTTTCAATCCAAGAACATCCCACATAAAACCAAATGTAATTCCCTTTAAAACATCCAAAACCAACCCCAGTGTGATCTTGTTCCACCAACCCCATTATGCAATTTTTTGGTGGGACAAAAAACCTTACACTTAAATTGAACCATGTCCTAAGGATTCAACAATTAACAACAACCCTAGAACCCTCCAAAACCCTAACAACTTTGCAAAATTTTTAGAACTATCACATTGTAAAAGTATCATTTGCTTGACAATGGATAACAAAATTGGAAGGTAGTTAAAATTGAAATAATAATAATAGTTGGGACTATGATGTATACATTCATTTAAAAATTTGTGTATCAATTTTTTTGGGGTTATATTCACCTTGTTTATAATGTTTATCCCACAAGAACACATTGGTGTGTTTGCCAAATTGTACATAGTTACATTATCCATCATGATTTTGTGTGAGACTAATGGCCTATAAGATTGGGCATGTGGTCCACATTTTCACACAAGTTCCATGCCTATATTTATTTCATGTACATGTATAGCTTTTTATTGGCCCCATGATATGTTGTGAGGATGAAAGGGACAAACAATGTGTAAGAGTGCCATGCCATAACCCATATACCAATGGGTTTTGTGGTTGTGAAATTCCACTATCTCGGTGTGTAATGTGGTATGTTGAATGAGCCTAGTGGCGATAAGGCCTCTATCATAGTATCTTTACCATTTTGGCATAAATTAAATTAATTTTTCTTTATTCAAAATTTTGAAAAATTATTTTTCATTTGTGCTGAAATTTTAATAAAATAAAAAATTTCACTATTAGGGTTTGAACCTTAGAACCTCCAAGGAAAGGGTTTTAACACTAAAATGGTCTAGATACACAAGACTATTGCATATTGCTAAATACATTGTGTTTATTATTATGTATAACCATTACTTGTCGAAATTTTTAGAATGAAGAAACCAAGTGCTAAAGTTAAGATTTAAAATTTAATTAATTATTTGGCAACCTATTGCCTAAATGATAAAGGTATTACAATATTCAACAAACTTCACATTTTGTGATCACCATCATGCTTCATGCCCTTGTTCTTTTGTAAGACATACAACAATATTTCTCTTTACACATTGTGTTATAAAGTAGTGTAACTTTGGGTGATAAATTCACAAAGAGAATGTTCGTAGTTGCTTGTTTGACAATTGTTCTAAATGTTTTGCTTAGTTTGAGTATGTTAACATTGTTCCATAACTAGTGGCCACATATGGTGGGTTTCATGAGCTTGGGGTTAAAAAAAATTTGGTGTTAAGCATCCACCCTAGGATGGTTTTAATACTAAGTTATTCAAACTAATGTTATTGAGCGGACACTTCTTTGTAAAGAACATTGATGTTTGGTGGAAGTGAGTGTGTCTACTTTTGCATCATTTCATTGTTATGTTCCAAATGATTGTTAAAGGGAAAATAATGTTTTCCTTGCAACAACTTTTTTGGTTAAAGTGTCTAGTGATGAACAACACTTCCATTTCCATTTGGATACATAAAATAAATTACAATGCACCAAAGTTGCACATTTATGGGCAAGTCCATTGGACCTTTTTTCCACTAGGTAAAATCCAAAACCAATCAACCAATTGCATTAATTTTGGAGGTTGCAAAATGTAGTGTTCATTGAATTCATCCATTACTTCTATATGTTAAATAACATGCGCTATACATCATATGTATCAAATGTGTGATGTAAAAAAACCTATCATCACCTTGGTCCTTATGATGTTGTCTATGTTGCCATGGCCATTGTGTGGAAAAGGCTTTCACTTCGAAAACATCCAAACCCCGCCAAGGGATTTGCTAAACAACATGCCCGAACCTTGAATGTTGACAAACTTTTCATGAGTAGGGCGAACAATTTGACTTGAACCCTTAAGGTTGTTGCATATTGGACAATTATCTTACCGATAGTCCAATAAGATAACAAAAAACTATGTGTACCAGTCAATTGGCAACATGTTTCCAATGTTGATGTCATGTTCATTATGGATGATGATAACATTCCCATCAAGGATGACATCATGTTCTTCTTATATGATGTCATGTTCCCATGTGTGAACACATGGGAAGGTGATGTTTTTGTGTGGGAACATGTGAAAACATTTGGGAACACATCACCTTGGGCTATGTGAACATCATGCCATGCATGTCAAATGGCACAATGTTGCCCATGCCACATAACTGTCTTTCCACATCACACCCACATTGGTACCATGTCACCCCATGCCATGTCATTAGTGTGCCACATCAAAATCACATACACATGATGTCGTCCATCACAAAGGCCATTGATATGGTTAAAAATGTCATTGATGATGGTCCATGTCATGTTTTGTCAACTTATGGGTGGTTGCACCCACACATCCACACTTTGTACACCTAGAGCTTTGCACCCATGATCTCCACACTCATGTGATGATGGTAGCAATGCATTAGTTTAGATTGTCAACATGGTTGTGAAGTGTAAACATTCTAGTTGTAAGTGGTAAGGTAACTTAAGGTTAAGCAAGAATTTTGTAATGGCCTGATCAGGATAGAAATTAGGGTTTTGTTGAATAGGTGTGGAGTGTGGATGAACCATATAAGTCTTGAATCCAAGAGGTTGAATTTTAGAGGGAGAGGCTGTGGATGAAAAACTCTCACACAATCACGGCATCCAGCTCCTCCTTCTATTCGATGCGCGGTTCATCCGTGCGGCATCCTTCCAGCATCCAAGCTTCGTCTATATGCTGCTCGCTCGGAGTCGTAGACAAGGAATGCAACACACACAGCCCTCGACCTCTGAAGCTTTTCATAGTTTTCTGGGTCCTGTCCGCTCTTGGACTTTTGTGTTTTCTGCAGATAATGTTGGCGAGGAGAGAAATTTGCGTCAGTTTTTTCTTTCAGTATCTCCTTCTGAGCTTGAGAGCGATTTTCGTTTTTTGATTTCTTTGTATGTGTCGAAAACAGAAACTCGAATAAAGAAATATCAGGGGTGATGAGGGATCTTTAGCAGGGCAAGCATCCTCGATCTATATAAGAGAGTAATGGGGGAAACTTTGAAGGGCTTCGAGCCAATATACGGGACGATACAAGGCCAGATCGAAGAAGCAACTTTCCAGGAGCAATATCCCTTTTTGTTTTGCCTGCGAGCGAAGGACGATACTCATCTGCAATTTTTCACAACGGATTTCCATTCCAACACATGGCTGGTAGAGAAGAGCATCGGGGAGCTCGAAGAACTGGTACAATTTTTCGTTATCTTTTCTCTAATCTGACGGGGACAGCTCACAAGTCCGTTACTTCCCTGCTTCCTTCGTCCTTTAGTTGCTCAATTGAGCTCAATGTTGTGGCTATGGATAAGGGTTAGGTTGCTTTCATTGGCACAAATTTTTGTTTGCACTGACAAGACATCCAAGAAATTCATGGTCCGTCCATGTCTTTGAAATTATAGATTTGAAAAATTCAACCTAGACCCTGAACAGTCTCGACATTGAAGGGATCCTCCACGGGCTTGACATCGAGTATGTTTTTTGCAGTCTGATCCATACAACTTGGTGTGCTGTGAGGATTGCAGAGAGATGATGTAGGGGTTGGCGAAAGTTGGGAAGACTTTATAGGGTACATGAGAGATGCATTTGCATCAGGGAACGTGAAGATGGTTCTGGGAGGCCCAATGGGCAGCCGAGGTGAGTGCACTTCTTCACATTTTTGTACAACATTTCTGGGGAACACTTTCAACAACCTTTTGCATGTCAAAGAGTATATAATCATTCATGTCTGTGTAATTGAATGCATGCAAAAGAATTCTTCTCTATGCTATGGTTTGTTAGGTTAGAAATTTATGATTATGGGTTGTTCTGCAATATTTTGTATCTGTCACCTAGCATCTCAGGGGCTTGGTAATTTATGGATGCAACAGGTCATGCATCTGCAAAGGTCAGAGCACAAAAAGTAAAGGGAACACCTCGAATTGACCTCAAGTTGAGCAAGCTTGAAGGGAATGCAGCCCATGACATCATGGGTGCAATTGTCAATAGTCTTTTCAAGGTCTTTCAAGCTTGCTCCAGTGCTCTCTCAGCAGGTCTTTTTTGTTCCCTCCTTGCTTGTTTGTCAGAATATGGCGACAATTTCATCCAATTGTAAACACTTTCACAAAGGTCTTTCTAAGACCTGGTTTTGTGTGATAATTGGAACAGAGAATGCGCATGTTGCCTACTTATCTGCAGCCCTGGCAGATGAAAAGGTTTACCTTCCTGCCACCTTAACTGCATCAGTTTGTAGATCAGCTCTTTTCCTGGTTTTCTGTTCCATTCAACACTCTCATCTGGTGGCACAGAAAGTGAATATTTTAATTACTCACTCATTCAGTATCAATGAGAATTGATCCATAGACCTAAACCTGCTGAAGTTTGATACAGAATATCAATTTGCAAAATCTCTTGCTGTGTCTGTAACTGTGTTATTGTGGGGATGATATGTCATCTAGGCACGGGCAGACAGGATGCAACAGCAAATTGACACTGCAAATTTTTCAGGAAGAAGGAAGCACCGTGCAGCTCTCACTCTGCCAGACCTCCCTCCCACTGGAACATTTTCTGGAGAGAAATTGCCTCTAAGGAATGCTACGTTGCCAACTGCTCAAACTGGTAAGGACCATTACATCCATTACTGTATGTCAGCAAGAAAAGTACTTTCCTTGCACATGCAACATTTGAGTGAGTAGAGAACAGTATTCATCCTCAGAGCTCCAAGAACTAATAAGTCTGGTGCTGATAGCCTCCTTATGGATATAGTTTGTTACAGTTGATAGTTGCCAATTTTGTGTTCATGTCTTCCATTCTCTCTTAAGTTTTGGCCAACTCTCTGCTGTAGGGATTCCAGAAGCTGGCAAAGCTGAGAAAGTGGTCAGCAAGCATGGACATTTGGGTCCTAGAGTTTATGCTGCTCCTTCAGCAAGAAGAGGGAGGCGAATGGGAACTGTCATTTCCACAGGAGAAGTTGATGATGATAAGATATGATTGTCAGGTGCCAGAAACATATCATATCCAAGACATTGACATTTATCACGATTTGCAGCTTTGTGCAGTAAACATCAGTTCTATTGCTTGATTTGCTTTGACATACCTAGGCACTCATATGCCAATTCTACACTGAGACCACCACAAACTAGAGCAACATCTTGCAGACACAACATGTGTTTGTGTACTGTAAAACACACCTTGTGCCAAAATGTCCATGAACAAGTCAAGCAATGTTGTGGGTTGGAGTAGGGGGTCTTGGGAGGCGAGATGAGAAGAGGGAGCCTTCCTTAACCCTATAGAAAATAGTCACTCTGTTTCAGGTTACAGTATAAGATTAGAACATGGGAGAAAAAAGAAACTGTAGAGCACCAGGTTGAGATTATCACGATAAGTCACTATTCCTGAATTTGGAATGCATTTGATGCAAACCAGATAACATGTAATGCCAGATGACATGCAGCAAGTTGATGAGAACCTTATGGTTGTCCAAAGCGGGGGAGTGCCTGTCAAGTCAGATTGCTATGCAATTGGTTTTGTTGTACTTTGGGCATTAATGAAAAATGTGGAAGGTGGGCTCTTCTTTGCATGAGATTTGTATGTTTGTAGATGTCCACAAGACTTGCTGAAATTAAAAGTTCCTTGATATTAAAGTGATCGGGAAATATAACATGCCCCTGACCCTTCAAAATTGCAGTGCCCATTGTAATGATAGCCTTCAGTGTGATTGTGATATGATTGCTAGAGGGTGAATGCAGGTACATTTACAGATTACTTTGTAGAGTCCAGGTAGACCAAGAGCACTTTTTTATGCAACATCAAGTAATTTGAGGGGTTGACTTTGGTGAAGTTCAGCCAATGCTTACCAGAGTCTGGGCAACCTTTCATCTTCCACAGCCAGGTAGATTGAGTATTTTTCCAATGCAATATCACATAATTTGAGAGGTTGAGGGTGGTTATTGTGGAATAAGAAGGGGCAAGCAGTGCTGTTGTAGGTGTTGTGAGTACAGCAAGTTTGGTGACCGTTAAGCAGATGATCTTGTAGCTCTGGATGAAATGGCTGATGAAGAACAAAATGGTCGTGTCTTGCCTCCACCTAAAAGCTGAATAATATGTCTCTGAACTCTGAACATTGGGATGTATAATATTGGGTAAGAGGGTGACAGAGGGAGTTCAGAAAGAGCTGGTTCAGTGGGAGTCAGCTGACTTTGAATGACATGGTAAGGAATTTTTCAGTTCAAAAAGCTGATGAACTTTGGACAGTTTTAGTTTTTTATTTACCTTGGGAAGCCAAATTGGTTACAAAACATTGTGCTGGCCAAGCAGTTTGTGCAACAACACAAAAAAATCGATTTAAAATGTGGGTGGTGGCATATCAATGCTTCCCTCCAATGTGTAATTGAATGAAGACACATCAAGAATGATATAGGATTCATGGACCAGTTGGAATCTGAGTAACTATTGCACATTGCAATTCAAGGCTTTGTGGACATTCAGTTTGTGTGTAGGTAGCGAAATAAAGCAATGCTCTTCACATAGTTTTCAATTTTTGGAAATCATTCACTATTCAACAGTAGAAACTGAAAATTGAGCATCATGTAAGCAATGCTGATAAACCCCGCAGACTTAGCCTCAATGTAAAAGTCCACATTAAATGTGATATCCATATTAGTTATAAGGTTAACAACTTAACACTGACACCTGTGGACCTGCATCATCTTTTTGAGCACTGATCGATAGTTCATGTCATATTTTATCTTTTTATGATATTCATTTTTGCATTTTAGTTCTATGACTCTCAATGAAGCTAGTGCATCAGCTATATAATATTGACTATCAGGCATAACTTCATTCTAGAATGTGCTTTGTGCAATTCTTGCATTCACATTGCAAAATTCACATGCAAGACTTCTCTCATGCCTGATAATCAAATTTATAGTTGTGACAGTGAATACACTAAAGAAGGCTTGATTGTGTTGGAGATTGGCAATTCTGATTTGTGAAGACATTGAAGGAAAAGAAGTGGACAAGAAAATATTTCACTAGGGTAGACTGGCCAGTAATTGAACACTTAAGCGCTCAAGGCAGGCCTGATCCAAGGGGAGAGCTCCATTGTTTTTGGTGTCCAAAAACAATTTGAACCCCTCCTCTTGGCACATTTGACACATTAACGATTATCAAAAACAGATTAAAAATGAGAAAGTTATGGCCCCTCAAAGTAAAGGGGGTCAAGAACTAAAAATACAAACCATCAAACATTACAAAGGCCGATTCTCGAATCCCTAAAAATTCTTTGTATGTTGGTCTGCTTTTATTAGAGTTCCAAGATAATTTGTAGAACTTCAAGTGGCGCTCTTATGGCACTCGAAATTGTTTAAAATGAAAAAAAAAAAAGAAAGTTATGAGGTTTGAAAGCAAGAGGGGTCCAAAGAGGGAAAAATAAAACAAAGGACGATTTGTAACTTGGAAAGCCTATTTTTCTTCTTGGTGTTTTTTCATTACTCCTTTTTCTTTGCACTTCAAAGATGATTTCTAAAACTTAAGGTATCGCTCCCATAACATTTTAAATCACTCAAAATGAAGCACATATGATTAAGATGTAAATAAGTGTTCGATCATAGGCAGGCGGTTGGTGATGGGCCACTTTACCCCCAAAGGAAAATCTAAAATGTAGTTCATTAATTCCTTGTCACTTGCATGACTTTCAATGACACTGCGTTTGTACATGTGCATTGTGGATAGACACATATGTTACTTGTAGTATTTGAAGAAGGTGCAAATACCACTGTTTAGGCCACATCACCAACTATGTGGTGGTGTATGGTCAAGTATCACATCTCTTAGTTGTTGTTCTATTCTAAGTATAAATTTGACGGTTGCCTTTGACATGAGCAAAATTATAATGGTATAAAGCTCAAGGAATTGATTATTGGTTATGCACGCTCAAAAGCCAGGTCTTCGGACATTTTTAGGGCTATGGACTTGCAAAGTGGTAGACCACCCACATGCCTGCCTCTAGTTGCACAAGCTCCAGGCAACAATAGCCCAACACTGAAGTATTATGCAAATAGCAATGGCCCAACATATCAACACCAATAGCAATATTCCAATAGTTGCAACCTGTTACCAACACAATGGATTGTTTGTCAACTAACAATAGCATTTGTAGCTTCAGCCTTCAATGTATGACTAAAACCAGACTAAACTCGGGTCTGGTCTGGGTTAGTTAAGAACTGGACATTAACCAGGTCTGATTTCTTGAACTGGAACTAGAACCAGGATGCCAGTTCTTTTTTTTTGGAAGAACCAGACCTTGAACCAGACCTTGAACCAGGATGCCAGTTCCATTTATGTGTGGAACCAGAACCATTCTAATTTGTTTAAAAAAAACCAAAACCGAAAGGTTCTTCATAAAAGTAAAGAACCAATCAACCTGGTTATTTTGTTACAAATTATTTTCTTAAATTATTGTCAGTAGGTATTCTTAACTCACCCTAAACCTTTTTACCTGGCTCGAATAAACATATCCCCTTTCAGACACCAATATTTCTAATACATGTGCAGGGTTATGCATAGGATATTATTTTTTGGAACTACATAATTTAGGGTATGCCCTTCTTTAGGGTATGCCCTTCTTTAGGGCTCTGTTGGTTTTGAGAAAATAGGTTAGGTTAACTTATTTGCCCTATTCATATTCAGTGGGTATATCTGGGCAGAAAATATACCCACAGAATAAGGCTGGCACCTATTGCTGTTAAGAATGTTGAACCATGTAGCAACATATATTTAAGGAGGATATGCATCTTCAGCATTGATCTATTCAGATCCATTATCAAATTTGGAAGATTATAACATCTAGATGAACTGGTTTCTCCCTCATCCTGCCTCCACACCATTCCTCAGTGGCTATCCCAATTGTATGATGAACCTAATGGGTCTCAAGGAGGATAATAGTGTGTGGATTTACTTTCACTATTTTGTTTCCAAAAGAAGGTAAAAGGCATATGTGTTGGGTTGCTTGGACATTCGTAGCTGGATTAAACAATGACACAGTGGTCCTTTGGTATGCATCAACAAATGGGCTCCCCAGTGCACACCCTTGCCTTCCCTGGAATGGGTCACCAAAATGGAACCTCATGTTGAATCTTGGGCCTGCTGCGTATGTCATTCCGTCATCCACCCTACATGTTGCTTAAATTGCCCTACTTCTAGACCCTCTAGAACCCTTGCCAACCTTCTTACACTCCCTTGAACATAGAGTTAGCTGGCTTCTGAAACCATGATCCCCAGGAAATCAATCACCATTTTGACATGGTCTTCACACTTGAATGCATCCTTGCACTTCACATGAAGTTCATTGCCCTACACATGACATGACAAATACATACAAATCCATGTGGGCAACAAATTGACATTGTACTCAGTACTTAGGCAAAACCCCCTTCTTAGCCCACCAAAATACACAACAAGTGTTTGTAGTTGCATCTTGTACAATAACATCCCATTAAGGAAGGTCCTATGTCTGACAAACCACGGTCATTTTATAACATTATACTAATGGCATACAATTCAAGCAAGTCATCAGAAAATAGAACCTGTCACAAAGGACAACATGGCCATTGTTGACAAATCACTTAACCGCCACAGAAAAGGATATAAAACTGATGAAAAGCAATCAGCTTGTTTGGTCCTTCTGGAGATCCTACATGACATCTCAGTGTGCAAGTACATATTTTGTATGACCATGACAGTTTTCTAACTTTGGTCGATTGAGGAAATGGCAAAAGGGATGAACATGACATGTATGCACTGATGGAGCAAAGCTCATTAACTCAAACTGCAAAACAAAAATGTCCTGACCATAGGTCTAGTATAATTGTGTTGAATTTAAAATGGACTACCCTACAAAACTGCAATGCTCCAGCCCACCATTCCAGGGCCAGATGTGCTCAACAGAAAAAGAAGCTTCAAAGAGAAGCAGCCGCATTTTTTCTCCACAGAAAAAGAACCATGTGACATCTAAAGCCTAACTGTTACCATGTGTAGCTACTGGAAAATGCTACTCACAGAACTGTCATCATATACTCTCCAGATGGTTTCACCAAGAAGATTGGCCACAGACAGAACAGTCAGTTGTGGAAAGTAGTTTTGCTCCTTCACAGGAATAGTGTTTGTGACAATCACTTCCTGGAAGAGACCTCCAGAGAGTCGCTCAATTGCAGGTGGGCTTCAAACATGAACAAACTGTAGTGTCAGATGATTGTCTGGAATTGTTAATATCTACATGATTTCCCAACTAACCAAGTAAAGACATCAAGTGAGTTCAAGGTTCGATATTGTGGCTCAAACACTATACCCAAAAGGAAGTCATTTTGCAGCAACATCTTCAGCAAACATTGGTTTTAAGAACCTAGAACCCAATTGGCAGTTGGATCAGCTCAAATGTACCTGAAAACGGCATGTGTACAGCAGGCATATACTTCTCGGGCACCTTCTTGATGAAGAAGGGCAGCACTGTTTGCAATGGTACCTGCAGCATCAAACATCAGTGCGTAGAAATATGATTCACTTGCACACCCAGGCACAGGTTCTAAATGGAAACATATGGAAAAAAATGAATATTCCAACAACACCTGCTCAAGCATACCTGCAGTGTCAATCATATCATCAACCATAACTGCCACCTTGCCTTGCACATCACCAATTAAATTCATCACCTGCCAGTACAGCCAAGAGCATCAGCTTACACAGAAACTAACAGCATGCACTTTAACTCCATTGCTGCTATTCTTGAACATTCTTCACATCAGAATTGACATGAACCATGGTATGAGATTTTGTTTGAGATGTACCTCAGAGATGTTATGACCATGCCGTCTCTTATCCACAATTGCAAGAGGGGCATCAGACAACTTCTTTGCAAAAGCACGGGCACGAGCCACTCCACCCACATCAGGTGACACCACTACCAAGTCATCTGATGAGATCATCTTGCTTGCCAGATAGTCAAGAATCACAGGCTGAACCATGATAACAGCAGCAGAAGATCTAATATGTCAGAATCATAACTGACATGCAGATATGACCAATCACCTGCATAAACTGTGAGCTCTGTGTTGACAACCTTGACAATGTAGAGTGGTCAATGAAAAATTAAGGCACATATATTCACGATTTGCTCTGGTATGAAATGCATGACCCCTTACTTTTGGATGATGAGAAGTTTCTCAGCTTTGAGTCAAGTCCCCAAACTGATGTTATAGGCCAGACACAACCTCTAGAGAACCATAGGACCACAAATACTGACCATGCCCTTCAACCATCAGCATGTTATGAAGTGATAAATCATGTGAAATGGTTAATTTTCCTGACTTACCTGACCATAAACGTGGTCAACAGGTATGTCAAAGTATCCCATAGATTGTCCTGAATGCAGGTCACAGGCAAGCACACGATTGGCTCCAGCTTCTGTGATGAGATTGGCCACTAGTTTCGCAGCAATTGATTCTCGCCCTTGAGTCTGTTAACCACAGCATTTGGGAAAGTGTTATCAGCTTTGTTGTTAACAAGTTAAACCCCAGAACAACTGGTTGAAGGAGGAAAATTCTGGGGGACTAATTTTCTTTGATTGGTATATCAGAAGCAGGGAAAACCCAAAACACCTGGGTTTGGATTGAAGCATGACACCCAGCATCTGGACCAAAATAAAAACCCTCTAAACCTTCAGCATATCATGAATAAACCTCAAGTTCATACAAATATGAAGCAGAACAAGCTTGTAAGATGGTCCTTTGTTTGTTTGAACAAATATCAACTCAGATGAAGATCTCACTCTGCGGTCAGCTCTTGCATAGCCGAAGTAAGGAATGACAGCAGTGATGGTCTTGGCAGAAGCTCGGCGGCAAGCATCAATCATTATCAATAGCTCCATCAGATTCTCGTTTGCAGAAGGGCATGTTGGTTGCACCAAGAAGACATCACAGCCCCGCACACTCTCTTGGAGTTGCACATAAATCTCCCCATCAGCAAAGCGTTTGATCTTTATCCCTCCAAGATTCAAGCCCATGTAGCACGCAATCTCCTGCATCATCAAAGGCACTGTGATAGGATATCGGTACCTGTCATGACAATTCGCTGAAGATTTCTCCACTTAGCACTTAGGGTTTGCAAATCACAGAAGGCTTTTTACCTGCGAGAGCTGTGGATTTGCAGTGCCTGAGAAGATCTTGAGACGGCTGCCGTTCGAATGTAAATCCCCCATCCCCACATCCGCCAACGTCCTCGACGCTGCGCTGCCGTTCCATCCCTCGTGCTGCATCGCAAGTATTACAGGCTTTCCATTCCCCGAAACCGAGGAATTTGCCAACGAGTTCGCAACAGTACACCTCTGCACCGCAAAAATATACTGCCTTCACTCTCTAGCTTTGCACGAATTTCGATACTGACACAATCCACCGTTTCCACAAGTCCCCCAGATAAAGTTTCATGTTTTACTGGAGCATTTCAGCCCCAACACTAATCTACAAAATCGCACCAAAAAAAAGCAAGTAGGTCCAACAGGTGAGCAGGAAGAGATTCGTGACGAGAGAGAGAGAGAGAGAAAAGAGAACTGACTGGTTGCACAATTGATTTGAGTGACAAACGGACGGCCGTCCGCACTGAAGTTGCGGCTGTCCAGCAATCTGCATTCTCGCCGTACACTGCCGACGACGCCTGGCTCAGTGATGCTCCCACATGCTCCAGCGCCCGCATCACCGTGATCGCCATCTACAACAACGCAGCAGAAAGATGCGCCCTCCACGGAACAAAGAAAGAAAGCAGCGCGCAGGCGAAGTGATGACACTCGCCTTGACGTTGCTGAAACCCCTGGCTTCGCATACCCAATGCACTGTCTTTGTTGGAGTGGAGGGGCCCCTTTTTGTGTTGATTTGTTCGGGTCTTTCGAGACGCGACGCACCAGACGCAGAAAGGGTAGCGCCCTTCCGCCTCACCTGCAATTCACACTCGGGTACGAGGCCCGAGGGATTTCCTGAGTTAGTAGTCTCGTGCTCATCTGGAAACCCATCGTTGTCGGGCCTTACCCGCCGTAACGCGGGCATCACCAGCCGTAACGGCAGTTAACAAAATTGGTCATTTTAACACCATGGGTTAACCAGCACCAACACTGGTACCATGGTAAAAACCCCAAAATCCATTTTAATTGCTTCTATATACAACAAATATATCCCTTAAGCAGACTAAATCAGGGTCGCTGAGTTCAAATCTAACATTTTTGGGGGCTTAAGATGGCCATTAAGAGGCCTCACCTTAAAAAGTGAAGGTACCAATTTGGGTGCTGGTTCACCCTGGCCCATTTTAACTATGTAGTTACAATGGTACTGCCTCCCGGCCATACCCCACTTGGTCTGACAAAGTATGCTCTCAGATTTCACGGACAAAGACTTCGAAATTGCATGTTCATAGCTTGAGATTGTGTGTGGTGACTGATTGTAACTTTTTATTCCTCTTTCATCACATAGAAGCGGATGTCAATTTATCCTGAAGAAATGTGGTTAGTGGTCTAGAGTCTAAATGTGAGCAAAGCTCCACCATGGTGGAATTGACCATTTATCAAATTGATCCAAAAAGCCCAAACAATGTCAAATTTCAAGCAATGTTCAGTTGGCAACTGAGTTTTCTTAGTCAGGAAAAAACACCTCTAACCTCTTAGCCTTTGAATATTTTGGTTGTTGACAGGGAAGTGCAACACAGAGATGCCAACAACCAAAAGGAAAGCAGAAAACTGCAAACATTGCAAATACCTGCTCATTTTTCTGTAGCATCTTTGCCAGAAAATTTTGTAGAGTGTGAAAAACTTGCAGGCATTTTGAAAAACTGAATGCCCACAGAGGCATGCATTCCATATTTTGAAAGGCATTCCGTGTCTTGAAACACCTGTGGGGGGGGGGGGGGGGGGGGGTGTTTTTTTTTTTTTTTTGTGTGGTCCGGGGGGGGGGTGTGTTTGTTTCCTCCCCTTTTTTAAAAAAAAAAAAAAAAAAAAAAAAAAAAAGAAGGGGAATTTTTTATTTT